>Ga0306921_10002216_pt1 | contig 19491 bp, 16 predicted proteins | sample sta12Cox44000080_FD_203760 | JGI IMG/M metagenome (GOLD analysis project Ga0306921, IMG submission 203760) | Lab enrichment of tropical soil microbial communities from Luquillo Experimental Forest, Puerto Rico - statoxic.12C.oxic.44.000.080 (v2)... | ecosystem: Environmental > Terrestrial >... | reverse complement strand
CGTAGCCGTCGAAGATGTCCTTCCTGGTCTGCGGCATGCGCTCGAGCGCGTGAAAGCTGTTCGCCTGGGTGAAGGTGAAGCTGCCGTCCTGCGAGAAGCCGGACTCGAACACGCGCTCGACGCGGTAGCCGTGCAGCGGGCTGGTCGGCCCGTTCGCCTTGAAGAGCGCTCCGATCTGGGCCGCGATGTCGAAGGTGATCCCGTCGTACGCGCCGTTGTTGCTCCCGGGCGTCGGCGGCTGGTAGGTCCAGTCGAGCGCCGCGTAGCGCGTCGGATCGAACTGGGTCTTCAGTGCGTTCACGACCACGGACTTCGAAGTCCAGCCGACGAACACGTCGCCGTTGCGCACGAAGTAGTCGCGCGAGCGGTCCCAGACGCCGGCGATGTCGAAGCCCGCGCTCGGGTTCAGCGGCTCGATCACCACGTGCCGCTGAAGGCACGCCGGTTCTTCGGGCGCTTCACCAGCATGCGCGTGGTGTAGGGGACGTTCGTGCAGCCCTGGGTCAGCGCGGGCGGGCAGGGATCCACGACCCGGATGCCCGTCGGCGTGTACTCGTAGATGTTCCCCGTTCCCGAGAAGAAGAACTCCTCGACGACGTAGCCGTCGGGCACGGCGGGCTGGCTGCCGAAGCCTTCGGCGCCGAAGGCGAAGCTGTTCGGGTCGGACGGAACCGGTCCGCTGACCGTGGGCAGCGTCACCTGGAACGGCGCGACGTCGTCGGCGTGCGCTGCGGAAGCGCCGAGCACGACTCCCGCGAGGACGAGAGCGAAGGCGATGCGAACGGATCGCATGGTCGAGATCCCTCCCTGATGTGTCTCGCAGAAGGAGTGGCTCACGGCGAGGCGCCGGTGGTGAAGGCGAAAGCGTTCAACGGGCAATCGGAATACAATGCGAGTCACCATGGTGCGCACGCTCACACTCTCACTCGTCGCGTTCCTGCTCTCAACCACACAGGCGCACGCCGTCTTCATCTTCAACGGCGTTTCGGTCGTGACCGGCGGCGGGCTCATCGCGCCCAACGCAAACTATGGCTGCCCCGCGGGCTCTGCCGACTGTCTGGTTTCGCACGACTACGAGCTCGTGGGCACGGCCTCGGCGTCGGGCACGCTGATGGACGGCTATCAGAACGGCGTGCTGCCGGAGGGCATCCAGATCGACCTGTTCGTTCCGAGCGCGACCTTTGCGTCCACCACTGGGGGACCCGACCTGGTCTTCACGGACGTCTCCTACGACGCCTTCGTTCCGAACCAGCCGCTCTCCTTGATCCAGAACGGCCCGGGGACGGGCATGGTCACCGGCTTCCTCAACGGCACGCCGTTCTCGACCACCTCCGGTGTCTACAACACGGTGTGCGTCAGCACCGGCGCGCCCGTCCTGGGCGGGCAGGCGGGCCAGTGCGGGCTCGCGTTCGGCCCACAGCTCTTCACCGCCGGCGGAGAGAACTGGCTGCAGACGTTCAACCTCACGACCGGCCCGGGTCCGGAGCCTGCCGAGGCGAGCCTCGTACTGCTCGGCCTGGCCGGCTCGATCGGGCTCGCGCTGCGCCGCCGCTCCTAGTCTGCTACTCCAGCCCTGGGAAATGGCTGGGAAGCGTTCGTCGCAAGAGGGGGGGCCGCGCTCTGCGCGGATGGATCTGCGCGGCGTGGCGCGCAAGGCGATGGTCGAGCGGTCGCTCGAGCCGGACTTCTCGGACGCCGCGCTGGCCGAGCTGGAGCGGCTCGACGAGGCTGCCTCGCGCGGGGCGACCTCGGGCCTCACCGACCTGCGCACGCCGCTCTGGGTCTCGATCGACAACGACGATTCGCTCGACCTCGACCAGCTCTCGGTCGCGGAGGCACTGCCGGACGGCGGCGCGCGGATCTTCGTCGCAGTCGCCGACGTCGACGCGCTGGTGAAGAAGGGCTCCGCGATCGACGCGCACGCGAAGGCCAACACCACTTCGGTGTACACCGCGGCGCAGATCTTCCCGATGCTGCCGGACAAGCTCTCGACCGACCTCACCTCGCTCCGCGAAGGAGCGGACCGCGCGGCAATCGTGATCGAGACCCGGGTGGGCCCGGACGGAGCGCTTGCGGACTCCTCGGTCTATCGCGCGGTGGTCCGCAACCACGCCAAGCTCGCCTACAACGGCGTCGCGGCCTGGCTCGACGGCACGGCGCCGGCGCCCGAGCGCGTGCGCGCCGTCGCGGGAGTCGACGAGCAGCTGCGGCTGCAGGACCGGATCGCCCAGACGCTGCGCAAACGGCGTTTCGAGCACGGGGCGCTGTCGCTCGAGACGCTCGAGGCGCGCGCGGTCTTCGAGGACGGCTCGCTCACCGATCTCGTTCCCGAGGCGCGGAACCGCGCCAAGGACCTGATCGAGGACTTCATGATCGCGGCGAACAGCGTCACCGCGCGGTTCCTCGAGCAGCGCGGCGTCCCGTCGCTGCGGCGGGTGCTGCGCTCGCCCGAGCGCTGGGCGAAGATCGTGGACCTGGCCGAGTCACTCGGCGCGAAGCTGCCGCCGGAGCCTTCCAACGCGGCGCTCCAGGCGTTCCTCGACAAGCGGCACGAGGCCGATCCCGACCGCTTCGTCGATCTCTCCGTCTCGGTGGTGAAGCTGCTCGGCCGCGGCGAGTACGCGCTCGAGCTGCCCAGGCGCAGGCCAGTGGGTCACTTCGCCCTGGCGCTGCGCGACTACAGTCACTCGACCGCGCCGAATCGCCGTTTCCCCGACCTCATCACGCAGCGGCTCTTGAAGGCCGCGCTGTCGAACACCAAGGCGCCCTACTCGAACCCCGAGCTCGAGCGGCTCGCCGCGCGCTGCACCGAGCAGGAAGACAACGCCACCAAGGTGGAGCGCCAGGTCCGGAAGTCCGCCGCGGCGCTGCTCTTGTCGTCGCGCATCGGCGAGCGCTTCGACGCGTTCGTCACGGGCGCGTCGGACAAGGGCACGTGGGTGCGCATCGCCGAGCCCGCGGCGGAAGGACGGCTGGTGCGCGGCTTCCGCGGGCTCGATGTCGGCGACCGCGTGCGGGTCGAGCTCTTGAAGACCGATTTCGAGCGCGGGTTCGTGGACTTCGCGAAGGTCTGAACGAATGACCGACGGGAAGCGACCGCCGCCCACGGCCTCGACCGACACCTGGGGCAAGGGCACGCGCGACCCTGCCGAGACGCGTCTCTTGCGCGGGCCGCAGCCGCGCCACCGGGATCTCGTCCAGGGGTTTCGCATCTTCGCGGAGTGCATGAAGGGCTTCCGGCGGCTGCACTTCGTCGGCCCGTGCGTAACGGTGTTCGGCTCCGCACGCTTCAAGGAGAGCCACCCGTACTACGCGCTCGCGCGCGCGCTCGGCGCGAAGCTCGCAGAGGCGGGGTTCACGGTGATGACCGGCGGCGGGCCCGGCATCATGGAGGCGGCGAACCGCGGCGCGAAGGACGTCGGCGGCCGCTCGGTGGGCTGCAACATCACCTTGCCCGTCGAGCAGAAGCCGAACGCCTATCTCGATCGCTGGGTGGAGTGCCGCTACTTCTTCGTGCGGAAGCTCCTGCTCGAGAAGTACTCGTACGCGTTCGTCGCGATGCCCGGCGGCATCGGCACGCTCGACGAGCTGTTCGAGACCTCGGTGCTGATCCAAACCGGCAAGATGAAGGACTTCCCGTTCGTCCTGATGGGGAAGACCTTCTGGACGCCGATGCTCGACTATCTGCGCGCGATCCTGCTCGAGACCGGGACCATCGACGCGGCCGATCTCCACCGCTGGGTCGTGTGTGACTCTCCGGAGGAGGCGGTCGAGGTGATCCGCGACCGCGCCATCGGCCAGTTCGGACTCACCTACGGCCCGCTCGCGAAGCCGCGGTGGTGGCTCGGAGAGTCTGCGCCTCAGTAGGAGACGAAGCGCAGCGCGGGCCCGGCGGAGAGTCGCAGCTGCGTCGCGGCCGGGAACAGGTCCGCGTCAATGCTCCACGGCTCCGGCGCCGCGAAGCGCAGCTCGACCTCGCGGGGCGAGAAGTGGCGCAGGCAGGTGCCCGGGACCGGAAAGCCGAGGCGCTGGCCGGGGAGCTCGACGCACACCCGCGCTGCGCCCGCATCGGTGGTCAGGAAGTGCATGCGCTCGGGGCTCGAGCCCGCGCTGCGGAACGGGCGGAAGCCCAGCCCGATGTCGCGCACGCTCGACGCCCCCATCACCGTGAAGCGCTCCGCGGCGAGCGGCTCGCCGTCGACCTGGATCGCCACCCGGCGCGGCTCGAACAATTCACGGGCCAGGCGCGTCCCGAACAGAGCCGAGCGCGCGATCCGCGCGACCAGTCCCGCCGCGGCGCGCGGGCCGACCTCGTCGCCCTCGTAGTACAGCTCGAGCCAACGGGCGGCGACGCCCGCGACGAAGATCAGCCCGACCCGCGGCTCGCCCACGTCGGGCTTGGCCGAGATCAGGGCGCGCGTGGTGTCGAGCCGGGGCGGCTCCTCGTCGAGCATGCGGCGGAGCGTGATCTCGGCGCCGGCGAGCGCCTGGAGGCTCCTGGCGATGGTGTTGACTGTGCCGCCGAGCGCGAGCGTCAGCGCGGGGAGCGGCACACCCTCCCACACGCGCATCAGCGGGGTCAGGGTGCCGCCCACGGTGCCGTCGCCACCCACCAGCAGCAGCTGCTCGAGCGAGCGCTCGCGCAGGCGCACCAACGCCGCCTCGGCGTCGTCCACGGAGCTGGTGAAGTAGACGTACTCGGCCGGCACGAGCCGCTCCAGGCGCTCTCGCAGGGTGCGGTCGCGGCTGGCGCGCTGGGCCCGCGCGTTCACGATCACCCCGGGCGGCTTCACGCCCGGGCACCTCGCTGCACCCGACTCCCCACGGACGGAAGGCTAGCCCCGGGCTAGACTCCGCGCGATGTCGCTCGCCGACCGCAAGATCTGGCGCAATGGCCGGCTCGTGCCCTCGAACGAGGTCACGGTCCACGTGCTCTCGCAGTCGATCCAGCGCGGGACGCTCGTCTTCGACGTGATGCCCGTCTACTGGCTCGAGCGCGGGCCCGCGATCCTGGGCCTGGACGAGCACACCGAGCGCTTCTGCCAGTCCATGCAGCTGGCCGGCATGACCGCGCCCTACGACGCGCGCGGGCTCCGCGCGGCGATCGGCGAGACGGTGCGCGCGAACGCGGGCGCCGAGCTGGTGAAGCTGAGCGCCTACTACCCGGGCGTATCGCTCGACGTGCTGCCCGTCGATCCCAAGCCCGAGGTCGCGATCGCCGCCTTCAGCATCGCCGACGTGATTCCCGGTGGCGCGCGCGCGAACGCGGGCGGACCGGCGCGGCTGCAGATCGCGACGTCGCGCAAGATGCCGGCGTCGGTGCTCTCGCCGCAGGTGAAGATCGCCGCGGGCTACACCCACGCGGCGCTTGCCAAGCAGCGCGCGCGCGCGGCGGGCTTCCACGACGTGCTGTTCCTGGACGAGCACGAGTGCCTCACCGAGTCGTCGACGCAGAGCTTCTTCCTGGTCGCGGACGGCGTGGTGCACACCGGCGGGCTGGACTCGGTGCTGGATGGGATCACCCGGCGGCTCGCGATCGAGCTCGCGCGCGACGAGGGCATTCAGGTGAAGGAAGGCCCGATGCCGCGCGCGCTGCTCGTCCGCGCGCGCGAGGCGTTCCTGACCGGCACCACCACCAACGTGTGGCCGATCGGGAAGATCGACGCGCAGGAGCTCCCGCCGCCGATCCCCGGGCCGATCACCGCGAAGCTCGTCGCGCGCTTCGCGAAGCTCGTCGCCGACGAGGACCCTGCCTTCTCGAAGCGCTGGCTGCAGGCGGTCTAGTGGGTGCGAGCGAGAAGAGCGCGCGCCCGCGCATCGCGGGCCAGCGCATCCTGTCGGGCATCCAGCCCTCGGGCATCCAGCACTTGGGCAACTACTTCGGCGCGGTGCGCCAGTTCATCGCGCTGCAGGAGGGGAACCGCGCGGCCTACTTCATGGCCGACCTGCACTCCCTCACCAGCATCCGCGACGCGAAGACGCGCCGCGAGCTGACGCGCGCGGTCGCGCTCGACTTCCTGGCGCTCGGCGTCGATCCCAAGCGCTCGATCCTGTACCGGCAGAGTGACTTCCCGGAAGTGACCGAGCTCGCGTGGATCCTGACCACGGTCACTCCCATGGGTCTCCTGCAGCGCGCGGTCTCGTACAAGGACAAGCTCGCGCAGGGTCTCTCGCCCGATCACGGCCTGTTCGCCTATCCGGTGCTGCAGGCCGCCGACATCCTGATCTGGCGCGCGGACTGCGTGCCGGTCGGCCAGGACCAGAAGCAGCACCTGGAGATGACCCGCGACATCGCGGTGAAGTTCAACCTGACCTACGGCGAGGTGCTGAAGCTGCCCGAGCCGTACATCCTCGACGACACCGCGGTCGTGCCCGGCGTCGACGGCAAGAAGATGAGCAAGACCGCCGGCAACGGCATCGAGATGTTCGCGGCCGAGAAGGTGCTGCGCCGCCAGGTGATGGGCATCGTCACCGACTCGAAGGGCGTCGACGCGCCGAAGGACCCGGACGACTCCACCATCTACAAGCTCTACGCGCTGTTCGCGAACCCCGAGGAGCGCGCCGCGCTGGCCGACGCGTTCCGCAAGGGCGGGCTCGGCTACGGCGACGCGAAGAAGGCGCTGCTCGAGAAGGTGCAGGCGTACTTCGCGCCCGCGCGCGAGAAGCGGCGCGAGCTCGAGGCCCGCCCCGACGTGGTCGAGGACATCCTGCGCGACGGCGTGGCGCGCGCCCGCGCCGAGACCGCCGAGCTGATGAACGACGTGCGCCGCGCCGCGGGAGTCGGCGCGCCGAAGGGGAAGTGATGGAGATCGAGGGCAAGGTCGCGATCGTGACCGGCGGCGGAACCGGCGTGGGTCGCGCGACGGCGCTCGACCTCGCCGCGCGCGGCTGCTCCGTCGTCGTGAACTACAGCCGCTCGCGCGAGGACGCCGAGCGCACCGCCGCCGAGTGCGCGAAGAAGGGCGTGTTCGCGATGCCCTTCAAGGCCGATGTCGCCGACGACGCCGCCTGCCGCGAGCTCGTCGCGGTGTGCACGAGCGAGCTCGGCCAGCTCGACATCCTGGTGCAGAGCGCGGGCACCACCGTGTTCGTGCCGCACGGCGACCTCGACAAGCTCTCGACCGACGACTGGCAGCGCATCTTCCAGGTGAACGTGGTCGCGCCGTTCCAGATGGTGCGCGCCGCGCGCAGCGCGCTCGAAGCCAGCGGCTCGGGCGAGGTCGTCATGGTCTCGAGCGTCGCCGGCATGGTCGGCACCGGCAGCTCGATCCCCTACTGCGCCTCGAAGGCCGCCCTCAACAACCTGGTGATCACGCTCGCCCGCGCGCTCGCCCCCAAGATCCGCGTGAACGCCATCGCGCCCGGCGCCATCACCGGCCGCTGGCTCAAGCAAGGCTGGGGCGACAGCTACGACGCGATCATGAAAGGCGTGGCCCAGCGCGTGCCACTCGGCCGCCCCTCGGAGCCGGAAGACATCTCCGCCGCGATCCTCGGCTTGATCGGGGGCTCGGACATGGTCACGGGGCAGGTGATCGTGGTCGACGGCGGGATGACGCTCGGGGGCTAGAGCTCCACGTCGGTCGAGGCGTCACAGCGCCCGGTGATCGGCGCGCCGTAGTTCCCCGAGGACGGGTCCCGCTCGCGGTAGATCACGTCTTCCTGGCTCGCGCATACGGGGACGGGCGTGCCGAACACCACGTCGCCCTCGTAGCTGGCCTGCGCGCAATCTGGTCCGGCCACCGCGTCGCAGACCCGAACATGAGTGAGGCTCGGTGTCCCGTCCACCTTCACCAGACGACAGCTCGCCGGGCGACAACCCGCTCGTCGCGACGGCGCGGCGCGGCACCGACACCGCCACCGACTCGGTCACCGTCCGCTACGAGAAGCCGCCCACGATCTTCATCCTGCACCCGCGCAACGGCGCGCGCGTGCGCGAGGCGGCGAGCGACGTCTCGGGCTTCGTCGACGATCCCTCCGCCGCGGTCAGCGTGAACGGCGTGACCGCGACCGTGGACGAGGCCGGCGGCTTCGTGGCGCGCAGCGTGCCGCTCGCGCTCGGCCCGAACACGCTGGTAGCGCAGGCCGTCGCGCTCGACGGCGGCGTGGGCACCGACTCCGTCGTCGTCACCCGCGACGACGCGCTCGCGCCCCTCTTGCGGCTCGTGCTGTACGACCCGGGCGCGCCGCTCATCGCGGACGACTTCGGCCCGTTCCGAGACCTGCTCGCACAGCGCGGCCTCGCGCCCGAGCAGTTCTCGCCGCCGGTCAGCCGGATCACCGTCGGTGGCGGAACGCAGCAGGTCTACCTCTACGTCTTCGCGGAGGACGGCGGCTCGGTCACGATTCCCGAGGTCGCGGCCTTCGGTGCAGATCCGACGCAAGAGCTCCTTCCGATCTCCGCGCTTCCGGACTTCCAGGTCGCGGCCGGTCTCGATCCCACGATCGTGCCGCAGCTCGTCCCGCTCGACTTCGAGCCGCGCTTCTTCCAGGTCTACCTGCTGGACCTGCAGACGAACGAGGGGCGATGATGAAGCGCGCTCTCGTCGCGGTCGCTCTCGCGCTCCTGGCACTCGCGGTCCCCCCGCGGGCGTTCGCCCAGTCGCAATCGACCGGCCCGGTGACGTTCCACGCCTCCACCGGAACGGCGACCGACGATCTCGACGTCCAGGTCGACGTCGCCGGCCCGGTGATCCAGATCCTGACCCCGGTCGCCGGGTCGGTAATCGGCGGGACCTCGACCACGATCAACGGCACGGTGAACGACTTCGCGGACTTCGACGGAGCGATGCCCGGGAACACCTTCCAGAGCGCGACCTGGGCGCTCTCCGACGTCCAGCTCGGCGTGCGGGTCCTCTCCGGCACCGTTCCGGTCGTGGACGGTCACTTCACGATTCCCGACCTGCCGCTCGTGATCGGCTTCAACGCGGTCACCGTCTCCGCGACCGACGCAGTCGGCTTCGCCGGCTCGAACGTCACCTTTTTCCAGGTCGATCCGAACGCCCCGGCCGCGGCGCTCTCCAACTTCCACGACGGGCAAGCGACGCTGTTCCAGAACGTGCCGATCGACATCGACTTCGCCGCGCCCACCACGATTGTCTCGGTGAACGGCGTCGCCGACGGCCGCAGCTTCCCCGCGGGCCTCGCCAGCGACGTCCTCGATGAGTCGCTCGAGTTCGGAACGAACACCTTCGAGCTCGCGTTGCAGGCGGCGGAACGACGTCGTCGTTCTCGTTCACGCTCTACCGCGTCGAATCCGCCGACCCCATCACGATCACGAGCCCGGCGAACTCGTCGCTGGTGAACGTGACGTCGGTCCCGGTGAGCGTGACGGCGCCGCTCGGCACGCCGTTCGTCACGCTGAATGGCCAGCCGGCGACGCGCGGCGACGACCTGCAGACGTTCACGGCGCAAGTCCCGCTGAACGAGGGCCTGAACAGCATCACCGCGATCGCGTTCCCGTTCGGCCAGCGGGCCGGGGTCACGATCGTCCGCGACACGACGCCGCCCAAGATCCTCGCGATGACGCCGTCCGACGGCCGCACGCTGCTCGGCCCCACCGTCACGTTCCAGGGCATCCTGTCCGAGCCCGCGACGATCTCCATCAGCTCGGACGTCGACGAGCGCGACGGCCACTCGGTGCCGATCCTCGCGCCGGTTCAGCCCGTCTTCGCGGACCAGCCGCTCAAGATCGACACCTTCGAGTTCCCCGACTTCGCGCTCGAGTCCGGCCTGAACCAGATCGACATCACCCTGACCGACGCCGCCGGCAACGAGGCCGACGTGCCGATCACCCTCACGCAGGTCGACTCGACCCTCGCCATCACGGCGCCCGCGAACGGCAGCAGCGTGAACTCGCTCGAGACCACGCTGCAGCTCCAGGCCTTCGCCCAGGTCGTGCTCGACGCGGTCTACGTCGGCGGCTCGCAGCTCTCCTCGCTGCGCCGCCAGGCGATCAACCCCGGCACCTTCGAGCTCGACCACGTGCCGATCGTCCCCGGCCCGAACGACATCCGCGTGGTGTACGAGGAGAACGGTTCGCCGCAGCAAGTGCTGGTCTCCACGGTGACGTCGACGGTGGTGGTGGCGCCGGCGCCTCCGCCAGCGAATCCGCCGCCGCCACCTGCTCCCCCAGTCGCGGCTCCGCCGCCGCCACCGCCCGGGTCGGCGCCCTCACCGCTGCCGCCCCCGGCGCCGATCACGAGCACGCCCGATGCTCCGATCACCGCCCTGCAGGGCTTGATCACGGACGCCGCGACGGGCTCTCCGTTGCCCGGGGCCACCGTGAAGATCGACCCCACAGGCGCAGCCGAGATCGTGGTCACCACCTCGAATGCAGGGGCGTTCTACGCGCTGATCCCGCCGGGGCCCTATGCGATCGAGTTCGACAAGGAGGGCTTCGAGACCGCCGGCGGCACCGCGGTTGCGCCGGACGGCATGACGGTCGAGATCGACTTCGCGATGCTGCGCTGGTCGACCGACACGTTGTCCGCGTCTTCCCAGCAGTCGTCTGCGACAAGCGACCATCTAGCTGGCGTCGTGACGACTGCGTCGGACAGCCAGCCGCTCGCGGGCGCGCTCGTGGACGTCGTCTCATCCGGTGGTTCGCTGTCGGCGATCACTGCCGCGGACGGAAGCTTCGATATCAGCGGGATCCCTCTGGGCCCCTTCTCGGCGTCGTTCTCGAAGGTGGGCTTCATGCCGATCACGTACCAGATCGACAACACCGAGGCAGTGGACGTTCGGCTGACGCCTGCGCTGCAGGTGCTGCCCGCCTCAATCACCATCGTCGGGACGGTGACCAGCGGAATCACCGGCAACCCCGAGCCAGGAGTCCGCACGACCGTGGTTGGATCAGCCCCGGGAACGACCGTCACGACGGATGCGTCTGGCCGCTACGTGCTTTCGAACGTGGCCCTGGGCCAGCAAACGATTCACTTCGAAGAGGCGGGATTCCAGGATGGCTTCGCGATCCTCGACGCCGAGCCGACGCCCGACGGGAGCCCGAAGGTGTTCGACATGACCTTCCCGAGCAAGACCGGGAAGGCGAACCCCGTCGTGATTTCCTCGAATGCGCAAGGGACCGTCCGCGATCTGCTCTCCGGTGCGCCGATCCCCGGGGCGACGGTCACAACGGCAGGTCAAACTGTCACGTCGGATGCGGGCGGGCACTTCCAGCTGCACGGCTTGCCTCCGGCGGCTCTCGCGATCGTGGCTACGGCGCCGAACCACGGCTCGCAGACGATCCTGACCGTCGTGGTGCCAAATGGTCCGGACTCGGTCGACTTCCAACTCCGATCCACCGCCCGGGGCTTCGTCACCGGCTCGATCGTCGACGCCACTACGGGCCAGCCCGTTGGAGGCGCCCTTGTTAAGATCGCCGGGAGCCATCGACTCATGGCGGAGACGACCGGCGTGGGCTCGTACACGATCGCGATCGTCCCACCGGGCATCTACTCGCTCGAAATCACTCAGCCGAGCTACGCGAAGGCCACGGTCGCGGGTGTGACGGTCGTTGATCAACAGGGAACGACCCTCAATGCGAGCCTGTTGCACCGGCCGACGTCCGGTGCGCTGCAAGGCAAGGTGACGAATCTTTCGACCGGTGCCGCAGTGGTCGGCGCACTCGTGAGCGCGGATTCGGGCCAGAGCGCGACCAGTCAAGCCGACGGCACGTACCGGCTCGACGCCGTGCCGGCCGGGATGGTCAGCCTCACGATTCACGCGACCGGATTCTCGGACTCCGCGCGCGCAGTGGCTGTGACCGCAGACGCCGATCCGAACGCGCCGAGCGTCACCGCGTTTGACATCGCACTCGACAACGACACCGGCTCCCACGAGGAGGCGAGTGCGGACATCAGTGCGGCAAGTGGTGGATCGATCTCTCTGCATGGTGGGCGCCTGCGCATCGACATTCCGCCGTACTCGCTGACCGACGATGCGACCGTCGACGTTCGGCTGGCCGACACTCCCCACTCTCAGCGAGGTCAGCCGCTCGCGCTCGACCCGAGCCTCGACGCGCCCGAGATTCGAGCCATCGGGCCCGAGCTCAGCGTGCGGCTCGAGTCGAAGACTCCGGGCGACCCGGCGCCGAAGTTCCTCGGCCCGATCGTTCTGACACTGCGCTACCCCGGTGCCGACGCGTCGACTGCAGGCATCGACGAACAAACCCTGTTCCCGTTCTGGTTCGACGGGACGGAGTTCACGCTCCTGCGGAGCGTTCCGTACTTCTACGCCGTCGATGACGTCGACAAGAAGGTCGTCGTCGCGCTGGACTTCACGTCGACTGAAGCCGGGACTCCAGTCGAGGTTGCTTCAACCTTGAAGGGCGCATCGCTCCTTGCCGACCTGACCGACCCGAACCAGGCGATCGAGGCTGTGCGAGAGTTCTTCATCACCTTGGGCTCCAAGGTTGCGGCGCCCTTCAGCACAGCCGGCGCAGCACAAGTCGTGAGCTTGGACGACGCGAATGTAGCGGACGCTGTCCCTGTTCACGTGAACGCGCTTCCTCTGTTCGTCTTTCACGGATGGAGCATCAAGAACATCCTCTTTGCAAACGCGCTCATGGATGCAAACGGGGTCATGCAGGACCCCGGCTATGGCGCGATGGTGACCGATCTCCGCAAGGCGACGAATGGCGTGTATCGACCCATCTTCGTCAGCTACAACACGCGCGCTCCCGTCGCTGCGGCGATGAACGAAGTCTTCAGACAGCTTCAGGGCGAGCTCGGGAACGGCGGTAGCATCCACGGCCAGCTTCCGCCCGACAACCCGAATGGAAAGGCGCTCTTCACCGTGGTCGACGCGTTCGGATACAGCAAAGGTGCGCTCGCGGAGAGAGAGCTGCAGTGCGGTTTCGACATCATCGATGGCATGGTGGCGATTGCCGGACCGCATCACGGTGCTTTCCAGAACCTCGAGATCGCGCTGACCGCGCTGAAGACCACGGATGTTCCCATTCGCGCGCTGTTCGATCTGTTGTCACCAGGTACCAGTGAGCTGCTCGACTACCCCGACGGAGCTCCCAGCGTCTTGGACCCAAATCCGTATCTCAGCGAGCTCAATACCGATCCGTGCAGCGCGCCGAAGAGCCGACTCTCGTTGATCGCCGGAACGGACTCCACGAGCTTTCTCTCGCTCTTCACTCCGGGACAGCTCAACAAGGTGATCGACGGTCTCGTCACCTCAAAGACCATCTCGAACGACCAGCGCACGGATCTCGAGCATATCGCCAACATCCTCAGCCTGGGGGGACTCGCTTCAAGTCCGTTCGAACTCAACGACAGCGTAGTACCGTTGTCGAGTGCGACTGCCAGGACCCACAGCGGGGACAGGATCAGCGCCTTCGACGGGTTGAGCGAGGGAGACTCACTCACCGAGCACACTGACCCATTCAATCACATCACGATGGGTCAAAGAGGAAGTGCCGTCGAGGTTGCGAACATTCTGGATCAGGTTCTGCCGCCCTTGACGGATTGGGTGGTACAGACGGCGACGACGCGTCCACAGTTCACACCTCCGTCACTCACCAATCGTGGGTCCTACTCGGTCGACATTCTTGTTGACTACCACATTCCGAACAAGACGATCTCGGCTCTTCTCGCAGTGGTCTATGGGAAGGATCCTAGTGGCAACTGGCATGTGCTCCAGGGGGCAGACCCGAAGAGCCTCTTGCCGTCCGAATCGGCCTCCGACAGATTCTCGATCGTTGGAACAAACTCGCAGGGCCTCGCTCCGGAGGCTCGGACCGTGAAGGTTCGAGCATCGATCGAGGAATCAGCGGACGATCCGAACACAAACATCCGAGATGCGACGGTGCTCCTCCTAGACCTCCCAATCGCTGGAAGCGGAGAGGTCCCCGAGGATCCTACGACCGTCCAGTTCGGGGTTCCCACACCCTGAGGCAAATGGGTAAGCGCACGCGGCTGCGACAGAGATTGCTTCTGACCGTTGCCTCGGCAATCCCGCTGCTTGGTTGGGGGTTCTCGGGCCGGATCTGGCACGAGGGCCCGCCACTTCTTCAAGGTCGCTACTTCCACGCGGCCGCGGCGACGTCGACGGGGCTCGTGTTCGTGTATGGAGGTTGGATCGAAGAGGCCCCTCACTATGTTCGGACCTCCGCTGTCTCGGAGAAGGGACTTCTGATCCTTGACCCATCGATGCACGAGTGGCGGTACGGAAGCAATCCACCTCCGCACCATCACCGCGGGGTGGTTCACTTCTATCGGAGCTATGTCGAGGTCGGGCGCAAGCCCATCAAGGTGCCGGACCAAGAAAGCGTTGTGAGCGAAGATAGTCTCCCCAACGAAGCTCCGTTCGCAGGGAGCGATGGCCGAGATCGTGTGTATTGGTTTTCGCCAATCGGTCCGGTCTACTTCGATGCGGGCACTTTGACGTGGGGCCAGCCAGATGGGCCGGTCCTCCACAACATCACGGGCGACTGGACCAAACGAGTCGACCGGGAGAACTCGATGTCGGGTTGGCTGCGCCACAGTGGCGCGACCGCGACCGGCCCCGACGGACGTCTGTACCTGACTGGGGGCAGAGGTCGTGGGTTCGACGACCCCGATCAGAAAGAGCAGGTCCTGGACGTGCTCGAGATCTACGATCCGACGACCGACTCGTGGACGACGGGCGCGCCGATGCAGCATCCGCGTCAGTTCCACAGCTCAGCGTTCGGTGCGGACGGAAGGCTCTATGTTTTCGGCGGCTGCGCGTGTAAGGGCGGCGGGGTCGAGATCTCGAGCAAGCCCGAGGTGCAAGCGATCTCGGCGCTCGAGCTGTCGCAGCAGGCGCGCAGCGTGCGGGAAGTCGAAGTGTACGACCCGGCGACGAACCATTGGGAGGAGCGCGCGCCGATGCCAACGCCGCGGCAGCTGCTCTCGGCGACGGCGGGGCTGGACGGTCTCATCTATGTGATCGGGGGAGAGCGTGCGTACGGTCACGTCGCAGAGGACATGGTGGAGACGTACAACCCGGCGACGGACACGTGGGCGGATGGGCCGTCTCTCCGCCGTCCGCTCGAGGGTCATGCCTCCACGAGGACGCCCGACGGTCGGATCTGGGTAACGGGGGGAGTAAGTCCCGGCCCCGGTCTGTTCGAGCCGGTTCGGCTCCTGCGCGGCGACCACGAGGGCGCGCAGGAGTCGGTGGAGATCTTGGAGACGGCGCCTGTAGCGAAGTGAGTCAGAAGCTGGCTCTCGAGTCCATCGTTGCTTCGACCGACTAGCTTCAAGTGAGCATCGGAGATGCCTGGCTGATCGGGTGGGCGAATGTTCGCACGAAGCCGACTCAGGGAATCGACCATCGCTTGAGGCTTGTCGTGGGCATGAACGCTGACGATCTTGCCCATGATAGCCAAGGCGCCGCTGTGGAACTCGTGGCGTAAGAGCGCAGCGTCGCGCCGACCGCGGGTTCATGTTCGGGCTGGGCGGCGGCAGAGTCGCCGTATCACGATCCTGATCTTGGCACCGATGTCGAAAATGTCGTTCCTGTCGGAAGCCTGCCGAAGAGCGAGTTTGCGTCGGCCCCTCCTACGCCCTGAAAGGTGTGGAGAACCTCCGCGCGCCCTCTCGACTGTCGTGGGACCAGTTAGGCTTGCTGTAGTCGCCGCGATCCTATCTTGGGGATCAACTCCAGCAATCGCAGGCTGGGTCGACGGGCCCCCGCTTCCCGAGCCTTGCCGGGGCTGGGTCTCCCGACGGCTATGTCATGGCATTCGGCGGCCGTGTCCTCGAAGGCCAGCAAAGGACTCCCACGTATGGTCTGGGCAAGTTGGGGCTTGTCTACTACGACCCAAACGCGAGGCACTGGATGCGTGGCCCCGATGAACCGTTCTACAAGACGCGCGTGTCCGTCCATCGCGGATGGAAGGATCTCCGAACTGGGGAGTTCATCCCAAACGGCGGACCGGGTCCGGTCCACTCTTCAGTGGTCGCGGCCGAGTTCGAGCTCCCGTTGGGGGCAGCGGACAAGAGAGGACGCGCGTATTGGTTCGTTTACCCAGGCTTCATCCGCTTTGATCCGAAGGCCGTCGCTTGGGACCAGCCTCAAGCGCCCGTCCAACACCTCTTAACAGCGGCCCCGACCATGGATTGGATTGACGGGACGGGTCCTGCATGGAGCGATCGCAGGCAGGGAGCCTCCGCGACGGGACCCGACGGTCGGCTCTACCTGGCGGGCGGATTCGGTGTAACCGGGGACGGCGGAGCGGAAGCAACAGTCATTGGCGGTCTAGACATCTACGACCCGGAAGCCAACTCCTGGAAACACGCGGCTTCGATGAAGCACGCGCGCCAGTCTTTGGCTGTTGCATTTGCGAAGAACGGAAAACTCTACGTCTTTGGCGGTTGCGGGTGTCGCGGGTCCGTACCGCTCTACAAAGCGAATGATCTCGAGAGCCGGCGCAGCGCCGACGCCGAGGCAGACGCTCAGCGTCAGGCGGTGCGGGAAACCGAGGTCTACGATCCGAAGACCGGCACTTGGTCCACGGCCGCCCCGATGCCGACGCCCCGCATGCTGTTCGCAGCGGCCACCGGCGCCGACGGCAAGATCTATCTGATCGGGGGTCAGACATCTTGGGGCGGCCCGCCACTTTCCCTTGTGGAGATCTACGATCCCCCGACGAACAGCTGGTCCAAAGGGCCGAGCTTGCGGATTGGCCGGGTGGGCCACGCGGCCGTAGCGACGGGTGACGGCACGATCTGGGTACTGGGGGGCTATGCGGCAGGAGCGGGCTTCGGCGACGAGGGCGGTCCGACCGACTCGGTCGAGCTACTCACCACCTCGCCACCGAAGTGATCCGGCTTTGCGGTATCCTGCCGTCGCCGTGCGACTCACTCCAATCGTTTTGCCCACGCTGCTGCTCTGCCTTGCCTGCAACCGCTCCAACCATTCGCAGTCCTCCGCCCTCGCGCGCGTGAACGGCCAGCCGATCACCATCGAGCAGGGGCCAGCTGGCGCCCCGCGGACCCCGGCCGAGGCGCAGGCGAACGTCGATCGCGCTATCACGCGGCACCTCGCCGCCGAGGAGGCCGAGCGGCGCGGGCTCGCGCATGACTCGGGCTCGACGCCGCTCTCCGTGAAGGAAGAGGAGCGCCTGCGCGACACGTTGTTCGAGTCGATGCGCGACTCGGTGGCGGTGAGCGACGACGACCTGCGTGCGCACTACGAGAAGACCAGGCTGCGCTACGCGGTGCGCCAGGTCGTGCTGCGGCGGAAGGAGTTCCAGAGCGAAGCCGACGCGCGCGCCGAAGACCGCCGGCTCGGCGCGGAGGGCCGGCTGCCGGCGGAGAGCGAGACGATCGGGCCGACGCCCGTCGACAAGCTGCCCGGCAGCGTGCTGCCGGAAGCGCTCTCTTTCAGCTCACCCGGCCAGCGCGCGGCGGTGCAGCGCGGCGGCCGCTGGGCGCTGGTCGAGCTCGAGGAGGTCCGCTCTGCCGATCCGCTGCCCTTCGAAGCCGTGCGGCCCCAGGTCGAGGAGAGCCTGCGGCTGATCCGCGCGCAGGCCGAGTTCAGCGCCGAGATCGAGAAGCTGCGGCGCGAGGCGAACGTCGAGATCGATCAGGCAGCCTTGGCACCGAAGTAGGGCCGCGCCTAGTCTTCCGCGCCGTGAAGGCCGAGGCTCCTCGCTACGAGCTGCTGACTCCGAAAGGCGGCGTGCCGATCAAGGCGTGGACGCGCGGGGTGCCGTTCGAGGACGCGGCGCGCGCGCAGCTCGAGAACGTGGCGCGGCTGCCGTTCATCCACCGCTGGGTGGCGGCGATGCCGGACGTGCACTGGGGCATCGGGGCGACGGTGGGCAGCGTGATCCCGACCTCGGGGGCGATCATTCCCGCGGCGGTGGGGGTCGACATCGGCTGCGGCATGATGGCGGTGCGCACCACGCTCGTCGCCGGCGACCTTCCCGACCACCTGCGCGGCGTGCGCTCGGCGATCGAGGCGGCGGTGCCGCACGGTCTCTCGCGCTCGCGCGGCGGGCGCGACACCGGCTCGTGGGGCGATCCGCCGGGCGACGTGGACCAGGCGTGGAAGGGGCTCGCGGCGCGCTTCGAGCGCATCGCCGAGGCGCATCCCCGGCTGCGCAAGTCGAACCACCGCGTGCACCTGGGCACGCTCGGCACGGGGAATCACTTCATCGAGGTGTGTCTCGACCAGAACGACCGGCTGTGGGTGATGCTGCACTCGGGCTCGCGCGGCGTGGGCAACGCGATCGGCCGGCACTTCATCGAGCTCGCGAAGAAGGACATGGAGCGGCAGCTGTCGACGCTGCCGGACGCGAACCTGGCCTACTTCGAGGAGGGCGCGGAGCACTTCGACGCGTACGTCCTGGCGGTGAGCTGGGCGCAGGATTTCGCGGCGGCGAACCGCGAGCTGATGATGCGCCACGTGCTCGACGCGCTGCGCCGGACGCCGGGCGTGCCGCCGTTCGGGAGCGGCGACGAGGCGGTGAACTGCCACCACAACTACGTCGCGCGCGAGCACCACTACGGCAAGGACGTGTTCGTGACTCGCAAGGGTGCGGTGCGGGCGCGCGCGGGCGACCTGGGCATCATTCCCGGCAGCATGGGCGCGCGCTCGTACATCGTGCGCGGCAAGGGCAGCCCGGAGAGCTTCGAGAGCTGCAGCCACGGCGCGGGCCGCGCCATGTCGCGCGCGGAGGCGAAGCGCCGCTTCACGCTGGCCGACCACGCGGCGGCCACTGCGGGCGTGGAGTGCCGCAAGGACGCGGACGTGCTCGACGAGACACCGGGCGCGTACAAGCCGATCGACGCAGTGATGGAGGCGCAGCGCGACCTGGTCGAGGTCGTGCACGAGCTGCGCCAGATCGTCTGCGTGAAGGGCTAGAGATCCATCGGATCGACGGACGAGGAGCCCTCGTCGTCGTCGTCTTCTTCGACCTCCGCGCGCGGCGGCGGGGCGGGGCGCGGCGTGGGCCGGCGCGGCTCGGGCCGGGCAGGCTGCGCGGGCGGCATCATCGAGCGCGGGTCGTAGTAGTACCGCTCGGCGCAGATCTTGTCGCCGCGCACCTCGTGGATCGCGACCTCGCGCAGCTTCAGCTGGCGGCCGTCCTTGAAGGTGACGTCGGCCTCCCATTCGATCGCGATGGTCTTGCCCGACACGAACACGTGTCGCGCCTTCCACTGCGAGGAGCGCAGGCCGGCGAGCCAGCCCGCGAGCTTGGAGCGGAGTGACTGGAGGCCGCTGACCGTACCGCCTGCGGGCTCTTCCGAGCTGGCGTCCTCGGTGTAGAACTTGCCGAGGTCGACGTTGTACTCGTCGTCCATCGCCGCGACGATGCGCTTGGCGAGCTCCTCGGTCGGCGTGGGCCGCGGCGCGCGCGCGCCGGCCGCGCGGGCCCGGGCGGGGCCCTTCTTGGCCCCCTTGCGCGCGGCGGGCCGCTTGGCCGCCGGCTTGCGCGGACTGGACTTCTTGCGAGCAGCCATGGCCGTGACTCCTCCCCCGATGTGGCGCCGATTCTAGCAGCGCGTGGTC
>Ga0306921_10002213_pt1 | contig 19494 bp, 25 predicted proteins | sample sta12Cox44000080_FD_203760 | JGI IMG/M metagenome (GOLD analysis project Ga0306921, IMG submission 203760) | Lab enrichment of tropical soil microbial communities from Luquillo Experimental Forest, Puerto Rico - statoxic.12C.oxic.44.000.080 (v2)... | ecosystem: Environmental > Terrestrial >... | reverse complement strand
GAAGCCATCGACGGGGGGTATCGTGGGCTCGCATGCTGCGACTGAACGCCAGGTGGCTGCCACCTGCCCGCATCTGCCGTCCCTATCACTCCTGGCGGCGTCTCGTGAGAACCTGAGGTGGGAGCCGGATGCGGTAGCGCCGCTCGTCCGGATCTGTGCGGGGGGCGCCGGGTGACCGGCGTCCCTACCGCGACCCTGCGGTGGTGGAGAGCCGCCGGAGACATGCCTCGCAATCTGTGCAAGGACCGCGTCCGAACGCATCGGTGCGCGCTGCCTACTTCGTCTGCTCCACAGGAGGGCCAGGCGCTGCGGCACCGTTCATTGGCTCGGTGAACTGTGGGTACAGAGAGTCGGCGCCTCTGGGTACCTTCGACCACCTGCACGCCACGTCGTTCTGAGGCACCCGCTTGAACTCGCTCAGTCGTACACCGGACAGCGGAGCCAGAGCGATATCGTAGGCGTGGGTTGGCCCACCGCACTCCGCATCTGCCCGTAGGGGCCTCATTCCGTCCTTCGCAACTGTAAGAACCCAGCCCTTGCAGGAGCCTGTCACGCCGCCAAGACGAAAGCATCCATCCGATCCGGAGGTCGTCTGCCAATACCGTTCGTAGCCCGATGTGGCTAGAAGCAGGGTCGCGCCGCCAACGGGCTTCCCCAGCGAATCGCGAACGACTCCATTGGCCGAGACTGGGGCATCGCAACCCCAGCTCCCCAACATCAATGCCGAAAGTACGATCGATAAGGTGGGTAAGGTCCATCGGATCGAGGGGCGCTCGTTCATCCAGTTCGAATGGGCGCAGCGCCATCGATTCGCGGCGGGCCGGACCGGCGCGACGCTCACGCACGCAAGCGGCGTGACCGGGCGGGCGGGTGCGATGATGCCGTAGTTAGACATCATGGCGCTCCCGGTTGCATCGCGGCTCTAACCGCCGCTTGTCGCTCCAGCCACTCTGCTTCGGGATAGAACCTGACGCTGTCATTCCCAAATACTCGCTCCCCTCTAAGGGTCATGCTCCCCAGCCAGGCATCCCCCTTGACCTTCAAGACCGACTGAGGCTCATCAGTAAATCGCAACCTCATCTTTACCGACTGGCCTTCAAAAGCGATCGAGTCGATTCGGTACAGAAACACCTTTTCCAAAGTTCCTCGTATTGCTAGTTGCCCGTGCCCCGACTGATCGATGAGGAGTCGATAGTGAGATCCCCACTGGCCCAATCCCATCCAGGCGCCTGCCATGTTTGCCAGGGTTGCCGGCTCCGGTAGAGAGGTGGCCAGCGCAGACGACGCAAGGCCTAAGGCGATCAGCTTCGTGAGAAGTCGCGCCAGCTTCATTCCGGTCGTTCCTCTTGATGTCTAACGACAGATCAACGGAACCCGGTAGTCAGGGTGCTCCGCCCCGGTCACGCGGGCCGTTTGGACGTTGGGTCCGGCCATGTGCCTCCCTCCCCTGGGGCGCACGGAATCGAACGGGCTGTCGCTTCTACTTATACCGCCATTCCCGTCGGCGCGGCGGCCACCCGCGCTACGGCTGCTGCACGCACGCCGGGAGCAGTGACGGATCCCGCCCGCTCAGCTTTCCGGCGCTGGTCGTCTGCCCCTGCGTCGTGGCGCTAACGTGGTAGTAACCGCTGTCGGGACCGGGGTTCGGCAGGGTGTCCGCGACCGTCTCATGGTTCGAACGACGTGGCGTGGTGTCGCGCGCGTGACCTCAGGTTCCGCATTGCGGCCATCATGAATGGGGTCGCCCTTCTTTCTTGAACAGGCGCCCAATACGTAAACGCGCACGCAATATCAGACCACCATCGCGGTCGTGAAGCTCTCCGGAGAACCGGCGGTACCTACTCCGAAAGGTCCAGTCAAACCCCTTGTGCCAAGTGCACCCGTCGATATCGTGCGGGCAGCACAACGTGCGGCTGCAAGTTGCACGGGGGTTCCAATGGTCCACACACCGCCCTGTCGGCGCAGGTTCGCGAGATTCGCAACTCTGGCCGGACGCATCGTGGCTGGCGATCGGGTACTGGCGCGTGAGGAACCAGTCCAGTCGCTCCCGCTGCCAAGCGTGCGTTCCGAGGTCGAGCCTCGCCCGAAACATCCGGCGTTGAAGAGGACGTCCTTTGGTGGATCGAGCAAACCGCGGGGACGTTCACGGGCCAGCTCGATGCCTCCACCGGCGCATGAAGCTGCGGCGGCGGTTCTCCACGGTGATCGTCGAGACCCAGATGGACCGGACGCGCCGCGGCGCGAGAAGTTTTTTCGTTCGCGACGTGTCGATCGCAAGCCCGGTCTGGTCTCGCACCTTCTCGCACCAAGAAATGACTGCTCTTTCCAGGAACACAGCGTGCTTTTCCGCCCAGGCGGGAGGAGGCTCCATGAACCCGCGATTCATTGCTCGCGACATCGGCTCCTGGCTACCGACCCTCCGAATCGTGCGATTGGTGACGTTCGCAATCGCAGTAATCTTGCTTTCTAGCGAATACACTCCGCGCGTGGTCGCGCAAATCGTCACGAGGAACCAGGAACCTATCGTCATGGACGCCGGCTCCTTTCCTGCGTTCACGGGAATCCCCGTAAATCGCATAAGGCTCTACACTAAGGTCTCCGAAACGTGGGTGGAGATACCATCGCAAGTCGACGAGCGGATAGTGGACACTCTCGACACGTACTACGTGCCTGGCGATCCCTGCAAGCTTAGCGCGGCAACGTGTGAGCTGGCCGTCAAAGTGACGGGCGACCCGGGCAACTTTGGATCGTTCGCCCAAGTAGTATTCATGGCGCGCGACGGGGCTGGCCAGCTCGCCGCCACAACCGACTGGGTGGGAACGCCGACAGTCGATACGATGAGCACGCGATACCTCATCACTGTTGCCGATGGGGTCAACGGGCAAACCGGCATCGTCTATGCCTATGCGTGGCTAAAAGAACCGTCGCATTTGAACGACGTAGCCAGCTATGTGTCATGGACGCCGGACACCTCGAATCCGTCGTGCATCGTCACATCACCACTGGAATTGCCCCGATTTGACGCACACCAAGTTTAGCTGGCAGGCTTGCCGGCAGGGGGTGTGCGGTGGGAAAGAAGCGACGACGCTTCGATCGGGCGTACAAGGTTGAGGCAGTGAGGGCGGCGCTGCGCGGAGATCGGCCGCAGAACGAGGTTGCCCGCGATCTCGGGCTGAACCAAGAGACGTTGTACCGGTGGGTCCGCGAGTTCCGGGACGATGCGTCGCAATCGTTTCCTGGGAATGGACGAGTGAAGGACCGCGACCGGGAAGTCGAGCAGCTGCGGCGAGAAGTGCATCGCCTTGAAGCCGAGAACGCCTTTTTAAAAAAAGTCTCCGCGTTTTTCGCCAAGAGCCCGCGGTGATGTACGCCCGGATCCAGGAGCATCGAGGGGTCTGTCCAACGCGATGGATGTGTGACGCTGCCGGTGTTTCGCATCGCGGCTTCTACAGCTGGCGACGTCGTCCTGAATCCGCCAGGCGTCAACTTGATCGGCGCTTGGCCGTTGAAGTCCGAGCGAGCTTTGAGCGCAGTGGCCGTGTCTACGGAAGTCCACGAGTCTTGAAGGATCTTCAGGAGAACGGCTACCGCTGTGCCCGAAAGCGGATTGCACGAATCATGAAGGAAAACAGCCTGGTTGCGTTGCAACCGCGCCGTTGGAAAGCGACGACAGATTCCGGTCACGACTTTCCCGTGCAGGCGAATCTGCTCGAGCGGAACTTCAACGCCGGCGAGGTCAACAAAGTCTGGCTCGCCGACATCACCTACGTCCCCACGGAGGAGGGCTGGCTGTACCTCGCCGCGCTTCTCGATCTCTGCTCCAGAAAGATCGTGGGCTGGAACACCAGCGATCGCATCGATCGCTTCTTGACCCTTACTGCTCTCGAGTCTGCTCTGAACGTCCGCCGGCCGAGCTGTGGACTCATTCACCACTCGGATCGGGGAGGTCAGTACGCTGCAGACGACTACCAGCGCAGACTTGTGCAAGCGGGGGTGCTCTCCAGCATGAGCCGAAAGGGCGATTGCTACGACAACGCGCCGATGGAGAGCTTCTTCAGCACCCTGAAGAAGGAACGGATTCACCGAAGGAAGTACTGGAGCCGGGACGAGGCCGTTGAGGACATCCGCAGCTACATCGACGGCTTCTACAATCCGCATCGTCGCCATTCGGAGCTCGGTGGGATCAGTCCCATCCAGTTCGAAGCACGGGGAAACTAACTTAACCAGGTGTGCTCAAAATCGGGGCAATTCCACCACCGGCTCCGGCCCTTGATCCCGCATGCGGTTGGCTCAGGTCGACAGACGCCGCTTCGATCGCCTCGATTCCTCGGTTGAACATGTTCTTCGCGGGGGACTGGACCACGGGCGCCCTCTGCATCAAGCCCTTCGCGACCGACGCCGATTGCACCGTCACGAGTGGGTCGAGCAACCTAATCGATGAGACGAAATGGATAACGGAGATACCCTCGGAGGATGGGTGGCTTTGGGATCAATCCTGCCGGGCTTTCCTCCCCGTCAAGGTCGGGCCGGTCCGCGCAGTGCGGCGGATCATAGGGGCCAAGAGCGGTCGATATACCACGAAGATCGAGTACTTCTACGGAACGTGGTTCGAGCAGGTCGTGAATTTGCGGGTCCACTCGATAGGGTCGGTTCAGCTTCTGGCCGACAACCGGGCGATCAACGCTCCCCCCGCTCCTGCTGACACCCCCTCTCTGTTCTTTGCGAAGTCCTATTCCCTTGCGAACAACAACTACCCGATGGATTCGATGGATCTCTCCGCTCCAGCGTCCAATGTCACGCAGTTCGGCGATTGGAGCCAGGTGGACTTCAGTCGTGGCACGTATGTTGAATTCATCGAGGAGAAACGAGGCATTCGTGATGCAGCGAAGACATTCGTCTACGAGGACTCGACGAACTCGACCATGCATGAATTCCAGGCGGGGCATCTCGGTCAGCATGGAATGAAGTGGGCCGGGAGCGACGGCCAATGCCTTCCGGATACTCAAGATTTTCTGTGCTATCCCGATGATCCGGAGAACAACTCAAATCTGCAGTACGTGTAGTGCGCCAGCGAAAGTTCACTTCGACAAATGGAGCGAATCGACCGCCGAACTGAGCGCGTTGGGGTGGAAACGAGCGCGGGACCGAACGGTCGACGCGTCATCACCACGGCTTCTCGAACGCAATCGGGACCGGGTTCGGCCGCCAGGCACACGAAAGCCGGCGAGGCTGATCGTGGACACGGTCCGAAGCGGCGGCTTAGGCGACTTGGCGAAGCGTGACGACGGGCAAGTGCTTTCGACCGCTGCGGTGCTCGACGATCAGTTCCAGAACACCGCCGGGTCGACCTCGAACCAGCGCGTGGGGCGCGGCGCACGGCGAGCGGCGCGGCCAACGGTTCCGAGACTCGAAACGCGGCCGACGACACGCGGCGAATCGGCCGAAGTAGATCTCGTCGGGTGTCCGAGCGCCAAATCGGGTGTGCGGGCGATCGGCGCTGTACCAGGCAACGTACTCGTCGAGCTCGCGCGCGAACGCGGCCCGGGCGAGGGGAACGACGGGAAGCAGGCGCGTGCACTCGTTCTTCAATGAGCGGATGAATCGCTCGATGACGGCGACGCTGCCGTACTTTCCCACGGCACCGAACCGATGATCGATCTTGCGCCGATGGCAGAAGCGCTCCAGCTCGTCCGCGGTGAGTTGCGGGCCGCGATCGGAGATCAGGTATCTCGGCCAGCACCCGGTGGTCCGTCGGACATGTCCCAGGAACCGCGTGGTCTCGAGCGCGGACGGCTCCTTCTTGAACGCTCTCGTGCCGAGCGGACGCCGCGAGAAGTGGTCGATCACGATGGCGACCCACCAGCAGAATGGCCAACGCTGCGGCAGCGCGAGGGGAAGCCACGAGATCCAGAATCCCCCCATCGTGGGGACGGTCGTGAAGTCAATGTGCCAGACGTCGTTCGGACGCCTGGCGGTGACGACGCGGAGCGCCACCGGCGTGGCGGCTTTCTTGAGCGGCCGTTCCGGGGGACGGAGCATGCGGCGAACAGTTGTAGCGCCGAGGTGAAGGCCGGCCCGCGCCAAGACCCTGGCGATGCGCCGCGTGCCGACCGCGGGGCACAAGGTCTTCAGGCGGCGCACGAGGTAGCCGACGAAGCCCGGGAAGCGGTTCACCGGCTCCCGCGTCTGGATCAGCGCGTCCGGCCCTTGGTCGTCCAGCCGCTGGGTCCAGGCCGCGACCGTCAGCGGGGTGACGAGGAGATGCCGGGCGGTCTGCGCGAGCGACCACCCTCTGGCCGCGCGCAGCTCGAGGATCGCCAGGCGCTCGATCGGCGGGTAATGCGGGCGCCGCTGGGCCGTGAGGCGTTCCATCCGCGCGTCCTTGATGCGCAACTCCTCCCGGAGCAGCGCGACTTCGCGGCGGAGCCGGTCGTTGTCGGCCTGCGCCCGCAGCCTGGCGTCGTACGAGTGCTCGGCCCCCGACCTCGAGATCGTGAACGCGGCGTTGGCCATCGAGACCGCGTGGACGACCGCTGAGCGGACCCGGCGGGGCCAGTTCCTGGGTAACGGCATGCGTCGATCGACTGAACCGACCCGCATCGGATATCCCCCACGTTTCCGTGTCCACCGGCTGTTCGCGGTAGGATAGGCGAGTCGGAAAGCGGCCCAGTGACTGGAGCGCTGAGATGGCGCCGGGGAGTTGAGCGATGATCAGGCGGTATCTGGACGCGGCCTTGGCGCGCGCACGCTACACCGAGTTGGAAGACGGTTCTTACGGTGCGGAGGTGCGCGGGCTCCGCGGCGTCATCGCGACCGGCGCCACCTTGGAGGAATGCCGTAAGAGCCTGCAGGAAGTCGTCGAGGAGTGGATCCTCGTGCGCGTCGCTCGGGGGCTCGAGGTGCCAGCGCTCGGTGCCGCCAGGATTCGGGTTCGCAAGGCCGGCTGATGCCGCCATGGAAGCCAATCAAGCGCCGCGAGCTCATTGCGGCACTACGCCGTGCCGGGTTCACCGGTCCGTATTCTGGAGGACGCCACGAGTTCATGCAGAAGGGCAACCTCGTCCTCACGGTCCCGAACCCGCACCGTGGAGACATCGGCGTCGGTCTGTTGACGATGATCCTTCGGCAGGCAGGGATCTCCCGGGCGGAGTGGGAGTGGCTTTGAGAGCAGTCGTATAGTCACGCGACGAAGAAAGATCGCCGTTCCTCAATCCCTAGCTCTCCACTTCGGGTTCGAAGTGCCTGTCGTCTGGGGAGCCGGCTCGCAGGCTGCGTTCTTGTGCGCTGACCGCTCCGTGATAGGCTCGCGCGCTCAATCGGAGGCCCCCATGCCACGCCATCCTTCAGTAACGCGCCACCTCCGTTCCATCAAACGCGCCCTCGCCGACATTGAGAAGGCATTCGCATCGGTCGCGCAGCGTGCGCGTAAAGCCGAACGCGTCGCGGTCCGCGCAGCGAAATCCGGCCGCCACACGCTCCGCATCACCCCCGCGCGCCGCGCCCAGCTCAAGCTTCAGGGCGCGTACATGGGGTTCATGCGGCAGCTCCCCGCACGGAATAAAGCGCAGGTGAAGGCGATCAAGGAGAGGCGGGGGTTCGAGGCGGCGATCAGGGTGGGCAGGCGACTCGCGGGGAAGTAGACAGCGAACAAGAGGCGTGACGCAATGAGCAGGTCAACCGCTGGTGGTCTCGCGCTCATCGCCGTGGGCGTGGTGTTCATGGCCCTTGCGCGCTCGGTGGCGATCGGCGCGACGTTCGTTGTGATCGGTATCGTGTTTATCGCACGTCGGCGCCGCCCCAGGTAGCTCACGGAGGTTCCATGCCACGCCATCCTTCTGTAGCGCGCCACCTCCGCTCCATCAAACACGCCCTCGCCGAACCGGCATGTCGGGACGAAGCTTGATCTGAATCTGGTAGCCGGTTCCCTGCGACCACCGAATCCGGCGGCGAAGAACGCATCAGCGCCGTCGTTTTCGTAGTGCAACGAGATGTAGTAGGTGGTCGCAGTCGCCTCACCCCACGCCGCCTTGATCTCTGAGGTGCGGATCGTTGATGGTAGGCGCGCGGGAAGAACGATCGGGACTGTCGTGTGACCGACGACCTCGGTGAGCGCAGGACCAAAGACGGAAGCGGGTCTCGCCGTCTGGTTTTCGGCAGCACCTATCTCCATCAACCCGGCGATTGATGAGATGACCGCGATTCCGCACAAAAAGGCCACCCTCATCACGACCGCCCTCTCAAGGTTCGAATCTCGTCCGCCGAAAGCTTCGCCAGCCTCGTGCTCCCGACAGTGCGACCGTGCCGCCGTGGGCGAGCGGCGGGAAGGAGGAGGGGGGCGCGGCGACACCCGAGCTTCAATCGAACTGAGTCGCGGAATCAACTACTTGTCTGACGCACCGTTCGGCGCGGGGCGAGGGCCGGCGCTTCCTGGCTCGAACTGGCTTTGGCACTGGAACGCCATGTGATTGTTGAGGAAGCTCCAATCATCAAATCCGTCTAGTGGCTGAAGGACGGGACAGTACGGCGCGCCGTCCAGGTTGTCCTGGTTGATGTCGACACTCACACGAAAGGGACCAATCATCCCGTCGGCGTTCCAGTCCACAGGACCACAGCCAGGAATTGGGTTTGGCGCGCCGGTGCAGTTCGCATACGCGACCGAAATGTCCCGCAAGCCATCCGTCAGCCCGCACGCGCAGGACGAAATGCCCATGGTCTCGAGCAGAGAGTTCTCGTCGAGCGTGGGCAGCACCGTGGATGAGTAATCGACGCGCCAATCGCCCGGGATGAATTGAGCGTAGGGCGGATTCGGCAGGATCGCCGTCGTCGAGCAGTTCGCGACGGCCGTCTTGATTCCCGAGTACTGATACGAGTAACTCATCGAGCTGAAGTAGTTCGGCTTGCGATTGACCGTGTTGGGAGCGGTCGAATTGCATGCGCCGGTGGTGTTGGCTCCCCCATGGTCCAGCCCGAAGGTGTGCCCGATCTCATGCATGAGCGTCCCAGCTTGATACTGGACGAGCTGCTCGCGGTAGGCCGTCCTGTAAGGCTCCGGGTGGCTCGAGCCGTCGTCCAGTCCCTGACCCCCGAGGGAGACGATCAGGTCTTGGCCATACAGTTCTCCCAGGCCCGACGTGTTCTCCGCGACAGGATTGCACAAACCGAGACCGGCACTCTCGCCGGCGCACGCCGCACTCGAGCAGTTTCCAGAGCACTCGACGTTATGGGCGAACAGGGCGTACTTGTAGACGAACTTGTGACGCGGATCGAAGTTCTGGTTCTTCACGTCGTAATAGCTCACGACGGTATTCGTCCCGCCGTTCAGCGCACAATCACCCGGAGGATTGGCGAGGGTTACTACGACCGCGTGCGGCACCGGCGAGGTGACCCCGGTCGGGTTCGTCGAACTCACGAACGCCGCGTTGGTGTTCGGCACGATCTTCAGGCGAATGCCCTGACGCGTAAACGCATCCACAAGCCGAGTGATCGTCCCCTTGACGGGAGCCCCAGGGACGCCTTCCCAACTCGTCCCGATGAAATCGTCCACCGGCTGGTGCTGCGCCTCAGACGGATTCACGGGGTCGGTCGCCATCCAGTCGTACATCACGTAGGCGTTCTTCTGATTCACCTCGTCCCAGTCCGGATCGTCTGGCAGCAAGAGGTCCGGCCCGCTCGGGCTGGCATCCAGGACGCCGTCGCAGTTGAGGTCCACCCCGTGATTAGATTCCCACACATCGCTGAGCCCGTCGCCGTCGGCGTCGGGATTTGAGCATCCTGGAGGCAGCGCCACGGCCTGAGACAGACAGGCAGATCCCCAGCATCCGCCGGTCCCGGGAGAGGTCGCGCAATCGACTCCGCCTTCCCCGGATGTCGGAGCCGCGAAACAGGCGCGCTGATCGACGTGCTTGCAGGCGCTCGCGACGCAGGAATCGACGGTACAGCTGTTGGCGTCGTCACAGGTCTGTCTGCACGCCCCGCAATTGGGGATCGCATTCAACGGCGCTTCGCAGCCGTCGGCCGCTTGGCCATTGCAATCCCCGAAGCCCGAGTTGCAGCTTGCGATCGCACAGGCTCCGTTCACGCAGGCCGGAGCCGCGTTCGGCAGGTTGCACGACGCCTCGGCCCCGGGCTCGTCGATTCGCCCGTCACAGTTGTTATCGATGCCGTCGCATATTTCTGGGCCTGTGATCACGCAGTCGCTCGTCACAACATAGAAGAAGATTCCGCCCGGAGGCGGGGTGTCAGTCCAAGTGCGAACCGTTGTATCGCCCAAATGGTTCGGCGGCTGCACGACTTGAATCGGGCTCGTGGAACGGTAGATGTGGAAGGAAGGTTCTCCCCCTGCCCAATTGAGAGAGACGTCGCCCGGTCCTGGGCCACGCCCGGCCGAGAGATTCACGCCGTCGAATTGAGCCGAGGAGACCGTGACAACGAGAAAGGCGAACGCGAGACCGCCGAGTACCCGGTGAGGTTTCATGACGCTACCCCCCAAACGATGGTGACGTGAGTGTACCGCCGCCGCGGGGGCGTGGGCGGGCAAATGCCTGAACGACATCCGGAGCGCTCGTCGAATGGAAACCGGGAAGGGTCGAGGCTCAAAACACGTTTGAGACGAGCACGTTTCTGGTCGATGCCGGCCTGGGGTAATCGCTCACCTCCTCGTCGCCGTGATGCTGCGGCGCGATCGCCGTCGCGGGCTGACGGACCTCGCGAAGCTCCGCGCCAGAACCGGTCTGTTGACGGGCGCACGGTGGACGAGGCCAGGCTGTACCCTAAGACTTGTCTCGGCCCACCGGAAGGAGTTCGTCGTGGGCGACCCGACGACCGACTGGGGCCCATGGACCGCCGCTCGGTTCCCGAGTGGGGAATCACGGGACGGATTCCTTCGTTCCGTCGAGAAGGCTGGAAACAGCGGGTGGCAGGTCGAGACACATCCGGAAGACGGTCAAGGGGCTCTTGTTCGGTGGGTTCCAGGCCATTTCCTGGGGCTCAACGATCTCGCTTACGCGCACCGCGGCCGAATCAACGTCGACGTAGTGGTACGGGGGGTGTATCCGTTCCATGGGTTGCGCTAATGGAAACAGATGAGCCGGGATACGGGTTTCAACTGTGGCGCTGGCTGCTCGCACTGATGCTGGGCTTTGCCACCATGGCGGTCGCGACGCTCGCCGCCTGGGTCGCTTTCCGGGCGCTCGTGGCGATGCCGGGGTGGGCGCGACCGCTCTTGGGTCTCGCGCCCGCCTTGGTCATCCCGACTATTGGGATTCTGCGAGGGCGTCGCCGGATGCTGCAATCATTACCGAACCCCGCTGGCGTCGAGCCGCATCGCTAGCGGCTCAGCGCCCGCAGCCGCGCCGCCACTTCCTCGTCACTCGGGTGCGTGTAGGCGGTGGTCGTTAGCGGCGACACGTGCCTCGCATTGCCGCTGAGCGCCAGCGTCGCTGGGAAGGAGCGTGATAGGCTTTGGGAAGTTGGGACTGCGGCCGACGGACGAGTGGATGACGCTTGGGTGGATCCGCCGACCGATGCGACCCTGTGCGTTGCCGACAAGATGAAGAGTGCTCGGTTCGAGAAGCCGCCCTCCGCGCCGATCCACTTCTTCGTCGACATGAGCACGAACTAGAACCGGAGCGGGAGCGACTGCGCGGATCGCGAGGACCGACGGGAGTCGACTTCCGCCCCAACCCTCTTACCACTCCACGTTCGCGCTAACCGCCGCACAGCCGACGTCAATTCACCGTGAGAGTGAAAGTCGTCGTGTGCGTCAGGCCGTGATTCGCTCCAGTGGTGTCTTTTCCCGTGACTGTCACCGTGTAGGTTGTCGCGGGCGTGCCGGACGTGGTGGAGGCCGTGATAAGGGCCCCGCCGTTCGGGGCGGTTGGGGAAACCCAAATCTCGTACCGCGACAGGCGGAACGTCGGGCCATTCGCCACCGCGGGAGACACGCTCGTGATTCCCACGTTGATGGTGCCAGCGAGCCCGTTCTCACTCGTCGCGGTCAACGTGTATCTGGCCGAAGAACCTGCGGCGACAGTCGCGGTGGCGGGAGCGACACTCAACGCGAAGTCCTGACTTGAAGCGAATGACCGTGAAGCGGCCAGCGCCCCCGCTATGAGGATCACGGCCGAGGTGGCGGCGACCAACCACCAGCGGGGCCGAAGAGATCGTGTCACTTGGCTGGTGTCCACAGTGCCTCCTTTGCGCATGACGGGTGCGGTGCGGACCAATTAGGTTGTCGTCGCTGGGTACATCCCGGCTCGCGGCGGCGACCCCCGCTTGGTAGTACGAGGGGAATCGCACCGGATCGGCCGGATTACGCGAGCCGTGGGTACAGTTCCCGTCGGACCCGCTCGGCCGTAACCACCGCGTGCGATTTAGCGGTGTTCGGCCAGCAGCCTCGGTTTAGCAGCCCAGGCGGCGGAGGGATTTGGACATCTCCTCGTCGCTTGGGTGCGTGTACACCGTCGTAGTCAGAGGCGACACGTGCCGCGCGAACCGCGGGGCCACGGACAGGCTCGACTCGCCGGTAGGCTGCACAAACCAATCGCCGGTCTTCTCACCTGGCGGCTCTTCGCGGCACGAGAAGAGAAATCTCCAGCAGCGGCAGGGTCAGCACGCCAAGCGCGATCAGATAGAACGCCCCGGCGCTGACGTAGTACATCAACCCCAAAGGGCCTGCGCCGGCACCGACCATTGCGCGAGCCAGGAACGTGCCAACGAGAACGGCCGCATTAATCCCCAAGAGCCAAAACCAGGTTGCGCGCAACCGCTGAGCCGTCGGGTGCCGGTCGACCGGCGCAGAGCTCCTGCCTTCGAATACCACTGCGAAAGACGCCGAGCAGATAATGAGCGCGAGAAAGAAAGTGGCGTCCACTAGGACGAAGCCAAGGGCCGTAATCAGGACGACCACATCGCCGGCGTGTCGAAATACGACCGCCATGATGAAGTTGTAGGTCAGATCGATTGTTGGAGCGACCAGACCGAGCGCGACGACGTTGATCCACAAGGCTCGACTTTCCGCGAACCAGCGAACGCATACCCAGGCGGACGCCAGCACCAGAAGGACGTCCACAAAGTACGGTGCGGCGGTCGCGACGACGGGTGGAGTCCCATCGAACAGCACGTACCCCCAGTAGAACTGGCCGTGCCAATGCGTCGGCCAATAGATGAATTCCTTCAGTCGAGCACCACAAAGGATCCCAACCAGCGCGTGGGACCCTTCGTGGCGGAGCGTGCCTAGAATCCAGTAGAGGGGGACTGCCAGTCCCCACAACAAGTCCTTGCCACGAATCGCCGGTTTCATTTGCCCGACGCCAGCCCTCAACAGTTCAACGCGCGGATTCTACTCGCAACCTCTTGATCAGACGGGTGGGTGTACACCGTTTGATCAGACGGGTGGGTGTAAACAGTTGTCGTCAGCGGGCTCACGTGCCTCGATCTCGCTCACGCCAGCGGCGGCCGCATCAAGGTTGACGTCGTGTTGCGAAGGTTGTAGCGACTCGGCAGGGCATCGGGCCTTCTGACCCCGCGCGGCTGGCCTGTTCCTAGGGTGGGCGTGCCGAAAACGGAAGAATTGATCTTCGAGTTCCTTCAGGGTCGTCGGATCGCTGTCGCCGGGGTGTCCCGCGACCCCGGCAGCGCGGCCAACTTCGTCTTTCGCACGCTGCGCGATCGGGGATACGACGTGTCCCCGGTCAATCCAAACGCCCAGCAGGTCGAGGGAACTACGTCTTTCCCGTCCCTCACCAGCATTCCTGGGGAGCTCGATGGTGTCGTCGTTGCTTCGCATCCGAGTGTGTCTGCCGATATCGTCCGCCAGGCTGCCGAGAAGAGGATCGCTCGCGTCTGGCTTCACCGGTCATTCAGGCAGGGGAGCGTGTCGCAGGAAGCGGTCGAAGAGTGCAGACGGCTGGACATTCAGTGCATCGTCGGTGGCTGCCCAGTCATGTTTTCTCAGCCAGTCGACTTCAGCCATCGATGCATGCGCTGGTGGCTCGACCGCCGTGGCCGCATCGGGACCTGAGCGCTGTCGAAGTTCTATGCCCACGCCAATGATCTCCTTCGGGAGGAAATCCATCGCTTTTCTTCCCGGGGAAGACAGGTTGAACGCTCTGGCTGACGGGAGCGATCCAGGATGTACCCAAACCGTAGCGAGGCAAGATCGAGTCGCGGCTGCGCCTCCGTGATTCCGAACTAGAAGCATCCAGACACCCGTCTGCGGACCCTGGCGCCTGGTCGAAACCAGTCTTATTTGGGGAATTGCAGGCCGGAGGTGGACCATGAGGAGCGCCGGCAACTCCCGAAGCCAGGAACGCTGCCGCACGTTCAAGTGCGCTGTGTTCGTCCTGGCCGCGTTGATCGGTCTTTCAGTACCGGGTTGGGCCGCGTCAGGATCGCTTGGGGGATTACCCGCATACGACCTGAAAGCCGAGGTGGTCGTCAAGGGCGTGGTGACGGAGGTCACCACACACCCGGACTGGATGGGCTGGAACGGGACCAGCGTCACGCTTCAGACCCGTGACGGAGTTTCCAACCGCGTGATGATCGCGACGGCCGATTTCCTGAAGTTTCTCGACTTTACGATTGCCCAGGGCGACACTCTGGAAGTGACCGGCGCGTGGGTCACTGTTGAGGGGAGCACGGTGCTTCTTGCCCGCACCGTGCGAAAGGAGCGAGTGGTGATCTCGGTGCGCGACCCGAACGGACGGCCGAACTGGTGATCGGCGAGGCGTGAACTGGGTTGCGAGTTCCGAGGAACCCGGTGCTAGACGGAATCATCGCCGGAGTGCCCGCCACGTGAGTGGCCCAGCGCCGGTCCCAGGGGATCATGGTCCTCCGGAGTGCCCTGCGGTCGTGATCATCTGCGCCCTTCGACGGCTGGCAGGGGATTAGTAGTCCGCGATCAGACTCGGAGGATGCCGCCGAGAATGTCCGTCATGGCGTGAGCGAGCATGCCCGGTCGAAGGCTCTTGCGCCAATGCGCGAGGAGACCGAAGAGCGCCCCGTACATCGCTATTCGAGTGCAGGCCGCGGCACCCTGGTAACCGTGCGAGATTCCGAACAGCGCCGCCTGAAGGACGAGCGCGATCCATGGCGATCTGGTCCACGCCTGGAACTGGCGCTGGAAGTAACCGCGAAAGACAAGTTCCTCGCAGAATCCTGCCGTCAGCGAGACGCCGATCCACAGCCCACCTTCGAGGATGCCTTGCGGCAAGTAGCTGTCGATCGATGCGGCCTGGCCCTCTCCAAGCGCGCGGTCCCAAGCGGTTCCGATCAGCTTCCAGAATGCCCACATCCCGAGGCCCAATGCCACGTCCACTCCCACGTCGCGCCTCGATGTCCAACGCCCCCCGATCAGTTCGCGCGTGGTCACGTTATTGCGTCGAAGGCCGCCCCGCACAACAAAGAGGACGAGTCCCCATTCAGACAGAACCAGAGCGAGATAGATCGGGATGACCGACGACCGCGCAGCGACCGGCGATATGGTGCGCGCCCGCTGCTGAAAGAGCGCCCCGCCGAATGCCAGTGTGACGAACAGGGCCACGAGTACAACGGTGTGCCACCCGGGTGCCACGGTCCGCGGACGAGGGGTATCCAATCCTCGGGACCCTTCGTTCACTGGCGATCTCCTTGACGTGGACCTTCTCGTGCGGTTGTTCTTTTCGCACCTCAGCATACGCCGGGGTGGCGAGCAGGGATCTCCAAGGAAAATATGCGAATGCGATGATCAAGCGTGAGGGCAATGTGTTGAGACGCAATGCGATCCGGCAGCATGGGGGGGCGTTTTGCTTCTCGTGCACAAGTGTTGTGTTCGGTGGGTCTGGCCGAATCGAGGTCCGCTCGGTTCCCTATCTTCTCGACGGCAGGACCAACCGGCAACGACTTGCGGAGGTAACGATGGTCAGAATCACGATCGAGGCGAATCACGCGGTGTTCGAAGTTGAGGGCTGGGACAAGCTCTGGTCGCTGCGAAGCCAGCTCCGGATTCCTCTCGAGCACATTAGGGGAGCTCGCGTGGATCCGCATCCTGCGCTGGGCTGGTTCCAAGGGCTCAAGCTGGCGGGGACGGGCATTCCGGCTGTTTTCCGAGCGGGCATGTTCTACCAGGACGGCGGCCTCGTATTCTGGGATGTCCACCATCCCGAGAACACAATTGTTGTTGAGCTCGACCACGAGCACTTCCAGAGGTTGGTGATTGAAGTCGAGACCCCTGAGGCCGCCGCCGCGATGATCAACGAGACCATCGGCACGCCGCGCCAGTAAAGGATGGCCAGGGACCGACCACGCGGGCAGCCTCCGTTGGGTCTCATCGTCCGAGGGGTGGGTATAGACCGTGGTGGTGAGCGGCGACACATGCCGCGCGAATCTCTGGGCGAGGAACAGATCCCTTGACGCCCGGTAGACGTTTGTGACCGCCGTGTGCCGGAGCGCGTGGAACCCGTAGACCCGATCGAACCCCGCCCGGCGCTGCCACGTTGACCACGCGTGCTGGACCCGGCGTTTCGAGATCCGACAGCCGGACTGGTTGGCGAACAGGGGAGCGTCGGGGTCGAGATCTTCGCCGCATCGGCGTTTCCACGACCAGAAGTTCCTGAGCTTCACGACCAGCCGATCGGGCAGGAAAACGTCCGCCGCCCTGCCGCCCTTGGCGATCTCCTTCCGAATACGCACGCGAACCCGAGGCGTCCCATCCGGCGCGTAGAGGTCGCAGACGTTGAGGCCGACGATCTCGGCGAGGCGCAGGCCGGTGCCCAGGGCGAGCGAGTAGATCACGTGGTCCCGGAGGTTTGGCTGGGTGACGTGGAGGATGAGCGCCTGCTCGTCGGAGGTGAGGGTGGTGGGGCTTAGGTGCGGCATCGAGGGACCACCGCAAACATGGTCCCTCGGTGGGGAAGGAAGTCAAGTGGCTTGGCGCACTTCCGCGGGAGCGGAGAATGCCGTGCGCCCGATGCCTACAGGTGAGGTGGCGCGCGACGCCCTTCAGGGTTCGACGACTACTTGCAGCCGGGGACCTTCCGGCAATAAGCGCAATGCTGGCAAGTTTGAGGGACGAACTCCTCGCAGTGGCCGCAGTACACGTCGCGATTGGGACAGCGAACGCATGTACCGGCAAGTGCTGCCGGCACCGGCGACACAAGGGTGAGCGCGCCAAGGGTCGCGATCACGACGAGACCGAATGCAAGCAGTCGCTTCATATGTTTCTCCTCCACTGGGGCGCTATCCCGAAACGCCAGATGCGTCCTGGCGAGCCGGCACGAGGGCCCCGGAACCGGATAGGGTCGAGCACTCTATCGCTATCGACTGTGCTCCAGAGCCGGCCACTTCGCGATGGCTAAGAGGAACACTCCGCGCGTATCGACGCGATCGTCCCCTGGCTGGCCCGAGTTCACCGAATGGGAACCTGGGACCTCGGCCAACCGGGTCCCTCGGAGGGAGAGGAAGTCAAGGCGGAAGTGACGCGGTAGGGAGAGGGGCCGGGCGACAAAGGAGGAAACGCCCGGCCTCTCTTACGCTGAATCCGTAATAGAACCTACGCTGATCGGAACATCGCGGCAACTCATCGATGGTTGCCATCAGGTCGATGCTATCCAGCAAGGGCTGCTATCGGCGTGTGCTTGACCGCGCGTGTTGTGATAGCGCTATTACTCGGAGGGGTCGCGAGCCGCCATTTGTCAGTTTGCCATCCCCGAACTGGCTCCGCGACGATCCGCCTGAGCGTGCGCTCCGTGATCCGGTCGCGCCCCCGCGCCTCCTGCGGCACGGCTACCGGGCTTCCTCTGAGACCAGGACTCCGGCCCGATCTCGCTTGACGATCTCGGCAAACTCGTCGGCAGCGGCGAACCGTTCGCCGATGGCGGCCTTGAGGGCGTGGCGTGTCGCCTCGGACTTATCAGCAAGCCAAGACTCCCAGGCGCTCGCTGCAGTCCAATCCGCAACAATGAGCCGCTCGCGTGCTGCGCGGATTCTCACCTGGCTCTAGAGCGCGGTGCGTGCTGGTCGGGACGCATCAACGGCAAACGTAGGGTCCGCTCTCGGTCGACGCAAGGTGCTGCGGGAAGAGACAGATGCGGCTGTGTGGGGGCCGGGCGACCAATCGCCTTGATGTTTCGGCTCTCCCACGCCCTCATGTGGATGGAAGTGAGGCCGCGTGACGGACAAGACAATCCTCGGTGAAATCGGCAAGCTTCGACAGATGAGCGTCGCCCAGGTGACGATCGGTCGCAGCGTCCGTTCGGTGATGGCGTCGCGGCCGACGACGGTCGGCGACAGAGCGAGGATCTCCTCCTGAATCACCGGCGCGAGCAGCGTCAAGTTGGCGATCTGCGTGACCCGCGCCCGCGTGAGCCCTCCCAACCCCCGGCCCGCGGCGACTGTTCTCTCGCCCCGGGGACGCGCGACCGAGCGTAGAATCATGAAACGGTCGATAGCCGATCCTATCGAGGAGGAACGTGCATGCGCAAGAAACTCTTTGTCATGGTGATCATCGCGGCCGCCACCGTCGGAATCGTCTCCGTGTTGACGACTCCCCCCGCCGCAGCGGGCTCCTGCCCGCGGGGCTCGCACCTGGTTACCTGTCCGAACGGGCAGAGCTTCTGTTGTCCGAACAACGCGCTCTGTATCGCTTGTCTGTAGTGAGCTAGCGGTTTTCGGGTCCCCGGCTGCCACCTCAGCCGGGGACCGCGACGCCCTGATCGCAGGGATCGTGTTACGATCCGCCTTTCTCCGAGAGGCTCCCGTGCCCCGCCACCCTTCAGTAACGCGCCACGTCCGCTCCATCAAACGCGCCGTCGCCGACATCGAGAAGGTATTCGCTTCGGTCGCCAAGCGTGCGCGGCAGGCCGAGGGCATCGCGGTCCGTGCTGCCAAGCCCGGCCGGCGCACGATCCCGATCACCGCCGCCCGCCGCGCCCAGCTCAAGCTCCAGGGCGCGTACATGGGATTCATGCGGCAGCTGTCGGCCCGCAAGAAGGCGCGGGTGAAGGCGATCAAGGAGAGGCGCGGGTTCGAGGCGGCGATCAGGGCGGGCAGGCGGCTCGCAGAGAAGTAGCGGCACTGCGGGGCATTCAAGAGTGCGGACTGCGCGTCCGCGCCAGCATTCTCGATGTCACAAACTCCCGGTCTGGATCGCCGTATTATTGAAGCACTGAGAGGAACGGCGGTTCGCATCGAGCGGGTCGCCGGAGGAGGGGTTCCATGCAGCGCATCCACCGCACCAAGATTCTTGTCGCCCTGAATCTCCTGATCATCGCAATTGCTTCTCCTCGCGCCTTGGCGCAGGTCGTTCGCCAGCTCACCGACGTCAAGACGGGGTCGACGACCGTCCCGGCGATGGACGCGAACGGTGTGGACGTCTACGTGTCGAGCTCGACGAACCAGCTCGGGACGAATTCGAGTGGGGCTTTCCAGCTCGTCCGATTCACCGCCTCGACGGGGGCCGGGGCCCAGCTGACGAACGCGATCGACGGGATCGGAAACGACAGGTTCGCGGTATCGGTC
>Ga0306921_10002211_pt1 | contig 19498 bp, 12 predicted proteins | sample sta12Cox44000080_FD_203760 | JGI IMG/M metagenome (GOLD analysis project Ga0306921, IMG submission 203760) | Lab enrichment of tropical soil microbial communities from Luquillo Experimental Forest, Puerto Rico - statoxic.12C.oxic.44.000.080 (v2)... | ecosystem: Environmental > Terrestrial >... | reverse complement strand
CGAGGTCCGCCGGCTGCCCGCAGCGGACCTCGCTCGGCTCTGCGAGATCGATCGCTCCGAGCACGTCACCCGGCTCTACACGTTCAGCGGCGGCGTGCTCGAGGAGCGGGCGATCGACGATCACGTTCCGCCCTGGTCGCGCGAGGGGCGCGGCGAGCACAGCGTGCAGCGGCTGGTCGACCAGTGGCTGCCGACGCTCGAGCGCGGCGGGACGCTGCTCGGCGCGTTCGACGGCCCGACGCTCTCCGGCCTCGCGATCTATCGGCCGCGGCTCGCCCAGGACATGGGCCAGCTGGCGCTTCTCCACGTCAGCCGGAGCGCGCGGCGGAAGGGCGTCGCCTCGCGACTCACGCGCGAGGTCGCACGGCTCGCGCGCGCCGACGGGGCGCGACGCCTCTACGTGTCGGCCACGCCGACCGGCTCCGCCGTCGGATTCTACCTGCGGTACGGGTTCGTGCCGACCGCCGAGCCCGACCCGGAGCAGTTCGCGCTCGAGCCGGAGGACATCCACATGGTCCTCGCCCTGTAGGACTTCAGGGCGGCGTGGCGACGACGAGGTCTCTGAGGCCGCTGGATCCGGAATGAGCGAGGTACACGACCCCCTTGTCGGTGACGGCCGGATTGCGCGCGCCCACGACCGTCGCCACCGTCCCGACGAGAGACAGCTTGCCCTTGGAATCATCACGGGCGATGGTGAGCGTTCCCGCCTTGGCTGCAGCGACGTACAGCAAGTGCGTCGCTTGTGCGTAATCCAGGTCGTCCACTCCATCTCCCGTCTCGATCGACGACAGGATGGCGCCGTCGTGCGCCGCATCCAGCACCTCTGCACGCGCGCTGCAGGCGACGAAGAGGTGACCGGTCTCGGAGTCGACCCGGAGACCGTGTGGACCTCCCTCGCCGCACTTCGGCTCCCATGTCGCGACGGTCTTGTGCGTCTCGAGATCGATCGCCAGCGTTCGGTCCTTGTCTTCCAGATTCGTATGGAAGCGGCCGCGCCGCGCGTCGACCGCGAACCCTTCGGGATTCCCGTCGAAGGTCAGCTTCGCCTTCACGGCGGTCGTGACCGCGTCGAGGACGACGAGCGACCGGTCGCGTGGCGTCGTGACCCATACCTCCTTCGTGGTCGCGACGTAGGCCAGCCCGTCGGGCATCGAATCGAGGTGACGGCAGCTGCCGCGCGCCAGCGTCCTTGCGTCGAACGCGCAGACCGTGGAATCCGCGCGATTCCCGACGTAGACCGATCCCGCGCCTGCGGTGACCGAGCTCGGACCGACCACGCGCTTGTGCTCCCCGGTTCCCATCTCCGCCGTGGGGAACCCGGGGATCTGTTTGATCGGGCCGCCAGCGGTGTCGATGACGATCACCGTGCCCGTGTTCCCTGCGGGTACCCAGACGAAGCGGGTCGCCGGGTCGAAGGCGATGTAGTCCATGGAGATCGGGGAGGTGCCCTCGACCGGGAGGGCGAGCATCCGGACCGTGTAGCGCGCATCAGCTCCGACGAGCGCCAGGCTGACCAGGAGCAACAGGCTGGGCAGGATCATGAGATTCCTCTCGTCTCGAGTTTCGACCGGGAGCGCCGATGACGGACATGAAGGACAGCGCTGCCGGGCACTTGGTTCACTCCACGAACTGGTCGATGAAAACGCATGGGGCAGGAGCCGGGCATCAAGGGCTCGGTGCTGAAGGGCATCGTCGACCACGCGCTCGAGGTCTGTCACAAGAAGAACGTCTCCGCCGCCGAGCTCGAACGGCGCTTCGGCCGTGACGGAGTGGCGCTGCTCCACGGCACGATCGCGCCCGCGGTCTGGTATTCGATCACGTTCTACGGGAAGCTGCGCGAGTTCCTCCGCGAGGTCGAGGGCGGCGGGAGCGAGCGCTACTCGATCGAAGCGGGTGCGGAGAGCGCGCGGCGCCTGATCATGGGCGGCATGTATCCCCAGCTCGCCTACCTGGACGGCTTCGCCGGCGACGCTTCGCGCTCGCTCGACGAGGCGGCGATCGCCGCGCGCCGCGACAAGTTCAAGCAGCAGCTGATCCGCGTCGCCGGCATCCACGGCGCGCTGTTCAACTTCTCGAGCATGAAGCCGGCGCCCGATCCCGATCACGTCGACCGCGTGCAGCTCGAGTACTGGGACTTCGGCGCAATGCCGCGCGATGGCCGCCTCGCAGTGCTCGGCTTCTGGAACGAGCTCGGCTCCCGCTGGAGCTCGTCGAAGCGCGACCTGTGGCAGAAGGTCGATCGCAAGGACCACTACGTCTTGCGCATGACCCGCGACATCTCGGCGCTCTGAGGCCTCCGGTCCCGCCTCTCGATTCGCGCGTCCAAGTGCGCGAAATTGCTGGTCTGCCGCTGTGTGCGGCGCGGATCAGAAGAAGGTCGGGGAAGAGAGGAAATGCGAGCGAGCGTTCGGGTTCTCGGGGTCGTCGCGGCGGCTGGGGCGCTGTGGGCGTGCGGGCAGGAGCAGAAGGCGAAGCCTCGGCCGCCCCAGCCGGCGGCGCAGGCGCCGGAGTCGTCGATGGCGCAGGGCGACGTGCGGGTGGAGGTGCGCGACGGGCGCGTCACCATCATGTGTCAGGAGGCGCCGCGCGGGCTGGTGGTGGAGAAGCTGGCGCGGCAGGCGGGGTTCGAGCTGTCGGGCGATCTCGACTCGCAGCCGCTGACGCTCGCGGTCGACGACGTTCCGCTCGACCAGGTGCTGCCCACGGTGATGGCGGGGATCCCGTACCGGGCGCAGTGGAGCTTCGACCGCGAGCAGGCGCGCCACTCGCTGGCCAAGCTCGAGGTGGGCGAGGTGCCGATGACGACCGCGGCGTCGCACAAGCCGCACATCACCGACGCGCTGCGCGACCGGCTGCGCGCGATGCACGACAAGCGCCCGAACGAGAAAGCGAAGGCCGAGGCGCAGGCGCGGCGCGAGGAGCGCGCGCGCTCGCAGGCCGACGCGCTCGAGGAGCTGCGCAGCAGCAACCCCGACATGCGCATCGAGGCCGCGGGCGACATCGATCCCGAGGGCCCGGCGCTGCAGTCGCTGATGTCGTCGCTCTCGACCGACCAGGATCCGCGCGTGCGCGCGAAGATCGCCACGCAGCTCGCCGACGCGGACGGCTGCGTCGCCTCGATGGGGCTGGTGACCGCCACCGGGGACCCCGATCCTGGCGTGCGCTGCGCGGCCTGGGAGTCGCTCGAGATGAACTGCGACGAGACGATGCTGCCGTCGATGCAGCCGCAGTGCGCGAAGGAGAGCGACGCGAAGGTGCGCGAGTGCTGCACGAGCACGCTCGAGATGTGCGAGTAGCGCGCGTGCAGGCATGACCCCCGCTCCCGCGCGCACCGAGTTCTGGATCGACCGCGGGGGGACCTTCACCGACTGCATCGCGCGCGACCCCGACAGCGGGCGGCTGCGCGTGGCGAAGCTGCTCTCGTCGGACCGCGCGCCGATCGAGGCGATCCGTGTGCTGTTCGGCCTGCCCGCGGGCGCGCCGATCCCGCCCTGCGACGTGCGCATGGGCACGACGCTCGCGACCAACGCGCTGCTCGAGCGCAAGGGCACGCCGTTCGCGCTCGCGATCACGCGCGGCTTCCGCGACCTGCTCGCGATCGGCACACAGGCGCGGCCGAGGCTGTTCGACCTGGAGATCCGCAAGCCCGAGCTCCTCTACCGCGCCGTGCTCGAGATCGACGCGCGCGCGGACGCGCACGGGGTGATCCTTCAGCGCCCCGATCCCGGGCGGCTGCGCACCGACCTCTGGCGGCTGCGGCGCTCGGGGCTGTCGAGCCTCGCGGTGGTGGTGCTGCACGCCTACCGCGGCGGCGAGCTCGAGCGCGAGATCGGCGCCATGGCTGCGGAGGTGGGCTTCACGCACGTGGCGCTGTCGCACGACTGCGCGCCCGAGATGGGCCTGCTCGCGCGCGGCGACACGGCCTGCGTCGACGCATACCTGACGCCGCTCCTGCGCGACTACGTCGCCGAGCTGCGGCGCGAGCTGCCCGGCAGCACGCTGCGCATCATGCAGTCGAGCGGCGGGCTCACCGACGCCGACCGCTTCCGAGGCCCGCACGCGATCCTGTCGGGCCCGGCGGGCGGCGTCGTGGCGTGCGCGAGCGTGGCGCGCCAGCTCGGCGCGCCGCGCGCGATCGGCTTCGACATGGGCGGGACCTCCACCGACGTGTGTCGGGTGGACGCGCGCCCCGATGGCTCCGTCGAGTTCGAGCGGGTCTACGAGACCGAGACCGCGGGCGTGCGCGTGTTCGCGCCAATGTTGGCGGTGCACACGGTCGCGGCGGGCGGCGGGTCGCTCTGCCGCTTCGACGGCTACCGCTTCAAGGTGGGGCCCGAGAGCGCGGGCGCGCGTCCGGGACCACTGTGCTACGGCGATCCGAGCGCGAGCGAGCTCACGGTGACCGACGTGAACCTGGCGCTTGGGCGGCTGGTCGGCGACCGCTTCCCGTTCCCGCTGCAGCTGGAGCGGGTGCTGACGGCGCTCCACCGCCTGGGCGCGCGGCTCGAGCGCGCAGGCACGCCGCGCGCGTGGCCCGAGGTCGCCGCGGGCTTCCGCGAGATCGCGAACGCGAACATGGCCGAGGCGATCCGCCAGGTCTCCATCGCGCGCGGCTACGACGTGCGCGAGTACGCGCTGGTGGTGTTCGGCGGTGCGGGCGGGCAGCACGCGTGCGCGCTCGCGCGGCGGCTGGGAATCCAGCGCGTGCTGGTGCACCCGCTCGCCGGTGTGCTCTCCGCGTACGGGATGGGGCTCGCCGACGTGGCCTGGCACGGCGAGGCCGACGTGGGCCGCGCGCCGCTCGCGCCCGGGCTGGAGCGCGCGCTGGAGAAGACCTTCGCGGAGCTCGAGGCGCGTGGCCGCGCCGCGCTCACGGCCGACGGCTTCGAGCCCGAACGGCTCGAGTGCGTGCGCCGCATCGACCTGCGCCACGTGGGGACCGAGACGGCGCTCACGCTGCCGCTCGCGGGCGAAGGCTCGCTGCGCGACCGCTTCGACGCGGAGCACGCGCGCGCGTTCGGCTACGCCCGTCCCGAGCACCCGGTCGAAGCGACGGTGGCGCGGGTGGAAGTTCTCGGCCGACACCGCGGCGTGTCGCGCGCGCGCGTCTCGCGCCCGCAGGCGAAGACCGCCCGCCCGCGCCGCCGCGCGCGCGTGTGGTGCGACGGCGCGTTCCGCGAGGACGTCCCGGTGTACGAGCGCGAGGCGCTCGGCCCCGGCACGCGGCTCGCCGGTCCGGCGCTGGTGCTCGAGGCGACCAGCACGCTGGTCGTCGACCCGGGCTTCGCGCTCGAGATCGACGGGGAAGGGCGGATCGCGCTCACCGACCGCGCGGGGCTCGCCGCGCGCGCGCCCGGGCCGCGCGAGGTCGACCCGGTGCAGCTCGAGATCATGAACAACCTGTTCATGTCGATCGCCGAGCAGATGGGGACCGTGCTGCGCCGCACCTCGATCTCCACCAACATCCGCGAGCGGCTCGACTTCTCCTGCGCGGTGTTCGACGCGGACGCCGGGCTGGTGGCCAACGCGCCGCACATCCCGGTGCACCTGGGCGCGATGGGCGAGTCGGTCGCCGCGGTGATCCGCGAGCACCCGTCGCCCGAGCCCGGCGACGTGTTCGTGACCAACGACCCTTCGGCGGGGGGCTCGCACCTGCCCGACATCACGGTGGTGACGCCGGTGCACGACGCCGCCGGTGCGCTCCGCTTCTTCACCGCGAGTCGCGGCCACCACGCCGACGTGGGCGGCATCACCCCGGGCTCGATGCCGCCGTTCTCGCACTCACTCGAGGAAGAGGGCGTGGTCCTGCGCGCGCTGCGCGTCGTGCGCGGCGGGCGCCTGGACGAGGACCTGGTGCTGCGCGCGCTCGGCGTCGCGCGCTTCCCCGCGCGCAACCCGCGCGAGAACCTGGCCGATCTCCAGGCCGCGATCGCGGCGAACCGCACCGGCGTGCGGCTGCTGCACGAGCTGGTCGAGACGCAGGGGCTCGAGATGGTGCTGGCCTACATGGGCCACGTACAGGACAACGCCGCAGCGAAGGTCGCCGACGAGATCGAGAAGCTGCCCGACGGCGTGCACGCGTTCGCCGACGCGCTCGACGACGGCACGCCGATCCGCGTGGTGCTCACCGTGTCCGGCCGGCGCATGGAGATCGACTTCGCCGGTACCGGCGCCCAGGTCGACGGCAACCTGAACGCGCCGCGCGCGGTCACCGTGGCCGCGGTGATCTACGTGCTGCGCTCGCTGGTGGGCGAGGAGATCCCGCTGAACGCCGGCTGCCTGCGCCCGGTCGAGCTGCGCATTCCGAAGGGCTCGGTGCTCGACCCCGATCCCGAGCGCGCGGTCTGCGGCGGCAACGTCGAGACCAGCCAGCGCGTGGTCGACGTGCTGCTCGGCGCGCTCGGCCGGCTGGCCGCGTGCCAGGGGACGATGAACAACCTCACCTTCGGGACCGACCGCTTCGGCTACTACGAGACGATCGGCGGTGGCGCGGGCGCGGGCCCGGGCTTCGCGGGGGCGTCGGGCGTGCACACGCACATGACGAACACGCGCATCACCGACCCCGAGGTGCTGGAGAGCCGCTTCCCCGTGCGCGTGGTGCAGTTCGCGCTGCGTCCGGGCTCGGGCGGGCGCGGCAGGTGGCCCGGCGGGGACGGGCTGATCCGCGAGCTCGAGTTCCTCGAGCCGATGCAGGTCTCGATCCTGTCGGAGCGGCGCGTCCGCGCGCCGTTCGGGCTCGCGGGCGGCGGACCGGGCGCGCGCGGCGAGAACACGCACGGCGCGCGGGACGTGGGCGGGAAGGCCTCGTTCGCGGTCGCAGCAGGCGAGCGCGTGCGCATCGCGACACCGGGCGGTGGCGGCTTCAGCGCCGAGGAGTAGCGTGCGCCGCGCGGGCTTCATCGTGCACCCGACTTACCGCCTGCGCGGCGGCCGCGCGGTGGTGCAGCTGTTCGGGCGGCTCGCGACCGGCGAGCCGTTCCTGGTCGAGGACACCCGCTTCCGGCCGTACTTCTTCGCGCATCCCTCCGCGGCGCTCGCGCTCGCCGACGAACGGGAGGTCGAGATCGAGGAGACCGACCTCGTCGACCTGGCGGGTGCGCCGGTCGCGCGGGTGATCGCGCCGGTCCCGCCCGCGGTGCCGCGGCTGCGCGAGAAGATCGAGCAGCGCGGCGGACGCGCGCTCGAGGCCGACATCCGCTTCCCGTACCGCTTCCTGATCGACCGCGGGCTGCGCGCGGCGGTCGAGATCGAGGGCGAGCCCGAGACGGACGCGAGCGGGCTCGTGCGTTTCCGCGATCCCGAGCTCACGCCCGGCTCTGGCCGGCCCGAGCTGCGCGTGCTCTCGCTCGACCTCGAGACGCTGCCCGACGCGAGCCGCATCCTCTCGTTCGCGCTGGTCGGTGCCGGCGCCGACGAGGTGCACCTCCTGTCGCCGCAGCCCGTCGAGGGCGCAGTGACTCACGCGGACGAGGCGTCGCTGGTGCGCGCCTTCGCCGAGCGCGTGCGCGCGCTCGATCCCGACGTGCTCACCGGCTGGAGCGTGGTGGACTTCGACTTCGACGTGCTGGTCGCGCGCGCCCGCTCGCTCGGCGTGCCGCTCGAGCTCGGCCGCGCGCCGGGGCCGGTGTCGATCGCGCAGGACGCCTCGTTCACGCGCCAGCGCCGCGCCGAGATCCCCGGCCGGATCGTGCTCGACGCCATGGGCCTGGCGCGCGACGCGTTCATCCCGCTCGAGGACTTCTCGCTCGACACCGCCGCGCGCACGCTGCTCGGGCGCGGCAAGCGCATCGCCATGTCGGGCCGCGCGCGGGCCGCGGAGATCCAGCGGCTGTACCGCGAGGACCCGCGAGCGCTCGTCGCCTACAACCGCGAAGACGCGGTGCTGGTGCAGGAGATCCTGGCCAAGGAGGCGCTGCTCGAGCTGGCGATCGAGCGCAGCCTGCTCTGCGGGATGCAGCTCGACCGCGTCGGCGCCAGCATCGCCTCGTTCGATCTCTTGTACCTGCCCGAGCTCCGCCGCCGCGGGCGCGTCGCGCCGTCGGTGGATCGCGAGCGCATCTCCACGGCGCAGGTCTCGGGTGGCGCGGTGATGGACTCGTCGCCCGGCGTATTCCGCAACGTGGCGGTGTTCGACTTCAAGAGCCTCTACCCGAGCCTGATGCGCACCTTCAACCTCGACCCGCTCGCGCACGCCACCGCGGACGCCGAGCTCGACGCGATCACCGCGCCCAACGGCGCACGCTTCTCGCGCCGCGAGGCGATCCTGCCCGAGGTGCTGGAGCGCTTCGCCGCGCGGCGCGAGTGGGCGAAGCAGCGCGGCGACCGCCACGCCGACCTCGCGATCAAGATCATGATGAACGCGATGATTGGCGTGCTCGGCGCGACCTCGGGCCGGTTCTTCGACGCAGACGTCGCGAACGCGGTCACTGGCTTCGGGCGGCTGATGCTCGAGCGCACGCGCCGCACCTTCGAGGCCGCGGGCGCGCGCGTTCTGTACGGCGACACCGACTCGGTGTTCGTGCAGGTCGACGCCGCGCTCCCGCCCGCCGAGGCCCACCAGGCCGCGGAGCGGCTGCGCGCGCGCGTGCAGGACGAGCTCTCCGCCGCCATCCGCGACGAGTGGCGGGTCGAGCCGCGGCTCGAGCTCGAGCTCGAATACGTGTACGAGCGCTTCTTCCAGCCCAGCATCCGCGGCGGAACGCAGGGCAGCAAGAAGCGCTACGCGGGCGTGGTGAACGGTCACCTGCACGTGGTCGGGCTCGAGGCCGTGCGCCGCGACTGGCCCGAGCTCGCGCGCCGGCTGCAGCGCGGCATGCTCGAGCGGCTGTTCCGCGACGAGCCGGTCGAGCCGTTCGTGCGCGAGGTGGTCGCCGACCTGCTCGCGGGCAAGCTCGACCGCGAGCTCGTGATCCGCAAGGGCCTGCGCAAGGGCGCGGTCGAGAACTACACCGCGTCGACGCCGCCGCACGTCGAGGCCGCGCGCCGGGCCGGTCCGGGCGTGGGGCGGGTGGTCTACTACGTACAGACGCGCGGCGGCCCCGAGCCGGTGGAGCCTGAGGGCGAGCTGCCGCGCGAGCTCGACCGCGCGCACTACGTCGACAAGGTGCTGCGGCCGATTGCCGACGCGATCCTGGTTCAGCTGGGCACGAGCTTTGACGAGGTCACGGACCAGCCGCGCCAGCTGACTCTGTTGTGACTCCCTCGCGGCTCAGGTGGCGCAAGTCGAAGATCGCGACGCCGTCGGCGGTCTCGACCTTGGCGACGAGATCGTGCTCGCCCGAGGCGACCGGCACGTCGAGCTCGCCCTCGTCCTTGCCGTCGAACGACTGCAGCGCGCGCTTCTGGCCGTCGAGCGCGATCCAGCCGTCGCGCAGCCCGTTGCTCGAGCGCGCCCTGAGCGCGACGTCCGCGGGCCGCTCGTCCAGCACGACTTCGGGCAGGGTGTAGCTCGCGCGCTCCGCCGGGATCGGCACGTCGACGCGCCGCTGCGCCCACGGGCCGATCTGCGCGATCGCGATCGTCTTCGGCTGCGCGGGCAGCGGCAGCTCGAAGTCCTGGGTGGCGCCCGGCTCGAGCGCGTCGAGCGAGCGCGTGGCGCCGGGCACCGCGATCGTGAGCGAGGTCGCCTTGTGGGCGCTCTTGTTGGTGAGCCGGACCCGCGCCGAGTCGACCGAGGTGCGTTCGACCTCGATGTCGAGGTCGGCGGGCTTCGACGCCACCTCGATCACGATCCGCTGCTTGCCCAGCGGCCGATCGCCGCTCGCGGCCAGCACCTCGACCGGGTGGTGCGCCACGGAGATGCCGTCCGGCGCGGTGAGCTCGAACTCGCTCTGCCGCGTCTCGCCCGCGCGCAGCGTGCCCAGCCCCGCGAGCTGGTTGTCCAGATACTCGGCCGGGGCGGACAGCGCGATCCAGGCGTCGGGAATGTCGAAGTTGTTCGGGTTGGTGACCGAGAGCCGCAGCTTGCCGGTCTCGCCCGAGTGCAGCACCGCCGACTCGCTTTGGATCACGAGCGGCTTTGGCAGCGGCGTGTCGCTGGCGCCGCGCTGCGTCGACCACGTCACGCCGAGCTTCTTCAGGTCGGGCGCGATCACCGCATACGCGCGCTTGCGCACGTCGGCGAGCGCCTGCTCCTTGGGCTCGCGCAGGTAGATCGCCGCCGCGTCGACCGGGAACGTGTCGTCCTCGCCGGTGTCGCGCACGTAGGGAATCGCGCCGGCCGGCACGTCGGCGAGCGCCGCGAGCGACGCCTTGGCGACCGGGAACAGCGGCACGTCGGGCGGGATCCCCTTCTCGTTGATCGCGCGGTCGCCGGAGAGGATGTACTCGGCCACCGTCAGCTTCAGCAGGTTCTCGTCGTTCAGCTGCAGCACCTGCTGCACGAGCCCCTTGCCGAAGGTCTTCTGGCCCATCAGCGTGACCTGGCCCCGCGCCTGCAGCGCGCCGGAGATGATCTCCGCCGCCGACGCCGTCATCGCGTCGACCAGGATCACCACCGGGAAGTGGTACTGCACGGACGGGTGCGCGTAGAGGCTCGAGCGCGGATCGGTGGGCAGGTCGGGGCGCATCACCGTGCGCACGATCAGCTGCGAGTCGAGGAACAGGTCCGCGAGCTGCGCCGCGGCGATCATGCTGCCGCCGGTGTTCTCGCGCATGTCGATCACCAGCCCGTCGAGCGGGCCGAGCTCGGAGACGCGGTCCCTGAACTCGGTCGCGGTGTCGCGGCTCACCTGGTAGACCTGTGCGTAGCCAATGCGGCCGCCGCCCTGCACCTTGCGCGACTCGACGCTCGGGATCATCACCTCGCCGCGCGTGATCGTGACGTCCGAGCGCTGCTTGGTGTCGGTGCCCTTCTTGTCTTTCGCCTTCTCGGTGCGCTCGATGCCGAGCCGCACCACCGTGTTCGCCTTGCCGCGGATGCGGTCGACCGCCTCTTCGACCGAGAGCGGCCGCGTGGGATCGCCGTCCACGGTGAGGATCGCGTCGCCGTCCTTCAGCCCGCCGTGCGCCGCCGGGCTGTCGGGGAACACGCGGACCGCAATCAGGTCGCCGTCGCGCCGCGACAGCCGCGCGCCGATGCCCGAGAGATGCCCCTCGAAGCGGATCTTGAAGTCCTCGCTGCCCCGGCCGGAGAAGACGGTCGTGTAGCGGTCGAGCGCCCCGAGCGCCCCGCGCAGCGCGATGTGCTCCAAGTCGTCGTCCGGGTCGATCGGCTCGTCCAGGTGCGCCGCGGTGAACGCCAGCGCGCGCGACAGGATCTCGCGGTAGTCGGCCGGCTCGAACTTCGGGTCGAGCGGCACGCGCGCCTGCGCGCCGTTCACCTGCAGCACCCCCGACGCCCCGTCCGCGTCGATGTCGAAACGGACGCGATCGAAGCGCTGCTCGAGCGCATCCATCGCCCCGACCAGCATCCGCTTGTCGAGCCGGTCGGGCCACAGGTACGCCCGGTCGACCTGCGTGAACGCTTCGCCCGTGATCTGCAGCGGCGCCTCGGTCGGCGGAAGCGTCGGAACGCTGGTCGTGGCGCACGCCAGCGCGAGGAGCTGCGTCGCGGCCAGGGCCCACAGGGGCACGAGAAAGGGGGGCACAACGGGGGCTCGGGAGCGGCTCGCGCCGCGGCAATTCAGCATGGGTCCGCGAGTCTAGCGCGCCCGTCGCCAGCGGCGAAAACCCCGCTATCATGCGCGCGGGCGCGTAGCTCAGTCGGTAGAGCAGAGGACTCTTAATCCTCCGGTCGACGGTTCGATCCCGTCCGCGCTCAGCTGCGAACTGCCTCGGGATTCTGTTCTTCCCGGCGCTCGAGTTCGCGCACTGTTTGGTCGCTTGGTGCCGTCTGGTGCCGTCGGGCCGTCGCCGATGCCGCTCCGTGCCGCCCATCCCTCGTCCTGAGGACGCTGCTGCGCGAACCTCGCGTCACTTCTCGTCGGGATCGGGCTCGCGAACGAGCGACCTCTGGCCCCCGCGAAGCTACGAGGGCTGTACCGGCCTTAGAGAGGCTCCGCGCACCTTCAGAGCTGTCATGGAACGCGCAAGCTGCTGTGAGACGAGCACGCATTTGTCAGCTCGTCCACCGCTGCCGAAATAGTGCTTGGTCCGCGCGATCGCCTGCGACGGCTCCTCGGCGAGTGGCGGAAATGGCCCTCGCGCGACCGGCAAATATTTCTTTCGCGAGCACTTCGTGCAGACTTCAAACCGCAGCCCCGAAGCAATGATGTCCACTTCCTCCTCGATCACGATCTGCACCACCGTCCGGAGTTCGCTACCCGCGGTGTTCATGACCGGCATTGAAGTGACCCCATGCGGCGCAAAGACTCTAGACCAGAGTTCAGGGGTTACGAAGTACTCGTCAAACACCCAGTTGAGCTGAAGGATACTGTTCTTCCCCCACTTGGGCTCCCCCTTCATCTGAAAGGGCGCCTTCTGCTTCTTGCCTACGCCACACACTTCGCACCAATCAGCGAGGTCGTAGGTAGCCTGTTGGTATCCGAATGTATCCTCGTCAGGTTGCGGGTATCCGTGATGCCAATCGGGCACGAGTTCGAGGAAGCGAGCATCGGCCAGCTCCTTCTTTGAGAAGTTCGTCCTTGCGACGTCGACCGCGCCACTTCGCGCGATCCACTCACTCACAGCTGGCCACCCATCGTTGTCTTCGTCGAAGTCGAAGTAGACGAACCCGTGGTCGGCAACGATCACGCCGAGCTTCGCCAGCTCTCGTTGTATGGTGGCGGAGGATGACGTTGAAACCCGGTGGATGATCTGCACTTCTACCACCCCAAGCCTTGCAGAATCGCAGGGTAGTTCGAGTAGATGCTGCGGGCTACGGCGAGAACCTGCTCCACCGTCGCGCCTTTTGTCCCTTGACCGTAGGGGATCGCAGCGCGCCAAGCGTTTGTGAAAACTTGGTGTTCGGCAGGCGTAACTGCGATCGATGCCATCTGCCTCACGCGTGGTGCCGTCTGGTGCCGTGGTGCCGTTGCCGATGCCGCTCGGTGCCGTTCATTGCATCCCTTCGCAACGTCGCGGCGGCAACCTCGCGTCACTCCTCGTCGCCCTCGGGCTTTCTTGATCCTCCGGTCGACGGTTCGATCCCGTCCGCGCTCAGCTGCGAATTGCCTCGGGAGTTGGTCCTTGGAGGCAGCTTCGTCCCCGCCCGAGCGCGAGCGCCACGAGCGCCGCCGTCGACAGGACCAGCGCGCCGGGCTCAGCGACCGCGTGGTCGAAGATCAGATAGCCGTTATTGGTGTGGGGCAACAGGCGCCGAAGCCAGCGTGGAGGGCGGCTCGCTCGCGAAAGCGGGATCACAAGCGAGCCGCCCCCGCTCGGAGATTACTTGTTCCGAGCATCCACCCTGCCCCCCGGGTTGAGGAAGCAAGCAACGAGGCCCTCGTTTAGGAGCGAAGGAGCCACTTCGTCGGGCGCCCTGGAATGGTTCTCCCGGCTCGAGGCTGGGTGGCCAGGCGTTCAGACAGGCTCCAACCGCGGCCGCGTGCGAGCCGTGCACAGCAGCGCGAGCGCGGATCCGAGCAGCAGCAGCAGCTCAGGCTCCGGAGCGTCGGACTGCACCATCACCTGGACCGGGCCGAGGGGGCTGTTGAGCCCGCCGACGAGATTGGTCACGTCTTCGAGCTTGCCGGTCTCCGGGATGAACTTCAGGTTCGGATTCCCCACCAGGCTGGTGAGGATCTGCTGCAGCACCGGATCGCCGTCCGAGACCAGCGACACGAACGATGGGATGCCGGCGACGGTGAGCGTCGACACCACCACGTCGCTCACCAGCACGTTTCCGCCGGGGCCCGGCAGGACGAGCGGCGGCTCCGTCGGGTCCGGTGCGGCCTCCGTCAGCACCAGGATGGCGACGCCGGGGATGGTGACGGCCGTCGCGATCGGGATCGGCGGCGGCACGTTCGCGGGGCCACCCGCGAAGGTGAGCGTGGTCTCCCCTGCGGTCGCGGTCTCGGGCATCGAGTTGTCGTAGATGGTGACTCCTGCCGGGTCGGTCACGAGCAGTCGGTCCGACAGAAGATTGGGCGCCGCGTGCGCTGCGGCGCCGAATCCGGCGACGGTGATGACGAGCGTCGAAGCCGAGATCGCGAGAATGCGAGACGAGTACATCGATGTTCCCTCCAGAGAATGTTGTGAGGAGGGCGCACGCGCACAGACGCGTGAACATGGACATCGACGGATGGCCGAGACATGCGCAGCGCGCGAGCTTCAGCCGGGCCCGAACCCACGGACCCAGGTCCCTCCAAGCTCATTTTACCGGGCCGTACGTGATTGGATGTGAAGAGAGCGTGAGGCTGTTCTCCCCACACCTACACAAAAGCGCGTACCTAGACCGAGCCAAGGCCAGACTTCAGACCGATTCGAGCTCGGGCAGCGCCTACGCGTGGTCTCGAGCCACACGCCGGATGCCGGCGAGCGCGGTAGCCGCGAGCCCCAGGGGCAAGAGCGAGCTGGGTTCCGGCACGATCCGAAAGTCACTCGTGATCGCGGTGGTGAGATTATCGTTCAGTACAGTTGGCCCGAGGGCTGCGAAGTCCTCGTAGACCCCGTTGACGGCCGCGCACGTGCCAGGTGCGCACGGAGTGAGATGCGCAGCTGTGAAGTTGCCGAGCAGGAACCAACCGGTGTTGCTGGGTCCAGCGTTGAAGGCAAAATGTCCTTGAGTGTTCTGACCTAGCCCGTACAGGATGATGAACTGGCCCGAGAGGACCGAAGCTCCTGCATAGTCGAGGGACGTTGGTGCGAGCGCCGTGCCCGCCGACGGGTTCAGGTGCAGGCTGACCGAGCCAACCAATAGTCCCGGTCGATCGACAAAGATCCCCATATCGTTCTGATTCAGCTGCACGATCGGCTCGCCCGGAAGCAAAAGAGTGGTGATGCCTGGCGCCGAGCTGATCACGACGTGCGGGTGACGGAGCGATCGTATTGAGCGGGTCTCGTTCGCTCGGGAATATCGCAGCCAATTGCACGTGGGTTGGCAGGCTCGCGGCGACGCCTTAGTCCCGCTCAGCCCCCCTACGCCCTCCGCTGCTGAGCTGCCGCAGGCAGCGACCGACACGAACTCTACCGAGCCTGAGGAACCGCCCGGATCCGCCGATGACAGGCGTGCGGACTGAGTTCTAATTCGAGCTTCAATCCCGCCTGCAACCGTCGCAGTACGTTCAAGCACGTGGCGTCGTTCCGAACGGGCGCGACTTTCGCTCTCGGCCTCGCGCTAGTGCTGGCGTGTGTCGCTCGCGTGCGCGCCGACGAGCCGATCCAGAAGGCGGATGACCAGCAGCGTTCGGCCACCCAGGAGCCCGCTGCCCCATCATCTCCTCGACCCATGGCCGAGCCGAAGTCGTATCCCCTACGCCTCGGAGGGGAGCTCGTCTCCGACTTCAAATGGTCGGTGAACAATCTCGCGCAGGACGGTGTGGATGTCGTGAAGTCGCCGTGCAAGATCCCAGATCTGGTGACCGACCCGTGGTTCTACTATGCGGGGGCGGGCTCGGCAGCGGTGTTCTTCACCTCGTACTCGCTGGATGAGACGGCGCGCAAGACCTTCATGAAGATCTCGCTGAACGACGCGACTCATCTGGACAACATCGGCACCGCGGCGCTGTGGAGCGCGACTGGACTGCTCTACGGCTATGGCTTCTTGTTCGAGGACGCGCGCGCTCGCCAGTACGCGCTCACCGGACTGCTCAGCACGGCCGTCGCGACGGCCGTCACGAACTTGCTCAAGGTCACCTTCCGCCGCGACCGCCCGTTCCAGAACAACGGTCACCACGCCTGGTTCGACACAGGCGAGTCGTTCGTCTCGGGCGCAGCCACGCCGGTCTTCGCGCTCGCGACCGAAATTTCGGAATACGCTGACAACCGCTGGTACGTGGCGATCCCCGCGTACGCCGCGGCTGCGAGCGTGGGCCTTGGCCGCATGGGCAACGACGCTCACTGGCTCTCCGACATCGCGGGCTCTGCTCTGCTGGGGGTCGGCACGACCGAGCTGCTTCTGCACATGCACGCGCTTCATGACGTCGACCCCACTCGCTTCCGGATCTTCCCCATGGTCGCGGGCCACACCATGGGCGTGGGAGTGACCGTCGCGTTCTAATGACCGTGCTGGAGTCACCCGCGCGGACGGATCTTCATTGCAAGCCTGGACCAGTTGAGCTTCAGCGCGCGCCTGCCGGGTTGCCCGCAAACACGAGTCAGGCTCGGATCCGGATGCTGCCTTCGACCTCCCGTACCTCGTACACCGTCAGTGCCTTGGTCGCCGGGCCGTTGATCACGGCTCCGGTGGTGATGGAGCTGCCGTGGTGGATGCGCTCATCAGGATCTCCTTCCAACAAAGGGTCCGTTTCGCGCGCGATGCCATTTTGTCGCACCGCTCATCCGACGGGCAAGGATCGTGCGCCCCTCTCGCGCGCCCGATTTCCCCACACCCGGGGCAGCGTGCGGGAGTACGATGGACGCAAACAGCAAGAGGTGGTTGGCCGTGCGGAACCTCCGCGTGTCGCTCGCTGGGTCACTTGGATGGCTCGCCACCGCAGCCCTGCTTTGCCCTCGCGGCACGGATGCGGCCGAGACGGAGTGGCGCTTCGATGGCACGGTCGCGAGCGTCAGCAGCCCGTTGAGCCAGTCGATCCCGATCGGCGCCCCGGTGCGCGGCGTGTTCGTCCTGGACCGCGCGCCAGCGTACGTGCAGACCGGCACTCCGTGCACCGACGGCAGCGCGACGCGCGTCTTCTACTCGATCCGCGAGTCAAGCTTCTTCGTGACCGGTGCGAGCGGAACGGGAATCACCTCGTCTCCGTCCGGGGCCGATTGCGCGCCGTCGGGCCTCTGCGACGTGACCGAGACGATCCTGGACGCCCTGACCCCGCCCGCCTGCCAGGCGCAGATGCTCGAGATCGACTTCGACGCGAGCCCGCTCACATCCGCGGAGCTCGGCGACGTGCAGCTGACGCTCGGTCTGCAGCCCTCGCTGCTGCCGCCCGGGTTCTACACCAGCATCCCCGACGCTCCCTGGGCCGCAGCTCCCGGCGGACTCTTCGGGTCGATCTCGAGCACGGCGGGAAACATTCAGCTCGACGTCACTTCGCTCTCGCGCGCGCAGGTGTGCGGCGACATCAATCTGGATCTTCTGGTCGACGGCACCGACGTCGCGCTCCTGCGCAACGAACTCGCGAACCCTTCGGCTCCCTTCCCAAGTGGCGGAGCAGCGCGTTGCTCCGTGGTCGGCACCGCCACCGACTGCGACGTGGTCGACGTCGCCGTGCTGCGCCGCGCGCTCGCCGGCGGGCTGCCGCCCGGAGTCCAGGAGGTCTGCGCCGCGATGAACGGCGGCTAGGCGTGGATTTGGCTCGGCGCGACTCGCGGACGGCACGGTTGAGCCACGGGAGGTTCGTCCACCCTCCCGCGGACTCCCTCGCAGCAGGGCAGTTCGCTACACCGAGAGGTGTCGAACGGACTGCTCCGGAGCTAGCGATCCATTCGCCAGGTCGCGTGGCACAGGCCACCCTGGGCGCCTGAACACGTCAGCGTCGCAGCCGTCAGTGCGGGTTGGCACAGTGTAGTGCTGAGCAGCGGCGCCACGACGGCCTGACCGGTCCCGCTCCCGGTCGTGTCGAGGGTGACGTCGACCGAGCCGGTATTGACGACCGTCACGCACGCGTCGTTCCCGAAGAAGTTCGTAATCAACGGGACCATGACGGTCTTGAGCATGGTGACGGCGCCCGGCCCGGCCATGGTTCTTCCGCCGGCGGTGAGAGGCAAGGTGCCAGCGAGGGCGGTGGACGCAGCGGAGATCACGATCGCAGCGATGAGCATGGAGCGAGCAGCGCGGTGCATGGTGGACTCCTTCGATGAAGTGGTTGAGTTCGACGAAGGACTCATCGCCAGGAGCCTTCACCCGTCTTGATGTTTCCGGGATTAGAAGCGAGTCAGCTCTTCAGCCTGCGGGCGGCGCTCGCGACTCCCACACCGAAATGCGTCAGGCTGCACTCCCGGAGCGGAAGATCCCGCGTTGGCCTAGGGCCCGAGCGTGGTCGCGGCAGCGCACGCTTGCGAAATCCCCGGCGACAGCGGCCCGCGGCGATTCAGCGCACGTTCGAGCACCGCCACGTCGACGATCGAGCAGGGCCCGCCGTCGGTCGCGATCTTGCACTTGCGCGCCGCCAAGAAGGGCGCAGCCGGGTCCTGGGTCAGGTGTGCGCGGTACGGGGGGAGGTCGCCGGCGTCGACGATCCCGTCGCCGGTCAGGTCGCCACACTGGCAGACGTCGCCGATGCCGTCGGGCACCGTGGTCTCGAAGCCGCCGGAGTCCTTCTGGTCGGCGTTCTTCTCGTAGGGACAGTTGTCCTGGTAGTCGCGCAGGCCGTCGCCGTCCTCGTCCACGATCGCGTTGCAGGCCTGGATCGTCGACAGACAGAACATGTCGATGCGATGGTCGAAGCTGTTGGCGACGTAGAGCACGTCTCCGCCGTTCGACAGCGCCACGTCCTCGGGCTGTGCGAACTGTCCCGGCGCTCCGCCGTACGCGCCGCGCATCGCCGCGAAGCTGCCGTCGGGGTTCAGCTCCTGGATCCGGTTGTTGTGCGTATCGGCCACGAAGATGTGGCCGTCCGACGCCCGTACCGCGATCCCGCTCTGCAGGTCGAAGTTGAATTGCCCGCTGCCCGTCCCGGGCGATCCGAAGGTCGCTTCGAGCACGAATTGGTCGGTGTAGCGCTGCACGGTGCCGGTGGGCTGGTGCACCACGTACAGCTTGCCGTTCACGTAGGAAAGCCCACCGGGCGTCTGGAGCTTGTAGTCGAGGTAGTCCGTGCCGCTCGACGTCACACGGCGCAGGTGGTTGAAGCTGGCGTCCGAGACGAAGACGTCACCGCTCGTCGGCTCGACCGCGACGTCAGAGATGAGCTCGCCGTAGTTCGCCACCACGAGCTTGCGGTCGGCGGAGGCGGTCACGACGCCTTTCGGATCGAAGCGATAGATCCAGGGCACCGGCGGGTTGTCCGAGTAGAACGTGCCGACGGTGCCGGTCCAGACGCTCCCGTCGGGTGCCACCGACACCGCGGTGTGATTGCCCTGTCCGGTGCCGCCCGGCATCGTGATGTCGACGCGATACGACCAGCTCCAGGTGCGCTTGAAGGCCCCGCCCTCCGTGAAGCGCTTGAAGAGGAAGGCGCTGGGGTCGACGAGCACGACGTCGCCGTTGGTCGGATCGACGGAGACGCCCATCGGCTGATCCAGGTAGCTCGCTGCGGTGTACTTGCCGCCCCACGACTGCAGGTAGACGTCGTTCGGGTCGAACTTGTCCTCGCGGTAGGCGTAGGACGCATTCACGTACTTCTCACCGGTGATGCGGTTGACGGCGATGTCGCGCGGGTGGAAGGGGCCTTGCACCACGCTCTGCGGGCCCTGGAATTGCCCGAGGTACGTTCCGTCGTTCTTGAAGTACTGGATCCGCTCCGAGTCGGTGTCGGTCACGTAGACGTTGCCCGAGCCGTCG
>Ga0306921_10002210_pt1 | contig 19503 bp, 19 predicted proteins | sample sta12Cox44000080_FD_203760 | JGI IMG/M metagenome (GOLD analysis project Ga0306921, IMG submission 203760) | Lab enrichment of tropical soil microbial communities from Luquillo Experimental Forest, Puerto Rico - statoxic.12C.oxic.44.000.080 (v2)... | ecosystem: Environmental > Terrestrial >... | reverse complement strand
GGTCGACCGCTCCACCCTGCTCCGCCGCTTCGTCGAGCAGCAGTACAAGCGCAACGACAACGCCTTCCAGCGCGGCACCTTCCGGGTGCGCGGCGACACGGTCGACCTCTTCCCGGCGCACTACGAGGACAAGGCCTGGCGCTTCGAGATGTTCGGCGACGAGATCGAGTCGATCACCGAGTTCGATCCCCTGACCGGCGACAAGAGCGCGTCGCTGTCGGATGTCGTGGTCTATGCCAACAGCCACTACGTGACGCCGCGTCCGACCATGCAGAAGGCCCTCGATCAGATAAAGACCGACCTCAAGCAGCGGCTGGACGAGTTCAACCGCGCCGGCCGGCTGCTCGAGGCGCAGCGGCTGGAACAGCGCACCCTGTTCGACATCGAGATGCTGGAGACCACGGGCTCGTGCGCCGGCATCGAGAACTACTCGCGCTACCTCACCGGCCGCAAGCCGGGCGAACCGCCCCCTACCCTGTTCGAGTACTTCCCCGAGAACTCGCTGCTGATCGTCGACGAGAGCCACGTCACCGTGCCGCAGATCGGCGGCATGTTCCGCGGCGACTTCAACCGCAAGAGCGTGCTGGCCGAGTTCGGCTTCCGCCTGCCCTCGGCGATCGACAATCGGCCGCTGAAATTCGAGGAATGGGAGACGTTGCGCCCGCAGACGGCGTTCGTGAGCGCCACGCCCGGCCCGTGGGAGATGGAGCGCACCCAGGGCATCTTCATCGAGCAGGTGATCCGGCCGACCGGCCTGATCGATCCGACGGTGATCGTGCGTCCGGTCGAGAAGCAGGTCGACGACCTGATCGCCGAATGCAAGGAGTGCGCGAAGAAGAGCCAGCGCGTGCTGGTCACGGTGCTGACCAAGCGCATGGCCGAGGACCTGGTGGAGTACCTACACGAAGCCGGCATTCGCTGCCGCTACCTCCACTCCGACATCGATACCCTGGAGCGCATCGAGATCATCCGCGACCTCAGGCTCGGCGCCTTCGACGTGCTGGTCGGCATCAACCTCCTGCGCGAGGGCCTCGACATCCCCGAATGCGCCCTGGTCGCCATCCTCGACGCCGACAAGGAGGGTTTTCTCCGCTCGCCGACGTCGCTGGTGCAAACCATCGGCCGCGCGGCGCGCAATGTCGATGGCCGGGTCATTCTCTACGCCGACAAGCTCACCGATTCGATCAAGTACGCCATGAGCGAGACCGAGCGGCGGCGCACCAAGCAGCAGGCCTACAACGACGAACACGGCATCACGCCCGCCTCGGTAAAAAAGAACATCGCCGAGATCCTTCAGTCGACCGCCGAGCGCGATCACTACACCGTCGATACCGGCGTGTCGGGCGATGTGCATCTGGTCGGCCACAACCTGCGCACCCACATCGCCGAGCTCGAGAAGCGCATGCGCGACGCCGCCGCCAACCTCGAGTTCGAGGAGGCTGCGCGCATCCGCGACGAGATCCGCCGGCTGGAGGCCAACGAGCTCGAGCTGCCCGGCCAAGCGGCCAGCGCCAACGTCGGCGTTCATCTTGGCAAGATGCAGCACAGCCGCGTGTTCCGCGGCGTGCGCACCGGCTCGGGCGGCCGCGGCAAGCAAGCGCGCCGGAGCGGCCGCTAGCAAACCCGATGGGCAAGTGGCTCCTGCTGCTGGCGCTCGTCGTCGCCGGCCCGAGCCTTGCCCAGCCACCGGGTCCGCAAGGGCCCGACGTCGGCCCGATGCGCGAGCAGGAATGGCGCATTCCCGGACCCGGCCGCAGCCTCATGGCGGCGACGGTCTTCCGTCCGCCCGGTGACGCGCGGGCTCCCTTGGCCGTCCTGAATCACGGCTCGCCGGCCGACAGTTCCGAACGCGCCGTCATGACGCGGCCGCGCATGGTCGCGGTCTCGACCTACTTCGTGGCGCGCGGCTATGTCGTCGTGCTGCCGCTGCGCCGCGGCTACGGCGCCACCGGCGGCCGCTGGGCGGAGGCCTACGGTCGTTGCGAGCGGGCCGACTACTTCAGCGCCGGCCTGCAGACCGCCGCCGACATCAAGGCGACCATCGACTACATGCGCGCCCTGCCGTTCGTCATGCCGGACCGCACGATCGTGGTCGGTCAATCGGCCGGTGGCTGGGGAACGCTGGCGCTCTCAAGCCTCAATCCGCTCGGCGTGCCGGCCATGATCGATTTCGCCGGCGGCCGCGGCGGCCAGCAGGATACCCCCGGGGGTGTCTGCGACCCGGGCGCCCTGGTGTGGGCGGCCGCCAAGTATGGTGAGACGGCCCGGGTGCCGCTGCTCTGGATCAGCACAGCCAACGACAGCTACTTCGAGCCCAGCCTCGTGCGCCGCATGGTCGAGGCCTACAACGGCTCGGGTGGGCTCGCCTTTCACCGCGCCTTGGGCGCTTTCGGAGAGGACGGGCACGCTCTTGCAGCAAGCGACGTCGGCATCGCCGTCTGGGCGCCGCTGGTCAGCGAGTTCCTGGAGCGCAAATAAACGCGGTCAGGCCGCCGGCAGCTTGAGATCGAGCTTGGCGGTCCACACCGGCATCGGCAACGTGTCGCGCGCGGCAAGGTTTGCCGGCAGCTTCTTGCGATCCGCCACTTTCTTGAACGGCAGCACCAGCGGCGCGCGCACGCCGAACACCGCGTCGCGGTCGAGGTACTTGTCGTCCTTGGGGAAGAACTCGGTGATCAGCGGCTGGCGGCCCGGCGCATGGATGATCATGTGCAGATGGGCCGGCCGCCATGCCTGCCGGCCGAGCGCGCGCAGCATGTCGCCGGCCGGGCCGTCATCGGGCACGGTGTAGGAGATCGGCCGCACCGTCGAGTAGGAGAACGTGCCGTCGTCGGCCACCTTCAGCCGCGCGTGATAGTTGGTCGGCGACTGCTCGGTGTCCTGCTGCGAGTAGAGGCCGTTGCCGGAGTTCTGCCACAGCGCCAGCACGGTTCCCTTGGCGGGCTTGCCCTTGTGATCGACGATCTTGCCGCTCACCACCAGTGGCTCGCCGACCTGGCCCTTCCAAAGGTCGCCGCCGTTGCCGATCTCCGGCGCGCCCTCGATGTGGAACGGGCCCAGCACCGACGACGGCGTGCCGCCCTTCAGCGCGTTGACCATGTCGACCAGCGACGACACGCCGAGCAGGTCGGAGAACAGGATGTATTCGTTGCGCTTGTCGTCGGTGAACTTGGTGGCGCGCGTCAGCGCATCGATGCCGGCGAGCCATTCGGCCTGCGTCACCTTGTTGTCGCGCACGAAGCGGTGCAGGTGGCCGGCGAGGCTCACCATGAGTGCGCGCGTGCGCTTGTTGGGTGCCTTCTTGGCGTACTCGGCGAAGGCCTTGGTGATGGTGGCCGGTGTCAGGTTGCGCATGGCGGTTTCTTCCCTGAGGCGTGCGGCCCTAGCGTGAGGCGCGCAGCATTTGATCGTAGTCGGCGCGCAACAGCGCGAACAGCAGGTGATCGGCCCATTGGCCGTTGATCCTGAGATACTGGCGCGCCAACCCCTCCTCATGGAAGCCGACCTTGGCCAGCACCGCCTTGGAGGGATCGTTGTGTGGCAGGCAGGCGGCCTCGAGCCGGTGCAGGCGCAGCTCGTCGAACACGAAAGGCAGCATCGCGCGCAACGCGTCGGTCATCAGGCCCTGGCCGGCATAGGGCTGGCCCATCCAGTAGCCGACCGAAGCGGCCTGGGCGACGCCGCGTCGAACGTTGCTGAGATTGATGCCGCCGACCAAGCGCCGGCGATCGTTGAGGAAGATGAACAGGCCGTAGGCCTCGCCCGCCCGCCATTCGCGCACCTGCTGGCGCAGCCGGCGACGGAAGTGGTCACGGCCCAGTGAATCATCCGGCCAGGTCGGTTCCCACGGCGTGAGAAACGTCCGGCTGCGGGCGCGCAGTTCGGCCCATTCCGCCCAGTCCTCCATCGTCGGGGCACGCATGTAGACGCGCCGCCCGGCGATGCGGGTCATCCCCGAGAGCGAGAGAGGGACATCGGCAAAACGGAACATTTGGTGCTATAGTAGCGAGATGGGACGAAATAGTGACATGTTTTCCGAGGCTTGACGTAGGAAATTGAGGCGGTCCGCCGCGCCAGGCGCGACCCCGACTAGCTTGAAATGGCGGGCGACCCGTTACAAGTTCCCGCCTTAGTCTGGAACCTCCAATTCGGGAGCAGTAGGACCCGCGTCATGGAAGTCGATAACGCAAAAGTCGGCCAAAAAGGCCGCTTCTACCTGACGAAGCACATCTGGGTGCCGCAGGAGCCGATCGAGAACCTCAATCTCAAGATGTCGGACATGATCCTGCGCCGCATGCCCAAGCTGCCGCTGGGTGGCGACGACGCGATCAAGGCCTTCCCGGTGCTCACCGAGCTCAAGAAGGCGCACGCCAAGATCAAAGCCGACCTGCAGTACCTGCTGAGCCACCACGACGAGATCCCGGCGCTGCACGAGGTCCACCCGCGCGACCTGTACGTGCACGGCCGCGCCTGGCGCACCTTCCTGCTGAAGATCTGGGGCCACGAGATCAAGGAGAACACCGCGGCGGTGCCCGACACCTACGAGGCGATCTGCCGGATCCCGGGCGTGCACACCGCCCTCTTCTCGATCCTGCACGGCGGCGCCGAGATCACCCCGCACCGCGGCTCGGCCGCCGGCGTGATCCGCTTCCATTATCCGCTGATCGTGCCGAAGGAGCCGGAGAAGTGCTGGATGGAGGCCGGCGGCCACCACTTCTTCTGGCAAGAAGGCGTACCGATCGTGTTCGACGACACGCGCGAGCATTGGGTCAAGAACCAGACCGAAGAAACGCGCGTGGTGCTGATCATCGATTTCAACGCCGACATGCCGTTCCCGGTGAACCTCTTCACCGGGCTGCGCTACCACCTCATCCGCCATTCGAGCGAGGTGAAGGCGGTGCACGAGCGCGCCGCCATCGGCGTGCCGCCGCGTGCCCCGTCGGTACCGGAAACCAGCCAGGGCCTGATCAGCATGGCGAGCCACACGACCTCGCCGGCCAAGGCCGACCACAAGCGCTAGGGCCTTACGCCGCCAAGCGAGCGGCGATCCTGTCGAGCGGCTCCAGTTCCTCGATCGGCCCGAGGGCGGCGAGCGTCAGCTTGCCCTTCAACAGACGACGCGCGACACGCCGCACGGCTTCCTGATCGACTGCTTCGATGCGCGCCACGATCTCGGCGTAGGGGATCGGCCGGCCATGGATCAGGAGATGCCGCGCCGCCTGCTCGCAGCGCGAGCCGCTGGACTCAAGAGCCATAAGCGTGCCGGCCTTGATCTGATTACGCGCCCGCACCAGCTCGGCCTCGGTCAGCGTCTCGGCGACGCCGGCAAATTCCTGGCACACAGCGGGCACCAGCTCGCCGATGTCGTCCTGGCCGGTGCCGGCATAGATGCCGAACAGCCCGCCGTCGGCGTAGGCGGCGTTGAAGCAGTGAATGCCGTAGACCAGGCCGCGCTCCTCGCGGATACGCTGAAACAGGCGCGAGGACATGCCGCCGCCGAACAGCGTCGAATAGATCGCGGTGGCGTAGTAGTCGGGGTCGCGGTAGCCGATGCCCTGGCAGCCCAGCACCAGATGCGCCTGCTCGAGCGCCCTCGCCTCGCGGCCGTCGCCGCCGACATAGCGCAGCGGCACCGGCGGCTCGGCATTGGCGGGGGTGCGCGGCACCGAGCCGAAATGCTTCTCGGCCAGCTCGACGATCTCGTCGTGCTCGACCCGTCCCGCCGCCGACAGCACCATGTTGGAGGCCGTGTAATGGCGGGCCAAGAAGGCGAAGAGATGGTCGCGGCCGATCGCCTCGACCGAGTCGGCTGTGCCCAGCACCGGCCGGCCGAGCGGCTGGCCGGGCAAGGCGGTCTCCTGGAACTGGTCGAAGATCAAATCGTCGGGCGTGTCGAGCGCCTGGCCGATCTCCTGCAGGATGACGCCGCGCTCGCGCTGCAGCTCATCGGGATCGAACACCGAGTTGCGCAGGATGTCGGCCACCATCTCGACGCCCAGCGCCACGTCCTCCTTCAGAACCGAGGCGTGATAAGCGGTGATCTCGCGGCCGGTATAGGCGTTGAGGCTGCCGCCGACATTCTCGATCTCCTCGGCGATGGCACGCGCCGAGCGCGTGCGGGTGCCCTTGAAGGCCATGTGCTCCAGCATGTGCGCCATGCCGTTCAGCTCGGCGGTCTCGTGCCGCGTGCCGCAGGCGACCCAGATGCCGAGCGACGCCGATTCGACCTCGGGCATGGCGTCGACCGCCACGCGCAGGCCGTTGGCAAGCGTCGTGACCTTGACCGCGCTCATGGCCGGGCCATCTTCGGCCTGGGTTCAGCTGCTTCCGTGCGGTCGTCGATCAGCGCCTTCAGCGCCGCCACATCGTTGGGCAGCCCGTCGACCCGCTCGGTGCGGCTCATCAGATCGGCGAGCCGCGGCGGCAGCTGGGGCCGCTCGCCCGTCGCCTTCTGCACCGCATCCGGGAACTTGGCGGGATGGGCGGTGGCCAGCACCACCATCGGCACCTTGGGATCGCGGCGATGCTGCTGGGCGACGGCAAAGCCCACGGCGGTATGCGGGTCCAGCGTCTCGCCGTAGCGCTTGCGGCAGTTGGCGATCGCCTTGAGCGTGCCCTCCTCGTCCAGCCGGCCGGCATCGAACAGCTCGCGCACCCCACCCAGCGCATTGGCGCCAACCGTGAGCGTGCCGGTCTTGCGGAAGCTCGCCATGGCGTCGGCCAAAGCCTTGCCGTCGCGATCGTAGAGATCGAACAGCAGGCGTTCGAAGTTGCTCGAGATCTGGATGTCCATGCTGGGACTATAGGTAGGTACGACCTCGGACGTTGTCATGGTGCCGCTCTCGAAGAAGCGCGCCAGGATGTCGTTGCTGTTGGTCGCGACCACGAAGTGCGATATCGGCAGGCCCATGCGCTGGGCGGCATAGCCGGCATAGACGTTGCCGAAGTTGCCGGTGGGCACGGTGAAGGCGACGGGTTGCTCGGGGGCGCCGAGCTTCAGCGCCGCCCAGAAGTAGTAGACGATCTGCGCCATCACGCGGGCGAAGTTGATCGAGTTGACCGCCGTCAGCGCATGACGGTCGCGGAAGGCGAGGTCGTTGAAGCAGGCCTTGGCGAGATCCTGGCAGTCGTCGAACGTGCCGCGCACGGCGATGTTGTGCACGTTGGGCGCCAGCACGGTCGTCATCTGGCGGCGCTGGACCTCGCTCACCCGGCCATGCGGATGCAGCATGAAGATGTCGATGGTTCGGCGGTCGCGCACCGCTTCGATGGCCGCCGAGCCGGTGTCGCCCGAGGTCGCGCCGACGATGGTGGCGTGCTCGCCGCGCTTGTCGAGCGTATGGTCGAGCATGCGGCCCAGAAGCTGCAACGCCACGTCCTTGAAGGCGAGCGTCGGGCCATGGAACAGCTCGAGCAGGTGGAGGCCGTCATCGAGCATCTTGAGCGGCGCCACGTCCGCCGCCTCGAACGAGGCATAGGCCTCGGCGATCAGGCGCCGGAAGGTCATCTCGTCGAACGCCATGCCGACGAACGGCCGCATGATGCGGAAGGCGACTTCGCGATAAGGCTTGCCCTTCAGTGCGGCAATTTCCGCCTTCGAGAATTGCGGCCAGGCTTGCGGCAAATAGAGGCCACCGTCGCGGGCGAGACCGGCGAGCATGACTTGCTCGAAGTCGGGCGGCTCTGGGCTACCCTGCGAGCCGTGGCGGGTGCTGATGTAACGCAAGAGGGAAACTCCGACTTACGCGACCTGCTTGCAGGCGGCGTGGTCTTTCCGGACTCGTTTGGTCGAGGCGGGGTGCTTGGCCAGCATCCGTTCCGGACGCGTTGGACGCTTCACGAGATCCCCACCGCAGTTCGGGCACTGACCGCCCAAGCGAGTTTGCGCGCAATCGGCGCAGAAGGTGCACTCATAGGTGCAAATCAGTGCGTCGGGCGCGCCGTTGGGCAGGTCCTTGTCGCAGCATTCGCAGTTGGGGCGCAGGTCGAGCATGGTTCCTCTTACGCCGAGAGATAGCGAGTTTCCAGATGCGCTTTGAAGGCCACGGTGCCAAGCGGCGCGCCGGTGGCCTGTGACAGGATCGCGTCGGTGTCGGCGATCGAGCCCTGGCCATGCACATTGGTGCGCAGCCACGACAGCAGCGGCGCGAAATCACCCTTGCCAATCGACGCGAGCAGCCCGGGCACCGCCTTTCGCGCCGCAGCGAAGAGCTGCGCCGCCGACAGGGCGCCCAGCGTGTAGGTCGGGAAGTAGCCCCAAGCACCGTCCGGCCAGTGGATGTCCTGCAGGCAGCCCACGCTGTCGTCCGGCGGCGCGATGCCCAGCAGCTCGCGCATGCCCTCGTTCCAGGCGCCCGGCAGGTCGGCGAGCTTGAGATCGCCGCCCAGGACCGCGCGCTCCAGGCGATAGCGCAGCATGATGTGCAGCGGGTAGGTCACCTCGTCGGCATCGACGCGGATGTAGCCCGGCGCGACGCGGGTGTAGAGCTTGTGGATATTGCCGACCTCCCAAGCCGGTCCTGACTTGGCGAACGCCTCGCGCATGCGCGGTGCTGCAAAGGCGATGAACTCGGCAGACCGGCAGGCCTGCATCTCCATGAGCAGCGACTGGCTTTCATGCAGGACCATGCCCCGCGCGCGGCCCACCGGCTGGCGCCGCCAGTCGCGCGGCAGGCCGGCTTCGTAGAGTGCGTGGCCGCACTCGTGCAGCACACCCATCAGGGCGCGCGCGAAGTCCTTTTCGTCGTAGCGCGTGGTGATGCGCACGTCATCGGCAGTGCCGCCGGTGAAGGGATGCGCCGAGACGTCGAGACGGCCATGGGTGAAATCGAAGCCGATCGTGCGGATCAGCCCCTCGCCCAGCTTGCGCTGCGCCTCGACGGCAAACGGCCCGTCGAGCGGCAAGGCTTCGCCGCCCTTGCGTTGGCGTTCCATCACCTGCTGCAGCAGGCCGGGCAGAAAGGCTTTTAGCTCGCCGAACAACACATCGATGCGCTGGCAGCGGCCGCCCGGCTCGTACTCATCGAGCAGCGCGTCGTAGAGCGGCAGCCCGAGCGCTGCCGCCTTGGCCTCGCCGACGCGGCGGGTGATCGTCACCACTTCGGCCAAGCTGGGCAGCAGCGACTTGAAGTCCGCGTTCTTCCTGGCTTCCCGCCAGGCCATCTCGCAGGCCGAGGTGGCACGGGTGCGCGCCTCGACCAGGTCGGCCGGCAGCGCGCTTTCGTGCAGCCACGCATGGCGCATCTCGCGCAGATTGGCGGCGCGCCAGGGATCGAGGCCCGCCCTTCCCCGCTCGGCCCGCGCCAGCAGGTCGGGCATGTCGGCGGCGATCATGACCTCGTGCGCGATCACGTTCAGCGTGGCGAGCTGGTCGGCGCGGTCCTCGCTGGCACCGTCCGGCATCATCGTCGAGCGATCCCAGTTCAGGATCGCGCTGGCGCGGTTGACGGCGCTCATGCGGCCGAAGCGCCGTTCCAGCTCGGCATAGGGGTCGTTGGCGATCATCCCGTCCTCTTGCTGCGGCCGTTGATGGTGAGCCGGCCGTTCTCCCAATGATAGGCGAGATAGACGCCGGCCATCGCCAGCGCGATGCCGAACCAGGTGAGCGCGTACTGCAGATGATCGTTGGGAATGTCGAGCCGCGTCTGGCCGCCGATCGGCAGGCCGCCAGGATTGGGCGTCGCATCGGCTTCGAGGAAGAACGAGTCGAGCGACGGATCAGGCTTGCCGCCGGCCATCTTGCGCATCAGCGGCACGTCGACGTGGAACCATACATTCTTGTCCGGCACGTTGTCGGGTGCGAACTGGCGCTGGACCTGGCTGCGCCGCACGATCCCGGTGAGCTCGACCTTGCCCGCGACCTGGCCCTCGGCGCGCGTCGGCGGATCCTTCTTGGCCGAAGGCACAAAGCCGCGGTCGAACAGCACGATCTTGCCGTCGTCGGTGCGGACCGGGGTCACGATCTGGATGCCGACCTCGTTCTTGCGGCTGCGCGCGCCGAGATCGAATTCCTTGTCGTGCAGGAAGGTGCCTGCGAGCTTTACGCGGCCATACTCGAACGCCAGCGGATCGTGCGTCAGGAGTTCGTCGAGAGGAATCGGCGCGGCAGCCTGATTTTGCGCAATGCGCTCAAGGAGATTCAGCTTCCACTCGCGGCGCTCCATCTGCCAGACGCCGAGGCCCAGCGCGAAGACGAAGATCGGCAGCGAGATGAGCGTGGGCCACAACAGCGGCCGCAGCCTGAACATCGGTGCTACTCCTCGAGTGCGGTCGAGCGATGGCGATACTGCTGGGCGATAAGCCACGCCTTGAGAACACGCAGCAATCCTACCGCGCCGGCAAAGGTGAGCGGCAGCCAGATCAGTACATGCACCCACCACGGCGGCTCGAAGCGGAACTCGACCCAGAAGACCAGCATCATGATGATGGCGCCCAGGCCGAGGATGACGAACACCGCGGGGCCATCGCCCGCATCGTTGCCGCGCAGGTCGAGGTCGCACACCTGGCAGCGGTCGATCACGCCCAGCAGGCCGCGGAACAGCTTGCCCTGGCCGCAGCGCGGACAGGCGCCGCGCAGGGCGACGTCGACGGGCGATTGCTGCGGCCAAGTAGACAGGGTCATGCTCCCAAAGACGAACCGCCGGGGAGTGCCCGGCGGTTGCCATCATAGATCGTCGCAGTCCTCAGTGGAGCGCGATCGGCGCGTTGCCCGAGCCCCACCAGTAGATGCAGAAGAACAGGAACAGCCAGACCACGTCGACGAAGTGCCAGTACCAGGCCGCGGCCTCGAAGCCGAAATGGTGGTTGGGCTTGAACTGGCCAGCCATCGCCCGGAACAGGCAGACGAGCAGGAAGGTCGTGCCGACGAAGACGTGGAAACCATGGAAGCCGGTCGCCATGAAGAAAGTCGACGAATAGATGTTGGCGTCGAACTTGAACGGCGCGTGGATGTATTCGTAGGCCTGGATCGAGGTGAAGCAGATGCCGAGCAGCACCGTCAGCACGAGTCCGCGCACCGCGTCGCGCTTGTTGCCCTCGAGGATCGCATGGTGCGCCCAGGTCACCGTGGTGCCCGAGAGCAGCAGGATCAGCGTGTTCATGAACGGCAGGTCGAACGGCGCGATGACACGCACGCCTTTGGGCGGCCAGATGCCACCGTCGGCCTCGGTGCGCAGCGGCATCTCGGGCGAATTGGGATAGAGCGACGAATCGAAGAACGCCCAGAAGAAGGCGACGAAGAACAGCACTTCCGAGGCGATGAACAAGATCATGCCGTAGCGCAGGCCGAGCTGCACCACCGCGGTATGGTACGTGCGCGATTCGACGATGACGTCGCTCCACCACCAGAACATGACGGCGAAGACGATCAGGAAGCCCGGCGCGACGATCCACCAGCTAACTGCCTTGAAGAACGCTTGGACGCTGGCCGCAGCCGCGGCCGCGCTTGCGGGCGAGATCAGCCAGCGCGGCAGCTCGGACAGCACTTCCTTGAAGATGTCGGGGTGCATGCCGATCGCCGCCCCGAACGCCAGCAGGAAGGCGCCCAAAGCGCCGAGCGCCGGCCATGGGCTCGGGTCGACGAGATGGTACGGATGCTTCGGTCCGCCGTGCGAATCGGCCATTGATCAGCCCCCTTTTCCGGTTCCGTTGGCGGGAGTCCCGCCGAGCAATGTCTTCGCCCGCTCCGTCTTGGCCTCGTAGAAAGTGTAGGACAGCGTGATGGTGCGGACGTCATCGTAGCGCCGATCCTTGTTCATGTCGGCGTCGACGAAGAAGAGCACGGGCATGTCGACCGACTGCCCGGGTTGCAGCAACTGCTCGTTGAAGCAGAAGCACTGGATCTTGTTGAACCAGCCGGCCGTCCATTCGGGCGTGACGTTGTAGGTCGCGGTGCCCACGATCGGCCGCTGCGAGAGATTGGTGGCGCGGAAGAACACCAGCTTCTCCTCGCCGAGATGGACCTTGACCGAGCGCTCGACCGGCTGGAAGCGCCACGGCAGGTTGGCGTCGGTGTTGCTGTCGAAGCGCACCTCGACGGTGCGGTTGATCACCGGGCGCTCGCCTTCCTTGGCGACCAGCGGCGTGCCGGCGAAGCCGGTGGCCTTGCAGAACGCCTCATAGAGCGGCACCGCGGCATAGGACAGCGCCAGCATGCCGCCGACGACGGCGACCATCGTCCAGGCGAGCCGGGCATTCCTGTCGCGGAAGGCGCTCATTTGCCCCCCATGCGCACGACGGTGAGCGCGAAGAAGATCACCGCGAGCGACAGCAGGAAGAAGAACATGAAGAGGTTCTTGCTCCGCTGCTGGCGGTGCCTATCGCTGTCGCCCGGGCGGCGTTCGTCGTCGGCCATGACGCTCATCCGACCAGCATCCGCCCGATGAGCAGATCGAGCGGCAGGGCCGCAAACAGGACGGCGAGGTAAAGCAGCGAGAACTTGAACATGCGCCGCGCCACGGCATGGCCGCGGCGGTCGTCGGGCGCGCACCACACCGCGACGGCATGGGCGATGAAGGCAAGGCTCATGACCAGCGCCACGGTGCCGTAGAGCCAGCCGACCGAGCCCAGCAGGGTCGGCGCCAGCGCCACCGGCACCAGCACGAGCGTGTAGAGCAGCATCTGGCGCTTGGTCTCGCGCGGGCCGGCCACGACCGGCAGCATGGGCACGCCGGCGCGGCGGTAGTCGTCGCTGCGGTAGAGCGCGAGCGCCCAGAAATGCGGCGGCGTCCACAGGAAGATCAGCAGGAAGAGCGCCGCGCCGACCAGCGACACCTCGCCGGTCGCGGCGGCCCAACCGATCATCGGCGGGAAGGCGCCGGCGGCGCCGCCGATCACGATGTTCTGCGGCGTGCGGCGCTTCAGCCACACGGTGTAGACGAAGACATAGAACAGGATCGCCGCGACCAACAGCGCGGCGGCGACGAAGTTGGTCGCCAGCGCCATCAGCAGCACCGAAAAGATCGACAGCAGCACGCCGAGTCCCAGCGCATCGTCGGGCGCCACCCGGCCGGCCGGCAGCGGCCGGTTGACGGTGCGCGCCATCAGGGCGTCGATATCGCGCTCGTACCACATGTTGATGGCGCCGGCCGCACCCGAGCCCAGCGCGATCGCCAGCACGGCGAGCGCCGCCTCGAACGGATGGATGTGGACCGGCGCGATCAGCACGCCGACCAGGCCGGTGAAGACGACCAGCGACATCACCCGCGGCTTCAGCAGGTCGATATAGTCGCGCACGCGCGCCGGCGCCGCGCCCGCGTCGGTGACTGTCATGATGCCGTGTGCCGTGTCGCTCATTTGCCCTTCAAGCTGAAGGCACCGCTTGCCGGTGCCTTCGCCTCAACTCCGTCAGTGATGTGCCGTTGGCGAGATGTGCGGCAGCTCCTCGAAGGTGTGGAACGGCGGCGGCGAGTCCACCGTCCATTCCAGCGTCGTGGCGCCCTCGCCCCAGTAGTTGGCGCCGACCCGGCGGCCGGCGAGCATCGTTCCGAACACCACGAAGATCAGCCAGAACACCGCCGAGCCGAACGAGATGAACGCGCCGATCGACGAGATGTAGTTCCAGTGCGCCATGGCATCGGGATAGTCGAGGTAATGGCGCGGCATGCCGGCCAGGCCCGAGAAGTGCATCGGGAAGAAGGTCAGGTTCACGCCGATGAACGTCGTCCAGAAATGGATCTGCGCCGCCCACTCCGGATACATGCGGCCGGTCATCTTCGGGTACCAGTAGTAGAAGCCGGCGAACATGCCGAACACCGCGCCGAGCGACAGCACGTAGTGGAAGTGCGCGATCACGTAGTAGGTGTTGTGCAGCGCGTAGTCGACGCCGGCATTGGCCAGCACCACGCCGGTGACGCCGCCGACGGTGAACAGGAAGATGAAGCCGATCGCCCACAGCATCGGCACTTCGAGCCTGATCGAGCCGCCCCACATGGTGGCCACCCAGGAGAAGATCTTCACGCCCGTCGGCACCGCGATCACCATGGTGGCGGCGACGAAATAGGCGCGCGTGTCGACGTCCATGCCGACGGTGAACATGTGGTGTGCCCACACCACGAAGCCGACCACGCCGATCGCCACCATCGCGTAGGCCATGCCCAGGTAGCCGAAGATCGGCTTCTTGGAGAAGGTCGAGATGATCTGGCTGACGATGCCGAAGGCCGGCAGGATCATGATGTACACCTCGGGATGGCCGAAGAACCAGAAGAGGTGCAGGAACAGGGTCGGGTCGCCGCCGCCGGCCGGATCGAAGAAGTGCGTGCCGAAGTTGCGGTCGGTCAGCAGCATGGTGATGGCGCCGGCCAGCACCGGCAGGGCCAGCAAGAGCAGGAACGCCGTGACCAGGATCGACCAGGCGAACAGCGGCATGCGGTGCAGGGTCATGCCCGGCGCGCGCATGTTGAAGATCGTGGTGATGAAGTTGATGGCGCCCAGGATCGACGAGGCGCCCGCCAGATGCAGCGAGAAGATCGCCAGATCCATGCCCGCGCCTTGCTGGATGGTGAGCGGCGGATAGATCGTCCAGCCGGTGCCGACGCCGCCGCCGACGATGGCCGACAGCAGGAGCAGGATGAAGGCCGGCGGCAGCAGCCAGAAGCTGATGTTGTTCATGCGCGGGAAGGCCATGTCGGGCGCCCCGATCATCAGCGGCACGAACCAGTTGCCGAACCCGCCGATCAATGCCGGCATGACGACGAAGAACACCATGATCAGGCCGTGCGCCGTGACCACGGTCTGCCAGAGATGCCCGTCGGGCGTGCCGTCCTTGAGGAAGTACTGCACGCCCGGATGCAGCAGCTCGAGCCGCATGATCACGGAGAACGCGCCACCGATGAAGGCGGCGATGATGGCGAACACCAGGTACATCGTGCCGATGTCCTTGTGGTTCGTGCTGTAGAGCCACCGCTTGATGCCGTAAGGCGTGTGGTGCTCGTCGTGGTGGCCGTGGTCGGTAGCGCCGTGCGCGGTAGCCATGGAACTCTCCGGAAAAGCGCTTAGCGGTTGGCGGGACGGTCGGCGGAAGCGAGGCCCGACTCGGGCAGCAGCCCGGCGGCCTTCTTCTTCTGCGCGACCCATGCGTCGAAGTCGGCCTTGGAGACCACCCGCACCGCGATCGGCATGTAGGAATGGTCCTGCCCGCAGATCTGCGAGCACTGGCCGAAGTAGATGCCCTCCTCGGGAACCTCGATCCAGCCCTCGTTGAGGCGGCCGGGGATCACCGTCTTCTTGATGCCGAAGCCCCACACGGTCCAGCCGTGCATCGAGTCGGCGGCCGTACCAATGACGCGGATCACCGTCTTGGACGGGATCACCATCTCCTCATCAACGGCTAGCATGCGCGGCTGGTTGGGCTTGAGCTTGGCGCGGTCGGCTTCGGCCAGCATGCGGCTGTCGACCGAGACGTTGCCCTGATCGGGATATTCGTACTGCCAGTACCACTGGTGGCCGGTCACCTTGACCGTCATGGCGGCGTCCTGCGCCTTGTCGCCGTAATAGAGCAGGCGGAACGACGGCACGGCGATCACCACCAGGATCAGGATGGGGACGATCGTCCACAGGATCTCGAGCACGGTATTGTGCGTGACCGTGCTGGGCTGCGGGTTACGCGAGGCATGGAAGCGCCACATCACATAGAGCAGCAGCACCAGCACGAAGGCCGAGATCACGCTGATGATGACCAGGAGCAGGTCATTCAGCGATTCGACCCGTTCCATCAGCGGCGTGAAGGCCCGCGGGAAGCCCATCTGCCAGTCGTGCGGCACGCCGATCACCGGCTGGGCCTGGGCGCTGGCGGCGAGACCAAACCAGGCAAGCAGCGACACAACTCCGAGAATGCCCAAGACCCGCTTGCCGACCATGCCTTCGTCCCCTGAACCGCAGTCCGTCGGGGGATTCCGATTGGCAAAATCCCCCGCAATTCAAAGCGGTTAGTACCAGATATAGGAGTGGGTGGTAACGGCTTTTCGACGCCCGTCGGTATGTGGCGGCCGGTCGCAGTCGCTAGCGCGGGCTCTGATCAAATGGCGTCGCCATTTGATCAGAAACGCGTTGGTCCAGATGCCGCCACCACAGGGCATATTTCGCCCGACTGAACTCAGCCAGGCGAAATATGCTCTACCGTAAAATGCGCGCCAGCGCCACGCCGTAGCCTCTGGCTTGCAGGATCGGCGCGAAGGCCGGCGCCGTTGCCCGGCGGTGGAACGCGCCGCCCTCATGCACGAAGACTTGCTGGCCGTTCGCATCCTCCAGCGAAACCGCGCGCGACAAGCCGTCCCGGCCACGCTCGAGGTGCACGACGAGATCGGCCGACCGCGCGAGCCCGGCCGCCATCGCCTCAGGTGCGACGGCGGCCAAGGTGCCGCGCTCGCCGCGCAGCAGTCGCTCGCCGAGTGCCGGCACGTCGGCGAGGCCGATCGAATCCAGCACCAGCAGCGCCGGCTGCAGCCGTGCCGCGGCCGCCAGCAAGGCCGGATAGGATGCGGCTTGCGAGACCACCAGCTCGACCTTGGACGGCGCGCTCCAACGGAACTGGCGATGGCGCGCCACGCTCACCACCCGCGCCACGCCGTCGAGGTCGCGGGCGATCGCCGCCAGCAACGCCGTCTTGCCCGAGCCGGCACCGCCGCTCACCAGCATGTTGAGATCGCTGCGCGCGGCAAGGCGCAGCAGATCGGCGATGGCGGGCGCCAGCATGCCGGCCCGCACCAGCCGGTCGAGCGTCGCGGCGCCCGGCTCGCCACGACGCAAGGTCAGCACCGGGCTGGCGGGTGCCGCCGGCGGGAAGACGACCACGCCGATGCCGCCGTCGCGCAGCGTGAACTCCGCCACGCCGCTCGGCGGCCGAGCCACCACGCGCGCGAGCAGCATCAAAAGATGCGCCTCGTCGCGGAACACTTCGCCGGCTGGCGCGACCACACCGGCGCGCTCGACGAACACCGCCTTGGGGCCATTGACGAAGATCGCGCGCACGGTGCGGTCGGCCCACAGCCGGTCGAGCAGCCCCAGCCCCACCAGCTCGCTCAGGGCCGCCGCCGCCAGCTTCTCGCGCACCGGCGGCTCCAGCGCCTCGGCCTGCTCATCGAGCGTGTCGCCGATCGCCTGCACGACGGCGTCGCGCTGCCACGAGGTCAGGCGCGCCGGCACGCGCGCGAGCACGCGGGCCAGCACGCGGTCGAAGTCGGCGGCATCGCGCGAGCGCACGCTGACCAGCGGTGACGGCGGCGCGGCAAGGGCTGCTTCCGCAAGCGGGGGCGCGGCGGGCGGCATCTCGCCGCCGGTCCACGGCGCCGCCGCCGGCGCGCCGCCGAACGACACCAGGGCCTCCTCCTTTCTGGCGGGGCCACGTTGAGCGAGCAGCTCGGCCACCAGGCGGCGCAGCTCATAGCTGGTCAGCGTGACAGCGCGTGTGCGGAAGTAGTTGTGCACCAGCTCGCCGATCGCATAGGCGATCTCGGGCGGCGAGCGGCCGCGCTCGAGGGTCGCCTGCACCGCACCATCCATCTCCTGGCAGAAGTCGCGCCACGTTCCGTGCAGTTCGTGGCCGCGATCGGGATTGCCGTTCTGAGGGAAGATCTCGGCGAGCGATCTCGACTCGGCACGCGCGGGCTCGGGACGCGCGCCGCCCTGGCCCCCTTCGGGGCGCTCGAACACAGGACCCATGGGGGCACGGGCGCCGTCCCCAGGACGACCCCCGCCGCTCGGCGCGGCCATCGCTCAATCCGCTTTAATTATGACTTCCCACGAAACTCGCGGACTGTAACCAGCGGGCCCGCCCCGGCGCCACGGCAAACGATACACACCCGCCGATCCGCTCCATCGGGGCGCCATTCGTCACTTGTGTTTCGGTCGATGGCCGGTATGGTCGCGCGGCCCGCCACCGAGCCGCCAATCGCCCGCCAACTTATGGGAGCCGTCATGCGTCTTGTTCTGGCCTTCGTCTTCTTGGTGCTGTCAGCCGGTGTCGCGTCCGCCGCGGACAAGGAGAACACGCTCTACATCGACCTCAAGGACAACTGCCGGGTCGTCATCGAGATGCGCCCCGACCTGGCGCCCAAGCACGTCGCCCAGATCAAGAAGCTGGCGCGCGAGGGCAAGTACGACGGCGTCGTCTTCCACCGCGTCATCGACGGCTTCATGGCGCAGACCGGCGACCCCACCGGCACCGGCACCGGCGGCATGGGCGACACGCTGCCCGCCGAGTTCAGCAAGGAACCACACGTGCGCGGCGTCGTTTCCATGGCGCGCACGCAGGATCCCAACAGCGCACGCAGCCAGTTCTTCATCGTCTTCAAGGATTCTAATTTCCTCGACGGCCAGTACACGGTGTGGGGCAAGGTCACGTCGGGCATGGACTGTGTCGACAAGATCAAGAAGGGCGCGCCCGGCTCGGGCGCCGTCTCCCCGCCCCCGGACAAGATGATCAGGGTCCGCGTCGCAGCGGACGTGAAGGAGTGACCATGGACAAGGAAAACACGCTCTATATCGATCTCAAGGACGGCCGCGTCGTGATCGAGATGCGCCCCGACCTGGCGCCCAAGCACGTCGCCCAGATCAAGAAGCTGGCGCGCGAGGGCAAGTATGACGGCGTCGTCTTCCACCGCGTCATCGACGGCTTCATGGCCCAGACCGGCGACCCCGACGGCACCGGCATGGGCGGCATGGGCGAGCGCCTGCCGTCGGAGTTCAGCAAGGAACCGCACGGCCGCGGCGCGGTCTCGATGGCGCGCACACAGGATCCCAACTCGGCGCGCAGCCAGTTCTTCATCTGCTTCAAGGACTCGAACTTCCTCGACGGCCAGTACACCGTGTGGGGCAAGGTCACGTCGGGCATGGAGCATGTCGACAAGATCAAGAAAGGCGAGCCGCCCTCCAACCCCGACAAAATGATCAAGGTCCAGGTTGCGGCTGACGCCAAGGACTAGCAGCCTCGCGGTCACCGCCGCGTTGCTGCTGACACCTCCGGTCGCCGCCAACGATTCGATGGCGGAGCTGGGGTTCGGCGGCATCGTGCTGGTCGAGACCGATGCCATCACGATGCAGCGTGAGGACCTCGCGCTGTCACCGTCCGAGGTCCGCGTCCGCTACGAAATGCGCAACGACACCGGCCGACCGGTGGTCGCGCGCGTCGCCTTCCCCATCCCCGAGGTGCCGCACACGACACCCGGGGGAATGACGACCGGCACCGGCTCTGCCAGCGGCCCGTACAACATCGCCCTCAGACCGCCGAGCGACCCGAACTTCCTGCGCTTTCGGGTGTGGTCGAATGGCCAGGAGCTCAAGCCCGACGTCGACATCCGCGCCACGTTGCCCAACGGCCGCGACATCACGGGCGCGCTGCGGGAGATCGGCGGCCTGCCGCTGGTGCTGCAGCCTGGCCTGTTTACCGATCCCGGCGACAAGCCGCCCCCTGCGGCGGTGGTGGAGAAGCTCCAGGCGATCGACGCCTTCGAACGGCTCGACGCCACGGCATGGCGGCTACCCTGGACAACCCGGATCACTTTCCACTGG
>Ga0306921_10002209_pt1 | contig 19505 bp, 12 predicted proteins | sample sta12Cox44000080_FD_203760 | JGI IMG/M metagenome (GOLD analysis project Ga0306921, IMG submission 203760) | Lab enrichment of tropical soil microbial communities from Luquillo Experimental Forest, Puerto Rico - statoxic.12C.oxic.44.000.080 (v2)... | ecosystem: Environmental > Terrestrial >... | reverse complement strand
CGCGTGGTCCCGAACAGACGGTCGACCAGGGCGCGCATCTGCGGTGTCGAGAGCGGATCGCCGGCCTTGATGGCGGCGTGGCAGGCGAACGAGCGTGCCAGGTGCTCGGCGATCTGCTCCGGCGTCGCGCCGCTCCCGCTCTCCCCCACGCCGTCGAGCAGGTCCTGGAGCAACCGCCCCGGGCGATCGGTCTTGAGCCCGGCCGGCGCGCCGTTGATCACCACCGTGGGCGGTCCGAGCGGGCGCAGGTCCCAGCCCAGCTGCCGGAGCGAGGGGCCGAGCTCGAGCAGCAGCTCGAACTGGTCGCGGCTCAGGTCGACCAGCACCGGGAACATGAGCTGCTGCGCCAGCGCCGGCGCGCCGTGCATCCGCGCCAGCGCCTCCTCGAACAGGATGCGCTCGTGCGCCGCGTGCTGATCGATGATGACGAGCCCGCCGCGCACCGGCGCGAGGATGTAGGTGCGGTGGAGCTGCCACAGCTCCGGCTCCACCGCCCCCGGGTCCACCGCGGTCTCGCCCAGCGCGGAGAACGGCTCGGTCGCCTGCGGCCCGGGCTGCTGCCCACCTGCCGCGCCCGCGGGTGGGCCGAAGCCCAGCGAGGTCTGTCCCGGCTTCTCGCGCACCCGGTCGGCCCAGCGCGGCTCCGCCGGCTCGGGCGTCCCGCCCTGCACTACCGAGAACGGCGGCTGAAGCGTGGCGAGCGGCAGTGCGCAGGTGCCGGCCACGAGCTTGAACACCAGACCTTCATCCGCAAAGCGCACCTCGCGCTTGGTGGGGTGAACGTTGACGTCGAGCCGCGCCGGCGGCACGGTGATCCACACCGTGGCCGCGGGGAAGCGACCGGGCGGCAGCAGGTTGCCGTAGGCCTGGCGGATCGCCGCGCCGATCGACGGACTCTGGATCCAGCGCCGGTTGACGATCACCACCTGGCCCTCGCGCGTCGCGCGCGCATGCTCCGGAAGCCCGAGCAGCGCCTCGACCACCACCTGGTCGCGCTCGCCGCGCGCTTCGAGCAGCTGGCCGGCGTGGCGCGCGCCCCACAGCGCCGCGGCGCGCTCCCTCGCTCCCGCCGCCGCCGGCCAGTCGAAGCGCTCGCGGCCGTCGACCAGCAGCCGCAGCGCCACGTCGGGGCGGGCCAGCGCGTAGGCCTCGAGCATGCGGATCGCGGCGCGCAGCTCGCCCGCCGCGGAGCTCAGGAACTTGCGGCGGGCCGGGGTGTTGAAGAACAGGTCGCGGACCGCAACCGTGGTCCCGGGCGCCCGGGCGGCGGCGCCGCGCTCCAGCACCGCGCCGCCCTCGGTGCGCAGGAAGGTCGCGTCGTCGGCGGCGCGCGGGCGGCTCGACAGCTCGAGGCGGCTCACCGCCGCAATGCTGGGCAGCGCCTCGCCGCGGAAGCCCAGCGAGTCGAGCCGGTCGAGGTCCTCGAGCGAGCCGATCTTGCTGGTGGCGTGACGCTCGAGCGCCAGCGCGAGCTCGTCCGGCTCGATGCCCTCGCCGTCGTCGGCCACCTGGAAGAACTGGTCGAGCGCCCCCTCGACCCGCACCTCGATCGCCCGCGCTCCGGCATCGAGCGCGTTCTCGAGCAGCTCCTTGAGCGCCGACAGCGGCCGCTCGATCACCTCGCCGGCGGCGATGCGCGATGCGGTCGCGGGCGGAAGCCGTCGGATCGGGTGGTGCGGCGGGTGGGCCATCGCGAGGCCCGAAGCATTACACGACCGCTCGCGCGACGGTCAAGAAACACGGCGGAGGACGCGCCCCGCGCCTCGCGCGCACCCGGGCGGGCGCGCGGCGCCGCGCTCAGGAGCTGGTCAGCCAGGCTCCGACCTGCGCCAGGAACGCGGGCGCATCGTCGGGCTTCGCCAGCACCCGCGACTCCTCGGTCGGCAGGTGCGCGGGCTCGGGATGCCCGGCGTCGCGCCACACGCGCTCGAACAGCGCGCGCAGGCGGCCGCGCAGCACCTCGAACGCGCCGGGCGCGTCGGGGGTGAGGACCAGCATCTCGAAGAACGCCGGGCGGCAGATGCTGTCGGTGTCGCGCAGCTGCGCGGGCAGGATGTGGCAGAACTGCTCGACCACGTCCTGCACCTGCGGCAGGGACAGACGGTGGACCGCGAAGCGCAGCCCGTCGCGGCGATGGCGATGGACCGCCAGCTCGGCGCGCTGGCTGAACTCCTCACGATCGAGCCAGCCCGGCTGGCGCTCCGGCACCAGCGGAAAGGCGTGCTGAACCTGCTCGCGATCGCGCAGATCCCAGGTCGAGCGCAGTTCGGCGACCGTCCTCTCCCACATGGTCCAGCCCTCGGCCGGGTCGATCGCCGCCGCCGCCAGCACGCCCTGGCGCTTGCCGGCTTTGAAGGGCCAGGCTCCCCACGCCTTGCCCTCGTCGGGGCCGGCCAGGCGCTTGACGACCTGCGGCTCCTCGGACTCGAGCGCCAGGTCGACCAGGCCCTTGAGCAGCGGGTCCTGCTCTCCGACCTGCGCCACCACCACGACGTCGCCCGAGCGCCCGGCGTGCAGCTCGGCCGCGCTCGCGCCGGTGTCGGTCATCAGGCCGTGCAGCGCATGCTCGAGTCCCCGGCGATCCTCGGGCGATGGAAAGTCCTCGAGGTTCGAGACCAGCGGCCCCGCGGTGTGATGATGCCCGGTGGCCTCGGGCGGCCGCACCGCGGCGTCCTGGGTCATGTCGGGCAGCGCCTGATCGACGATCTCGTTCATCGAGCCGCCGCCCAGCGCGCTCTCCAGCGCGGCGGCATGGACCGCCAGCGTGGTATCGATCGCCGGCGCGGCGGCCTCGGGCGTCTCGCGGCCGTCGAGGAACGACTCCGGCGTCACGCACGGGGTGCCGAGCACCCGCAGCAAGCCCTCGATCTGGGTGCGGCGCGTGCTGCGCTCGCTGACCAGGGCGAGGTCGAAGATCTCGCGGGTCAGGTCGCCGAGATCGACGGTGCGCGGCAGCCCGCACAGCTCGGCGACCTTGATCCCGGGGTCGTCGTTCTGCGCTCCCGCGACCAGACGGATCGACAGCTCCGGGCGCTTGCACAGGACCGGCAGCAAGTCGGCATCCTGCCAATCGAAGTCGATCAGCACGACGCGGCGGGCCGAGCCCGGCTGGTTATTGGAGGGCATGGTCATGATGTGGGGGGATCCCCCGCCGGAGGGAACGCATGGAGCATACCACTGCTCCCAAGTTCATCCGGGCAGCCGGTTTGGGGGTTGGGCGCGCCGGCACGTGGGGCGCGGTCGGGCGGACTGCACGCTTTGGCGGCCGGGGCGTGCAGGATGCGCCGTCCGGGCGGCCGGGGCGCGCCCGCCACGCGGAGTCTAGGACGAGTCGTCCTCGGGAATCGGCGGCAGCACCACCTCGCGCATCTCGGCATCGAGGATGCGCACCGGGAAGCGCTGCTTGAGCCGGGCGAAGTAGTCGTCGAGCGCCCGCGCCTCGGCGAGCTTGCGCAAGGATTCGACCCGGGCCGCGAGCTGGCCGGGGTTGGGGTCCGGACGCTCGATGACCCGCAGGCGCGCCTGCCCGGCCGGGAACACGATCCAATGGCTGTCCTCCCCGATCTTGAGCCGGCCCGGCGTGCGGAACACCAGCGTGTCGAGGTCGCGCGGTCCCAGGAACGGCAGGTTCGCGACGATGCCGACATCGGTGGCGTGCTCGAGCCCGCCGCGCAGCGCCGCCAGACTGTCGAGCGTCCAGCCCTGGGCGCTCATCGAATCGAGCTCGGCGCGCTTGGCCTCGAGGGCGCGCTGACTGGCGCCGCGCTGATAGCGCTCGATGGCGCGCGAGCGCGCCTCCTCCCAGGTCGGCGCCACCGGGGCGGTGACGCTGTCCATCCAGGTCACGTAGTAGCCGGAGCCCTTTTCGTAGAACACGCCCGGGTAGAGCTGGCCGGGCTTCAGGGTTTCGAGCTTGCGGACATAGGCCTCGAGGTGCGGATCGCCACCGGTCTCGGCGCCGATCGGGCGCGTAAACGGCAGGATGTCGATCCCCAGCTTCTGGGCGGCGCGGCGCGCCTGCGCCGGGGAGCGGATGGCGCGGAACAGGCTGTCGGCACGGCGCGCGGACACGCTGTCGGCCTTGTCGAGGGCGAGGTCCGAGCTGACATTCGAGTACATGAGCGGGAGCGGCTGGACCGCCGCCGGCAGGTGCTCGTGGCAGCGGATGATGTGGTAGCCGGCCTCGGACTCGACCACGCCACTCATCTCCCCGGGCCCGAGCGCGAACGCGGCGCGCTCGAACTCGGCCAGCATCGCGCCGCGGCCGAACTCGCCCAGGTCGCCGCCCTGGTCGCGGGTCGCCTCGTCGTCGCTGAAGCGGCGGGCCAGCCGCGCGAAGTTCTCCCCCGCCTTGAGCGCCCGCAGCAGGCTGTCGGCACGGGCGCGCGCGCGCGCGTCGGCCTCGGGGCTCGAATCGTCGGGGCTCACCAGGATGTGGCTGGCGTGCACCAGCTCGGGCGCCCCGTAGCGGTCGAGATGGCGACGCTGGTACTCCTCGACCTCACGATGGGTCATCTTCATCGTCAAGTAGTCGGGGATCGGAATCAGCAGGCTCGACCAGAACATCGACTTGCCGATCGCGAGCGAGCGCGGATCGCGCTCGTAGAGCGCCTGCCCGCCGGCCGCGTCGGCGCGCGCCCGCTCGGCGTCGCGCCACCCCAGCAGCGTGGCACGCGCCTGCTCGAAGGTCGGGTCGTAGTTGACGACCTTCACGAACAGGTTGAACACCACGGTGCCAAAGCCGCCACGAATCACGCCCACCCCCAGGGCGCCCTGTCGCGCCGCCACCGAGTCGGTGACGGCGGCCGCCGCCGCCCCCGAGTCGACCGGCGCGCCCAGGGGTGCCGGGCCGGGCTCGCGCAGCGCCACCACCCCCGGTGAGCGCTCCAGCTTCTCGTCGCGGCGGCCGGCGCTCCAGGTGTCGGCGATCCGCTCCGCCAGCGCCCGCGCCAGCTCGAGGCGGCGCTCGGCGATCCAGCGCAGGCGCACGCTCCCCTTGACCGCCGCGAACGGCTGCGACTCGACGCTGCCGGTCTGGTTGTTGAAGGTCGAGTAGTCGGCGAGGTGGCCGCGGTAGTAGTGATCGAGATCGGCGGCGTTCGGCTCGCCGACCGCGATCGGACCGGTGTCGATCACCGCGTAGCGCACCCGGTAGGCGGTGCCGCGCAGCTCGGCGCGCCGCGCCTCGTAGAGCGCGCGCAGCTCACGCTCGTCGCGGGTCGCGACCCGCTGCCGCCGGAGGATGCCGCGGATCTCGGGTGCCGCCTCGGACAGGCGCGCCGGATGCGCGCGCTCCACCGCGTCGACGCGCACGACCAGCCAGCCGGGATTCGAGGGCACGATCGACGGCAGGATGGTGCCGGGCGTGGCGGCGAACACCGCCTCGCTCTGACGGGGGTCACCGCGCCAGTAGCTGGGGAAGTTGCCGGGCAGCGCCACCACGTGGGTCTTGAGGCCGCCGAACTGCTTCCCGATCTCCTCCATCCGGGTGCCGGCACGCACCGCCGCCAGCACGCTGTCGGCCCGGCGGTGCTGGGCCTCCTCCCACGCCGCGAGGCGCTGCGAGGAGGCGGTGGTCGAGTCGGAGAGCGCCTGCTGGATCCACAGCAGGCTGAGCTCGGCCCGATCCGGACGCTTGAGCTCGGCGGCGTGGGTGCGATAGAAGTCGAGCACCTCGGATTCGCGCGGCTCCGCCCCGGGCTCGTTGAAGTCGCTGCGCCGCAGCGCGAGGTAATCGAACGACGCGCGCTGGAGTCCGCGGCTTGCCCGCGCCCGGATCGCGCGGTCGTCGACCCCGGCCCGCGCCAGCGCCTGATCGGTGAGCTTGCGGATGGTGGCCGCGCTGCGCGCCTGCTCGAGGGCCGCGCGGTACTGGGGCGAGTTGCCGCCCTTGACCGCCTGGTACTTGGCGGTGTTGAAGGCCCCGCCCTCGTTGAAGAACGGATCGCGCTGCAGCACCTGCTCGGCCTCGGCGTCGCTGGCGGTCATGCCCAGCCGCTTGGCCTCGAGGGTGAGGAGCTGATGCTGGATGAGGCGCTCGAGGATCTGGCGCTTGACCACCGGCTTGAGCTCGGCCGGAACGTCGCTGTTCGAATGGCTCTGATACTCGGCCAGGGCCTGGGTGGTTCGCTGGTCAAGCTCGGTGCCCGAGATGCCGACACCGCCCACGGTCGCCACGTTGTCGGTGGCCGGGGTGGTCGCCCCGGGTTTCGGGGTCGCGGTCGCCGCTTTCGGCTTCGCGGACGGGCCGGCGGCCGGGATCGCGGCCGGCGCCGCAAGCAGCGCGAGCAGCGGCACGATCAGGAGCGCGCGGGATCGTGGCGCGGCGCTGCGACGACCTGGCTCACGACCTTGACCCGCGCGTGGACGATTCACTAGCGTGCCGCCTCCCATGTGGTCCCTCGATCTCTGGAATTCCCCGCCGCTGTGGCGGCCCGGCGAAGCCGGCGAGGCCATCCTCGCCTTCACCACCCGCCTCGGCGGCGTCAGCGCCACGCCCTACGACTCACTGAACCTCGGCCGCTCGACCGGCGACCTGGCCGCGACGGTGAGCGAGAATCGCCGTCGCGTGCTGGCCGCCCTCGGCCTCGATCCCGGCCGGCTCGCCACCGCCGGCCAGGTCCACGGCGCCGGCGTCGCCAGTGTCAGCGCCCCGGGCCACACCGAGGGCTGCGACGTGCTGGTCACCCGCACCCCCGCGCTCGCCGTTGCCGTCACCAGCGCCGATTGCCTGCCCATCCTGTTCGTCTCCAGGGACGCGGTCGCCGCCGCGCACGCCGGCTGGCGCGGCATCCTCGCGGGCGCCCCGCGCGCGGCGCTGGCCGCGCTGTGCGCGGCCGGCGGCGTGCCGCCCGAGGGCGTCCAGGCGCACTTCGGGCCCTGCATCCGCCCGTGTTGCTATGAAGTCGGTATCGAGGTTGCCAGTCAATTTCCGGATGCGGCCCTGTCATTGGTGGGAGGCGCCCTGCGCCTCGATCTCGCCGTGGCGGCCCGGCTGCAGCTGCTCGAGGCCGGCCTGCCCGCGGGCGCGCTGTCCGATACCGGAGTCTGCACCGCGTGCGAAGTCAGCCGCTACTACTCCCATCGCCGCGATGCCGGCCGCACCGGCCGTCACTGGGGAATCGTGGCGCTGCGCGCCCGAGCATGATGCATCGATCGGCCGCGAAGCGACGCGCGAGTATAGCAAAGAGCGCGTGGCGTGCGTCAGCGGCCGGGCGGCCGGCGGCCACGACTTTGCAAGCCGTGAACTTGCCGTCGCCCCGGGGCCGGTCTAGACTGGCGGGCCGCGCGCGTGCGTGTCGCCCGCGCCAGTCCCAAGGAGGAGACGGATGGTTCGCTTGATCGTGGCCGCGGTGGCGCTGCTCGGCCTCACGGCCGGAATGGCGGGGGCGCAGACGGATTCGACCGCGAAGAAGCCAGCCGCCCCCACGGGCACCAAGCCCGCCGGAGCGCCCGCGACCGGGGCCAGCCACGCCCACGACGCGGTGGTGCTCGAGACCGTGCAGGGCGAGATCGTGCTCAAGCTCGCCGACGCCGACGCGCCGAAGACCTGCGCCAACTTCCGCAAGCTGGTGGCGAGCAAGTTCTACGATGGCACCTGCTTCCACCGCGTGATTCCCGGCTTCATGATCCAGGGCGGCGATCCCAACTCGAAGGACGAGAATCCCGACAACGACGGTCTCGGCGGCGCCACCGGGCCCGACGGCAAGCAGTACACGGTGCCCGCGGAGATCAAGCTCCAGCACCAGCGCGGCTCGCTCGCCACCGCGCGCCAGGGCGACGGGGTGAATCCCGCCAAGGCGTCGAGCAGCAGCCAGTTCTTCATCGATCTGGCGCCCCAGCCGTCGCTGGACGCGGGCGGTTACACCGTGTTCGGTGAGGTCATCTCCGGCATGGAGACGGTCGACAAGATCGCGGCGCTGGCCAACGACCCCAGCCTCCCGAACGCCGGCGGCGGGGGCAAGAATCCGATGAAGAAGGCGATGATCAAGCACGCCTACTTCGCGCCGCTCAGCAAGTACACGAAGCCCGCGACGTCGGCCGCCACGACCCCGACCGAGGGCACGGTCGCCCCGAAGTCGATGGCCAAGGCTCCGGCCGACACCACGAAGCACTAGCACGCAGGCCGGTCCGTGAAACGGCCCGCCGTACCGGTGGCCCGCGTCGCGGGCAACGATGCGGGCGGGCCGTCGCCGCGTTGCGGCTAACGATAGACGACCTTGACTCGTCCCCAGGTCGCGCGCGACACGGGCGTCACCGACGGCGCAAACTTGAGGATCTGGTCATCGAGGTCCGAAACGAAGATGTTCCCGGCCCCATCGACCGCGATGCCAGCCGGAAGGCTGAGCAGTCCGCCCTGCGAAGGCGCGCCCCACTCGACGAGCAACGTGCCATTGGGGTCGAATTTGGCCACCCGGGAGAGATCGGGCTTCACGAGGTACACATTGCCGCCCGAGTCCGTCGCCAGCCCGCCGGGGTTGGCGCATTCGACATAGCCCGCCATCCCGCAGTCCCCGATGAACACCCCTTCATCAGTGAACCTCGTGACGACATAGCAGGGCTCCGCGACGAAGACGTGGTGACTCAAGTCCGTCGCGATGCCGGCCGGCGAGGCGTTCGAGCCCCAGCTCGTTATGAAAACGCCGTCCGCCGTGAACCTATCAACGCGAAGATTACCGCGGTCCATCACGTAGACCTTACCGCTAGCGTCGCATGCCACAGCACCCGGCCCGATGAACTGGCCGTCCGCCGAGCCGTTGGAGCCCCATTCGCGCAGGAACGTGCCATCACTGGCGAACTTCTGGACTCGGTAGTTCCCGCTGTCCGAAACGTACACGTTGCCGGGGGTGTCAACGGCCACGCCAAACGGGCTCTGGAACTGTCCCTGGCCGCTTCCCGGCGTTCCCCACATCGTCACGAACGCACCGTTGCCCGTGAACTTCTGAATACGGTTGTTGCCCTTGTCCGCCACGTAGACGAACCCGGCGCCGTCAACCGCCAAGGCGAATGGTTGGTCGAACTGGCCCGCGCCGGTTCCCGGGCTTCCCCACGAAAGAAGGTACGTAGGAGGGGTCTCGGCCCCCACCGCGCGGGCGGCTACGAGCCCGCAAATCACAAGCGCGACCGCTCTGGGGCGCGACATCTAGATCCTCCACCCCGGCCCTATGAACGGTCCCACCGCTCACGCGAATCCGCAATGGTCCTTTCGTCCCAGGGTGGACGATGGATCCTACGCGCGGGCCTCAATCCCCCGGCTCGAGCGGCATGAAGGTCTGGCCAGGGCGCCGCACGCGCCGGATCACGCCGCCATCGATGACGATGTGCGCCTCGCAGGTCACGCTGACCACACCGCGGATCAGGTGCCCGCCCTGCGTCGCGAAGTCCTCCCCCCCCAGGATCACGTGACAGTGCGGAAACGGCTGGCCCTCGAGATCGCTGTAGTTCCCGGTCAGCGCCAGGATCTCGAAGTCCCCGCGCAGCTGGCGCCGCTCATAGACTCCGGTCGCGGGCTTGTAGAATCCCAGCTCGGCCTCGCCCACCGCGCCGATCCCGCTGATCAGCCCGCCGCGCACGTTCTCGCCGGTCGCGAACCCCGTCAGCGCGCCGATGATCTCCTCGCCCGGATCGATCCGGAGCGCGTAGCCGTAGTGCGTCCGCTGGTGCTTCACCGTTCCTCCCCCCGCGGCGCGGGGCCCGAGAGCCCGAGCCGGCCGGTGAGCTCGAACAGCGCCGCCACCGAGCCGGCCACATCGTGTCCGGTTTCGAGCCACACCCGGCGCGCGATGTCGTCGAGCGATCCCTCCCCCGCGCCGGCCGCCGCCCAGGCCAGGTCGAGGGTGCCGCCGCCGCCCGGCGTCCTGGCCTCGAGGCGCCGCCAGGCTTCCTGTTCCTCACGCCCCAGCGCACCGTAACCCGGAAGCAGGTGACGCTGGTAGTCGAGCGGGGCCTCGAGCCGGCGCCGCGGGGCCGGGGTCGCGTCCGCGAGCGGCGCGGGAGACGGGCCGGGGTCGAGCTTCTCGCGGCGCGCGAAGCGCGCGAGGGATCGCTGCTCCCGCTCGATCGTTGCGGCCGGCACCCCCAGCCGGGCGAGGCTCGCGAGTGCCCGCCCCCCGCGCATCCGCTCTGCCTCGAGGGCGCGTGCCGGCTCCGGGGCGTCGGCGGCGGCCAGCAGGCGGCGGCGCGCGGCGCGCGCGGTGACGCCCAGCAGCCAGCGTCGCTCGGGGGCCTTCGCGGCGGCGAGAAAGCCGGCGTAGACCGCGGCGATGCGCGCGGCGAGCGCAAGCGATGCGGGATCGCACTTGTCGGGGGTGTCGAGCGAGGAATGATAGTAGCGGTCGGGCCACTGGATCAGCATCGGACACGGCACCGCGAGCGCGGGATCGATCATCACTACGTGATCGCTGCCGCCGCTGAACGGCACCTCGCCGAGGCGCGCGAGCGAGTAGTGGCCGGGGCCGGAGTAGGAGGTGACCCAGTCCTGGGCGCCGTCACGCACGCGGCGCAGCAGCTCCTCGGCGAAGCTCCCGGTGAAGCACGGCGGGTGCTCGATCAGGAGCGTGCTGCCGCACGCCGCCTGATTCTCGCCCACCATGTCGAGGTTGAGCGCGGCCACGGTCCGCGCCGCGCGCCCGCCGCTCGCACCGTTGGTCTCGCCGCCCATGTAAGCGCAGGTGCCGTTGAGCTCCGGCATCCACAGGAAGCGGATGCCGAGCGGTGAGCGCCGCACCCGGCCGGCGCGCCGGATTGCCGCCAGCGCGCGCAGCGCCTCGAGCGCCGCCGCGGCGCCCGAGGCGTTGTCGTTGGCGCTCGGCTCGGGATGGCAGAGATGGGACACGATCAGAATCTCGCGCTCGCCCGCACCCGGCAGCCGGGCCGAGAGGAGCGGGATCATGGTGGCGAAGCGGCGGCTCTCAATCTCGACCTCGAGCTCGAGCGCGCCGCCGAGGCGCAGGTGCTCGCGCAGGCGCGCGCCGGCGGCCGGGCTCACGACGAAGCCCCAGCCGCGCGGCTCGTCCTCGGACCACCAGAACGACGTGTAGGCGACCGAGTCGGGGTCGACTTCGGGTCCGCGCACCGGAGGCAGGAGCCGCCGGCCGTCGAACAGCAGGCCGGCCGCCCCGCGCTCGACCACCGCGAGGCGGTGCACGCGGTGCACCGCGCCGCGCGTCACCACCACCTTGCCGCGCACCTCGAGCCCTTCGTAATGGGCGGGCTCGGTGCCGTCGTCGAGCGCCACCAGCGGGTAGCGGCCGCGGGCCGGAACGCTGCGCTGGATCAGGGAGAGCTTGAGGCGCGCGTGGTCGCACAGCGTTTCACTCCGGCCCCGATCCCACAGCGTGGCCCGGGCATGCGTGCACTCCCAGCCTTCGGGCATCAGCGCCCCGAGTCGACGGGTGCGCCCGTCACCGGGGACGCGCTCGGTCTCGCTCTGCACGCCGCCGCGCGCCAGCGGCTCGAGCTGGCCGGCCAGCCACGCGGCGGCCGCATCGTAGCCCGGGCTCGACTGGATGCGATGAAAGCGCGTGATCGCCGTCACGGTCTCGAGCGCGCGCTCGCCCGACACCTGCGCACGCACGGCATCGAGCCACGATTCGATCACGATCGATCTCCCCTGCGCGCCTGCCGCCGTGGCACCGCGAGCACCGCGGCGAGCAGCGCCGGAACTCCGAACTCGACCGCGCGCCAGGCCAGCGACAGGTGGAAGCTGCGCCCCGCGGCCGGTGCGGCCAGCACCCCGTAGCTCATGATGGCGGTCGCCGAGAGCAGAATCCAGGGCGCGCTGGGCGCCAGCGGCTCGAGCACAAGGAACCAGCCCGCGTACCACGGATGGGCGACCGGCGAGACCAGGTAACCGGTCTTGAGCGCGGCGCGGGCGGCGCGCGCGGTCTCGGCGCCGCGCCACAGCGTCCAGGCGATCACGACCGCCACGATCGAGAGCTCGATCGCGCGCGCCGTCTCGAAGCGCCCGGTCCAGCGCTCGAGCAGCTCGAACACCAGGTCGTTGTTGCGCCAGGTCGACCAGTAGGCGTGGAGCCCGGAGCTCGCCCCGCGGGTGAGCCATGCGAACCCCGCGAGCCCGGCGCTGAGCGCCAGCGCGGCCAGCGCCCGTGCGCGTCCCGGCCACTCCCGCCACAGCGCCGGCAGTGCCACCAGCGGCGCCAGCTTGATCATCACGCCCGCGGTGAGCGCGAGCGCCGAGAGCGCGGGGCGGGCGCGCGCCAGCAGCAGGGCGCCGAGCAGCCACACCATGGCGGTGGGGTCGTTGTGTCCGCTCCCCGCGTACTCGATCAGCACCAGCGGATTCCAGGCGTAGAGCGCGGCCCACGCCGGATCGATGCCGTGGCGGCGCAGCAGCATCACGAGCAGCGCGATGAGCACCAGATCGTGAGCCATCACCCACAGCTTGATTGCGGCCAGGGTCGGGGACAGCGCCGCGACCAGCGCGAAACCGGCCTCGGCGAGCGGCGGGTAGATGGTGGCGAGGTCGGGATGGTTGACCCCGGGGTAGATCTGGGGGTCGCGCAGCGCCGCGAGCGCCGGATCGTCGGGGCGCTGGGTCCACGGGTTGCCGCCGTGGAGCAGCACCCGGCCCTCCCAGGCGTAGCGGTAGATGTCGTCCGAGAGCGCGGGCGCCGCGCCGAGCAGCGCGAGCCTCGCCGCGAGCGCCACCCCGAGCACGATCATCACCGCGCCGCGCGCCCCGGCGAGCCGCGGCAGGCGCGCCAGGGTCAGGCCGTAGAGCGCGAAGGCGGCGGCGAAGCGGATCTGAAGGGCCCGCAGGCCCGAGAGCCAGTCGGGGAGCTGGGCGATCAGCGCGATCAGCGCCAGCAGCGCGGCGCCCAGCGCCAGGAGCTCGATTGTCCCGCGGTCGCGGGCCGGCCCGGCGCCGGGATCGCGCGCCGGCTCGGGCCCGGGGCCGCCGCGCCGCGCCACCGGCTCAGCGCGTCGCGGGCACGGTGACGCGCGTCGAGCGCTGCGCGTAGTTGCCGGCGCCGTCCACCACCCGCAGCCCCACGGTGTGTTCGCCGGGCTTCAAGTCCGGCAGGCGGCCGTGGAACGAGAGCGTGCGCCGGTCGGCGAAGCCGCCGTCGGGCGTCACGACCCGCCAGTCGCCGTCGTCGGCCGCCACCTCGATGCGGCTGAGCGCGCTCTCGGCGTCCTCGGCCCGGCCCTCGACCCGCACCGCGCCCGGCTCGCCGCGAGCCTCGAACGCGGTCACGACCGGCGGCGTGTTGTCGATCGTGATCGGGGCGCTCAGTGCCTCGCCGGTACCGCCCTCGCCCAGCGGGTTCGCGTCCTCGTCGGAGGCGGTGACACGCAGGCGGTAGCGGCCATCGGGGAAGGTGGCGGTGTCCCAGGTGTAGGTCGGGGCGTCGAGGTCCTCGGCCACCTTGATCCACGCGCTCCCGCCCTCGGCGCGCGCGTCGACCCGGTAGCGCATCGAATCGCCGTTGGGATCCACGGCATGCCACTGGATGGTGCGCAGCCCGCGGGCCCAGATCGGCAGCTCGCGCAGCGCGCGCGCACCCTGCGCCGGCGGCATCGTGTACTCGACCTTCTGGCCGCCGGGCAGCGACTGGGTCACCGGCTCGATGCGCGGCTGGATGTCGCCCTCGCGAAACGCCTGGCCCTGCGGCGCCAGCACCACGTCCTCGACGCGCGGGGCGAGATTCTGCTCGCGCCACGACGCTTCCACCGACTCGACCCGTGGATCGCCGCCGCTCAGGAAGATCTTCCACTGGAAGTAGCGTCCCGCCGGAGCGCCGCTCGCGAGCCCGTCCTCGCCCGCCTTGCCCCCGCTCCATTTGCTCCACGTGGTGTCGGGCGGGTCGGTGTTGCCGCTGCGGCACAAGAGCTCGACCGCGCCGCCGTGCGTCTCACCGTGCCACTGGATGCGCCCGAAGCGCGCGATGCGCTTGGCGTCCAGGACCGGGCCGGTCAGCTCGCCACGCTCGGCGCGCCCCGGACCCAGCCGCCACAGCGCGGCGGGGTTCGAGGTGGCCGCGAACAGCGCGCCGTCGCGGCCCACCGCGAGCGCCGTCACCTGGCCCTGCGGCGCGGCCAGCCACTGGCTCGCGCCGCCGCGATCGACGAGGTAGACGCCGGCCCGGCTGCCGGTCGCCGCGGCCACGCCGCGCGGCAGGCTGGCGAGCGCGAAGATGAAGGGCTGCGTCGAGCTCCAGGCCACGCTCGCCGAGCTGTCGGGGACGATGCGGTAGATGGTGGCGCGACCATCCGAGACCGCGCTGCGCGCCGGGGCCGGGCCGGAAGGGGGGCCGGCGGCCGGACCACCGCCCGGCGCTTCGGCCTGATCATGGTCGGGCGATTCGTCGCTCACCGCGGCGGCGGTGAGGGCCGCGGCGTAGAGCGCCCCGTCGGCGCCGCGGGCGAGGCCATGGATCTCGTCCTCGCTCGCGTCGTACGTGGTGCTCAGGGCGCCGTCGGCGGCGGCGTGGATGATGCGCCCATGCGAATCGCCGCCCGCGTACACCCCGCCGCGGCCATCGGCCAGGATCGAGACCAGGTTGCTCTCATCGGTGTCGACCACGATCCGCACCCGGCCGCGCTCGACCCGGAGCAGCCGGCCGCGCGTGCCGGTGGCCGCGTACCAGGCGCTGGCCGCGCCGTCGCCCGAGCCCGCGGCGCGCGCCACCCCCCACACGTAGCGCTCGCCGGTGCGGGCGATGAGTGAGGTGTCGCCGCGCGCCCCGATGCGATAGATCAGCCCGTCGGGGCCGGTGCCGGCGACCACGCCGTCGCCGTCGGCGATCAGCGACAGCACCTGGCCGACCGGGAGCCGCACCCACGGCCGGATGCCGCCGCTCTCGCTCCAGCGCATCAGCCGCCCGCGATCGCCGGCGATGGCGACCGAGCCGTCCTTGAGCGGCGCGAGCGCCCACACCACCGTGAGGCTCTCGGCCCGCGTCACCGTGGTGCGCGGCCCGAGGCCGAGCGCGCCGTCGGAGCCCACCACCACGCCGCGTGACTCGGCGCGCGCGTAGTCGGCCGGGACGTCGCTGACCCACCACTGCGTTTCGGCCGCGCGCGCAGGAGGGGCCAGCAGCGCGAGCGTCAACGCCAGCGCCGCGGCCGGGCGAGGGATGGTCATGGTGCCTTCGAGTCCACGCGCACCTGCAGCACCAGCTCGCCGCGGGTCAGACCGCCGAGCGACAGACGGCGCTCGTCGAGCTTCGCGACCTCGCCGCGGCGCGCGCCGTCGCCGGCCCGCTCGGCCCCCGCCAGCACCACCAGCGCCGAGATCGGCAGCTCCGGGTAGTCACGGCCGTCGCTCGTCACCTCGATCGCGCGCGCGTAGAGCGCGGCATACAGCGCATCCGACGAGCGGCTGCCCTGCAGGCGCCGCACCGCGTCGGTCAGCGAGGTGGGCCGGTAGCGGGCCGGCAGCAGCTTGGCCTCGTAGCGGGCCAGCTCCGCCCCGCCTCCCAGCCACAGCGTGTAGCCGCCGTCGGGCGCCTCCTCGGGGACCGTGACGTCGAGCGTGCGGGTCTCGTGTCCGCCGCGCCAGCGCTCCACGTCGCACTCGACCTTGAACGTGCCGCCGGGGCGCACCGCCGCGCTCAGCAGCCGGGCGCCGCGCAGCGTCCACAGCCTGCGGGTCGACTCGACGTGGATCCTGACCACGACGCTGTCGAGCTCCGGACGCTCGAAGGGATTGACGAGCAGGAAGCGCACCGGGGCCGAGATCGCCGACACCAGCTCGGTGGCCGGCGACTCGCCGGCCACCACGTCCTCGAGCGTGAGCGGGGCCGCGCCGTGACGGTGGACGGTCATGGTCCAGCGCAGCGTCTGGCTCGCTCCCGCCCCGCCCGATTCCAGCACGCTGTTGAGCGCCGCCACGCCCACCAGCGAGGGGGCGAGGGCGCGGTCCTCGATGCTCTCGAACCTGAACGCGGAGCGCCGGCCGCTCGGGAACTCGACCGCGACCGAGAGCGGCAGCAGCCGCACCGTCTCGCCCAGCCGCCCCGCCACCGCCGCGCGACGATCCTGGGTGATGACGCCGACCTCGCGCCCGGTCACGCCGAGCTTGAACGACGAGGCCTCGCTCGGCACGATGGTGGTGATCATGGCGGTCGAGAGCGGCAGCCGCACGTCCCCCGATTGGAAGAACGGGTGGCCGAACATCAGCACGCGGTCCCCATCGCGCCAGGTCAGGGTGCCGATCGCCGACATCTGGAGATCGCCGCGCATCACGTCGACCGCGACCGCCGCGCCGGGCACCATGTCCTCGGGGCCGGGGCCGCCGCCGGCGGCCCGCCCCCCCGGCACCACGGCGAGGCCGAGGGGCGCGAGCAGCGAGGCGACCGGCGCGAACGCGGCCGGGTTGAGCCCGGAGCAGGCGAGCGGCAGCGCCAGCGGCACGGGCCGGGCGCCGCCGGCGGCGCCCGGCGCCGGGGCCGGCTCCTCGGCCGCGTCGTTCCAGCTCAGCTCGCGAAAGCGCGGCGAGTCGCCGAGGCCCGGCAGCTCGACGCCGCTCGGTCCCCCGGTTCCGGCCGCCGGCGCCGTGGGCTGATCGAGCACGCCGAGCATGTCGCGGATCGGGGTGATCCCGAACAGCGGCTGGCTCACGAAGCTCCAGCCGGTCGAGAGCGCCCCCACCAGCTTGCCGTCGACGTACACCGGCGAGCCGCTCATCCCCTGGGCCACCCCCGAGCGGATCACGGATTCCGAGGTGGCGCGGGCGATGATCAGGTCGCCTTCGGTACGCCCACCGCTCATCACGCCCACGATCTCGGCCGCGAAGCTCTCGACCGAGTCACCGCGGAACACGGTGTGCACCTCGGCGGGCTGGCCGGGGCGGAGCAATGCGGCATCGAGGGTGGGAACCGGAGTCGCGCTAGCCGGTGCGGCCACGAGGACGAACGCGCCGGCGAGCACGGCGGGCGTGGCGCGGATCATGGCCACGCACTATAGCAGCGGCTGCGGTCGGAGCACAGGCGCGCGGGGTGGAAAGGACCGGCCATTGAGGGGTTGTCGGCGCGCGCGCGCCGTCCCTCAACTTGAATGTGGGCAAGCGACTCCGTACCCTTGCAGGCCATGCCCTCCACCCTGCTCGCCCGCCTCGCGCAGGGGCCGTTGCTCGCCGATGGCGCGATGGGGACACGGCTCTACGAGCGCGGGATCCCCTTCGATCAATGCTTCGACGAGCTCAACCGCTCACAGCCCGCGCTGGTCGAGTCGATCCATCGCGAATATCTGGCCGCGGGCGCGGAGCTGATCGAGACCAACACCTTCGGGGCGAACGCGGTGCGCCTCGCCGCCCACGGCCTCGAGGCCGAGGCCGGGCTGCTGGCGCGCCAGGGCGTGCGGGTGGCGCGCGCGGCGCGCGAGATCGTGGGGGTCAACGCCTTCGTCGCCGGCTCGATCGGACCGCTCGGACGCCCGCTCGAGCCGTTCGGACACATCCCGGCCGCCGACGCCGAGCGGCACTTTCGCGCCACCGTGGAGGGCCTGCTCGAGGGCGGCTGCGACTGTTTCATCCTCGAGACCTTCCAGGATCTGAACGAGATCCTCGCCGCGCTGCGCGCGGTGCGCTCGGTGTCGGCCGACCTGCCGGTGATCGCGCAGATGACCTTCGGCATGGATGGCAAGACCTCGTACGGTCACTCCCCCGGTCTCGCGGCCCGGGCGCTGCGGCAGGCCGGGGCGAGCGTGATCGGGGTCAACTGCGGCGTGGGCCCGCAGGCCACCCTCGAGGTGCTGGAGGAGATGGTCCAGGCCGCCAACGGCACGCCGGTCTCGGCGATGCCCAATGCCGGACTGCCGCAGCTCGTGGGCGGGCGGTTCCTCTACCTCGCGAGCCCCGAGTATTTCGCCGACTTCGCCGCGCGCGCCATCGCCCTCGGGGTGCGGCTGGTGGGCGGCTGCTGCGGCACCACGCCCGGGCACACCCGTGCCATGCGTGACCGGCTGGCCTCGCAGCTGCCGCTCGAGCCGCTGGCACCCGGGGCCGAGGTGCGGGTGCTGGAGCGCGCCCCCGGCCCGGCGGCCGCGCCCGCCGCCGCCGAGGAGCCGCGCCTGCTCAGGCTGCTGCGCGAGAAGTTCGTGATCAGCGTCGAGATCGACCCGCCGCGCGGCATCAACACGGCCAAGGTGCTGGAGGGCGCGCGGCTGATGGCGCAGCACGGCATCGACTGCATCAACATCGCCGACTCGCCGCTGGCCCGCATCCGCATGAGCGCGGTGGCGCTCGGCTACCAGATCCACACGCACTTCCCGCGGCTCGAGGTCATCCTCCACTTCACCACCCGCGACCGCAACCTCATGGGGCTGCAGAGCGACCTGCTGGGGGCGCACGCGATCGGGCTGCGCAACATCCTCGCCCTGACCGGCGACCCGCCCAGCGTCGGCGACTATCCCAACGCCACCGCGGTGTTCGACACCGACGCGATGGGGCTGATGCGCATCATCCATCGCATGAACGCCGGCACCGATCTGGCCGGCAGCTCGATCGGCGCCGCCACGCGCTTCGCGGTCGGTTGCGGCGTCAACCCGACCGCCGAGAACCTCGACTTCGAGATCGAGCGCGTGCGGAAGAAGCTCGACGCCGGGCCCCAGTTCATCATGACCCAGCCGGTCTACGAGCTGTCGTGCTGGGAGGGTTTCCTCGAGCGGCTGGGCGGGCTGCCGAAGGTCCCGATCCTGGTCGGCATCCTGCCGCTCCAGTCGTTCCGGCACGCCGAGTTCCTCCACAACGAGGTGCCCGGCATCCAGGTGCCACAGTGGATTCGTGACCGGCTGCGCGAGGCCGGCAACGAGGGGCAGCGGGTCGGCGTCGAGCTGGCGCGCGAGCTGCTCGCCCAGTGCAAGGGGCTCGCGAACGGGGTCTATCTCATGCCCTCGTTCGGACGCTACGAGAACTGTCTCGAGGTGCTGGAGGGGGTGCGATGATGAAGACGCTGCTCTATTTCCTGGTCATGGCCGCGGCGATGCTGGGGATCTCGAAGCTGCTGCCGGGGTTCGAGCTGAGCGGGTGGGGCGCGGCGATCATCGCCGCGATCGTGCTGGCCGCCGCCAACACGCTGCTCAAGCCGATCCTGTTCGTGCTCACGCTGCCGCTCACCATCGTGACACTGGGGCTGTTCCTGTTCGTGCTCAACGCCTTCATGCTGTGGCTGACGTCGGTGCTGGTGCCGGGGTTCCACATCCATAGCTTCGGCACCGCGCTGCTCGCCTCCCTGATGCTGTCGCTGGTCAGCATGGTGTGGAAGGCGCTGACGCGCCGGGTCGAGCCGGCCCGGGTCTGAGACGCCGTCCCCGCGGCGAGCCGATGAGCGGGGCTCCAGGCTGGCTGCGCGCCGTGGTGCCGGCGCGGCTGCGTCCCGCCGCGCGGCGCTTCGGCGCGCTGTTCTATCGCGGGCGCGCGCGCCACTGTCCGTGCTGCGGCGGCCGGTTCCGCAGCTTCCTCCCCGCCGGACGGCCGCCGCGGCCCGATGCCGCCTGCCCGCGCTGCGGTGCGCTCGAGCGCCACCGCCTGCTGTGGCTCT
>Ga0306921_10002206_pt1 | contig 19513 bp, 18 predicted proteins | sample sta12Cox44000080_FD_203760 | JGI IMG/M metagenome (GOLD analysis project Ga0306921, IMG submission 203760) | Lab enrichment of tropical soil microbial communities from Luquillo Experimental Forest, Puerto Rico - statoxic.12C.oxic.44.000.080 (v2)... | ecosystem: Environmental > Terrestrial >... | reverse complement strand
GCTGGGCGTCAAAAACCGCACCGAGCTCGCCGAATGCGTCGCCGCTGCCGAAGCCGGCCCGTTGCCGGCTGACGTGATGGCCCGAGTCGACCGGTCGGTCGACCGCGCCGCCGAGTAGAGCCCGCAAGCGCGATCAGGTCGTCGAGATTATGGCGTCGGATGATTCTCCGGCATTGCGGCCGGATCAGACCGTCGCGCTCACAGCAGAGCCCCGGCGAGGGGATCGGTAACGGTCGCGCGACGGTGCTGCGCTTCGCGCAGGAAGGAGCGAAGATCCTTGCCGTCGACCGCGACCTTGTCTTGGCCGAGGAGACCGCGGTGCTGGCCGCGGAGTCTGGTGGCGAATGCGTCGCCGTGCAGGCCGATGTCACGCGCGAGGGGACGCTGGCCGCCGCGATGGCGACGGCAGTCGAACGCTGGGGCCGCATCGACATTCTGCACAACAATGTCGGGGTCAGCATTGCCGGCGGCGACCGGCGGAACTTCACGCTGACCCTCGGGAGCGGTCCGAATGTCAGAGTGATCAACCTGAGTGCGCCGGAAAATCCTGGGCTCTCGTACCAGCGGTACTAGAAGTTCGAATCCATCTCCCTCCAGTGAAGAGTCCGCTGCGAACTTGTTGCTGCCGCGCCTTCGAGCCGTCCGCCGATGGCTCAGCCCCGGCAAGCATCGATATCCGCTGTCGCCTCGCATCACGATACTGCGCAAAATCCGAGCGAAATTCCCGACCGCACCGGCTGAGCGGCCAACTTGTGCGCCCGGCACGGATCGAGGACGCGGACGTGCCGGCCGAGCTCGTCGACTACGCCGGTGAGGGCCTGCCGAGCTATCTATGGCACAAGATCGCCGGGCCGGGAGAGACGGCGCAGGAGGTCGGGCGCAAGCGCGCTGCATGAGAAACCGGGAGCTTCTCGTACCGGAACGCCACGGGGTCATCAAGGGTGCCGGTCGTCACGTCGATCTCGTCGGGGGAATCGGTGTGCTCGAATGTGAGTTGTGTCGGCGTTGTCAGGTTGACATATCGCCACCACAGAAGCTCCAATCAGGATGGCGCGATCACACTGCCGTGGTCGCCGGTCGATCCGTGCCACATTTCCCCACGCGAAATGAGGAGCCATCCGATCGGCACTGGCCCATTCAAATTCGATGAATTCGAGCCGAACCGGTCGATCAAGATCACCAGGAACCCCCATTACTGGAAAAAGGACCGGCCAAAGGCGCTGCTCGGAAGATGCCGAAGCCGATGATCAGGAGGCTGGCGCCGATCCTTACAGGCCGCCGGTCCTGGCCAGGTCAAATGAGTGTGCCGGTACGCTGGCCCAGATATCGGCCATAGAGAAACTCAGGCAGCGATCCGCGACCCACCGCTGGTTCTCTGGCGCGGAAGGAGCCAGATGCGTGGGCAGTGCCCGCAAGATCGCTCGCTTTGGCATCTCAGCTGATCTTAACGAGTCAAAGCCTTACCCCGCTCGTTGTGAAAGCGACGTCGACCTGTTCCTGTAAAAAACTTAGAGCAACCGCCGCAACTGTTGCAATCGCGACAGCAGCGATGCAGGCCATTATAAAGCTGCGCATCCCAGTTGTCCCGTCTAGGATCATTATTCAAGGTAAGATTGGAACTTCGGAGATCAAGCGTACCGATCATACGAGGCCGACAGAACGCCCCTATGCGTCTCATGCTGACCACTCTGATCTCCTGCGCCATCCTGATCGGGTCGGCTCTCTGCCTTGCGCCGGCCGAAGCGCAATTGCGCGGACACGGCGGTCCGATACGCGCGCTTGCGATCTCCCCCGATGGCGCCACGGCGCTCTCCGGCAGCTTCGACACATCGGCGATCCGCTGGTCCCTTCGTCGCAATACTGCCGAGCAGGTGCTGCGCTTTCATGAGGGTGCGGTGAACGCGGTCGCGATGCTCGCCGACGGCCGCGCCGTGACCGCCGGCGAGGATGCCCGCATTGCTCTCTGGACGCCGGGGAAACAGGAGCCCGACGGCGTTCTCGAAGGGCACCGGGGATCGATTGTTGCGCTCGCGGTATCGCCTGATGCTGCCACACTCGCCTCGGCATCCTGGGATCGCACGATCCGCTTGTGGCCAATCTCAGGCGACGCGCCAAAGGTGCTCGGGGGCCATCAGCAGAGTGTCAATGGGGTTGCCTTCACGCCGGATGGTACAGCGGTGGTAAGTGTCGGATACGATGCAACGCTCCGTATCTGGCCGCTGCTTGGACGAGGCTCTCCGCTGGTGGCGCCGCTGCCGACGCCGCTCAATGCAGTGGCGGTTGCACCTGACAGCGACATTATTGCCGCGGGGGCCGACGGGAAGGTCTACTTCATGTCGCCGGCCGGGGACCAGCGTGACACGATCCAGGCGTCGTCGACGCCCATTACCTCCCTCTCGATATCCCGCAACGGGGAGTTCATCGCGGCGGCGAGCATGAGCGGTTCGATCGCAGTCATCGATCGGAGGACGCGCGCCCTCGTGCGTAGTCTCGTCGGGCCGGGTCCGCCGGTCTGGTCGGTCATGTTCTTTCCGGACAACCGTACGCTGCTCACCGGCGGCGCCGACCGGATGATCCGCCGCTGGGATTCCACAACCGGCGAGCTGATTGGCACTGTCACGACCGGCGGTTCCGAGGATCCGCTCGCGGCCTATGCCGGCGATCCGGGCGCCCAAGTGTTTCGCGCCTGTGTCGCTTGCCATACGCTCAAGCCTGACGAGGGCAACCGGGCCGGCCCGACATTGCACAGTATCTTCGGGCGGCGAATCGCGACCCTGGCCGGCTACAATTTTTCCGAGGCGCTCAAGCACCTCGACATCGTGTGGACGCCGGAAACGGTGGCAAAGCTGTTCGAGATCGGCCCCGCGACCTACACGCCCGGCACCAAGATGCCGGAGCAGCGCATCGGCGCGCCGGAGGACCGCGACGCCCTCGTCAAGTTTCTCGAAAGGGCAACGAAGTGATTATGTTACCGGCTTGGTCTCGCGCTCGCGCAAATAATCGTCGGTGGTGCGTGGCTTTGGCCGCGCGGGCGCGCCGTGGGGGTCGAAACCCTCCTCGGTGACAACGGCAACCCGGCAATTCTCGCACATCTTGATGACGTCGGGGCGGTTTGGCGAATTCTGGTACATCCAGTGCTTGCCTTCGAGCCTGGCGGCGACGCGTTCTATCGTGCTTTTGACGCCGAACGGTTTGCCGCAGCGGATGCAGGGGAACGGCTCCTCTTGCTTGAGCACGCGCGCCGCAATCGCTGCATCGCCGAAGGTGAGACGCGGCGTGAGGCTGATCACTTTTTCAGGGCAGGTCGCCTTGCAGAGGCCGCATTGCACGCAAGCATCTTCAGCAAAGCGCAACAGAGGCTGGTCGGGATCATCCGACAGCGCACCGGTCGGGCACGCGGATACACAAGAGAGGCACAGCGTGCAGCCCTCGACATTGATCTCGACGGCGCCGAAGGGCGCCCCGGCGGGCAGCGCGATGACGTCGGTGGGCGCCGGGGCTACGCGATGGAGTTCCCGCAGCGCGAATTTGAGCACGCCGCGCTTTCCTCCTACCGGCTCGAACGTCGCGGGCCGGGATACACCTTTGGTGTGTTTGATCGCGTTCAGCGCTTCCCCGAGTGCAAAGGGATCATCCGTCTCGATCGTCGCGAGAGGTTCGCCCGAGAAACCGAGGTCCGAAAGGATAGGTTCAGCCAGAGCGATCGTATTGTACAAACCGGCGAGATCGTGGCGCGGCTTGGCGCGCAGGATCACGCGCACCGCCGACGCGCCGTAAGCGAAAGCCGCGGCGATTGTTTCGAGGCCGATCTGCGTCACCTCGTTGACAGCAAACGGCAAAATATTGGTGGGCAATCCGTCGCCGTGACGGGCGAGTGCATCGATCAGCGCACCGCCATGATCCTCTTCATGGATCAGAAGAACGGGGGAGACGCCACCCGCAACGCGGTAGACCGTAAGCAGCGTGCGCAGCTTGCGGATCAAAGCGTCGGCTGATGGAAACGCGTAACTAGCCGCCCCAGTCGGACATGCCGCGGCGCATTGGCCGCAGCCGGCGCAAATTTTGTCGTCGATCGCCACATGGTCGCCGGCCGGCGCAATGGCGCTGGTCGGACAGAGGTCGAGGCAGCGGCGGCAGCCGACGATTTTCGAGCGTGAGTGGGCACAAAGATCCGCTGTGAATGTGACGTAACGTGGCTTGTCGAAGCCGCCGACGAGATCGCGCGCGCGCAATACCGCCGTAAGTACAGCAGCGGGATCGCCGGGATCGGCACGGAGGTAACCGTCGCGCAAGTCCGCGGCCGGGAACAGCGGCGGACCGCCCGAGATATCGAGAAGTATGTCGCAGCGCGATACGGCGCCGTCTCGCGCCGGTCCGAACGTCAACGCGCCGCGCGAGGACGGCCGCGGCGAGGCGTAATCATCAACAATGATCTCGAAGGCGCCGAGATGGCCCTTCGCTGCGCGGATCGTACCCTTCACGATCGGAAATTCGGAGCTGCGCGGCGGTGTCAGGTCATCGGGCCGCGTGATAAGCGCGGTGATGTCGAGATGCTCCTTGAGCAGGCTCGAAGCCTCGACCGCCCGCTCGTCACGCCCGTAAACGAGAGCAACCCCCCCGCTTTCGAGACGAGTGAAGGGGACATCTGGCATCACGGTCGCGGCAGCCGCCATGAGTGCCGCCATCTTCGGTCCCGCCTTCTCCGCTTCGGCGGACCAGCCGGCACTTTCGCGGATGTTGGCAAAGGTCACATCGCTGGCGCTTTCGGCGGCGATCTCGCGGAACAACGGCGCTTCCTGCGTGCAACCAACCGTGATCGGCTCACCCGAGGCCAGCAGCTTGCGAAAGCGCTCTAGCTCGGCGCGGCACAATTGGCGCGCGCTAACGATGTCGGCTCCGCAGCACCCACGCTCAAATGCGCCCGCATCGAGCGGCATCGTGTCTTCACACGAACAAATGAGAAGGGTGCGCCGATCAGGCATCGATTTGCTCGTCAGGCGCGATGCGCCGGTGGGACTGACCGCAAGTTGATGTTATATTGTTTCTCGATCGGACGTAAGGCCATAAGCAAAAATGCAGCGGGAGCGGCGCCGCCGGATCAGCAAGCACAATATGCGCACCCTCGACCTGCCGCCGCCGTTCGAGCTGGTGGTGCTGCGCGAGGTCGGCGATGCTTTCGCCCATGCCTGTGCCCATGCCGGTGAGCTCGGCGCCGGAACGCTTGTTTTCGTCGGCCGCTTCGACCTCGCCGAGTTCGCGATCGTCTTGGAGCCGGACGAGCCGCTTGTTTCGGCGCGCCGTGCATTCTATGCCTGCATGGTTGCCCTTGGCGACGCCCTGGTGGCGCCGGCGCCGCCCGAAACGCCGATCGCCATAGAATGGCCGGACGCAATCTATGTCGATCGGGGCCTGATCGGCGGCGGGAGGCTTGCTTGGCCGTATCACGCCGACGAGCGCGCGGTCCCGGATTGGCTCGTCTTCGGTGCTGCAATTCGCACCGTTTCTCTGAGCCGGGAGGATTCCGGGCTGCATCCGCTTTCGACCACGCTCGAAGCAGAGAGTTTTGGCGATGTCAGCGCTGAGCGCCTCGTCGAGGGCTTCGCCCGGCATCTGATGGTTGCGGTCGACCGCTGGCAGGAGAGCGGGTTCGCCCCCATCGCGCAGGAATATATTTCGAAACTGAAGCCCGAGAGCGGGGAATTATCTCGCAACATCGGCGAGAACGGTGATCTTAATGTGGGACGCGCAGGCGAGCTGGTTGAGTGCCGGAAATTGCTGCCCACCCTGAAGGTGCCCTCATGGCTCGATCCGAGTACCGGTGGGCCACGTCTATGAGGGCGCATGGAAAGCGCGAATGAACGATTTTTGGCTGTCCTGCGGTCATCATCTGACGGATCGCGACGCTAATGGTTGGTTGCTGGTCACTGACGAATTTTTGAAGGCCTATCTGGCGCGTCCGGAGTTAGCTCCGCCGCTCGAGGCCTGCGCGGTCGAGCGCAGATTGCACGCTGCGCTGCTCGCCGATCCACGCCGCCCGGTCGGCAGCGGCGAGATTGCTGCAATTGCGGACGCGGACGCGCGGGAGAATTGGCAGAAAATGTTGGCGTTTCGCGATCATCTGTTGCGTCACGAGACGCTGGAGGCGGCCTATCTCGATCTGATACGCGGGAACGTCGGCAACACGCCGCCGCTTTTCCTCAACCAGCTCGTTCACGTGATTCTGCGAAACGTCCTCGACGGCTGCAGCGACCCGTTCGTAGTCCGTGCGGCGGAGCTTTTCTATCGGCCGCAACGGATGACAACACATCAAGAAGCGCTGATCGCCGCCGACGAGGAGACCATCGCCGGTACGGACCCGGCGCCATTGTCGCCCCTCGTGTCGATGCTTGGCATTCCGATGGGAGCCGAGATCGACATTCTGACGGATCACAACGCAGACAGCTATTGGAGTCGAAGCGACCTTTTCGACATGGCGCTCGATCTCACGGTCGGTCGCCGCGGACTGGCGGCGCTCAGCGAGGCGATCGAGGGGTGGGTGCAACATTTGCTAGCGGTCGACGTCGCGGTGGAGCCGCTGAAGGCGATGCGCGACGTTCCACTGAGGTGGTATATCGGGCTCGACGCGGAAGCCACGCGCATCGGCGATGCTCTGTGGTATGGCGAGGATATCGACGACAAAACGCAACGCCGCGTGGTGGGGCTGTTCCGGCTGACATTCAACAATTCGGAAGAGGATGTGGCCTATCTAATCCTGGCGATGACGGCCGACAAGATGCTGCGCATGAAGCCGCAGAATCTGTTGGTCGGATTGCCGGCTCGGCTTCCGGCCGAGCTCAGATGAGCTCGGTTCCGCCACTGCTGCGCATTGCCGTTGGCGTGGTGGTCGAGCGGCGCAAAGCCACCTCGCCATGGGCTGAAGTCATCTGGCGACCGGTCGCGGTGCTCGGCGGCGTGCCCGATGCGGCTGCCTGGACGCCGCTGGCCATCGACGAAGAAGCGGTGACTTTCTACGCTGGTGAGGCCGAGATCGAGCTCTATCGCTCGGAGACCGATAACTACCGCAGAAATCTTGCATCGGCAGCGCCCGCTGTCTGGGTGGCACTGCACGAGACCGGCGGTGACCCACCCTACGCAGTCGCAGCGGTTACCGCGGATCCAGCCGAGGGAGAAGGCTTGACGGAGCCGGGTCAAGGGATCATCGAGGCCGTCGCGATGCCCGAGCCGTTGCGTCGCACCATTGCCGCGTTTGTCGCCGAGCACCATGTCGAACGAGTCTTTGAGAAGCGCATCCGTGATCGCGCAGATCCGGAAGCACTGGCGCGGCACGATGCGCGGTTCAGAAAACGACAATGAGCGCTGACGAAAGCTTTCTCGCGCGATGGGCTCGCCGCAAGCGCGGCGCCGCTCAGCAGGCGCATATCGGCCCGAAACCGAAGAAGACCGGGGACGACGCTGCACCGGAACCCGCTGCGGCCTCTCTCCCGCCGGGGGAAACCCAGTCGCTCGTCGATCCCCAGAGTTTGCCACCGATCGAAACGATCGGCGCCGGATCAGACATCTGTCCATTTCTGGCTACCGGCGTGCCCGCGAATTTGACGCGTGCGGCGCTGCGCCGTGCTTGGTCGGCTGACCCCGCGATCCGCGACTTCATCGGCCTGTCCGAGAATTCATGGGATTTCAATGCGCTTGGCGGCGTACCCGGATTCGGCTCTCTGGCCATGGAAGACGCTCGCCGGCTTCTGGCGCAGATCATAGAAGAAACAAAAGCCCTTGGCCACGCAGGCGAGCGGCTATCGGACGACCAAGCGCCGGTGCCGGGCGGCGAATCTCACGAGACGATAGCCGGTTCTGTCGCAGATCAAATGAAGCTCGACCGCGATCCCGACGCCGACCAAGAAAGCCCCATGCCGCGCGGTGGGAGAGGGGATATTGCGGTGCAGCACGAGGGGGAAGAGCGCGAACCGGATCGACCCGAGCCGCGCCGTCGTCACGGCGGCGCCCTTCCCGACTGAACTTTGTCTCCATAGCCTCGGGCTATTGACCAAAATATTAACGAGGTATAACTCTGTTTGAGAACAGGGCAAGACCGTGGGTTCGGGCTTTTCATGAGTGACCCGGGGCTCGACGAAGCTATCCGTGCAGCCGGCGGAGTTACCGAGCTGGCACGCAGGGTCGGCATCTCTCTGACATCCGTCTCCAACTGGTCGCGCGTCCCTGCAGAGCGGGTGCTGTCGGTTGAAGCCGCGACCGGGGTTGCGCGGGCGATCTTGCGACCGGATCTTTACGGCGAGAATCTCGGCCAGCCCGACGAAGTCGATGCGGCGCGCGCCCGGGAGTACGGGTTGCTCGCAATGCTGTTGGCGCGTTCCCCGGATGCAGCGTTGCTCGGCCAGATCGCCGGGCTTCGCGGCGATGCCACGCCGCTGGGTATTGCGCATGGCCTGTTGGCGCAAACGGCGGACCGTACGAGAGCCGAACAGGTCGAACGCGAGTTTTTCGATCTCTTCATAGGCGTCGGGCGCGGGGAGCTCTTGCCCTACGGTTCGTATTATCTGACCGGCTTTCTCAACGAGCGTCCACTGGCGCGCTTGCGCGAGGATCTGCGTAAACTCGGCGTTGAACGTGTCGAAACGCGATGCGAACCCGAAGACCACGCGGCCATTCTCTGCGAGATCATGGCCGGTCTGATCGGCGGACAGTTTCCGGCAGCAGTCGATAGGCAACGGCAAATTTTCGAGAGCCATCTCGCTCCGTGGATCGGACGCTTCTTTGCCGATCTGGCGGTCGCCGAGGCTGCCGATTTCTACCGCCATGTCGGTGCTGTCGGGCGTCTGTTCATCGAGATTGAAACAGAAGGATTCGCGCTGCCCCGGTGAGCGGGCGGTAAGGGAGGGTGCGACCGTGAAAGCGCAAGGCAAGCGGAGCTTGGGGCGTCGTCAATTCTTTCGTGTGCTCGGTGCCGGTACAGCGGTGGGCGCTGTGGGATCGCTCGCGACTGAGGCAGTGGCCGACAGCGAGAGCAACGACGAGAAGCGCAAGCCTCGCTACAGGGAATCCGACGAGGTCAAAACCTTCTACCGCCTCAATCGTTATCCGAGCTGAGGGAGGCTTCCGTGCTAATCAAAAGGACGGAGCGTGAGGCTTGGCGCGGGAACCTCGCCCTCTTCGCTGGCCAGGTGGATCGCGGCCTCGACCGCCGCACCTTTCTGCGCCGTTCAGGCCTCGTCGCCGGTGGTCTCGGCGGGCTGGGTGCATTGCCGCTCGTCAATGTGCGTCGGGCCGGGGCAGGACCGCCGCCACCCGCCGGCGCACAGGTCGCGATCCGCAAGAGCGTCTGCACGCACTGCGCGGTCGGCTGCACAGTGACGGCCGAGATCGCCAACGGTGTGTGGATCGGTCAGGAGCCGAGTTGGGACAGCCCGATCAACCGCGGTTCGCATTGCGCCAAGGGTGCCTCGGTGCGCGAGCTCGTCTCCGGAGAGCGGCGGCTCAAATACCCCCTAAAGCTGGTGGACGGCCAATGGACCCGAACCAGTTGGGACCAAGCCATTAACGAGATCGGCGACAAGCTGATGACGATCCGCGAGCAATCGAGCCCCGACTCGGTCTACTGGCTCGGCTCTGCGAAATTCACCAACGAGGGTGCCTATCTTTTCCGCAAGCTCGGCGCCTTCTGGGGGACGAACAACACCGATCACCAGGCGCGTATCTGCCATTCCACGACGGTCACCGGCGTAGCCAACACCTGGGGCTACGGGGCGATGACCAACAGCTTCAATGACATCCGGAATTCGAAGACCCAGATCATCTGGGGCGGCAATCCCGCCGAAGCTCATCCCGTGTCCCTGCAACATCTTCTGGAGGGCGCCGAAATCAACAAGGCGAATGTCGTCGTCGTCGATCCGCGCCTGACGCGCACGGCCGCGCACGCCACCGAGTATGTGCGGCTGCGGCCAGGCACCGACATCCCGGTGCTCTATGGGATGATGTGGCACATTCTGCAGAATGGTTGGGAGGACAAGGAGTTCATTGCGCAGCGCGTCTACGGCTTCGAGGATGTGCGCAAGGAAATCGAGAAGTGGACGCCCGAGGAGGTCGAGCGCGTCTCCGGCGTTCCCGGCGAGCAGCTCAAGCGCGTCGCCCAGATGTTTGCCACTGAGAAGCCGGCGACGCTGATCTGGTGCATGGGCCAGACCCAGCACAGCGTCGGCACCGCCAACGTGCGGGCGAGCTGCATCGCGCTGCTCCTCACCGGCAATGTCGGCAAGCCGGGAACCGGCGCGAACATCTTCCGTGGCCACGACAATGTGCAGGGCGCAACCGATGTCGGGCTCGATATCGTGACCTTGCCATTCTACTACGGGCTGGCCGAGGGCGCGTGGCGCCACTGGGGACGCGTCTGGGAGGTCGACTACGACTATCTGCAGTCCCGCTTTGACTCCAAGAAGATCATGGAGACGCCCGGTATTCCGCTGACCCGTTGGTTCGATGCGGTACTGCTGCCGAAGGACCAGGTGGACCAAAAGGACAATGTCCGGGCGATGTTCGTGCAAGGACATGCCAGCAACAGCATCACCCGCATTCCGGAATCGCTGAAGGGCTTACGAAAGCTCGATCTTCTCGTGGTCGCCGACCCGCATCCCACCACCTGGGCGGCGCTGGCGGTCGAGGCGGGACGCAAGGACAACATGTATCTCTTGCCGGCCTGCACCCAGTTCGAGGCGTCGGGGTCGCGCGTCGCGTCGAACCGCTCGCTGCAGTGGGGCGAGCAAATCGTCAAGCCGATCTTCGAGTCGAAAAACGATCTCGAGATCATATACCTGATGGCCAAGAAGCTCGGCTTTGCCGACAGGATGTTCAAGAACATCAAGGTCGAGAACAACCTCCCGCTGGCCGAGGACGTGCTTCGCGAAATGAATCGCGGCAGCTGGTCGACCGGCTATTGCGGGCAGTCGCCGGAGCGCCTCAAGCTCCACATGGCCAACCAGAAAGACTTCGATCTCGTCACGATGCGCGCAACAGACGGCCCGGCCAAAGGCGATTATTACGGTCTGCCGTGGCCGTGCTGGGGCAAGCCGGAGGTCAAGCATCCGGGCACGCCGCTTCTCTACAACACGAACCGCCACGTCATGGACGGCGGCGGCACCTTCCGCGCGCGCTTCGGCGTCGAGCGCGACGGAGTGACCTTGCTCGCAGAGGGCTCTTATTCGCTGGGCTCGGAGATCAAGGACGGCTACCCCGAGTTCACAATGGGGGTCCTAAAGAAACTCGGCTGGGATAACGATCTCACTACCGAAGAGCTTGCGATCATCGAGCGGGTCGCGGGCAGCCCTGACAAAATCGGTACGGTGTCGTGGTCAACTGATCTTTCAGGCGGCATCCAGCGCGTTGCGATGCTGCACGGCTGTGTGCCGTACGGGAATGCGAAGGCGCGCATGAACGCCTTTGGCCTGCCCGACGCGATTCCGGTGCATCGTGAGCCGATCTACACGCCGCGGATCGACCTCGTCGCGAAATACCCCACATTGCCCGATGCCAAGCAGTTCCGGCTGCCCAATATCGGCTTCACGGCGCAAAAGGCGGCGGTCGACAAGGGAATGGCGAAGCAGTTCCCGCTGGTCCTGAGCTCCGGGCGGCTCGTCGAATATGAAGGCGGCGGCGAAGAAACCCGTTCGAACAAATGGCTCGCCGAGCTGCAGCAGGACATGTTCGTCGAGATGAACCCTGCCGACGCCGCCGACCGCGGCATCAAGGACGGGACATGGGTCTGGGTGACGGGCGCGGAGAACAGCTCCAAGGCCAAGATGAAGGCGCTGGTCACCGAACGCGTCGGCAGGGGTGTCGCGTGGATTCCGTTCCACTTCGGCGGTTGGTTCGGCGGCAAAGATCTGCGGTCGAAATATCCGGAAGGCACCGACCCCGTCGTGCTCGGCGAGAGCGCAAACACCATCACTACCTACGGGTATGACCCGGCAACCGGGATGCAGGAACCGAAAGCTACTTTGTGTCAGATCAGAGCGGCTTGAGCGGAGGCAAAAACGATGGCTCGGATGAAATTCCTCTGCGACGCCGACCGGTGCATCGAGTGCAACGCTTGCGTCACCGCCTGCAAGAACGAACACGAAGTGCCCTGGGGCATCAACCGCCGGCGCGTCGTCACGATCAATGACGGCAAGCCGGGCGAGCGGTCCGTGTCGATGGCCTGCATGCATTGCACCGATGCGCCGTGTCAGGCTGTATGTCCGGTAGATGCCTTCTACACCACCGCCGACGGGGTGGTGCTGCATTCGAAAGACATCTGCATCGGCTGCGGTTATTGTTTTTACGCCTGTCCGTTCGGCGCGCCGCAATATCCGCGCATCGGCAATTTCGGCTCGCGCGGCAAGATGGACAAATGCACCTACTGCGCCGGCGGCCCGGAACCGGACGGCAGCATGGCGGAGTACGAGAAATACGGAGCTAACCGTCTGGCCGAAGGAAAGCTGCCGTTGTGCGCCGAGATGTGCTCGACCAGGTCGTTGCTCGCCGGCGACGGCGAGATCATCGCGCAAATCTACAAGGAACGGGTAATCAAGCGCGGCTACGGCTCCGGCGCCTGGGGCTGGAAGACCGCCTACCGCGAGACCATCACTTCATGACACTTCGATAAAGAAGCTCAATCGGGGAGGAAATGGCGTGACCGCGCCTGAAGCAAAGTTTCGCATCATCGTCGGGGCATTGGCGCTCCTTTGGGTTGCCGTGTCTTCGTATCCGGTGGCTGCTCAGCAGCCCACCTCGGTCAATCCGACGAAAAGCGCGGTCAACGAGCAGCAGCTCCTGCAGCAGTTGCAGAGGATTCAGGGCCGCGGCAGCATTCCCGACACGAAATCCTACACGATCGAGCAGCCGGCAGGGCGTGATTGGCGCCATTTCCATGAGGTGATATTGCGCTGGATCGGCGCCATCGCCATCCTCGGCGTTCTTGGGTTGCTCGTCATTTTCTATCTTTTGCGCGGCATGGTCCGCATCGAAAGCGGGCGCTCGGGGCAGACAATCCTACGCTTCAATGCCGCAGAACGTTTCGTGCATTGGATGACCGCGACCTGCTTCATCATACTCGCCTTGTCCGGGCTCAACATCACCTTCGGCAAACCGCTGCTGTTGCCCCTGATGAGCCCCGAGGCCTTCACCGCCTGGTCCGAATGGGCAAAATACGCCCACAATTACCTGAGCTTCCCGTTCACGCTTGGCGTCATCCTGATCTTTTTCATGTGGATCGCCGGCAACATCCCGAACCGGGTCGACATTGAATGGTTCAGGCGTGGCGGCGGCATGATCGGCCATAACCACCCGCCGGCTTACCGCTTCAATGGCGGCCAGAAGCTCATCTATTGGATCGTGGTGCTGGGCGGAAGCGCGATCGCGGTCAGCGGCTATCTGTTGATGTTTCCGTTCTACGGCACCGATATTCAAACCATGCAGAACGCTGAGATGGCCCACGGCGTCATAGCAATGTTATTCATCGCCGCCATGCTCGGTCACATTTACATCGGCACGATCGGTATGGAAGGCGCATTCGAAGCAATGGGTGAGGGCACGATCGACATCAATTGGGCCAAAGAGCACCACGAATTGTGGCTCGAGCACGATGCCCGCGCACGATCAAACCAATTGCGAACACAACCGGCGGAAACGCCCGGCGAGTAGAGCCTTCCACCGTGTGAAGCCCGGATGAACGACCGTTTAGACTTAGAGCCTCGCATCCGTATCCTGCTCGGGTCCTCGATCGCGATCGGGCCAGGAAAAGCCGCGCTTCTGGATGCGATCAGCGAGACTGGGTCAATTGCCGCCGCCGGGCGGCGCATGGGCATGAGCTACCGCCGCGCCTGGCTGCTCGCCAAGACCATGAATGCCTGTTTTCAGGAGCCGCTCATCGAAGCGGCAAAGGGCGGCACCGGAGGCGGCGGTGCCCGGCTCACCGCGATGGGGCGCGAGGTTTTGATGCTCTATCGGGCTATGGAGGACCATGCGGCAGCGGCGGTTACGCTCGACATGGAGAAATTGCGCAGGCTGATGGTGAATCAGCCGCCGGAGGATTGATCCCCTTCACGCGCGATATGCAATAAATACCATATCGGGCTCAGTTTGCTGATGTGATCAATTGGGCGAGTACCCTGTTTGAGGAGGCTCGCCTTGCACGATATTGCCGCCGCCCTCGTTGCTGCGTGGCAGCTTGTTCTTTCGGGCGATCCCACTCTCGTTGGGATCGTCTCGCTCTCGCTCAGTATCAGCCTCACGGCTGTTCTTTTCGCATCGGCGCTCGGGCTGCCGCTCGGCGCTGCGCTCGCGGTGCTGCGATTTCGAGGGCGAAACGCCGGGATTGTAATCGTAAACGCCTTGATGGGGCTGCCGCCGGTGGTTGCGGGCTTGTTCGTCTATGTTCTGCTATCGCGTTCTGGTCCCTTGGGGAACCTCGGACTCCTTTTCACACCAGCGGCTATGGTGATCGCGCAAACGGTACTCGTGACGCCGATCGTGGCGGCAATAGCACGGCAAATCGTCGAGGATCTTTGGGGGGAATATGGCGAACTCTATATCTTCGACGGCGTGGGTCGGGTCCGCACTGTTTGCTCCCTGCTCTGGCTCGGGCGCTTCAGCCTGCTGACGGCAGTACTGGCGGGCGTCGGCCGGGCCGTTGCTGAAGTCGGCGCGATCCTGATTGTCGGGGGCAATATCGCGGGGGTTACCCGCACTATGACAACGGCGATTGCTCTGGAAACAAGCCGGGGCGATCTCGCGCTCGCTCTCGGTCTCGGCATCATCCTCCTGGCCCTAATCCTTGCCGTCAATGCCACGGCGCACTTCGCCGGCGGCGCCGCAAGGAGGGCGGCGGCATGACACGAGTAGTTCGCTGCTTCGCCGCCGGGTGCATGTTGCTAGGGGCGGCAGCATTGCCCGCTGCTGCCCAACAGGAGTTCATTACGGTGGCGTCTACCACTTCGACCGAAGAATCCGGGCTTTTCCGACATCTGCTACCCGCCTTCACCAAAGAAACCGGCATCGAGGTCCGGGTCGTCGCGGTCGGAACGGGGCAGGCTCTCAAAATCGGCGAGCGCGGCGACTGCGATGTGGTGTTCGTGCACGACAAACCGGCAGAGGTTGCTTTTGTCGAGCGAGGCTTCGGCGTCGACCGCCATGAGGTGATGCATAACGACTTCGTCCTGGTCGGTCCGACGAACGATCCGGCGCATGCTGACGGCGGCAAGGACATCGTGGATGCGCTGCGGAAGATCGCGAGTGCTAAAGCGCCCTTCGTCGCACGCGGCGACGATAGCGGCACGAGCAAAGCAGAGATCCGCCTATGGAAAGAAGCGGGCATTGATCCCAAAGCAGCACGCGGAGGCTGGTATCGCGACACCGGTTCGGGAATGGGTCCGACCCTGAACACGGCTGCGGCGATGGACGGCTACACGCTGTCCGATCGCGGGACATGGCTCAGCTTCAAGAATAAGCAGAACCTAAAAATCATCGTTGAGGGTGATCGGCGGCTCTTCAACCAATACGGGGTCATGCTCGTAAACCCGGAAAAACACTCGCATGTCAAACAGGACCTCGGGCACCAATTCATCGATTGGCTGACCTCGCCGACAGGACAACGAACGATTGCCGACTACAAGATCAACGGCGAGCCGCTTTTCTTTCCTGATGCCAAAGCCTCACAATCGTGAAGATAAAGATCGACCAACGACTGCTACTCCAACCCACATGTGGGCCGGGCTGACGAGATCGCATTGGGATGGGTTGTGAGTCCCGAATGCCAACGCGCGGCAAGGGAAGAGCGAACCAGCGACGTTGCCACGTTCGCTCATCGCATGGACACGGGTTCGCCGTTCGGCTCTTTTATGTTGGCGAGTGGCACCGACCGGCGGTGCTGGCCGCCTATGAACAATTCCGCTGTTGAAGATAGACCGGCACTGCAGTAGCGGTGGCCGATCTTATTAGGTTGACCCATTTGAGACATTGTGTCTCCCACAGCGCGCACCGCCCGCGGCCATTGAGGTCCGCGGGCAGTCAATTTCCGCGCCCTCCGCCTGGCGGCACCACGCGTTGAGGGTCACAACTTCGATAGCTCCAACTGCTGTCGGTCGCCGATCCACATCTTGGCAAGATCCGCTTCCAGCTTGCTCGCCTGGTCGACCTTGCCGCGCGCCCTACAGAGTTCGGCAAGCCCGTACCACGACCAGCCGTTGCTTGGGGCGCGCTTTAGCGCGCGCTGGAACTGCTCCTCCGCTTCGTCGAGTCGGCCGGCCTGCATCAGCGCGACTGCGAGCGACTGCCGCACAGGGTAATACCAGTAGGGCGGCTCCATGTAGGGCAGCCCGTCCTGCAGCGCAGCCGCCCGCTCGAACCGCTCGATCGCCGCAACGCTGTCGCCCTGACGCTGCGCGACGCGGGCTTCGATGACAGTGCGCGCCAGCGCCAGCACGTCCTGTGCCGGAACGCCCGAGGATTTGAGCAACGTGAAATCCCCGCCCTCGAGGGCCGCGATCGCATTCGCTTCCGCCTTGGCGGCGGTAAAATCGCCCTGCGCCGTGTAGGCAATGCCGCGCGCGTAGTGCCACATGGCCTTGACGTACGGAATGCCGTCGCCGGCAAGATACGGCCCGAGCGGCATGGCTCGCCGCCGAGCGGCTCGATCTTGATCACATCGGCCCCCAGATCACCGAGCAGCCTGCCGCAGAACTGGCCCGTCTCGTTCGCAAGCTCGGCTATCCGCCGGTGGCGCTTCCCTCTTGGTCATCATGATCCGGGATGCGCGTTATGCCCAGTTGATACTTCTGATCGACAATCCATAGCGGGATTCGCGACAAGATCGCCGCCTCGAAGCAGAAGGGCCTGTGGATGGGCGGCAACGTACCGCTCGGCTATGACGCGAGTGACCGGGCGCTCGTCATCAACCCGCCCTCGGAGGACGAGATAGCCGACGTCGGAGTTCGTAGCCGACTCTCTGCTGGAGGAAGACGGATTCGAACCACTGGTCCCCCGTGAAAAAGGGACGGCGTCTTTCGAGACCCTCTGATCGACCTCCCTCCTCCTCCAACCCCTCTCCTCGCGAGAATCAAGCGACGCCCTCGCGATGGGGACCGGGAGTTCGAATTTTTCCCCGTCCAGCGCTGACACTGCAACGAAAGGACACCCAGGGTCCCGATTGGATGCCGAGCATCCCGAAAACGGGGTGGCTCGTTTAGCATGGGATGCGATCGAGCGGCATCAGAAGAGACTGGCGATGGGTCTCCCGAGGAACCCGAGAAACCGCCACGGTGCGCCGCCAAGGCGAGGGCATCCGTCGGGTCAGTGTCACCGACCTTCAGCCGACTGCAGCTCGGAAGATGCGCAGGTAGTTCCCGCCGGCGATCTTGCCCGCCTCCTCGGGGGCGAAGCCGCCGCGCAGCTCGCCGCGACGAGGTGCACCCATCGCGTGTAATCCTCGAGGCAACCCCGCGCATCGAACTGGTCGGTACCGATGCTGACGTGATCGACCCCGACGATGTCGGCCATCTCCTTGAGACCGTCGACGTATCGATCGATGCTCGGAAAGAAATGCCAGATGCCGACCGAGCCGCCGCTCTCGGCGATCGCGGGGTCGCGTTCAGCCCCGATGGGCGCTACCTCTACGTCGGCAACTTCGTCGACAGCGATATCGACATCCTGCGCCTCGAGGCCGACAAGCTCACCAAGGTCGCCAATTTCGCACTGCCGGGGCATCCGGCCTCGATGCGCGGGAGCACGCCCTGAGAGGCTCGTTATTCGGCAATAGTGCCGCGGAACCTCGTCAAGATCATATGGGCGACCGAGATCAGCATCAGGACGGCTTCTTCCTTGCTCAAGCCGTCGTCTCACAAGACGCAACAGGTAATTGCCGTCGCCGCGATTGGGTTCTGGTCGCCGCGGTCTCTTCGCGGCAGCAGAGTCCCCTTGCTTTTATCGAACCGCCACGCCGATGATGGAATCCTCGGCGGGACGCAATATCATGCCTGAACGCTTCACCGAAACCCTGCGCGCGGCAAGCGAGCCCAGCTGGTCGCAGGCGGCGGTACATCGTTTCGTCAAGGAGCTGTTCGCCGGAGCCGTGCCCGATGCGGTGATGGCGCGCTATCTCATCCAGGACCATCGGTTCCTCGATAGCTTCCTGACGCTGCTCGGTGCAGCGCTCGCCACAGCCGACACGTTCGAGGCCAGGCTTCGCTTCGGCCGCTTCATCGGGATAGTCTCGAGCGAGGAGAGCACCTATTTCCCTCGCGCGTTCGAAGCACTCGGCGTCACCGAGGACAGGCGCGCGACCGATCCCGATACGCAGGCAAGCACCGGCTTCAAGGCGATCATGCGCGAGGCCGCGGAGACGCGCGGCTACGCCGCTGTGCTTTCGGTCCTGGTTGTGACGGAGTGGCTCTATCTCGACTGGGCTTCCCGCGCCCCAAAGCCACTCCCGGATGACTTCGTGCACGCCGAGTGGATCACCCTGCACGACAATCCGAATTTTCGTGTCTTCGTCGATTTCCTGCGCGCCGAGTTGGACCGGGTCGGCCCCTTGCAGGCGGATCTGTGCCGCGACTTCTTTCGTCGGACCGTCACGCTCGAACTTTCCTTCTTCGAGGCGGCCTACGCAGATAGGACTTGACGCCGTCGTCGCTGGACGAGGCGAACCGGTTGAGGGAGGCATGCCGGCGGCGCGATGGGGTTCCCCGGCCCGAAATTGAGAGCGGAACTTCCTAAAACATCACGCGGCATGTACCCAAAGCGCCGTCAGTCCGTTGAAGACCGGCGCATCTTTATGCTCGATCGCATGTTGCTGGCCGAGGCGAAGACAATCGGCACACGCGTCCGGCAAAGGCCGCGGGGTCCAGGATCGGCTACTTCGATCCACCTACATCTACGACACGGTCGTGGGAGGCGGACGGCGTTGGCGGCGAAGGCACGACAGCCGCGTGGCTGTCATCCGTGGGTCACGATGATCGAGTTTGTGACTCTCCGCTGGAGGAAGCCGGATTCGAACCGCCGGTCCCTCCCGCAACCGAGTCGGTCTCTCTGCCGGTGATCGCCGGCGAATGCAGCCCGAGCGCGCCTTTCTTTCCAGTCCGCAATCAGGGATCCATTTCGTGCCGGTGAAAACATCGAACTTCTCGGGGGGGAACTCGCCGGCGATTTTAGCCGATCCCGGGGGGTGCGGCTCACATGCTAGGCCTAAATCACCGCGGAAAGTCCTGAATTTAAAGGTCGGGCGGCCACTCGATCGGGTTCTCGCCCTTGAGGTGCTTAACCCCGGGCCAGAGGGCGCGGTTGCTACCCACTTGCTTCAGAAAAAATGCGCCGCCGGCGGCCCGAACCTGATCGCGCAGATCGCGCACCCAATTTCCCGCCTATCAATCGCGCGCGCACGCGCGCGCGAGCGGCAGGTTTTCCGCGCGAGGGCCGAAAGCCCCAACGCCGCCGGCGGGACAAGCGGGCTGACCGACCCTTTGCTAAAATCAAAGAA
>Ga0306921_10002203_pt1 | contig 19520 bp, 15 predicted proteins | sample sta12Cox44000080_FD_203760 | JGI IMG/M metagenome (GOLD analysis project Ga0306921, IMG submission 203760) | Lab enrichment of tropical soil microbial communities from Luquillo Experimental Forest, Puerto Rico - statoxic.12C.oxic.44.000.080 (v2)... | ecosystem: Environmental > Terrestrial >... | reverse complement strand
TGAGCGCGAAGTCGTGCTCGAGACTTTTTTCCTGGCGCGCGATGCGTTCGTAAAGCGTCGCGTTCTCGATGGCGATGGCAACCTGCGCCGCCATGGTGGTCATAATGCGGACATGGTCATCGTTGAAGTAACCACGGCGGGTGTGTTCGATGTCGAGCACGCCGATGACCTTTTCCTTGTAGATCAGCGGAATGCAAAGCTCGGAGCGTGTCTCCGGGTTGGCCGTGATGTAGCGCGGGTCCTTGGAGACGTCGGGAACCAGCACCGCCTGCGCATGTTGTGCTGCGTATCCCACCAGGCCCTGACCGATTGGGATCTCATGTTTGAGCTGGACGCTCTCCTTAAAGCGCAGTGAAAAGCGGTGCTGCAGAAAATTCCCCGTTGGGTCGACCAGCAGGATGGAGAACATCTCGTAGTCGATGATGCGGGTCACCAGGTCGGCAATACGCTGCAGCAACTGGTCAACCTTGAGGATTGACGTCAGCTCGCGGCTGATTTCCGTCAACAGCGTGAGTTGGCGCGCCTGCCGCGAAACGCGGGTATAGAGGCGGGCATTCTCGATGCCCGCGGCGATGCGCGAAGCAAACAGGGTGAGCAGGCGTTTGTGCTCCTCGGTAAAGGCGCCCGGCTGGGCCGCCTCGACGTCGAGCACGCCGATGACTTTGTTTTTGGCAATCAGCGGCACAGCCAGTTCGGAGCGAACTCCCGGCGCGGAGTTGATGAAATTCTCGTCCGCCGTGACGTCGTTGACCAGTACAGCTTCGCGTCGGAGCACGGCTTGTCCGGTGACGCCCTGACCGACTTTGATGGCGATGCGCTCGGCGACTTCGGGTGGATGACCCACCTGAAAGCGGACACGCAACTCCTGGGTTTTGTCGTTGAGCAGCAGGATGGCGAAAATCTCATAGTCGATGAAGCGTTTCAACATCTCGGCCACGCGCTGCAACAGGGTGTTCAGATCCAATGTGGTGTTCACTGCATCGGCAACTTCCAACAGGTAGTTGTCAAACGCGCGTGATACGGGTTGTTGCGTGGTAGTGGCCATTACTCTGGAACGCAACCCTCATAATAGCAGTGAGAGGTGTGGAATATCGTCGGGAAGGCGCAATTCACGCAGGTTTCACGCAGGTGGGCGAGGGGCGGTTGCGGCCGGGCTGCGCAACCAATAGAATTCTCCACGCTGCACCGTGGGTAACAACTTGGAGTCGATGGACGTTAAGACGGCTGCGGGGGAACGATGAATCTGCAAGGGAACCAATTGACATGGCTGGGACACGCGACGTTTCGCATTGAGACCAAGGAAGGCAAGAGCGTGTATGTGGACCCGTGGGTGATGGGCAATCCGCTGTGTCCAGAAGGCGAGCGGGATGTAAAGAAGGCCGACTTACTCATCTGCACGCACGGACACGGCGACCACATTGGGGACGCCCTGAAGATCGCCAAGGAGCACAAACCCACGGTGGTCGGCATCTTTGAACTGTGCATGTGGATGCAGAAGAAAGGCGTTGAGCAGATTGCACCCATGAACAAAGGGGGAACGCAAAGCGTTGCCGGTGTCAAGATTACGATGACACATGCCGTGCACTCGTGCGGCATCATGGAAGACGATGGCAGCATTGTCTATGGCGGGGAAGCGTGCGGCTACGTATTAGAGTTGCCGGGCGGGATGAAGCTGTACCACGCGGGCGACACCGGCGTGTTCGGCGATATGGCGATCATTCGCGACTTGTACGCGCCGGAGGTCGCGATGCTGCCCATCGGAGACCACTTCACCATGAGTCCGCGTGAGGCTGCGTACGCTTGCAAACTTCTGCAACCGAAATACGTAATTCCGATGCACTTTGGAACATTCCCACAGCTGGTGGGACGGCCGGCGCATCTGAAATCGCTGTTGGGTCCACGCGGGCCGGAGGTCGTGGAGATGCAGGCGGGGCAAACCCTGGGGTAAACGGCCGGGCCTCCGCGGCGTTTCGTCGCACCCAGCGTCAGCGGCTTATCGCTACGCCGCCCGAATCGAATTTTGGGTGCGTAGACGCGGGGCTCGCGCCACCGGGCTGGAAAAGCGTGGCCGTCGCTGCGCGGCTGGTTTACTTGCGGAGCCATGAGAGGCTGTCTCGGATCGTCCAAGGACATTACATGATGAGTTTCATCACTGATCCAAAGGTTGAGAACTACATCTATGCCATGCTGCCCGAGCGCGGTGCGGTGATGCAGGAGATCGAGCGGCAGGCGAAGGTGCGCGACATCCCTATCGTGGGGCCGGCGGTGGGACGCCTGTTCTATCAGTACGCCCGGCTGATCCAGGCGAAAACGGTGTTTGAAATGGGATCGGCAGTGGGTTACTCGACCCTCTGGTGGGCCATGGCCGTGGGCGAGGACGGCAAGGTGCACTACACCGACGGCAGCCCTAAGAACGCCGAGGAAGCGCGCGGCTATTTCGAGCAGGCCGGCGTGGCCAATCGAATCGAGGTACACGTGGGCGATGCGATTGAGATTCTGTCGGAGCGCAAGGAGAAGTTCGATATTCTCTTTTGCGATATCGACAAGCACGACTATCCGCGGGCGGCGCGCATGGCTCGGGAGCGGGTGCGGCTCGGCGGATTATTTCTCACCGACAACTCGCTGTGGGATGGCCGGGTGAGCTACGCAGCGGGTAATCCCGACATGAAGCTGGAGAACGAACCAGACGAGAAGACACGCGCTATCGTTGAGTTCAACGAGCTGATGTACAAGTCATCGGAGTGGTACACGACTATCGTTCCTTTGCGGGATGGGGTGACGGTGGCGCTAAGAACCTAGTTTCGAGATCACGTTTCTAGCCGAGCTCAGCAGGTCAATTGACCGGCGCGACACATGAGTAATTCCTCCGTGTCACTCGCGGGATCTAGCTTTCGCTCTGGCCTTCCAGGGATTTGGTTGGCGTTCACCTCGTCGCACCACCAGGCTTGCGTACCAATAGCATCCCGGACACGATCAGCACCGGCGCAACCACTGCGTAGAAGACTTGCGCCCGCATCACGATTCTGAACATCACTGCTTTCACAGGGAGCCAACCCAGCAAGACGCAGCCTTGCCGCGCCACCCACCACCCGTAACCCGGCTGTCTCTGCAGCGTCAGCCCCAGCACCCAGCAGCTCAACAGTCCGATGGCCCGAAAACAGGATAATCCCGGGTATCAGGAAAGAATGGAAGGGCGAGTATGGCAGCAGACTTTGCGGCATCCACCAGGGTTCATCGTTCGCGTGTATCGTCAGAGGGATTCCTCCGACTAGGCCCGACAGGGCGACGCTGACGATGCGGTAGTGCGAAATCGTCGTGTCGATCATGACGATAGGTGCCGAAAGGATGCTTGATGATAGAGCGAACGGGAACACCGGTCAATTGCCGTGGAGAACTGATCAGTAAACGAGCGAGCGAACCAAAAAGCGAATGAAATTTCATCCAGGATCAACGAGATAGAGGCCATAATGACTCGGCGAGGCTGGAGAGCAACAGGGAGGCGTTTTCCGGTCGGGACCGCCGGCAACTGAACTAAGAAGCATGTGTCTGCCTCGGGTGCCGCACAAGTATGAGCGTCACAACTCACGTGTGAGAGGCTGTGAGAGCAGCTTTTCTGGAAGCTCGAAACTGGAAGTCGTTCTTGCCGGAGGTGCACGGCCACCACAGCCCGCGAAAGCAAAACAGCAATCGCGTTGCGGCTGGGTGTCGATCATTTTGCAAACCCGGATCTTAGAGCCGGCGCAGAACCGAATCAGATGCAGAAAAAGACGGTAGGGAAGATCAGACCTGACGACCCACTTCCCATTGCACGGTTAGAAGTTAAACATTGCCTGCAGTTCGATCTTGCGCGGCGCGGACGACGCGCCATACGGCCCACCCGCAATCGCGTTCGGCTGCCCGAAGAGCGGCGAACTGAGGTTGCCCACCAGCGGAGCGTAATTAATGTTGTTGAACACATTTCGCGCGTTCACGCTGAAGGTCAGGTTGTAGCGCCGATTCGTCGCGCTGCCCAGGCCGATCGGTCCGCTCATCGCTCCCCCGAAACGGCCACCACCCGGCCCGCGTCCGTGGCCCTCACCCGGCCCCCCTCCGGGACCTCCGAGTGTGCCGCCGCGCTTGGTTTCAGGTCCGAAGCCGATCGTTTTGCTCAAGCGTAGATTGAGGGAGAACCGTCCTGGGCCCATTCCGTAATACGGAGGAATCACCGTCTGCCCAGCCAGCGGCGTCAGGTTGAAAGTGCCCCACTTCGTTATGACAATGTCCTGCCCTGGCAGGCCCGGTGTTGCGAAAGTTGGACGGTCATTGAAGATGGAGTCGCCGTTGTAGTCCTGGCCGAGAGTAATATTAAACGGTATTCCCGAACTCACAACCAGGAATGGATTCAAACGAATCCCCCGCGGCAGCGCGATTGTTCCGCCAATAAACGCCCGATTGCGAACGTCATAGGCAGTAGGACCGAAATTCTCCGCCAAGTCGAATTGATTGTTGGGAAAGCTGCTGGCGCCATTGGTGTTAGCATTCACGAAGTTCAGCGTGTACCAACCAAACAGCGAAAGCCGTGAGCCCACGCGCAGGTTGGCGTTGACAATCAATTGATTTTGCTTAAATGTACCGTCGGACTCGTACTGGTAGATGTTTCCAATGTCGCCGAACGGTCTTATGCCGCTGGTGGGATCATTCGGGTTGTAGGTATTCGGGAATGGCGCGTTGATATTGCGTGTCAAATACTGATGAACGCCGCGCGAGTTGAGATAGGAAACCGCGACGTTCGCAGACCTTGAGATCTGCCGCTCGACGCTGACAGCGGCCTGCATCACATAGGCCGCGCGCAGGTTTGGTGATAGCTGGTACACCGTCGGAAATACCTTGGCGGTATCTAGCAGGGGGCTGCCTTGCGGCGGGACAATCGGATAGAAATTCGGCTGGTTCACAATGAACTGCTGCTGCGTCGTCCCGTTCAGCCGGTCGGCCTGTACGATGTATTGCTCGTCGAAACGGTCATAAAACATACCCCATCCGGCTCGCAGCACAGTCTTCGGGGAAGTGTTGCCTCGACCCAGGCCCCACGCGAAAGATAAGCGGGGTGCCAGATCACCATGGTCATTGATGTCGGCCTGGGTCTCGTAGCGCAAACCGTAACTCAAGTTGAAATTCGGACGCAGGCGCCAATCGTCGGAGACGTACAGTCCCACGTCGTAGTATGTGACCACCGTCGAGGGAGTTCCGTAGGTAATGGAGAACTGCCCCGCACCTCCTCCCGCCGCGCGAATCTGCGCCGGGGTCCAACCATTGGCGATGCCTTGTTCCGTGATCTGGTAGGTATCGAGAGAGTTGAACGTAAACGTTCCATTGAAGTTTGAGTTGGAATAACTCGAGTCGCGGAGCGCCCGCAACCGGCCACCGAACTTTAGCAGGTGCTTGCCCAGCAGCCACGAGGTGTAATTCTGTAGCTCGTAGTGGTCATGATTATCGATGTTATAGCCCGAGCTGTTTCCGCCTCCGACAAATGCACCCTGTACGTTGATGGTTGCATCGGTGTAGGCCGGCGTCTGGTTGGTGCGATCTCGCAGGTACTGGAAGCGGGTTTCGTTGACCACTTTCGTCCCAAACAACTGCGTGTCGCTGAGTTGAAACGTCTGCTCGGTGATCGTCGTGTTATATGCTTGGGTTGGCAGCGAGAACTGCCCTACGCCGCTGTTGTCCTGGTGGTTCTGCCACCACTGATACCTCACGCTCAGGGTGTTGTTTGGTGTCAGCTGTAAGTCCATACGCGGACTGACGTTGGTACGGGTCTGTGGTATCGGGACGGACGTGTTATAGGGAATTTGATTGTAGCTTGGATCCAGCACGAAGGCGTTGACAATGGCGTTGTCGCCGATGTTGCGTCTCTCAAAGTTAATGAAGAACGAAGCTTTCTTTCCGATCGGACCGCCAAAATTTGCGCTGTATTGCGTCGTGTCATACGAAGGCGTCTCTGTCGCAAATGGACTCGTCGAGTTGAAATAGGACGAATTGCCCATCGTCGAAATCTGTCCGTGATACTGGTCGGTTCCCGGCTTGGTAAAAATCTCGATGCGCCCGTAACCGAGCTTGTCGTACTCGGCAGAAAACGGATTCTGATTGATTCGAATCTCGCGAATGGAAGATTTCGGCGGAAGCTGGCCTCCAGTAAACCCATCGATGTAAATCTGGCCGCCATTGGGACCGGCCGAGGGTCCCGCGAGCGCCTCCAAGTCAGATTGCAACTCGTCGGGATCGTCCGACAGAGCGTCCAGGTCCTTGCCCGACAGCACCATCTGAGTGGCGTTATTTTCAGCAGACGTGTCAAGGCCAATTGCCTGGTCCGACACGTTGACGTTTTGCTGCTGCACTTCGATCGACAGCGCAACATTCATCTTTTGCGATTGACCGGCAGCAACATCGATCCCATCCACTTCATAAAGCGAAAAGCCCTTGGCCGATACCTTGATCCCATACTTGCCGGGAGCCAGACCCTTCACCTCATAATTTCCGGTTTGGTTGGTCGTTGTGGTGACGATCTTGCCGTCCGGCCCAAGGACCTGGACATCCGCCTTGGTCACTGCTGCGCCCGAGGGATCCGTCACCTGCCCATGAAGTGATCCGCCAGAGGCTTGCGCCCCTAGCTGACGACCGAACAGAAGGCCTAAGAGAAGACCCACAATGCATGCGATCCGGACAAAGCTCCGGAACGTAGTACCCGTCATGGACACTCCCGATTGATGAGAAGCCGTCGATGAATTATCCAGGTCACTGCGCAGCGGCTTCAGCTGTCCCAGCGCCCAAGGTCCACGGCGAGATCGCCATAGCCTGTCCGCCTGCCGGAGCGGTAGTGAGAATTGGTTCGACTCCACCCACCAGCGTGATTGCCGTGACTTCCGAATCGGTGCCTTGGGTAGAAACAAGAATCACGGCATCACCCTTCTGAAAGTCATTGACCGTTACGGCCGGCAATCGGCTCAACATCTGTTGCAGATCGCCGCCGCCACGACCGTTGCCTCCACCATAGGCACCTGGCGCACTAGCCGCGCCTTCGATAGAGCCGCCTCCAGGCCCACTCGAGGGGGACCCGGCGGCTGGTCCCGCTGTCGCCGTATTCGCCGGTGCTCCGGCAGCTGAAGGCTGGCCATCGGGCGTTTGGCCCTTCAAGCGCATCGCAATGCGCTGTGCCATCATTTGCGGCAGCTTGCGCAGTTGTGAATCTGGCGTGACCTTCACCACTACCGTCTTCTTGGTAATCACATCCGTGAGGGTGAGCGAATTGGCCGCTGCGTCCGTCAGAGTGACAGTCCCAGCAATGTTGCGGAATGAGCCAGTCACGATCTCCTCTGCGGCGAATTCGGTGCCTTCGGCGTTCTTGTTTCCGCGCGCCCGCAACTGGTCGCCCACGTAGATGTCAGCCAACTTGCTCGGCTTTGCGTCGTCGAATTTGACGGAGTTCGGTGCGTACCGCCGAACCGTTGTCTTCTTGGACGTCCCGACCAACACCTTCTTGCTACCAGCAAGCGTGGTCACCGAAATCGTGACCGTCCCGGCAGCGGGATCGACGGCGCTGACCAATCCCCCAATGCCTCGCTTTTGCCAGTCCTCCCGCTCTTGCTGCTGCTTAGCGGCGACATCGGATTGCTTCATCACCATGACCGTCGATGCAGTCAATGACCTGGCATCATCGGAAGCCTTCCCGCGCACCAATATCCGGTCGTCAACTTGCAGGTCCTGCGGAGTTATCGCTGTCGCGCCCTTCAGATCGGTCTGACCCGGTGCAATTCGCACGATATGCACCGTATCAGGGAGAGAAACACTGAAGCTCTTTCCGTCATCGGTTGTCAGGATAAGACTGTTGCCGCTGATCGATTTGATCGCGCCGACTGCCTTGGCCTGAGCACTCGCGCCGGCAGACGGTGGGGAAGCTGCCTGCGCTACAGCGCTCGACGGACTAAGACCAACGCAGGTCAACATCAAGCCCGTCGCAATCACAACGGCTTTCAGAGCGGTGCGGAATCCCGCTGTACGCCCCGCCAACTGCCGGATCAAATCGCCGAACTTGCACACTTTGATCTTCTCCAAACTCAGCTACAGGTTCCGGAATCGCCGTCCAGCGAACCGCTCTCCCTCGCTAGAAACACCCATTTGCTTCAAACTCGTGGTCGGTCGCAGCCAAGTCCGTCATGGAGCTGGTTCTACATGTCCATTTTCTTATTTGGCGGTTGCGAGTGTTGTGTCGTTTTGTTACAAAGGGTTAAGCAGCCATTACACAATCACAGGTCGACAGCGCACAGTGCGTCATGGCCTGGGTGGCAATTTGTTCCGCCTAACATTCGATGACATTCAATGCCAATCCTGCCAACGAGGTCTCCTTGTAGCGCGACTGCATGTCGAGGCCGGTCTGGTACATGGTGGCGATCACCTGGTCGAGTGACACTTTGTGTTCGCCGGTCTCGCGCATCGCGATTCGGCTCGCGTTGATCGCCTTCACGGATCCCATCGCATTCCGCTCGATGCAGGGAATCTGGACTAGCCCTCCGATGGGATCGCAGGTCATCCCCAGGTTGTGTTCCATACCGATCTCGGCGGCGTATTCCACCTGCCGGTTCGAGCCTCCCTGTGCTGCGACTAGTGCGCCTGCCGCCATCGAGCACGCTACGCCGACCTCGCCCTGACATCCGACTTCAGCGCCCGAGATCGAAGCGTTCTCCTTGTAAAGGATGCCGACCGCCCCCGCCGTAAGAAAGTAGCGAAACAGTCCCTCGTCAGAAGCGCCTTCGATGAAGCGCTGGTAGTAATGAGCCACTGCCGGAATGATGCCTGCCGCTCCGTTGGTCGGAGCGGTAACCACGCGTCCACCCGCTGCATTCTCTTCATTCACCGCCATGGCGTACACGTTGACCCAATCCATGGCTGCCAGCGGATCGGTTCTCCCAGGCTCTCCAAGCTTGCGCGCCAAGCGCGGAGCCCGCCGCCGCACACTTAATCCGCCCGGCAGGATGCCTTCCGTCTGTAGGCCTCGGTTTACGCAAGCTTGCATGACCTGCCAGATGCGTTCGAGGTCGCTTCGCACCTGCGCTTCGTCGCGCCATGTTTTCTCGTTCTCCAGCACGATCTGCCAGATCGCCATCTTCTCCTGATCGCCAATTTCGAGCAACTGATCAGAGCTGGAGAACGGGAAGGGAGGCCTCTTTGGTTCAGAGTGGCCACTCTCTTCGCCTTCGCGGGCGATGAAACCACCTCCGATGGAGTAGAAGACAGCCGAATACAACTCGACTCCGGCGCTATCGAATGCCGAGTACCGCATGCCATTGGAGTGACCAGGCAACACCTGAGTTTTCAGGAACAACAGGTCTTCGTCTTCATGGAAAGGGATCGAGACCGAGCCCAGCAATGGAAGGGAATGGTTCTGGCGGGTCTCGCGAATCTTGCCGTCAATCGTCGCCGGATCGACCTTCTCCGGCTGCTCGCCCGAGAGGCCCAGCAGCACAGCGCGGTCCGTGGCATGGCCATGACCGGTAAGCGCCAGCGATCCAAACAACTCGACGCGGACGCGGGCGACTCGCCCGAGCAATCCTTTTTCCTGCAGGTCGAGCGCAAACCGTCGCGCCGCCCTCATCGGGCCTACCGTGTGTGAACTGGATGGCCCAATACCAATCTTGAAAATCTCGAAGATGCTGGTTTTCAATCGTTTCCTCGTGGGGAGGAGGCTCGCCGTACAGCCCACATGTCCACTAGCGCGATTCTAGTTCGTATCCTGCCAAATTGCAGGAACTTCCCCACCGAGCCGGGTGCGGGTGGCAACCCTCACCGGCGACACCTTCGGCTTCAAACGCTACAACTAAACCATTAGTTACCTTTTCCCGCCTCCCCCGTCTAATGGCGCGTGAACGTCGAATACGGGAGCAACGGCTAGTGCCTCCGAAACGATCCGCGATCTTGACCGAAGCCGAGCTGCGCCTCATGGAAGTGCTGTGGCAGCGCGGCCCTTCGACCGTACAACAGGTACTGGATGCCCTGCCGGGTGAGAAGTTGCTGGCGTACAACTCGGTGCTGACCACAATTCGCATACTGGAAAAGAAAGGGTATGTAGGCCACGCAAAAGACGGGCGTGCTCACGTTTACATTTCGCTGGTTGAACGCGCCGACGCAGCCCGCTCTGAAGTCCGCCACCTGGTGCAGAGGCTGTTCCACGATTCGCATGAGCTGCTGGTTCTTAACATCCTGGAAGACTCAGGTCTTAAATCAGATGAACTACAACGTCTAAAGCAATACTTGAAGGAGCGGAAGTAAAGATCCCCATGATTCCGCCTTACCACCTGCATGCCATAGCCCGCGTTGCTACCGACGGTTTCCTAAACAGCTTGCTTGCCGGAATCGCCATAGCACTCCTGGCTTGGGGCGTCACGCGAGCGTCCAGCCGTCAAGGTTCTGGCACTCGTTTCGCCGTGTGGTTTTCGGGGCTTCTCGCAATTGCTGTCATGCCGTGGGTCAGCTTTTTGGGGAGGACTCCTGGCACTGTAGCTTCGAGCGCGTCTCACGGAGCCGTGACGCTGCCCGGCGGATGGGCCCTCTACCTGTTTGTGGCGTGGGTAGTAGGAGCCTCTCTCGGACTCTTGCGAGTTGGCTTAAGTCTCTACCGATTGCGTCGGTTGCGGTCCACAGCCGTCGCGGTTGATCCCAATCAGCTCGACCCGACGTTGCGCGCCAGTCTGGCTGCGGTGCAGGCGCATCGCCGCGTCACGCTTTGTTGCTCCGACGCGGTTCGCGTTCCCGCGGCCATTGGATACTTCCGCCCGCTGGTCGTTTTTCCGGCCTGGGCGCTGGAGGAGATTCCTCCGGCGGAACTCGACGCGATCCTGTTGCATGAGTTGGCGCATCTGCGACGCTGGGACGACTGGACCAACCTTGCGCAGAAGATCGTGAAGGCGATTTTCTTCTTCCATCCTGCCGTCTGGTTCGTCGAAAGCCGTCTCTCGCTTGAGCGCGAAATCGCGTGCGATGACGCAGTCCTTGCCGCCAACTTCAGCCCACGCGTCTACGCGGAATCGCTTCTCGGCCTCGCGGAAAAGAGCTTCCTTCGTCGCGGAGTCCAGTTGGCACAGGCCGCCGTCAGCCACGTCCAGCAATTGAGGCTGCGCATCGCCGAGATCCTTCGCAAGGATCGGCAGGGAAGCAGTCGCGTTTGGAAGCCGGCCGTCGCTGTGGTGGCGGTTGCCGGAATCGTTTCCGCTTACAGCGTGGCCCGCTCACCGCGGTTGATTGCATTCTCTGCCGGCGCACCGCAGGTCGCATGGGCGTCTGCCAAAGCGGCTTCGGTCGCGATCGACTCAGACGCTTCCCTTCAGCCGGTGAAGCCCAACTATGTCGAAAGGACGATTCAGCCGGAGCCCATGGCCAACGCGCCTTTCACGACTCACGTCCACATGGTCCGCCGGCCCTGGCCCAAGCCTCTAGTCGCGCAGGCGGAGAGCATAACCCGATACCAAATGATTGGGGATGAACTGGTTGCACGATCGATGATGATTCCATCTAACCTTCAAGGCGAGCGATACACGGCAGCGCCGCCCTCTGCGGTTTTAGTCGTCGTGGAGGGCGCGCAGTTGAGCGTCCACGGCCCAGTCTTGTGGCGTGTCACCGTGGTTCACTTCAGGCAGGCGCAGCAACGCATCGTTACCCGGGGCGGTCGCAGGACGATTTAGCCCATTTTTTCTGCCCGCAAGGGCATAACCGCAACTTGAGAAACTAAGTTATTAGTTGCAGAACAACCCAGAACAGAAACCACGCATCAACAAACAGGAGCAGCTAAGTCATGAACACGTTTTCCACTCCAACCGCCAAGCGCCGCATCGGAGCCGCAATTCTTGCAGTCGCAATGGTTGCCGGGATTGCCGGATACTATTGCCTCAAGCCCACTGCGGTCCGCGGCGCTTCCTCCAACGCAACCCCGCTTGACGAAAACAAAATCTCCCCATTGCTCTCGCTCGACGAGGCCATGGAAACCGTAGCCGCACGCGTTACCCCCGCAATCGTCAACGTCGCCGTTACCGCCAAGGTGAAGCCGCAGATGACGACCCAGGGTATGCCCGAAGGTGGGTCCGAAGATATGCCCGACGACATGCAGCAGTTCTTCGAGCACCAATTCGGCCAGCGCGGCCAGGGGGGGCCGCAACAGCCGCAAATCGCCCACGGTATCGGCAGCGGCGTGATCATCTCGCCCGATGGATACATCATCACCAATAACCATGTGGTCGACGGAGCCACCGACATCAAGGTCACTATGAGCGATCGCCGCATTCTGCCCGCCAAGTTGATCGGCACTGACCCGCTCACCGACCTCGCCGTCATCAAGATTGAAGGCAGCAATTTCCCCAACATTCCGCTGGGCGACTCCTCCCAGCTTCGTCCTGGACAGACGGTGCTTGCTTTCGGCAACCCGTTCGGATACCGGTTCACTGTCACCCGAGGCATCGTCAGCGCTCTCAACCGTCCCAACCCCGACTCTGGTGATGCCCACAAGCCCGGACAGTTCATTCAAACCGACGCCGCCATCAATCCGGGCAACTCCGGAGGCCCGCTGGTCAACGTTCGCGGCGAAGTCGTCGGTATTAACACCTTCCTCATCTCGCCCTCAGGCAGTTTCTCCGGCATGGGCTTCGCCATCCCCACGCAGATCGTGCAGCCCACGGTTGACTCTCTCATCCGTTACGGCAAGGTCAGCCACTCCTACATTGGGGTAGGCATCACTGACGTCACGCCTGAGAACTCCAAGTTCTTCGACGTGAAGGATGCCAATGGTGCAGTCATCACAGAGGTACAACCGGATTCGCCCGGCGCGAAAGCCGGACTCAAAGTCGGAGATGTCATCACCGAGCTTGACGGCAACAAGGTCACCGACGCCGGACAGCTCCAGATGGAAGTTGGCCAGAAGCGTCCCGGAAGCAAGATCGCCCTGGAAGTCATGCGCGATGGCAGGAGCCTCAACTTGCCCGTGACCCTCGAAGAGTTGGGCAGCCGCGATGGCAAAGATAAGCTGGCGTCGAACAACGAAAATGGCAAGCCACGCTGGGGAGTCGGTATCGCCGATCTGACCTCCGACGTTCGCCAGCAGCTGCGGGCTCCTGAAAACCTGAAGGGAGCGGTGATCCAGCGTGTTCTGCCGGGAAGCCCGGCCGATGAAGCCGGACTCCAGCCCGGAGAAGTCATCGTCAGCGTCAACCGAAAAGAAACCCAATCGGCCGCTGACGTGCAGAAGGCCCTTGCGAGCGTTCCCCAGGGACAGGATGCCATGGTGCTGATATGGGCCAACGGCGGTAGCACCTTCCGCGTGCTCCACTCCACCAGCGGCGCCTAGGGTTCCTCCCTTTCTTCGCCAATAGAGCCGACAGGGAAACCCAACCAACAACCAATCCAAAGGGCACGGATCAACTCCGTGCCCTTTTTGACCCAAAATTCGAAGCTGCACGTTGCTTGCGAACATTCCTTGCAAACATGCACCTGCTGCCAAACTGTCGTATCATGCCTGCGATAGGCGAGGAGGCGGAATGGTTCATTGCACGAAGTGCGGCGCCGAGATCCCTGAGACTGCGCAGTTCTGCCAGAAATGCGGACAGCCGCAAGTCGCTCCCCCGGCTGTCGGCGATTTCCGCCCGGCAACGCCACCCTATCAGCCAGCTACTTCGGGAATGTCTGCAAATGTCGCCGCTACTCTAAGCTACGTACTCGGCTGGTTTACCGGCATCATCTTCTATCTGATTGACCGCCGTCCTTATGTCCGTTTCCATGCAGCCCAATCCATCGTGACCTTCGGTGGATTGCATATCATCCGTATGGTGTTAGGTGTGATGTTCGGTTTGGGGTGGGCTTTCCGCGGATTTGGCACTTACGGAGGCTACGGCGTCGGCCACTTCGCCGGCTTCGGCATTGGAATCATGCTACTTGCTCTTGTTGGGCTGGTGTCGTTGGTCCTATGGGTTGTCTGCATGATCAAGGCCTACCAGGGAGAGCGTTTCATGGTACCCATCGCCGGAGACATCGCCGCCAACCTTGCCGGCAACTAGTGCTCCAGCGCCGTCGCGAAAACTTGCCTGGAGATGTTCGCAATCGTCGCCTGCGATCAGGCGAGGACTTGGTTGCCCGGCGAAGCCAGCACCGGTCTTCAACGTTCTCATCACCCGAGAGCGGCTAAGACGTCGTGCCAGTCTTCCAGCCAGGCCGCCGCTCAACCAAGCCGACGACAAGTGACAAGTACGACGATTGTCACCATTACCGACGCGAGTTGAAATGGCTTCATACAACTGCATCTGGTGCTAAAATCCAGCAATGGCCGGAACTCAAGTAGTCCCCAATGAATGGACGAAGTTCGCGCCAACTCCCCGACCGCTCACCGATGGAGACAAGTGGCACGTATTCCTTTCTTACCGATCGGTAAATCGGCCCTGGGTGCTGAATCTTTACGACGTGCTGCGTCAGCAGGGCTTCACCACTTTCATTGATCAATGCGAATTGCGGGCGGGTGATGAATTGATGCTGCGTCTGCAAAATGCGCTGGCCGCCAGCCAGTCCGGAGTACTAGTGTGGTCCAGGGCGACCGGCGACTCCGACTGGGTGGCGAGAGAGTATCAGGTACTCGAGAGGCAGGCGACGTCGAAACCCGACTTCCAGTTCGTGCCGGTGCTACTGGACCGCTCGAAAGTGCCTGCGATCTTGGGCAGCCGGATATACCTCGACTTCAGCTCGTATCCCGATGGGCCGAATGGCGGCGACCTGTTGCGGCTGCTCTATGCGATAGTGGGCCGACCATTGAGCGCGGAGGCGGCGAATTTCGCAGTCCAGCAGGATGAAGCGGCGCAAGAAGCATCCGCAAAGATCGGATCGGCAATTAAGAATGGAGACCCTGACCGGCTGATTCGATTGTTCGAGCAGGGAGGCTTAGTTTGGCAAACTTCCTCGACTTTGGGGTGCAAGGCGGCGGAGGGACTCACCAGGCTTGGCCACAATGATGAAGCGATTGTGCTTCTACAGAAGATCTCAGCGCGGTTTCGCAAATCGATACGGCCCAAGCAGCTATACGCGCTGGCGCTAGCGCGGCGAGGGAAGGGAACCGACCTTAGCGATGCACAAGAAATCCTGGGCGAGCTATACGATCGTGACCAGCGAGACCCTGAAACTCTTGGCATCTACGGAAGAACGTGGATGGACCGTTACGACAAGACCGGCGACATCAAATCGCTAAGACAGTCAAGAGACCTGTACGCGGAAGCGTTTGAGCGAGCTCCGGATGATTACTACACGGGGATCAATGCTGCTGCCAAGAGTACTTTGCTGGGAACAGGGGAGGACCTGAAGAAAGCGGCGGATTACGCGGAGCGTGTGCAAAAGATCGTCGGTACAGAGCCCCATCCTCGGGACTACTGGATGACCGCCACGGTTGGCGAAGTATTTCTAATGCAGAAGAAGTACCAGGATGCCGCCCGGCTCTATGATGCTGCTGTTGCCATGGCGACCGAGGAGATAGGATCGCAGCTTTCAACCTGGAAGCAAGCCTGCCGTCTCATGAAGAAACTGCAACCGAGCGCGGAGGAAGGCGAACTGATCCGCCATGTGTTTGCCGATCTTCCAGACTGCCACCAGCTCCTGGTTAACTAGACTGTCAGGCCGGAATCACTGCGCAAGAGAAGATCAGCCATCCGCTGATGCAGGTCTACCATTACATACTAGACTAAAGGTCCGCGGCGCACCCATTCTGGGACTTGAACTATTACAGAAACGGTCCAAAATGTGCCGTTTCGACTTGCGCTCCAGCGGCGATGCCAACCTTAGTCAATATAGGGATGTTCTCGACGGCATCCATCTTCTGGATGCTTGACGAATCGACCGCAGGGAAGCCAAGCGCTGCGAGGCCTTTACTGCTCAGATCAACGTTGTAGCGGCAGTACAAGAACCGCTTGCCCAAATCGGTAGTGAGCGGAATCGGAGGCGCAGCGTAATACTGGTCCTTCGTCATGCCCTCCTGTGCCTGACGGGGAACCAGGTCCATGATTTCGTTGTCCAAATGTGCGCCGTAGGTGCAGCGTCCGACGGTGCGGCAATTGATATCCTGATCGACCTGGATGGTGTACATCAGCCCGCCAGGAATTCCCGCAACATTCGAGAGGATGTTTTTGTTGGGCGACTCGGCGGTGGTCCCCAGCGACTCCGCAGCCCCGGTGCCGACGGAAACGATCAGCAAGTTCTTTTCGCCCGTGGTCCAGCACAGGCGATACGCGGGCTCGGTAGCCATGCGATAGAGCAGAAATGCCGGATTATTGTGCGACGTCACCCCGCCGTCCACGAAGACGAACGCCTTCGAAGGATCGTTCGGGTCCCAGGCCAGAACTTCGGGTGGAAAGTAAACTGGCGCCGCAGTACTGGCCCGAATGAGCTGCCATAGCGGGATCTTCAGGTTGCAGTCCTTGCGGCTGGAGTCATTGTACTTCGCGTCCGGGTTGCTGCTTACGGGCCATGGCGAATCGGTAGTGAAGTTCTTTGTTACCACCAGGAGCAGGCACTTGAGGCTCTTTTCGGTGAGAACTTCCGCTGGCTCCAGCGTCGTGTCGTGGCCAAAAACGTCCTGCAACTTGGCCTTCAGTGGATCAGCCGTGTAGAGCGACCGTAAGCGTTGGAGCAGATGGGACGACTCAAACATCTGCTCCCCGGCAGAGGTATAGAAGGAGAATAGGTCGGCAGTGGTCATGCCCCGCGCGAGACCGGCCGCGATGATGGCTCCGGTGCTGGTCCCGGCAATATAGTCGAAGTAATCGCACAGCTTTTGACCGGTCTTGTCCGCTACCAACTTCTCAATCTTCTGCACAATGCCGAGGGTGAGAATGCCGCGAATGCCACCGCCATCCAGGGCCAACATGCGGTGCCGGCGGTCTTGTTCGTAGCGAAGGCGCAAAGATTTCCATCGTTCGGGATGAAGTAGCATCAAGGTCTCCTGTGCGGCGGCAAAGCCAACGCTCGACGCCTGTTTGTGCGAGACTGTAGGGCAACCGGAAACGGAAGATGATCATAGCGCTAGCCGGCCGAAGAGTCGATGCAATTGATGCCAGTGAGCCGAGGTTCCCCCTGCAAAATGTCGGACGAGTCAGCTTGGCAGTACGAGCTTTGCTGCAACAACAGGACGCGACGGCTGTTGTAAGCTCGGCAGCCTGCGGCGCCGATCTCATCGGGTTGTCGGAAGCAGGAAAGCTGGGTTTGCGGCGCAGGATCGTACTGCCATTCGGCCGGCAGCAGTTTCGGGAGACATCGGTTGTCGATCGGCCGGGTGATTGGGGCGAGCTTTACGACAGCTTTCTCGATGGGGTCGAAGCGATGGGGGATCTGGTTGTGATCAACAAAGTGACCGAGGACGAGGCGTACTCGGCTGCCAATCGGGTGATCCTTGAAGAAGCGATTACCTTGGGACGGCAGCGCGTCGAGCCTGTCGGGGCAGCATTGGTGTGGGATGGTGCCTCGCGGGGCAAGAAGGATTACACTGAGCAGTTTGGTGCTCAAGCGCGGAATCGTGGTCTCGCGGTGTTCGAAGTCCTGACGATCTGAATCGAAACCGCTCTAACACAAAGCCGCATGCTGCGCTAGAATCGTCGCCCATTCATCGCTAATTCGCTGTTGCCACAACTCCGATGGCAAGGTGCCTCTCGCTTGGTATCCGCTGCGGCGCTTGGTCTCGGCGATCAGGGCCTCACGCACAGTGTCGAAATCTCCGAGTTCCAGCCGCTTGTAGAGCTGTTCGATGACCTCGACAGGATTTGCGATCAGGGACTCGTAGGTCATCGTCGTGAAACGGTTCGCCGGCAGATCGGCGGTACTCGAGGCCAGCTTCGACTCAAACCGAGGACGATCGGCGAGAACCGCCTCGCGGATGTTGTCATCAGCGGGGATTGGTGTCAGGGCATACGTTTCAAACATTTTGCGCCACATCCTGACCACCGATTCGAAGCTGGTCAAGGGGTCGCGCGCGATTAAGACGAAACGCGCATCCGGAAGCAATTCGCGGAGCGTGGAGACGCGGAAGCCGTGTGTCGGCGATTTGAGAATCATGGGCCGCTGCGATCCACGTGCCGATACGCCAGCGAGAAAACTCAGGAAGACCTCACGCCAGCTCTTTTCGTCTTGCGGTGTAAGGTCGCGAGGGTCCGTCAGCTTCAGAGCCTCTGGCAATATCGCGGGAATAAGAAGTGCTTCGTAAGGTGAACGCGCTCCCAGTGACAGAAGTGCGAACTCGTCCTCCTGCGGCGAGCTGGATCGAACATCCATGTCGTCCATCGGCCGATGCATGCTGGAACCTTGGCGAGCCAGGGCCGAGGCTTCGGAGAACAGGAAGTGATGAGGGTTCATGCAGGCATGCGTAGTAGGGTACGTATAACGGGCATCGAGGCATAGCAACTCGTGCAGCAGAGTAGTGCCGGAGCGCCAGTAGCCGAGAATGACTACCGCGTTCCGGTAATTGGCGTCGTCCAGTTGCGCGCGCGAGAGCGTCTCCTGCAATCCCGCCATCGCGGAGAATAGGGAACCGGGCACCAGCGTTTGCCACAGTACCATAGAGCTCGGCGGTAGATGCCAGTTCCGGCGCAGTTGCCGCCAGGCGCTTGCAGTAAGGTTTAGGTATTGTCGGCTCACGTCGGATTTTGTACCAGATCTGGGAATCGCGCATGGATGGCCGTGCGCAAGGCTTCCGCCCGAGCAGGATGTTCGGCACTACGGTCAAGGTTCCAGATTTGCGCTTCGTTCAGTGGACGAAGTGCACCCTTTCGAGTATCGAGGTAAACGAGGTACTGGTACTGCCCATCGATCACCCCTACCGTCCCGTGCCTGACGGGCTTAAATACGCTATTTTTCTCAAAATGTTGCGTGAAGGCCAGTCCCTCGCCTTCTCCTTGGCCATTCCGGTTCAACCACCCCGCCAGTGATTGGCCGCGCATCCAATCCGGTTTCGGCACGCCGGCGAGCTCGAGAATTGTAGGCGCAAGCGCGGTCTGATCGGCGGTAAAAGCAACCGTACGGCCGTCCTCTTGGCCCGGGGTTCGACTGATAAGCGGAACGTGAATCACCGGGCGGGTCAGATACTCGCTACGGTGTGTATAGACTGCGCCTTCGAAGCTTTCCCCGTGATCGGCCGACACGATAACGGTGGTATCCCGCAATTTCCCGCTTTTTTCCAGGTCCGACATAAAGGCGCCGAAGGCGCGGTCGGCGGTTGCGATGAATTCGTCGTGGGCGAGGCGCCGGCGATCCACCTGGCTTTGCTGGTCAGGTGCGTAGTGCGGTTGCCAGCGAAGTCCAGATTCCTCTTCAAAAGATCGCAACTCGGCGTCAGGGAGGAAACGTCCCCGATCAACCGAATCGGGAAGATAGGGCTCATGAGGAGTCACAAGGTGCACCCATAGGAAAAATCCATCGGGCAATTTGGCGAGTACTTGCCGCGCCTGTTCGAAACTCGCAACTGGCCGGTACCGCATCGCGAGATTCTTGGG
>Ga0306921_10002202_pt1 | contig 19529 bp, 17 predicted proteins | sample sta12Cox44000080_FD_203760 | JGI IMG/M metagenome (GOLD analysis project Ga0306921, IMG submission 203760) | Lab enrichment of tropical soil microbial communities from Luquillo Experimental Forest, Puerto Rico - statoxic.12C.oxic.44.000.080 (v2)... | ecosystem: Environmental > Terrestrial >... | reverse complement strand
GGTGATGATGTAACGTCCCTCCGGCCGCGCAGTCGATTGGGCTCAGCGAAGCTAGGACGTTGAAGGACACGGGCCGCCGAAATCGATGAGGGTGACCTAAGGGTGCGCAAGAAGCGTCGCCAGCGGCAAGGCGCCGGGCGCGTGAGCCGGTCTGCAGCAGGCCGCCGCAGCGCCCGCACATTGAAGAAGGGCCCGGTTGCCAGGTACGCGAAGGCGACCTGGGTCGAAGCCGGCGTTCTCCGGGCCATCAGTCAGCCCGGACCCGTCATCGCCCATATCAGCCCCGAACCGCGCCTGCCGGTGATCCAGGTCTCCTTTACCATCCCGACACGCATTCCGAAGCTGGGCGCGGGTCACCTGGTTGGACCGCTGAGCTACGTCGCGTCGATTCTCTACAATGACCACGGTCGAAATGACGTGCTGTCGCTCTCCGGCCGCAGCTCCGCTCAGGCGTTTGGCGTCGACTTCGGCATGGAGGTGCGCGGCGGGACATTGCGCGTCGACGTGACGTACGACTGGAGTTATCAGAACGCCCCGAATCGCGTTCATACCAACGATTCGATATCAGGCCTGATTCTCGGAGACAATCCTCCGCCCGATGTGATCCGGGCCGAACTCGGTGACCTGCGTCTCCAGGTCATCGCCTACCTCGAATCCCGTTTCCGCCAATTCGATGCTCAGGGGCATCCGCTGTGGGGCCCGCCCAACGGATTCGGGGTGATGCAGCTGGACAACCCGGCTCCGAGCGCGCGCGAGATCTGGGACTGGAGGGCCAACGTCACCGCCGGGAAGCAGTTGTTTCAGGCCAAGGAACGCGAGATCCGCCAGCACTACGCCAACATCTTGTCGGCCAACCCCGGAGCCGTCCCGCTGACCGAAGATCAGCTGCGTGCGGCGCTCTACCAGTACTACAACACCGGAAACAAGGCCTACTACTGGATCTGGGACCCGGGGTCGAAACGGTGGATCAAGTCGGTGACGGCATATGGCGACAAGGCGATGAGCATCGAGGCGCTGGCGGAAACCGGCCGCACGGGCGAGATCCCCGACTGGGATTGAACGTCGGTCTCACGGTGCGCGCCACCGCCGCCATCACGGTGCGGGCCGCCAGCCGCGCGCCGCGGCGAGCTGCCGCAGGTCCGGGTCGGTCGCCGAGAGCGGCGGGAGCCAGTCTCCGAGACGCTCCCGCCACCACCAGGCGTGGCTGGGATCGCCGCGCGGGGCGAACTCGTACCGATAGTACGAGGCGCGGATCCAGCGCGGCGGAGTGCCCGGGAACGGGTCGTTGGCCAGCAGGCTGAGCGCGCCGCGGTCGCCGTGGAGCAGCTTCCACACGAAGTGCAGCGTCCATGGGTACTCGCGGGGCGTCGACATCGCCGCGAACCAGATCGACCAGTCGAGCCGCGGCTGGAACGGCGCGATGACCGGCGGCCGCCGCATCGGGTCGCCCGGCTTGGCCGGGAACTCGTACGCCGTCCAGCGCGCTGCGTCATCCGGAACGGAATCGCGCGTCCCCTCGAACACGATCTCGTAGCGTTCGCGGCCCACGCTGCCAAAGGCGCCGTAGGTGTTGACCAGGTCGAGCCGGTCGAACGACGTGTTCATGACCTGCTGCGGCGAGAGCAGATTCAACACCACCGGGACGCTGAGCAGCGCGACCAGCGCGAGCAGCACCGCCGCCGCGACGCTCTGCGCCCGCGACGGCGCGGCGGCCCGGGCGGCATGGTCGGCCGCGGCGCCGACCTGCCGCGGCAGGAAGCGCCGCAGGAAGGCGTCGTCGAAGCAGGCGAGGACCGGCACGATGGTCAGGTAGTTCAGGAACGACAGGTTGCCGCTCAGGATGAGCGAGATCTGGAACGCCAGCATCGCGATGCCGCCGGTGATCCGCAGGCGGCGCCACCGGTCGGGCGCCAGCGCGAACCAGCACGACACCAGCTCGACGAAGTGGTTGTAGAGCACCTCGAGCCGGTGCACCACCGCGGGATGGAAATGGAACCAGGGCGAGAGCGGGTTGGGCAGCGGCTGGGTGAGGTAGTGGAAGTCGAGGCAGGTGAGATCGCGCCAGCACGAGTCGCCGCGCAGCTTGATGAGCCCGGCCCCCAGCATGATGCGGAAGATCAGCCAGCGGAACAACCACAGCACCGCCCGCGGCGGCGGCCGCCTCGGGAACGGACGGGGATCGAGGAGCGGGCACAGGAAGATGGCGAGGAAGCCGGTCTCGAGGAGCTGGATCTCCCACCCGTAGCCGTACCACTCCTGACCGACGTGGACGAACGACATGTAAAGCGCCCACAGAGCCGCGAGCAGGAGAGCATTCGCGCAGCCGGCGAGCAGGAGGAGCGAGAGTCCGGCGCCCAGCCACGCCACCCACACCAGCGCGGAGTCGGAAGCGCCGATCCAGAACAGGCTCGGGAACTGCATGAATCCCGCGAAACGCGACCCGAGGGCCGCCGCCACCTCGCGCAGCCACAGCGAGGCCGGCGTGAGACCGTTGCTTCCGATCAGGGGCACGACCTGCCTCGCGGCGGACAGGAAGGCAAAGAAGTAGACCAGGCCGAGGAGACGCAGAATGAGGAAGCGCGTCAGCCAGAATCTGGAGCCCCGACCTTCATCCCCGGCGGGGCGGAATCCTGGCGTGGAGCCCCCGGCGGTTGAGACCGCAGGAATACTCGCCGCCCCTTCCGAGCTCCCGCAAGGAATGCCCATCGCCCGCCCCCATCGTGTGGTGCGCCGCGCAACGGCCGGCGCCAGTCTGGCCCAGCATGCGGGGGCCGCTCAAGCCGCGCGAAGTGCCGCCTTGACCGTCCAGGGCGGATCGGCTATTAGTAACCATATGGTTACCAATAACGAGTCGCTCGACCACACCTTCGGAGCCCTGGCCGACCGCACGCGCCGCGCCATCCTCGACCGGCTCGCACGCGGCGATGCCACCGTCGGCGAGCTGGCGCGACCATTCAAGGTATCGCGGCCGGCGATCAGCAAGCACCTGCGCGTGCTCGAGCGCGCCGGGCTGGTGCGGCGCGCCCGCGAGGGGCGCATCAGTCGCTGCGCCCTCGACGCGGCCTCGATGCGCCGGGCGGCGGAGTGGATGAACGGCTACCGGGAGTTCTGGTCCGGGCGGCTCGAAGCGCTCGCCCGTTTCGTGGAAAGGAGACGGTCATGAAGTCCGCAGTTCATTCGCTGTGTGTGACGCGCACCATCCGTGCCGATCAGGAGACGCTGTTCCGCGCCTGGACGGATCCCGCCGAGCTCGCGCACTGGTGGCGCATGGAGGGCGACGGCTGGTCGTTCGCGGGTGCGGAGATCGACCTCCGGGTCGGCGGCCGCTATCGCCTGAGCATGACGGACCCGAGCGGCAAAGCCCACGTGGCGGTGGGCGTCTACCGCGAGATTCAACGCCCGACCTCCCTCGCCTTCACCTGGGACTGGGAGGAGCCGGCGAGCCGCGTGGGCGACACCCTGGTCCGCGTGCAGTTCAAGGACGCGGGCAAGGGCGTGACCGAGGTGGTCCTGACTCACGAGGGTTTCGCGGAGGCCGCGCGCATGAGCAGCCACGAACAGGGCTGGGCGGTCCTGCTCGGATTGCTCGACCAGCACCTGTCCCGGTGACTACTTCTTCACGAACGGCCCGCCGACCTCTCCCCAGCCCCACCGCGGCATCGGCGAGTCGGCGCTGGGGGCCGAGTCGGACTGCGAGGTCAGGACCGCGATGCGCGATCCCCACTCGAGGTAGGCGACGAGGGCGGAGCGAAACTCCGGATCGGCGGGCAGGCCGATTTCGTCGGCACACTGCAGGAGCAGCTGCATCCACCTCGCACGCTGCTCCTGGCTGAGCTTGCGGCCCACGTGGCGGCTCAGCATGTGAGGATGGCCACCCATCTCCCGGCTGTAAACCCGGGGACCGCCAAAGACCTCGGCGACGAACGCCGCGACGTGCTTGAAGTGCTCGGGAGGCATTCCGGCGAACACCGGGGCCAGAATCGGATCCGATGGCACCTTCGAGTATAAGACGCTGAACAGGCGCTCGATCGCCGGCATTCCGCCCATCCATTCGAACAGCGTGGGCGCCCCTTCCCTGCTCGGCATGGCTACCTCCCGGATCTTCGACCAGGCTCGATCATCGGCAGCCGCGCTCCGGCCGGCGCGCGCCGCCGCAGCCTTCGGCGCGGGCGGCGGGGCTCATCGGGGCAGCGAGTCGCCGGGGAAGCTGCGGATGTTGTGAACCTCATAGGTGAAGATTCCGGCCATGACGCCGGGGTCCGTGTCCATGATCCGCCGCACCTCGTCCGCCGGGGCGTCGAAGATGCAGAAGCCGGCGACCTCGCCGCGGTCGGTGACCGGACAGACGATCGGCATCAAGGCGGCGGCGCGGAGCGCGTAGTTGCGGCGGCCGTGCTCCCAGATGATGCCGTCGGCCGCCGGGCGGACGAGCTTCGGAGTCGCCTTGAGCACGACGGCGCAGTACGCCCGGGTGGTCGCCAGGCCGGCCTTCATGGTGTCATCGGTGATGGTCGGCCATTGCATCGCATTTCCTTTCATCGTCATGACGAGCTCCTCGAAGTGGATGGGTCTGGCGCGTCGCCGGGAGCGCACGCGAGCTCCTCCCCATCGTACGGCCTTGACCGTCTCCGACGCCACGGCGTCGTGCCCGAGCCCCGTTCGACGGCGGATGCGGGATCGAGATTCGACCGGCACCCGGGTTCGAGCTCCTCGAGGCTCCTCATCGCCGTGCCGCCTTGACCATCTGTTCGCGCAGCGGCGTCACGCTCAAACGGGTCAGGAAGAGCAGGTCCTCCGTGGGAAGGTGGGACTTCATTCGTGCCGTCACGGCGTCCACCAGCGCGTCGCCCTGGAGCCGCTCGTCGCCGGCCAGGGTTTGAACCGACTCGAGGAACCGCTCGATGTACTGCCTCTGCCAGTCGAGCAGGGTGTGGCCGACCGCCGGCTCGCCGTGACCCATGTAGAGCTGAGCGTCGCGCGGGAACTCGCGCTTCGCGCGCTCGAGGTTGGAGAGCCAGGCCTGGTGGAAGCCATCCGCCAGATAGGCGTGCATGCGGCCGTAGACCAGGTCGCCGGTGAAGACGCGCGCCGGGCCCTGGCCCTCGAGCACCCACCAGCTGTCGTGCGGCGACTCGCCTGGACCGGCGTCGATGACGCGAAAGACTGCGCCCCCGACGCTGACCCGCTCACCATCCCGGACCGCCCGATTGGGGAACTCCCGTACCGCGGCCCACTCCTTCCCGAACATGGGGCGCAGGATGACTTCCTTTTCGGCGTCGTCGCGACGGATCACCCAGTCGACGCCCTCCACGGCGAACACCGGCACCGGCGCACCTTCGATCAGCGTGCCGATCGCGCCGTAGTGGTCCGGGTGACTGTGCGTGACGATGACGCCGGCCAATGGCTTCCCGAGCTGGCGAACACGGCCCGCCAGCGCGCGTCCATCCGAGACTCCGAGCGTCGCATCGATCGCCACCACGGCGTCTGCGGTTTCGACCAGATAGGCGTTGACCGGGAACAGGCCGGCCTGAAAGCGGTGGACGTTGATCGTCGAGTTCATGGCGAACCTCCTGCGGGGCCGAGCCGATACAGACAGGTCTGTCTGCTCACACGAGACTGACAAGTCTGTATACTGTGGTCAAGGACATTCTTGGGGAGGGGAGGCCAAGGCGTGAAGACCACCCTGCCGCCTCGCGAGCGGCTGCTGGACACGGCCGGGAAGCTGTTCTTCCGGCATGGCTTCCAGGCGGTCGGGATCGACCGCATCCTGGCCGAGTCGGGCGTGGCGAAGATGACGCTCTACCGGCACTTCAGCTCCAAGGACGCGCTCATCGACGCGTACCTCCAGCGCGCCGACCAGCAGTTCTGGACCTGGGCCGAGCACGCGATGGCCCCCGCCGAGGGCGCGGAGGCGAAGCTCCAACGCCTGTTCGAGGCCGCCTCGAAGCTGGCGCGGAGTCCGGAGTGTCTGGGCTGCGTGTTCCAGGGCGCGGCCATGGCATTCCCCGAGATGGATCATCCCGGCCATCGGCGCGCCCTGCAGCACAAGGAGAGGGTCCTCCGGCGCCTGGCAGCGCTCAGCCGGGAAGCGCGCCTCCGCGACCCCGAAGGACTGGCCAGGGCCCTCGCCCTCCTGCTCGACGGAGCATGGGTCGCGGCTCGTGTGTTCGGGCCCGGCGAGAACTCGGCGCTCGAGCTGGGTGCGGCGGCGGCGGCTCTCCTCGACGCGCATCGCCCGCCGGCCACGCGCAGCGCGCACCGGAAGCGAAGGCCCTAGTGCGGATGTCGCTTCACGGAACCGTTATGCTGGCCGCCGTGCCATCCTCATTCCTCCGGACCGCGCTCATCGTCTGCGTCGAGGTCCTGCCGCGAGTGGCGCTCGCCGCTGGCGCCGCCGCTTCCCAGGCGGCTCCCGCCCCGCCCGACACGCTGCCGATCGAGCGCGCGGGCATCCCGCAGGCGATGCTCGCCACCGAGCGCGGCGAGATCGTGCTGGTCGACGTGCGGCCGGCGGTCCTGCGCGCGCTCGGTCACATCCGGGGCGACGTGTCGGCGCCGCTCGACCGGGTGGCGGCCGCCAGTCGCGACCTGCCGCGGGACCGGCGCCTGGTGTTCTACTGCGCCTGCCCGGCCGAGGAGCTGGCGCTCGATGCCGCCCGCGCGGTGCTCGCGTCCAGGAAGGACGCCCGGGTGGCGGTGCTGGTCGGCGGCTACGACGGCTGGCGCGCCGCCGGCGGCCCGATCCAGGTGGACGCGAGCTGGGAGGAGGCCTTCCACGTCACCGACCCGCCGGCCGCGGGATGGGGCAAGACGCCGGTCGATACCACGCGCTGCCGCTATGACGTCGACACCACCACCGCGGCGCAGGGCCACTCGAGCGGGCGCATCACCTGCGTGCCCGACAGCGCAGCGTGGGGCTTCGCGGGCTATACCCAGCGACTGGACGCCGACCGGCTGCGCGGTCGCCGCGTCACGCTCTCGGCGATGGTGCGCACCCAGGACGTCGCCCGCGCGGCGCTGCTGTGGATCGGCGCCGAGGATGCCGAGGGCCGGATCATCTACCGGACGCCGCCCGGCGTCGATCCCATCGTCGGCACCCATGACTGGCGCATGTCGGTGGTCAGCGGCGAGATTCCCCCCAACGCCGAGAAGGTGCTGATCGGAATCTCCCTCCTGACCTCGGGTCGCGTGTGGCTCGACGACGTCCACCTCGTGGCCCCCGAGACGCTGGGGCTCCCGCGCTTCCGGGTGGTGGTCGGGAACAGCGGCTTCGAGCACTGAGCCGGGCCCGCCCGGCTCGGCTCGAGTTCGGACTCGCGGTTTCGTCCGACGGCTTCTCGTGCCGCTTGACCGCGCATTCGAGCGCAGCCGGCACGCCCTGCTGGGGTCTGGACGGGCGGCATGGTTTTGCCGACGACCGGCAAACGATCGAGCCGCGCGTCGCGCATCTACATTGCGCGTGAGAGACGAGCGACCCAATCCCCATTCAGGAGAAGCGCCATGACATCCGCCCAAGAATCACTCGCCCCGCGGCGGCCAGGACCGCCGCGCGTGCGCCTCGCCGCCCTGCTCGCCATCGTCGCCATGGTCGGTCGGAGCATCAACGCGAGCCCCGCCCGGGCGGACTGGCCCCAATTCGGACAGCCGATCAGCACCTTCCCCGACAACCAGGAGCACTCCGCGGTCGCCACCGACGGGGCGGGCGGCGCGATCGTCGCCTGGCAGGACGGTCGCTTTCCGACCGTCAACATCTTCGCCGAGCACGTGCTGTTCAGTGGCGACCTGGATCCATTGTGGCCGTTCGAAGCCCAGCCCCTGCTCACCGACCCCATCGCGCTGTCGACCGCGGATGGTGGGCAGACGACTCCGGTGATCGTCCCGGACGGCGCGGGTGGTGCGATCGTCGCCTGGCAGGACAACCGCGATCCGGTCACCGGCACCGACATCTTCGCCCAGCACGTGCTGGGGACCGGTGAGGTCGATCGCTCCTGGCCGGCCAACGGCGCCGCGCTGTGCACCGCCGTCGGCGTGCAGGATGGCCTGGTGATCGCCACCGATGGCGCGGGCGGGGCCTACGTTGCCTGGACGGACAGCCGGCTGGGGGCCGGCGAGATCGACATCTTCGCGCAGCACGTGCTGGCGTCCGGGGCGACGGACGCCCGCTGGCCCACCAATGGCCTCGACGTGTGCACGGCGCCGGGGCGTCAGGAGTTTCCCGCCATCGTCTCGGACGGCGCCGGTGGCGCGATCATCGCCTGGGACGGCCTGCGCAGCGCCGCGACCGGCTCCGACGTCTTCGCCCAGCACGTATTGAGCGCGGGAGTCGTGGACCCCGCCTGGCCGGTGAACGGCCGTTCCCTGTGCGCTGCGCCCGGGGGTCAGGTGCGCCCCACCATCGCTCCCGATGGTGGCCACGGCGCCGTCGTGTCGTGGAGCGACAGCCGCGTCGTCGGCACCAGTCACATCTTCGCGAACCATGTGCTCGCGTCGGGCGCTCTCGATCCCGCTTGGCCGGAGGACGGTCGCGCCATCTCCAACGCGGGCGTGCTCGAGTCCCGGCCGCTCGCGGTGTCGGACGGGGCCGGCGGCGCGATCGTCACCTGGCAGGCCTTCACCGTCCACCTCAACATGGTCGCCCAGCACATCACCGCGGCCGGCGTCGTGGACCGAGCCTGGCCGGGCGGGGGCCGGGCGTTGAGCATCACCCCACGTCAGCAGAGCCTCGCCGACATCGTCTCGGACGGCGCGGGCGGCGCCGTAGTCGCCTGGCAGGACAGCTTCGCGGTCGTCGCCCAGCACGTCCTGTCGTCGGGGGGCCTGGATCCGGCCTACCCGGACACCGGGCTCCAGGTATGCAATCTCCCCACTCAGGCGGGCGATGTCTCGCTGGTCGCGACTGGTGCGAGCGGCGCGATCGCGAGCTGGACCGACTCCCGTAACGGCAAGGACACCGACATCTACGCGATGCAGGTGCTCGCCATCACTGCCGCCGGCGTGCCGGGGCCGGCGTCGTCCGGCCTCGCGTTCGCGCCACCGAGCCCGAACCCGGCACGCGGGTCGCTGCGGTTGCAGTTCGGGCTGCCGCGCTCGGCGCGCGTCAGCCTGGTCGTCTGCGACGTGACCGGGCGCCGGCTGCGCGAGCTGGCCTCGGGGATTCGCCCCGCGGGCGAGCAGTCGCTGACCTGGGATTTGCGCGACGACCGCGGGGCCGCGGTCGGCGCCGGGCTCTACTTCGTACGGCTCGAGGCCGACGGACGAACGATCACGCGCAAGGTCGCGACCCTCCACTGACGGGCGGGCGCGCCCGCAACGGCTTCACGGAGCCTGTTCGAGGGCCCGATCGAGCCGGGCCAGATCGCGGCGGAGCGGGGAGTCGGGACCGGCGCCGATGCGATCCGCGATGACCCTGGCCTCGTTGATCCTCGCCCGGGCGGCGGCGGCGGCGCCGCACTGAAGCTCGTACCGCGCTCGAGTGCAGAGGAGCCGGCCGAAGAAGAACTGATCGCCCACTCCGCGGAGCAGGGCTTCGGCACGCGACAGGGCACGGCCGGCTTCCTCCCGCCGCCCCTCCTCCAGGTGCAGGTCGCCCAGGAACCCCTGAAGAATACCTTCGTTGCCGCGGCTCCCCATCTCGCCGAGCATCGCGATCGCCTTCTCGAGTCGCGCCCGCGCCTCGTTCATGCGTCCCTCATCGCGGTCCAGGTTCCCCAGCGCACCGAGATAGAACCACTCGAAGTGCCGGTGGCCGGTCTCACCGAGCAGCGCCAGCGCCGCGTCCAGACAGGCGCGCGCCTCGTCCTTCCGGCCCGCCTCCTGGTTCACCAGTCCGAAGTTGCCGAGCAGGACGCCCTCGAGGTAGCGGTCACCCGTCTCGCGACAGATGGCGAGCGCCGCCTCCATCATCGCCCGCGCCTCTTCGACCAGCCCCTGCTCGAAGTGGAGGAAGCCGAGGTTGCTGAGCACCGCCCCCTCCCAGCGCCGGTCGCCGACCGCGCGGAAGATGGCGAGCGCCTCCTGGTAACGGACGCGCGAGGCGTCCAGCTCGTCCCGGTGGGAGTTGCCGAGCGAGTTGAGCGCCAGGGCCTCGGTCTGCCGATCCCCGACCCCGCGCGCGACCTCGAGCGCCGCCTCGATTCGTGCCCGGCCCTCCTCGAGGTGGCCCTGCTCGCGGAGCAGCTCGCCCAGTCGCCGCAGGGTCCTCCCCTCCGAGCGTTGGTCGCGGAGCCTGCGGTGAATCGCCAGCGCCGCGTCGCAGCGGGCGCGCGCCTCCTCGAGCCGCCCCGATCGCCATTCCGCCTGCCCGAGCGTATCGAGGACGCGGGCACGGTCGACGGGCTCGAGCTTGACCCGGAGCACGGTCATCCCCAGATCGACCGCGAGGTCGAGGGGACCGCGGCGCTCGAGGATCGCCCAGGCCGCGCGGTAATGCGCCGCCCCCTGGGCGCCGTCGCCGCGCGAGGCGCCGCGACGGCACGCGGCGATCAGGTTCTCGAGCTCCTGCTCCATGGCATGGCGGCGCTGCAATCCTTCGTGCCGGTCGAGCGCCTCGATCGCCGCCTCGCTCCCGAGCCGCGCATACCACCGGCCGTGCCGCTCATGGGCGGAGCGTGCCGCCCGCGGCCCGCTGGCTCCGCGAATCGCATGGCCGTCCATCAGCTTCCGAAGCGCGTAATCCTGGACGCTCGCGAACATCCCGAATCGCGCGGTGGCGAGGCATGCACGCCCGGGGCTGACCGGCACCCAGCTCCTCAGCAGGCTCTTGTCGAAGAGCGCCTGCACCACGTCCACCGCCCAGGGCCGGTGCCGTGACCGACCCAGGTCCAGCACGGCTTCCGCCGCCTCCAGCGTGAAGCCGCCCTCGAACACCGCGCACTGGGCCAGCGCCGCCTGTTCCCACGGTCGCAACAGCTCCCACGAGGCGTCGAGCACCGCCTGGAGGCTGGCGTGGCGCCCGCCGGCCCCGCCGCCCAGCAACCGGAAACGATCCCGCATGTGCTCGGCGATCTGGGCCGGCGTCAGGATCCGCATCCGCGCCGCCGCCAGCTCGATCGCGAGCGGTATCGCGTCCACCAGCCGCACCACCTCGCGCACCGACTCCAGCTCCTGCCCCGGGAGCTCGAGCCCGGGACGCTGGCTCCTCGCCCGCTCCGCGAACAGCTCCACGCCGGACTCGATCGACAGCGGCTCGATCAACTGCGTCTGCTCGCCTCGCAGGTTCAGGCGCTCGCGACTGGTGACCAGAAAAGTCGCCTCCGCCGCCGCCCTGGTCCACGCGCCGACGGTGTCGGCGGCGTGCCGGACCAGCTGCTCGAAGTTGTCCAGGATCAGGAGACAGCGCCCGCGGCCCGCGATCGCGTGACCCACCTGGTCGCTCGGGTCGCCCTTCCCCGGCGGCACACCCAGCGTGCCGGCCACGGCGGCGGCGATCCCGTCGCGGCTGCGCGCATCGGCGAGATCACAGAACCACACCCCGCCCGGCCAGCGCTCGCGACTTCGCCAGCCGTAACGCACCGCCAGACGCGTCTTGCCCATCCCCCCGGCGCCGAGCAAGGTCAGGACTCGCGTGACGCCTCCGAGCCAGCGGTCGATCGCCTCGAGCTCCACGTCCCGGCCCACGAATGCGTCCTGCTCCTCGGGCAGCGCGTGGCGCGGCACGCGCCACGATCCCGGGACTCGTCCGCTGGTGAGGGTCGCGCGGCCGGCCAGCGTGTCGGCCACGTCCTCCGCGCGAGCGAAGCGGCGGTTCGGCTCGCGCGCGAGACAGCGAAGGATCACCGCCTCCCACCGCGGCTCCAGATCGCGCGCGACGCGGCGCGGCGGCGGCGCGTCCTCGTTCAGGCGGCGGGACGCCGCCTCCACGACCGATCCGGGGAATGGCACCGTCCCCGTGACCATCTCGTAGAGCACCAGTCCCAGCGCGTAGATGTCCGCGGCCGGGCCCACCGGCTCGCCGCGCAGCTGTTCCGGGGCCATCGAGGCGAAGGTGCCGATGAGCCCGGTCCCGGTCAGCGCCGTCTCCGGCCCCGCGGCGCTCGCGACCAGCGCGCGCGCGATGCCGAAGTCGGTCACCACCACGCGATCGGCTTCCGCGGCGTGGACCAGCATGACGTTGGCGCTGTTGAAGTCGCGGTGGACCACGCCGGCGCGGTGGGCCGCCCCGAGCGCCGCGGCCATCTGCTCCGCGAGCGGCAGGACCTCCGCGGCGGCGAGCCGCCCACGCGATCTCATCCGCTCCCGCAGGGTCTCGCCGCGCAGCAGCTCCATGCTCAGGAACCATACCGGGCCGCCACGCCCATCGTGGCGGCCGAGGTCGTAGACCCGGCACACGTTGGGGTGGGCCACCGAGCGCGCGAGCAGCACCTCGCGCTTCAGACGCAGCAACGCCTCGCGATCGCCGACGAGGTCGAGTCCCAGGGTCTTGAGCGCGACCGGGATCGAGAGCTCCTCGTCGACGGCCTCGTAGACCACGCCCATGCCGCCGCGCCCCAGAAGCCGCTGGATCCGGTAGCGATTCGCGAGCCGCTCACCCGCCGCGAACGCCGACGTCCCGGGGCAGGCCCCGGGATCGGGCGGCTTCGTGCGAGTCCGGCCCGCACTGCGGCGCGCATGGTGGCCGGCAGTCCGGGTCCGGGATCGGCGGCTTTCCGTCATGCGCCAACTCCCCGTCCAGCGTTCTCTCTCTCTAGCCACGACAGGCGGCGCCGCTCGGCCGGCCTTCATCGGCGCCGCGGGGGCGAGCGCGGTCCGCGACCACCATGCAGAACAACGTGCACGCCGTGTGCCATCCGTACCCCGGGGCGCGTGTGGAGCCAAGAAAAAAGCGCCGGCGGAACGCGCCGCCCCTTAGGGGAAGCGGGTCTTACGGGGGGCGCCCAGTAGCCTGGCGGGCGGCGAGATCGCGGCACGGCCTCTACGGTCTACAGACCGAAGCGGTATTGAACGCCCGTGATGACGTGGGTGCGCGAGGTGAGGAAGCCGGCTTCGAAGCGGAACATCCAGCTCTTGCTGAGCTGGTACTGGCCACCGACGAGAAAGTTCCACATATCCTTCGGGCGCTTGTCGATGGAGTAGTCCACCGTGGACGACTCGGCGGTGCTCAGCGCGTGGTCCGCGGAATCCAGGAAGGCGCCGGCACGATCCAGCGCCGCCTTCGAGGCCGCGTATTTCGCCTTGTTCACGGGATCGGCCTGCTGCGGGGGCGACAGCCCGTTCCACCACGCGTCGATCTCTCCGTTGAGCTTCTCGACCTGCATCTTGGCCTGGTCTACGCCGGCCTGCCACTGGCCGATCGGCAGCGCGTCGGCGAGCGGAATCGATCCCGAGGTGCCGGTATCGATCGCGAGGCGAAACCCGCCCACCCAGACGTTGATGTTCTCGTCTGGATTCCTGAGCGTGAAGGACTTGCCCATGCGCGGGTCGAACACGAAGGCCTGGGCGGGCTTGTCGAGCTGCGGAACGTCAGTCCAGGTGAAGTTCATGTCGAGGGCGAGCCAGCCGCCGCCGACGCCGATGGTGGGTGTCAGGCCGAGGCCGAAGGTGTTGGCGGTGAAATCGACCTTGGTCTCGAGCGACAGCACCTTCTCCTCGTTCCCGGCGGAATCGGGAAGGTAGAGGCTGTAGCCCACGTCGGTGGAGGCCGAGGAGCGGCCGAGGATGCCGTAGACGTTCAGGAACGGGAACAGCCAGATGTCGGGCCGCAGCGAGATGCCGTCGCTCGACGACTTTGCCTTGTCGAAGCGGATCAGGCCGTCGAGGTTGTACATGGGGCCGCTGTTGAAGCCGACCTGCACGTTGTCGAGTATGAGGTCCGAGCGCTGCCCGTAGTACTGGAGGCTGAGGCCCGCGGAGTACGGCAGGTTGAACCCGCGCTTGGTGGCCTTGTCGCCCCAGATCGGAAGGGCGTAGGGATACACGGAGTGCTTGAGGCTGTCGGCCAGCGCGGCGTTCTTCTGTCCCACGACCTTGTCGCTGTACACCTGGGCGTCGACGACCGCTGCGCAGGACATGAATCCGATCAGGAGCATCCCCTTCACGCATCGCCGATCCATGACGGTCCCCTCGTCGCCCGAACGAACCCGCGCCATCCTACTCGATGCCGAGGCGCCCCACGAAGCCGGAACTGCGGTTCCTCACCGGCGGCGCGGCGGACAGCGGGACCCCACGCTCATCCCGCGGTCTTGTGGAAGCGGCGCGCGGCGAGCAGCAGCACGCTCGCGCCGATCAGCGTGAGCGCCAGATAGGAGCGCCACAGGGCCCCGAGGCCGGCGCCTTTGAGGAACACCGCGCGTACGATCTCGAGGAAATGGCGCACCGGGTTCAGCAGCGTCAGCCACTGGAAGCCGAGCGGCATGCTGGTGATCGGGAACATCAGCCCCGAAAGCAGCATGAGCGGCATGATGAACAGGAAGCTGGTGAGCACCGCCTCCTGCTGGGTGTTCGAGAAGGTCGAGATCAGGAGCCCCAGGCCCAGGGTCGAGATCAGGTACAGCATGCCGGCCAGCAGCAGCAGCGCGAGGCTGCCGCGAAACGGCACCTGGAACCACAGCAGCGCCACGGTCGCGATGACCACCAGGTCGGCGATGCACAGCAGGGCGAACGGCACCGTCTTGCCGACGATCAGCTCGCCGGGAGTGAGCGGGCTCACCATCAGCTGCTCGAGGGTCCCCAGCTCGCGCTCGCGCACCACCGCCAGCGAGGTCAGCATCAGGCTCAGGACCAGCAGCACGTTGCCCATCACCGCCGGAACGTTGTAGTCGCGGCTGCTCAGGTCGGGGTTGAACCAGGCCCGCTCGCGCAGCTCGACCGGCGGCGTGAGCGTGGCGCCGGCGTGCTGCTGCGCCCAGTTCTGGACGATGCGCTGGGCGTAGCCCATGGCGATGGTGGCGGTGTTGGAGCTGGTGCCGTCGAGCACCACCTGCACCACGCCCGTGCCGCGCGCCGCGTCCCGGGCGAAGCCGCGCGGGATCTCGAGCCCCACCAGCGCGCGGCCGCGATCGATGGCATTGGTCAGGTCGCGCGGCCGGTCGGAGAGGCCGACGCGATGGAAGTAGCCGGAGGAGAAGAAGGTGTCGGCCAGATCGCGCGACAGCTGGGTGTTGTCCTGGTCCACCACGAAGGTCGGGGTGCGCCGCACGTCGGTCGACACCGCGTAGCCGAACACCAGCAGCTGGATGACCGGGGCGACCAGCACCATGCGCACCAGGCGCGGATCGCGGAACACCTCGAGCAGCTCCTTGCGCACCAGCTCGCGCACCCGTTCCCACTTGGCGGTGAGGCTCACGCCAGCTCCTTGCGGAAGGCCCGGCCGGCCAGCCCGATGGTGATGACGGCGTAGAGCAGCATCAGGGCGGCCTCGGGCCACAGCACCGCCGGCCCCACGCCCTTGAGGAACACGCCCCGCACCACCACCAGGAAGTAGCGCGCCGGCACGAAGAAGGTGAGGGCGCGCAGCGGCAGCGGCATGACGTCGATCGGGAACATGAAGCCGGAGAGCAGCATGCCGGGCAGGAAGGTCGCGAGCATGCCGATCTGGGTGGCGAGCAGCTGGGTGCGCGACACCGCCGAGATGGCGAGCCCCAGCCCCAGGGTGCCGGTCAGGAACAGGAACGTGGGCACGACCAGGAACAGCCAATTGCCGCGGAACGGCACGTGGAACAGCAGCACCCCGACCGCCGAGGTCACCGCGACGTCGGCGGCGGCGATGACCAGGTACGGCAGCAGCTTGCCCAGCACCACCTCGAGCCGGGTGACCGGCGTCGAGGCCAGCTGCTCCATGGTGCCGCGCTCCCACTCGCGGGCGATGGTGAGCGAGGTGATGAGGCCGGCAATGATCATCATGATCAGCACCACCAGCCCCGGCACGATCATGTTGCGGCTCGACAGCTCCTCGTTGAACCACACCCGCGGGCGGGCGTCGACCGGCAGGCTCGCGGCGTGGGTCTCGAGCAGCAGGTTGCTGCTGAACTGCTGGATCAGCGCCTGGGTGTAGCCGATCGCGATGGTGGCGGTGTTGGCGTCGCTGCCGTCGACGATCGCCTGCACGCGGGCGACGCGGCCGGCGCCCAGGTCGGAGCCGAAGGTGGGCGGAATCACCAGCACCATCCGCACCGCGCCGCGGTCGAGCAGCGGGCCGATGTCCGCGGTGCGCGGCAGGCGCGCCACCAGCGTGAAGCGCCCGGCGGCGTGGAACGCGTCGACCAGCTCGCGCGCCCGCGAGCCGTGGTCCTGATCGACCACCGCCATGCGGATGTCGTCCACGTCCCAGGTGATGGCGTAGCCGAAGAACACCAGCAGGACCAGCGGCAGCACGAACGCCAGCACCAGGCTGCGCGTATCGCGCCGGAACTGGCGGATCTCCTTGCGCACCACCGCCATCAGGCGGGTGAAGTCGATCACCGTCAGGACCCCAGCACGCCGCCCGAGGCGTGGACCAGCGCCACGAACACGTCCTCGAGCGAGGGCTCGATCTCGCGCACCGCGCGCACCGTGACACCGCGTGCCGCCAGCGCCCGCGGCAGCGCGTCGCGCGCCACGGCGGCGTCCTGGACCAGCACGTGCACGAAGCGACCGTAGAGGCCGGCCTCGATCACGCCCGGCTCGCGCCCCAGCGCCTCGGCGGCCGCCGGGCCGTCGGCGGCGTCGATCTCGAGCAGCGGCGCCGGCATCGCGGCGCGCAGCGCGGCGGGGCGGTCGAGGGCGATGATGCGGCCGCGGTTCATGAGCGCCAGCCGGTGGCAGTACTCGGCCTCCTCCATGTAGTGGGTGCTCACGAACACCGTGGTGCCCTGGCTGGCGAGGGTATAGATCAGATCCCAGAAGGCGCGGCGCGAGATCGGGTCGACGCCCGAGGTGGGCTCGTCGAGGAACAGGATCGGCGGCTCGTGCAGCACCGCGGTGCCGAGCGCCAGGCGCTGCTTCCAGCCCAGCGACAGCTCGCGGGTCAGGCGGTCCTGGCTCCCGGTCAGGCCGGCCATCTCAAGCACCCAGTCGCGGCGCGCCGGGCGGCGCTCGCGCGGCACGGCGTAGAGTCCGGCGAAGAAGGCGATGTTCTCGTCGACGGTGAGGTCGCCATAGAGCGAGAACTGCTGGGACATGTAGCCGATGCGGCGCTTGATCTGCTCGGGATCGCGCCGCAGGTCGAAGCCCGCGACGCTGCCGCGCCCCGAGGTGGGAAGCAGCAGGCCGGTGAGCATCTTGATGGTGGTGGTCTTGCCGGCCCCGTTGGGGCCCAGGAAGCCGAACACCTCGCCGGCGCGGGCGGTGAACGACACCTGATCCACGGCCGTGAACGCGCCGAAGCGGCGGGTCAGGTCCTCGACGACCACGGTCGGCTGACCCTCCCGGTCGTTCACCCCGCCTCCGCGATGCGCTCGATGAACACGTCCTCGAGGGTCGGCACGATGCGCCGCACCTCGCCCACCTCGAAGCCGGCGGCGCGCAGGGCGCCCACCACGCGCGCGCCGTCGGCCGCGGGGTCGTCGACCGAGAGGTGCAGGTGTTCCCCGAACACCGCGGCGCGGTGAACGCCGGGGACGCGCGCGGCCGCCGCGTGGGCCTCGCGCACCCGGTCGACCGGCAGCGCGATCATCGCGTACGGGAGTCCGCGCTGCATCGCCTCGGCGGTGTCGATGGCGAGCTGCCGGCCGCGGTGCAGCATGACCAGGCGGTCGAAGCGTTCGGCCTCGTCGAGGTACGAGGTGCTCACCACCACCGTGGTGCCGTGCGCCACCATCTCGTGCACGATCAGCCACAGGTCGCGGCGCGAGATGGGATCGACGCCGAAGGTGGGCTCGTCGAGCAGCAGGATGGTGGGCTCGTGCACCAGGCAGCACGACAGCGCGAGTTTCTGCTTCATGCCCCCGGAGAGCTGGCCGGCCAGCCGGCTCTGGAACGGACCCAGCGCCGAAAAGTGGTAGAGGCGCTCAAGCCGCTCCGGACGGTGCGCGCGCGGCACGCGGTACAGGTCGGCGTAGAACTCGAGATTCTCGGCCACGGTGAGGTCGGTGTAGAGGCCGAAGCGCTGCGACATGTAGGCGATCGAGTGCTTCACCCGCTCGGGATCCCGCACCACGCTCACGCCCTCGAGGCGGGCGTCGCCGTCGCTCGCCTTCAGCACCCCGGCCAGCATGCGCAGCGTGGTGGTCTTGCCGGCCCCGTCGGGGCCCACCAGCCCGAACAGCTCACCGCGCCCCACCGCCAGCGTCAGGGCATCGACCGCCACGAGTGCGCCGAAGCGTCGTGTCAGCCGCTCCAGCTCGACGATCGGGGGCTGCGGATCGCTCACGCCGGCTTCTCGAGGCGCACGTCGGCGGGCATGCCCGGCTTGAGGTCGAAGCGTGGATCGTCGGTCACCCGCACCTTGACCGCGTACACCAGCTTCACGCGCTCCTCCTTGGTCTGCACGTTCTTGGGGGTGAACTCGGCCTCGCTGCTGATGTAGATGACTTCGCCGGCGTAGTGGTGGCCCGGAAACGTGTCGCAGGTGATCTCGGCCTTCTGGCCGGTGCGCACCGTCCCCACCCGCGCCTCGCTCACGTAGATGCGCACCCAGCGGTCGTCGCGGTTCATCAGCGACAGCACCGCCGAGCCGGCCGGCACGATCTCGCCCGGCTCGTGGTGGCGCACCGTCACGACCCCGGCGAACGGGGCGCGGATCACCATGTTGGAGAGCTGGGCGCGCGCCCCCGCGAGCGCGGCGTTCGCGGTCGCCACCTCGGCGCGCTGCGCCGTGATGCGCTCGGGGCGCGGGCCCTTGACGACCAGCCGGTAGGCCTGCTCGGCCTGCTGGGACTCGCTGCGCGCCACGTCGAGGGTGGTCTTCGACTTGTCGAAGCTCTGCTGGCTGACCAGATTGTCCCTCATCAGCTGCTGGTTGCGGTCGAAGTCCTGCTGGGCGTCGGTGAGCCGCTGCTGCGCGGCGTCGCGCGCGGCGCGCGCCTGCTGGATCTCCTCGGGCCGCGAGCCGTGCTCCAGCTCGGTCAGGGTGGCGCGCGCCGCGTCGACCTGGCGGGCCGCCTGATCGAGGCGGGCCACGGCCTCGGCGGTGTCGAGCGCGGCCATCACCTCCCCCTGCGCGACCCGGTCGCCTTCGTGGAAGCGTACCGTCTCGACGCGCCCCGGCACCATGAAGCCGAGCTGGGCCTCGGTGGCCTCGACCGTGCCGGAGGCGCTGACCTGGTCGCCGCGACCGCGCCGGGTCACGACGATCGCCGCGGCCGCGCCGATCACCACCAGGACGACCGGGACCACGATGCGGGGGTTGATCTTCATGTCGTCTCCACGATGGTCATCGGCGTTCCCCGGGGTGGAAGGTCCTGGCCACCCGCTCCAGCTCCTGCGTGTAACAGTACAGCGAGAACAGGCCGGCCAGGATCACCAGGTAGCGGATCCCATACGCACGGTAGTTGGGCTTGTTCGCGATGAACACGAACCCGAATATAGTCGACGCGAACACGAATGCCATGCGGCCGAAGAACAGCATGATCTGGCTGAGCAGAACGCTGGTGAACCGGAACATCCGTGGCTCGAGG
>Ga0306921_10002201_pt1 | contig 19541 bp, 16 predicted proteins | sample sta12Cox44000080_FD_203760 | JGI IMG/M metagenome (GOLD analysis project Ga0306921, IMG submission 203760) | Lab enrichment of tropical soil microbial communities from Luquillo Experimental Forest, Puerto Rico - statoxic.12C.oxic.44.000.080 (v2)... | ecosystem: Environmental > Terrestrial >... | reverse complement strand
CGAATTGGCAGGCGACGCATGTTGGTCGCAGGAGCCGCTCTAATGGCCGGAGCCGGTGCGGCTTTCGCCTGCACGCACAACTTCTTCTTTCTCGTCTTGGCGGGCACCATCGGTGTTATCAGCCCCAGCGGCAATGAGGTAGGTCCGTTCCTTTCGATCGAACAAGCCGCGCTCTCGCACGTTGTCGCTCCAAGAACGAGAACGGAGGTGTTCGCCTGGTACACGCTCGCGGGATCGTTCGCGACCGCCATCGGTGCGCTCGCCGGAGGAGCGGTGACACACACCCTGCAGGAGCAGGCAGTCTCGCCGGTCAACAGCTACCGGGCTGTGGTCATCGGGTACGCTGTACTCGGCGTTCTGCTGGCGTTGTTGTTTTTGCGGCTTTCGTCAGCGGCAGAGGTCCGTGACCAAGGGGAAAAGTCTGTCCGTGACCTGAAGTCGTTTTTCGGTGTAAGCCGCTCGCATCGCGTGGTGATGAAGCTTTCCAGTCTGTTCGCCCTCGACTCGTTCGCTGGAGGCTTCGTCGTGCAGAGCTTTGCCGCCTACTGGTTTTACCTGCGGTTCGGCGCAAACCCGGGAACGTTGGGCGCGATTTTCTTTTGGGCGAATGTGTTCGCCGGAATTTCCGCGCTTTTTGCGTCTCGATTGGCCGCGCGCATTGGACTCGTTCGCACAATGGTTGTCACCCACCTGCCATCGAATGTATTGCTCATTTTGGTGCCACTGATGCCCACCCTGGGGCTTGCCGTTGCCGTTCTTCTGGTTCGCTTCAGCATTAGCCAAATGGACGTCCCGACCCGGCAGTCGTACACGATGGCCGTGGTCAGTCCCGAGGAACGCTCCGCTGCCGGAGGTATCACGGGAATTGCCCGGACGACCGGAGCCGCGATCAGCCCTTTGTTTGCCGGACTGTTGTTCGGGCGGCCCTCCTTGATCAATGTCCCCTTCTTTCTGGCCGGCGGATTGAAGATTGCTTACGACCTCCTGCTGTACCGGGCCTTCGCCCGCCTCCCGTCGCCGGAAGAGACAATTAATGCTACGTTTAGCTCGTCTAGCCGAAAATCGGAGGCGTCGTAAGGAGGACTCGTGAACTATCCTGCGCTTCTACGATCCGCGCTGATAGCACTGCTGAGAAACAAGATGCGCAGCATCCTCACGATCCTCGGAATCACCATCGGGATTGCGGCAGTCATCTGCGTCGTGGCGATCGGCAAAGCCGGGCAGGCAAGAGTGGAGCAACAGTTGAATAATCTAGGAGACAACTTCGTCTGGATCGAAGCTGGAGGCCGTGCCGTGAACGGCGTCCGTACCGGAACACACGACACGAAGACGCTTGTCGAATCCGATGCCGTCGCGATCAAGAACCAGGTATCGCTGATTAAAAGCATTTCCCCGAATGTAGATGATCCCATCCAGGTGATCTATGGCAATCAGAACTGGCATACGGTCTATCGTGGGGTGGCCCCTGAGTTCTTTGAGATCAAGCGTTGGTATGTGGACCAGGGCGCGATCTTTTCACAGGACGATGTAGACCGGGCATCGGATGTGTGTGTCATCGGGCGCACCGTTCGGGAACAGCTGTTCGGAGTCGAGGACCCCGTCGGCAAGGTCATCCGCGTCAATAGCCTGCCCTGCAAGGTCGTCGCCACACTGCTGCCAAAAGGACTGTCTCTCTCCGGACAGGACCAAGACGACGTGATCATCCTCCCGTACACCACGGCGCAAAAGAAGATCAAAGGTATTACATGGCTGGATGACATTCTGTGTTCGGCGATTTCTCAGGATGCCGTCAAGACGGCCGGCCAGGAAGCCGCAGCCGTGCTCCGGGATCGCCATCACCTGCGTCCTGAAGAAGAGGACGACTTCAATATCCGGAATCCCGAGGACATCATTCAGGCGCAACTGGACGCCAGCAAAACGCTCACCGTTTTGCTAATCGCCATTGCCTCCGTCTCCCTTATCGTTGGCGGAATCGGGATCATGAATGTGATGCTCGTGTCGGTGACGGAACGAACCCGGGAGATTGGAGTTCGTGTCGCCGTGGGAGCAACCGAAGAAGCGATACAACTTCAGTTTCTCGGTGAATCGATCATGCTAAGTCTGGTCGGAGGCAGCGCCGGCGTCCTCCTGGGAATTGTGGGGTCATATCTGGTCGGCCAGACCCTTCGTTGGCCGATCGACATGTCGATCGAATCGATTCTCATCGCCGCCTTGTTTTCAATTGCGGTCGGAGTGTTTTTTGGCTATTACCCGGCGCGAAAGGCTTCTCTGCTCGATCCGATTGAAGCCCTGCGCTATGAGTGACACACTCAATCAATTTGATTCATGGGATGAGGCATGAAGATCAAAATCAGATGGATGATCCTGGCCGCCGTCGTCCTGGGACTTGCTCTCGTTGTCGCTTTCGGGCTGAACCGAAATTCGCAGGCTCAGCATTTTGCGGCGAAAGTGGAGCGCGGCGATGTTGACGACGTTGTCGAGGCCACGGGGACGATCAACCCGATCGTTACGGTTCTCGTCGGATCCCAGGTTTCCGGTAGCATCGCCAAACTCTATGCGGATTTTAATTCTTATGTGCACAAGGGCGAGATCATTGCCCTGATTGACCCTGCCTTGTTCGAGGGTGCTTTGCTGGGCTCCAAGTCGGACTTGGAAAACGCGAAAGCCAATCTAGTGGCCGCACGCGCGAATCTGGAAAAACTGAAAGCAGCCCGGGTCCAAACCAAGGCTGATTATGAGCGCGCGGCTGGGCTCCTGAAAGGCGGCGTGCAGAGCCAACAGCAATTGGACCTCGCGAAAGCCAACTATGATTCAGCCAACGCCGCAGTTGATGCGGCTGCTGCCAACGTGGCGCAAGCGGAAGCCCAGGTGCAACAGAAAGATGCCGCGGTTAAGGTGGCTCAAACCAATCTCGATTACACGGTAATTCGTTCCCCCATCGATGGCACCGTCGTCGCACGCAACGTCGATTTGGGTCAAACCGTGGCCGCTTCCTTCTCCGCGCCGACCATTTTCACCATCGCCAAAGACCTCAAGACGATGTGGGTGTACACCAAGACGGACGAATCAGACGTCGGCAACATTCAGGTTGGCAAGCCCGTAACTTTTAAGGTAGACGCGTTCCCGAAGGACACCTTCCACGGGGTTGTAAAGCAGGTCCGCATGAATCCCACCACGGTGCAAAGTGTGGTCACCTACGACACGATCATCGAATTCGCGAACCCGGATTTGAAGTTGTTCCCTGGAATGACGGCGTATGTCACGATTCCGGTGGCCCGGGTCCAGAACGTTTTGAAGGTGCCGAACACAGCATTGCGGTACAAGCCGCCCATGGCACCCGAGGAAATTTTGGCGCTATATCGGCAATATGGCATCGATGGAAGCGAACGGGCACAAGCTTCCGCCGATTCTGCTATGGCTGCTAACGCTCAACCGGGAACATCACAGTCAGCGGCGCAGAACCAGCCTCGCATGCCGAAAACTGACACCGCTGTCGTCTGGAAACCGCGTCCCGACCATACTCTGGAACCCGTAAAGATAGCTTTAGGAATCACCGACCACGCGTATACCCAAATTACATCGGTCCTCAAAGGCGACCTGAAGGAGGGCGATGAATTGATTATTCGATCGGTGCTCCCCAAGGGGCAATCGCTAGGTACCGTGCGGCGCTAAGACGACTTCGTTCATTCCATGGCGACGGCCAACCAAATCGACGCTTCCGAAACGAGTACGCCCGAGGCCGCGGTTATTCGCGTTGAGGAGATTCACAAATACTACGAACTTGGTGAAACCCGTGTGCATGCCTTGCGCGGCGTCAGTCTGAGGATCCATCGCGGCGAATTTGTGGCCGTCATGGGTGCGAGCGGAAGCGGCAAATCCACGTTCATGAACATACTCGGCTGTCTCGACAAGCCCAGTTCCGGCCGCTATTTCCTCGAAAGGACCGATGTTTCCCGGCACGACAAAAAGACCTTGGCCTTGATCCGCAATCAGAAGATTGGGTTCGTTTTCCAGGGCTTCAATCTGCTGGCTCGCACTACGGCGCTCGAGAACACGGAACTGCCGACTCTGTACACGAAAATCGACGGCGCGGAGCGTGAGAAACGGGCTACCGAGGCCTTGGCCATGGTCGGCCTCGCCGAGCGCATGCATCATTTTCCTTCGCAGATGTCGGGCGGGCAACAACAGCGCGTCGCAATCGCGCGAGCCTTGGTGAATCGTCCCGCCATTTTGCTTGCCGATGAACCTACCGGAAACCTCGACAGCCGCACGTCAGTCGAAATCATGGGAATCTTCCAGGACCTGAACGATAAGGGCCTCACGATTGTCTTGGTCACCCATGAGCAGGATATAGCCCACTTCGCCAAGCGTGTGCTGATCTTCCGCGACGGTACAATCCGCAGCGACCAGCCCGTCGCTAATCGCCCCAGAGCGAGGGAGGTGCTCAAAACCCTGCCGGCGCTCGATGATTGACCTTTCGGTTAAGGACGATGTTGCCGCCACAAAGCGCACTCTTTCTCTTCAGGGCGGTCCGTGTATCCTCGTCGCTCACGAGCCGTTCGCCGAAATCTCGGGCGCCAGTCACGTTGTGTACATCTCTCGACCGAAGGAAGTTGCGGCTCTCATTGAAGAAACCGCATCGCATGCTCGTTAAGCAGCTGGAAAGCGCTGCGCGTGCGTCAGTTACCGGCGATGTCCAGCACAACCAAATCAGTGGTCCTGCAACCCCCGTTGCTTTTCAGTACTCAAAGTAAGGTCGGCCCGGGAAGGCTTTCGCAGTCAAGCCTTCCCTCCGGACCATCCAGCCTGGTAACCGGCTAGATTCTAAGGCACCGCAACTGAGTTCATGAGGCTCTTTATGTTCGGGACAAGTCCTATTGCCCGCCCGCGCATTAAATGTTCTCTTGGAGGGGACCGGTCTCGTTTAAGGGCGTTCGAGATGGAATGTCGATGCGAGGCGTGAAGTTCAAACTCGAATCGAGTGGCAGCCAGAGTCTCGCTCTCGCGCTAGGGGTTGTGTGCCTCGTGGGGCTCCCCGCCCGGGCACAAGTTGTAGATCCGCGTCCCCAAAAGCCACCCACCACCCGGTTGTTGACGGTCAAGGAAGGACGTTCCATCGCGAACGTTGCTCTCGAGCAGGAGCCGCCGCCGCGCGGGACGCAGGACTGTTCGCACCTTACCCACCAGATTTATGCAAGCGCAGGGTTTGAATATCCGTATGCCAGTTCTTTTGAGCTTTTTTCGGGCAACGAGAATTTTGTGCGCGTGAAGTTCCCTCGCGCCGGAGACTTAATTGTGTGGCCGGGCCACGTCGGAATCGTCGTGAATCCGTCGCAACACAGTTTTTCCAGCCTCGGCCGAACAGGATTGGGTGTCCGCGATTATGAGTCGCCATATTGGAAGTCGCGTGGACAGCCGCGTTTTTACCGGTACAAGATTCAGAATGGGACTGCTGTGACCGCCGCGAAGGTACATGCATCACCACAAATCTCGAACATCACCGGACAACAGAGCGAAGTCGCGGCGACAGAACCGCGACCCGCTGAACCGAACTCCACATTGAACCGGCCATCGAAAGTAGCCTCGGAACAGACTGCCATGGTCTACGGGCCGCTGCCTCCTGCCGAACTGACCGAAACCGGCTCCGCACCGGAGGTTCCTGCCACGATCATGGTCGCTGAGGGAAGCAAACCACTTACGCGGGACGAAATCGCCGAGGGTATGTCCGAACTGATCAATGCGACCGGGAACATGCTGCAGTCCGTTGATTTCTTCACATTCCGGGTGCCGGTGGTGATCGTCGAGCGAGTTACCGTGGAGCGCGTGGAAATCAAGCGCGATCACGGGTGGGCGCTTCTGCGGATTGATTCGAAAGTGTCCATCGTCGATGGGACGATTCAACGGAAGCAACTCCGAGAAAAGGTCCGCGTGGAGCTTCGGCGTGTGACAACAGGGTGGCAGGCAGTCAATCCTCCGGATCGAGCCTACGTGTCGCGCGATTTGACGGTGAAGAGTTTAGCAGCGCAACTTGCGCAACTGACTCAAAGCGAGGGTGCCGCCGCTCATCAACAGGAAGTCGTCCGTCAGGAGTCACAGATTGCCAATCTCCTGAACATGCTGCTGGAAACGCAGTGACGTACTCCCCAGGCTGAAAGCCGGGCGCTTCTCAGTCAAGGCATTCCTGCACCGCGGTGAGCGGCTGAAGGCTCAGTCCGAACCTCAGGACTTCCATGGCCGTGGCGGGGTCTCGCGTGGTGACCAATCCGCAATCGAGGCACACATGCTCACGGTCCGCAAGCTGTTTGGGATTTGCTTCTCCACACGGGCAAAGCTGGCTCGTTCCACGAGGATCGACGGACAAGAACCTTCGTCCGGCGCTTTCGGCAGGGGCTGCGCCCGACTTGCAGCCGCAAGCAATGCTGACGCTAAAAGGCAGACGATCGTCAGCCGCATGGAAGCAGCCCGAAACTCGTGCCAATATTTGTCAACCAGCTGCTGAAAACGCATTTGGCCGGACAGACGGTTTCGGCTACGCAAATTACCGTTGCGATTTACGAGACGTGGGCATCTAATCGGTGGGCAGGCGGGCTCGGTTCCGCCAAGCCGGCCCTAAGGTTCGGGATTCGAGGAGGCGACCATGAATACACTCACGCGTAGGCCAAGAACTCAACTCTTGGTGGACGGTGGCGATCCCGAAGAGACCCTTCGGGCCAAAAGCCTTATTGGCTATGTAGACGGCCAAACGACCAATCCAACTCTTGTCGCGAAAAACCCGGAAGTTCAAACGCTGGTTTCATCCGGCCAAAAGTTCAGTTCCCGAGAGGAGCTGGATGAATACAAAAAGATTGTGCAGACAATTTCGCCTCTGGTTGGTGGCGCCGGCGTTTCGATCGAAGTGTTCGCTGACTTCGATACCACCGCTGAGGAGATGCTTGCTCAAGGACGCGAAATGTTTTCCTGGATCCCGAATGCCTACGTCAAGTATCCGTGCACGCATGAAGGGCTGCGCGCGGCGCAAATGTCGGTGCGGCAGTCTATGCGCGTCAACATGACGCTGTGTTTTTCACAAGAGCAGGCGGCCGCGGTCTATGCAGCGACAAAAGGGACCGAAGCCGCGGTATATGTGTCTCCTTTCGTCGGGAGACTGGACGACCGGGGAGAGAATGGCATGGATCTGGTGCGAAACATCAAGCAAATGTACAAAACAGGAGATGGGCACGTCCATGTGCTGGCGGCCAGTATTCGCCATCTCCACCACCTGCTTGGTTCGTTTGCATTGGAGACGGAACTGGTGACCGCGCCGGGTAAGGTCTGGGAAGAGTGGGCCGCCTCCTCTTTTCAACTCCCTGAGGCAGATTTTGTCTACCGTGGAACCGATAAGTCCGATAAACCGCTGAACCCGATTGCATACAAATCGGTCGATTTGAATCGAACATGGGAGAGTTTTGATATCCAGCACGAACTCACAACAAAAGGAATTCAACGGTTTGTGGCTGACTACAAGAGTACGCTGAAGCAGTCCGCCTGAACTAACCAGATGACTTCGACCAAATACTTGATACTCGGCGGTGGTATGGTCGCGGGTTACGCGGCAAAGGAGCTAGCAGGTCGAGGTCTGAACTCCGGAGAATTGCTGATTATCTCCGCTGATGACGCATTGCCGTACGAGCGTCCCCCTCTTTCAAAAGGCTTCCTTTCCGGAAAGGAGAGCGAAGCCGGAATCCTGATCAACAACCCGGAATGGTATCGCCAGCAGGGAGTAGACGTCAGGCTGCAAACCGTGATTGAGACTGTGGATGTTCAGAACAAGCGGCTGCAAGCGACTTCCGGCGAAACTTTTGAATTTGAAACGCTCCTTATCGCAACTGGCGCCCGGGCGAGAAAGCTTGATTGTCCAGGGAATGATTTGCCAAACGTTTTCTATCTCCGCTCCCTCGACGACTCCCGAAAAATCCGGGCGAGCGCGAAAAGCTCGAAGCAAGCCGTTGTTCTCGGTGGCGGATTCATCGGCATGGAGGTGGCGGCTGTTCTTGCGCAAAAGAACATTGAGACCACTCTGATCCTTCGAGAAGATCGCGTCTGGAGTCGCGTGTTCACCGCCCCGATGTCGGGGTTTTTTGAGCGTTACTACATCTCGCGCGGTGTTCAACTGCTTAAACGCGAAAGCGTCGTCCGCTTGGAAGGCAAAGGGCGGGTCAGCACCGCGGTGTTGTCAAGTGGGCGCACAATTCCCTGCGACCTGGTCGTCGCCGGAGTTGGCGCGACTCCGGTCTCGGAGCTCTTTACGAATAGTGGCCTTGCGGTCGAGAACGGAGTCGTGGTCAATGAATATCTGGAGACAAATCAACGAGGTATTTTCGCGGCTGGTGATGTCGCAAATTACCTCGATACCATCTTTCACAAGCGCCGGCGGGTGGAACACTGGGACAACGCTGTCTCCCAGGGGCAGCACTGGGCAGCTCTTGTTCGTGGTGACCGGAAGCCGTTTTCGCATGTCCCTTATTTCTTTTCCGATGTGTTCGATCTCTCCTATGAATTGTGGGGCGATTCAGAGGGAGCAACTCAAACCTTCACTCGCGGAGACCTAAACAGTTCAAGTTTTAGCGTGTGGTGGTTAAAGCAAGGTCGGTTGGTTTCTGCCTTTGCCATGAATCGCCCGGACGAAGAACGTCAGGCTGCGGCTGACTGGGTGAAGGCCAGGCAGCTCGTTTCGCCCGAAGGGCTTGCCGACGGCAATCGAGCAGTCAAAGAGGCAGCGCTAGGCGCCGGCAGTCCTCTTGCTTGAAAGACTTCTTCGGAATAATCATCGTGTTGACCAAAAATGTATGCTCGGCGAGGGGTCTCGAGTCCAGGGCGAACCCCGTCTGAGTCACCCAAGGTTCAAGAAGCTTCCGGCCGGAAAATCCCCACCGTCCAGCACCGCAAGAAGGAAGACAAGTCATACTGCGCGCAATTACCAACCCGCTTGGCGCATTCGCTCCAGGATCAGCCCGCTGTAGTGATTCATGTGATCGGGCCGTCGTTTCAGGGGCAACGGCAGAATTGCGGCGAGTTGGGCCGACTGTTGCCGGTCGATATTTCGGGCCGAGGTTCGGTAGTAGTAACCACACGCCGACTCCGCACCATACACGCCAGGGCCCCATTCGACGACGTTAAGGTAGAGCTCCAGAATGCGGTGCTTGCCGAGGAGCAATTCGGCTACCGGGACAAGCGTGAACTCGGCGCCCTTGCGGAGGATCGAGCGGCCCGTTCCGAAGAACAGGTTTTTTACCAGTTGCTGCGTGAGGGTGGACGCTCCGCGAATTCGGCCGCCTTCCATGTCATCCTGAGCTGCAATTTGAATCGCGTGCCAATCGAATCCATGGTGCTGGTAGAAGCGCGCGTCTTCCGCGGCGATGACAGCATGCTGGAAATCGGGCGAGATTTGGCTCAGAGGAACGAATTCGTATCGTTCGTGATAGGGGGTGTGGTGAATCCAGGCCTGCAAGCGGCGCTGCATGTGCACGGCGGTGGTCGGTGGGTCGATCCAGCGGGCAGCCATAAGGATCAGCACCGCAAACGACCAAAGAAGCGCCACTCCGATGAGGATCCATCGAACGAAGGATCGGAGAAAGCCTTTCCGAAGCGGGGTCTCGGGGTGTGTGTCTGAATTTTCCACTACATTTCAGAATAATCGTTTGAGCCGGATTGACATAGGGCCCGGTGACGTACTCCCCTGGCCGAAACCGGGAGCTTCTCGGTCAACCGCAGCATTCCTGCACCGCGGTGAGCGGCTGAAGGCTCAGTCCGAGCCTCAGGACTTCAAGTATATTGGGTAGCAGAAAGCCGCGCCTAACTCTTCAACGTGGTTAGCGGTGCCTAATATCCTCGCCCTGAAGGGCGAGGATATAGGCATCAAGGATAAGCCGATTACCTGACACCATCAGGAGTTCGAGAGAAGCTAAAGTGCTGCGGCTAGGAACAGGGTGGCTTTCATCGCGCCGAGTTACCGGCGGCCATCTCCCGTGACGCCGACGCTTGATCCGACGGACCCTGCAGCCTTCACTTGGGGCAGAGCCACACAAGCGTGAACCGTTGTTCCACCTTGCACCCTCGAGTCAACAGAAAGCCGGCCGCCTACTAGTCTCAACCGTTCCTTCATGCTGGTGAGACCAAGCCCGCCGCCACTGATTGCCTTTTCGGGATCAAAGCCAACACCTGAATCCTGCACACTTAGCTGGATCTCGTTCAAAGCACGTTTGAGCGAGACTTCGAAGCACCGTTCTCCGCTATGCTTCATCGCATTCTGGAGCGCTTCTTGCAAGACCCGGAACAGACAGAGCGAGATCTCTCTAGGGAGAGCCTTGGGAATGCCTTCTGAGTGAAAGTCAATCTCGACGTTCTGCCGTTTTGAAAGCTCTTGACAGAAACCCGCCGCCGCGGCGGCGAGTCCCAGTAATTCCAGTTTCGAAGAATGGAGTTGGTGCGACAATGCCTGAATATCGCTCCCGAGTTCCCCCACGCGTTGGCAGGCCTCTTCGAGGCGACGCTTGGCTCTGCCCTCCGAAGCCGGAAGTCCTTGTTTCATTTCCTCCAGATTCATTGCCAACAAGACGATACGCTGACTAAAGTCGTCATGCAGTTCTCTGGCAATCCAGTTACGCTCCTCTTCGTGCGCTTCAATCAATCTGCGGTTCACGCCGGAAAGAGCTTCTTCTGCAAGTTTGCGCCGTGTAACGTCCAAAGCCTCGGCGACGAAATACTGAGGCTCACCGTTCGGACCTCGAATCAAAGATGCGCTCGTTTCGGCTGTAACGATGCGCCCACTCTTGTGCCGGCAGCGCTTCTCAACTCCCTGGAAACTCGTTCCTCGCTCAAGGGCCTCCTTAAGCCTCTCGGAGAAAAATGGCCAGTCTTCGGGAAGCGTGACCGACTGTACCGTCTTTTGGAGTAGTTCCTCCTCCGTATAGCCAAGAAACTGGCAAAATGCCCCGTTGGCGGCGAGAAAACGCCCCTCCGGCGAAACGACCATCATGCCCACACCCGCATCCCGAAACACCCTGCGGAACTTCTCCTCGCTCGCTCGCAGTTCGTTCTCGGCATGCTTGCGTTCGGTGATGTCCTGAGCGGTGCCGCGGAGCCATGCAATTCGGCCCGTGGCATCCCGCACCACTTCACCTCGATCGGTGATCCATCTTGTACTGCCATCCGGGCGAAGGATCTCCAGATCGAGTTTGTACGGTGCCCCGGTTCGCAACGCCTCCGCAACGGCGCACTTGAGGCGTTCCCAGCTTTCTGCTGTATACAGCTTCGTTTGTTCAACAAAGGCGGGCGCCGGCAGGTCCGGATCGCGGCCCCCGATTCGGCAGAGTTCCTTGGACCAAGCGACGGTATCGGTTGTCGGGTCCCACTGCCAGTTGCCAACCTGCGCCACACGTTGGGCTTCTACGAGCTCTTCCTCTCGTTTTCTGAGCGATCTCTCGGCCTCCGTGCATTCTTCCGCGAGAGCCGCCAGCACCATAAACGGCGTCGCGCTGAATATCAAGAACAGCTGTATCGGAAAGACGTTGTTGGGCTGACCCTGCTCGATGAACGGACCCCGGCCATGTACTGCACCCCATACGGACAAAAAAGCAATTACGATAACCGCAGAACTGATTCCCGTCGATCCGAAGCGAAGCGCAGACCACAACAGAAGGGGTACGAGAGCGTAAAGCAATGGTGGGGAATTGCTCCCGGCAGGTACTGTGAAGCTGAGATAGCCGAGGAGAACCAACCCGGTGATCAGCGCGGCGGCCTCCAGATGGTAGATATGCGGCTTTCGCACCCATGCCCGCCCGCTACGAATCCAATTTAAAATGGCTGGCGGCAGAGTGAGGAACGCCAGCACTTCAGAAAAGAAACAAATTCTCCAACCGTTCCAATAGTCTAAGGCGATGCCACGCGCGCTAATGAAAGCTGCAGCGAATGGCGCAAGGACCACCGCGCAGAGCAAATATTTACTCAAATTCTTCACGCTATTTAACCGAGGTACGCCGTCGAAGAAATACCTAAGACACCAGGTGGCGATGAGCACTTCGGCCGCATCAGCTGGAATGAACCAAGCAATCGAACGAGGCATTACACCTGCTTGCAAGTCGTATAGAACAAACGCCGCAAAGGCTACCGGAATGAGAATTGGCCAGAGTCTACGATGAACCAGCAACAATACCGAAACCAAAAGTGCGCAACCCGGCCACAGCGGCCACACCGCTTTGGGGTGCAATATCAATGCCCCTTCCAGTCGCGGAGCGAAATAAGAAAGCACGGCTACGAGACACACGAGGGTGGTTGTTTGAAGTGGGGTCGTCGGATTCCATACATCGCGCGATGGACGCTTGCTCTCGGTTTCCACGGTTTATTTTCCGGCCTTGCTCAACGGCCGGGCAGTATATCGCGCTAGATGATGGCACACAATAGATCGGGTAGGGGACGCCACATTTCGCCAACTCCCGGAAAACGGCCTTACCCGACGAAGCAGGAACCGCTACGCAAGTTGCCCCCTCTTGGTTTCAGTCCGGGCAAAAACGGAAATCAATTAGACAACCCGATGCACACGCAACAGGTCGAACGTCATTAGAACAATCCAAATGCCCTCGGCGAAGAGCGTGATTTTCACCGGCCAGGGCCTTGCCAACAACAACCCAACAAAAGTCAACAGAAGAGGGAAAATTGCAAACACCAGCCAGGCAAACAGCTAAGGCTGGCCATAGCAGGCCGCAGAAAAGGCAGGCGGCGACTCTGTGCAATCGGAGGGAGAGCCTTCCGATTCAACGTGCGACCAGTGTCTAATTGGGCTCCACCGTACACTTCACGCCTACTTCCTTGCAAACACGCAGCACCGCATCGACGACCAGCGAGGTCGCGCTCGGCTCTCCCGCTTCACTAACGCTGGCGGCAATCACGAGTTGCGTGAGCTTTTCCCCAAGCGGCGATATCTGGAAACCGGCGACCTGTTTGCCCTTTTTGATCTCGATTCTCCCGGTCTTGCCGTCGTTTTTCGTGATTGTGATTTCGGGATGCGACTGCAGCGATTTGACGGTTTTGTCGTACACCGCTGCTGGAGCGGCTTCCAGGACCACGATGGCGACATCGTAACCACCGTTTTCTGATTTCTGTGTCATTTGCTGAACGCGGTTCTTCACCGCGTGAGCCGCCATCACCCATTGAGCTTTCAGGTTGGAAATTCCCGGCAACAGAAACAGCGCAACCAACAAAACCATAAACGACTTGGCTCGGTACATGTGCTGACCTCCACAGGAGATGGCTTCGCCGCAACCGCCGGCGAGGCGCAGCGATTGATCGGAAGCAACGCGCATACTACGTCCGGGTTTGTCCCGGTGCAACGGGAAAAATGATCCGCTCTTTCTTCGCCCTCTCGTGTTTCGCTGACTTCTGCAGACACGGCTCCTCGACCTTCTGTTTCTCGCATAGGCTTAAGTGATGGCAAGGCGCTGAAAAACAATATATGATTCTGCTGCTCTGAATGGCCAGGTTGGTCCTTCAGCAATTTGCTGGTCAATACGCATCCCAAAAAGAGTTCCGCGTGATTGACCGATTGAGGCTAACCCGCAATCTCGCAGACCTAGTGAAAAATTCCGCGACTTGCTCCAAGTGGGGTGCCATCATGAAGAAACTCAATTCACTCATGGTGTTTGTCACCATGCTCACCCTCTCCCTCCTTCTCGTTCCTTTCTCTACGCCGTTTCTTCAGGCTTCGCCCGCCGCTCCCTCGGCGACGCCCGACGTTTCACCATGGCCCAGAGCGGTCGATCGCGATGGGGCTCACGTGATCGTCTACCAGCCCCAGGTGAAAAGCTGGCGCGGTTTCCGGTCCCTGGTCGCCGATACCGCCGTATCCATCCAACAAGGTAACAGCAAGCCCGTTCTCGGCGTCATCTCCTGGCGCGCCGACACCATCACCAACGTTAGTTCCCGCAACGTCTTCATTCGCAATATCGAGGTTGTGAGCTCGCGTTTTCCGTCCCTCGACGCCACTCAGGAAGCCGGTATGCAGCAGCGCGTCCGCCAGGTTTATCCCACCATGACACTCACCATCAGCCTCGACCGGATGATCGCCAGCGTTGAAAAGGCAAATTCTCCTGTGCAGGCAATTACCGCCAACCCGCAACCGCCCCTTATCCTGTTCAGCACCACGCCCGCCATCCTGCTTTTCGTCGAAGGCAAACCGGTTCTGGCGCCTGTACCCGGTACCGCCCTTCAATATGTCGTCAATACCACCTGGGATCTCTTCTTCGACAGTTCCGACTATTTCCTTCTCGATGGCAAAACGTGGATCAAGTCCAAGAATCTGGGGGGGCCTTGGACGGCTACTTCCAAACTGTCGGGCGATTTCGCGAAGATCCCCAAAGGTCAAAACTGGGATGACGTTTTGAAAGCTGTTCCGGCCGCTGCCGCCCCATCCGCCGCTCCCAAGGTTCTCTTCACAGAAAAGCCCGCTGAATTATTGCTGTTCAAAGGCGCTCCCGCTTATGCAAAAATCCCCGGCACGGCACTTCAATACGCTGCCAACACCGACTCGAATGTCTTTCTCCACACACCGGATAACCAGATCTACGTTCTTCTCTCTGGCCGCTGGTTCCGCGCCTCCACTCTCGAGGGTCCTTGGACCTTTGCGAGCAACGAGCTCCCGGCCGATTTTTCGCGCCTCCCGCAAAAACAGCCTTACTCCGTTGTCGCCGCGTCCGTTCCCGGAACACAGGAAGCGAGTGATGCCGTCCTCCTGGCCCAGGTCCCCACGACGGCCATAGTCAATCGCGCCCAAGCCGAGTCACAAGTCAAAGTCGTCTACTCTGGTGAACCGCAATTCATTCCGATCGAATCCACCGCCATGTTTTACGCTGTCAACGCACCCTACAAGGTCATCCGTGTCGGCGATCGCTACTATCTCTGTTACCAGGGCATCTGGTTTATTGGCGCCTCTCCCAACGGTCCTTGGAAGACCGCCGATTCCATTCCTCCGGCCATCTACACAATTCCGCCGACTTCCCCGGTTTATAACGTCACCTATGTCGTCGTCTCCAGCCCGACTCCTACGACCGTGGAGATGAGTTATTCCGCCGGCTATATGGGTATGTTTGTCATGGGCATGGCTGTCGGCGCGACCATCGTCTACGGCACCGGTTACTATTATCCGCCCTATGTCTATTGGGGCCCTCACCCGATCTACTATCCTTACCCTTACACGTACGGATGCGCTGCTGTATACAACCCCTACACCGGCTTCTACGCTGTTGGCCGCTCGGTCTATGGCCCGTACGGCTCGGCGGGAAGCGCCGCCTGGTACAACCCTGCCACAGGCATGTATGGCCACGCCTACACTGCGCAAAACGCCTACGGCGGCCACACGTACGCTTCCGGCTACAATCCCTGGACCGGAACTTCTTGGGCCACTTCGCAGGGCCACAATCAATACGGCTCGTGGGGCAATACGGTTATCAACAACGGTGACAACTGGGCCGAGGCGCAACACAACTCCAATGCCAATGGCACCACAGGGTCCTTCCAGACCTCCAAAGGAAGTGCTGGTGCCGGTTTCTCCGGTGCCAATGGCAACAGCGGATTCGTCGCCAAGGATGCCAATAACAACAACGTCTATGCTGGTGCTGACGGCAACGTTTACAAGAAGGATTCAAACGGCAACTGGAGTAAGTGGGACAACGGCAGTTGGACTCCCGTGGATCCAGCCACAGCTGAGGCTCAGGCCAAGACCGAGGCACAGAATAAGAAAGCGGCCAACCAAGCCGCTGGTTCTTCTAACGATCTCGGCTCGACTCCAAGTAAAAACTCCAGCCCCAATCGCCCGGACGGCAGTGGCCGAGACCAGCGCGGCACTGGCCAAATCACTCCCACCCAGCCTCCATCCGGATCGTTCGGTTCCCCAGACACGATGGGCCAGCTTCAGAACGATGCCGGCTCGCGCGAGCGTGGCGATCAACTCGAGCGCGACCGTAATCGCGGCGCAGGCTCGGGCCCGGCTCGCGGCTCCGGTGGCGGCGCAAACCGTCGCCGTCCATGAGTTAGCCGCGATCAAATTACCAAGCGCTCTGGTTAGCTTGCCTTTGGCCACGAAGCTCGGCGTGGCAAGGGCTTTAGGATGTCCGCAACGGCAAACTCAGTTTCAGACTTTGAACCTTGGGGCGTATCGCCCTCGACCTCGTACCGGCCTTCGCCTCCTATTGCTTGGTCGCTTCGATTTCACTATTGGTTCCATGCAACTTATCTTCATTCGCGATCTTCATGGTCTTTCCGTCGGGCGAAACCGTCATTACGGTTACTCCAATCACCGTCCCGTTACGCTTATCCGCTTCTTCAATGGTGTTTGCCGCCTTTTTCTTCACCGACACGCTCGTCGTGCCGGGGTCCCCAAGGTACGGCGCGTCCGTTCCATCCAATTTCGCTTTGTAGCTCTGACCGGTCGGCGATGTCATTTCTAGCGTGTCGCCGGTTACCTTCAGAGTGAAGGCCAGCCCGTTGTCGGTTGCTGAGTCTATTTTCGAGGCGCGCCACGACCCTGAAATCGCGTGCGAACCCGCCGGTCCCTTGGCGACTCGCATTGACTGTCCATTCCACGTCACCGCATTAGCATTCGGCGCGCTGCTGTCGCTGAACTCGAACATCAACGTGTTTCCGTCGGGCGACACCCACACCTTTGACGTCGCCACCGTCTTCCCCTCCTTCTTGTCGGTCGTTTCAATTGTCCGGTCATCCACCACTTTCACGCTATACGTGTCGAAGTAAGGATATCCGGTAACTTTGTGGTCTTGGCCATCGGCCGGCACCTCAATCGGCGGAGCGCAAGTTTTGCACTGGTATATCCCGTCCTTCAGCAAGTACTCATCGGGCTTCTCGGGAAATTTCGCGGTGTTCAAGTTGACTTTCCACGTGCCATCGAACACACTCGGCAAATTGTCCTTCTCATACTGCGCGGCGAACGCGCTGACAGCCTCATTGATCGAATCGCGAACTGCCGAAGCCATCGTTGAGTTCGATCCAGTCAGCAAAGTGCCTCGATGCCAAACTGTCATTGGGGCGGAATAGACTTTACTGCCGTCGTCACCCGCGACCTCGCCGGGCCTTACCACGGATACCGCAATGAAACTTGCCGTGCCATCACGGACCGTGGTGACTTGAACGTAAAACACCGAAACTGGGGGGATGGAATCGATCTTGAGGTTCGGAACGTCGCGCTTCAGGCCAGCGAGAACCGCGTCAGCCAGAGATTGTCTGGTTAAGCCGATTCCCTCACTTTCTCTGCTAAGGTCCGCGACAACGACTGCGATGTGTTGCAAATCAGCGAGCTGTTGGGCACTCGCTGATTTCGTTGCCATGAAAAGACAGAGCATTGCGCAGGCTAGGGCGGGTATCTTCATCTGGTTGTCTCCCGAAAGCTTTCAGGACCGACACGTAAAGCAAATATCGAGGACACAACTCGGCACCTCCAGTGGAACCGTTTCTCTTCAAGGATTCTAGCAGGGAGCCCACTTTTTCGCTGACCGCCACGAAGCAACCCAACGTACGCCATGAAAAAAGGGCTCACGGGCGTGTGAGCGGGAGGCAGATCTGCCATCGAAAAGAAAAGCTTAGTAAAGTCGCTGAAAGCCACGAAGAAGGTCAAGGTAGTCGCCAGCGCGTCAGCCACGAAGGAAGGGGTTTCAACTCGGAAAGCGGTGCGAATGGTGCACCACAAACCAGTGCGGATAACCCGCGGCGTTTGAAGCAGGCCCAGCGTAGACGCGTAACATTTGAGTTTACGGGCACTCATTAGGCGGTGCCCTTCCCTTTTTGCCTTTCCTTCACCCCTGAACCACAGCCCAACGCAGGCGCCCCAAGGTCGTACTGCGAATATGGGCAAAAAATGCTGTGATTACCTGATAGACAGCGCCCAGCAGCAAACTACAATCGGTCCAATCTACTCCTTCAGTACTGAGTGGCGGCACGGACCACACCTGACATTGTGCATGCTACCCCTCGGTATGATGGAGTGACCGACTGGCCGCCCTCCGTCAGGCTGGTCGGGATTCCCTTACGGGAGAAAAGGGAGGCGAGAGACCTGGCTTGCCTCCCTTTTTCTTTGGTGTCAACGCTTGCCCAATTCACTCCTCTAGACAACGGGTTAGATATATGATTGAATGCGCAATTCTATAACTAGGAATGAGCCTTGTTTCCGCCCGTCAACATTTTCAAGGTGCAAGCCGACGGTAGCCTTCGTTGGGTGGAGGCCGCGCCGGATCTGGAACGCGCCAAAGCGCTTGTAAAGGGGCTCGCGGCGGCTTCACCCGGTGAATATGTGATCGCCAACCCGAAGGGCGAGAGGGTTTCCATCAAGTCGCCGCATAAGCGAATAATGTTTCAGATCGGTTACGAGGAAAAAGAACTAAAGGTGAGGGCCCAGCTGTTTCGATGCTGCGGGCACGAGGTCATATCGGTAGCTGACAACGAAGCCGCAAAGCGTGCTTTGGCCTCGATTCATAACGTCGACGTTTTTATCATCGGCCATAAGGCACCCGAGCAAACGAGAAAAGAAATGATCGATTGGCTGAAAGCGAATTTCCCTAAGGTAAGAATTGTTGCGCTTATCCCGTCTGCCGATCGTCAGTTGCTGCGAGCGGATTGCAACGTCGTGCTGAATGATTGGGATGAGTGGTTATCCCTGCTCACAGCCGCGGCGAGCTGAGGCGAACCAGGCGGCTTCTTTTGCTAGCCGACATGAGACCAAGTGTTCGGCGTGCCGAGTTCCGTGTCGCTTCATCAGTTCGAACCTGACCACCAACCATCTCCTCGATCACGGTCGACGATCAGGTATGCGACTAGCTTGCTCTAGCGCCTGGTTGCCTTCATGCACCAGCGTCACTACCAAAAGACACGGGTATACTCCCTGCGGCCATATGACCAGCCACTTCATTTCGGACCCCACACCGGATCGCCGCAGTGCGGGACTAACCGCCGGCGATGGCCCCAACGACAAGTAGCGGTTCGGCGCCGGAGGCAACCGCCTCCGGCAGTGGTGCGTCGGGCGATTCGTGCGTAACGTCTTCCCCACACGCAAAGAAGCGCAGAAACGGCCGGCGCTGTTGCGTCAAATGATCGCGAATTGTCCCGCGCAGCATCGGATAGCTCGCTTCGACCGCGTCCACAACCGACCGAATCGTTACCGGTCCGCTTATTGCCAGCTGAATTTCGCTTCCCACGTGCGCCAAGGCACGAAGATGCGGTGGCAGCACCACGCGTATCGTAGCCGCCGTCATGCGATCGTCTGGACCTCGACGGACAACACGGCGGGGAGATCGCGCACGATGGGGTTCCACGTGTCTCCGGCATCGGCCGAGCAGTACACCTGGCCTCCGGTCGTGCCGAAATAAACGCCGCAGGAATCGAGTGAGTCAACCGCCATGGCGTCGCGCAGGATGTTCACGTAACAGTTAGCTTGCGGCAGGCCGTGGGTGAGGCCTTCCCACTCATTGCCGCCAGTGCGGCTCCGATAGACGCGCAGTTTGCCGTCG
>Ga0306921_10002200_pt1 | contig 19544 bp, 17 predicted proteins | sample sta12Cox44000080_FD_203760 | JGI IMG/M metagenome (GOLD analysis project Ga0306921, IMG submission 203760) | Lab enrichment of tropical soil microbial communities from Luquillo Experimental Forest, Puerto Rico - statoxic.12C.oxic.44.000.080 (v2)... | ecosystem: Environmental > Terrestrial >... | reverse complement strand
CGCGTTCGTGCCGCTCGACGTGCCGCAGACCGTGATCGGCTTCGGCGGGCCCGGCGTCATGCGCCACGATGCGAATTTCATGGCCGCCTATGTGGTCAACCACATCATCGGCGGCGGCGGCTTGACGTCGCGGCTCTATCGCGAGGTGCGCGAGAAGCGAGGGCTCGCCTATTCGGTTTACGAAGCGCTATTGTGGATGGATCACTCGGCGCTGTTCATCGGTAACACCGGCACCCGCGCCGACCGCGCCGGTGAAACGATGGATGCGATCGAGAAGGAAATCCGCCGCATCGCTGACGAAGGCCCGACGCAGCAGGAGCTTGATGAGGCAAAATCCTACCTGAAGGGGTCGCAGATGCTGCAGCTCGACACCTCCTCGAAACTCGCTTCGGGATTGCTCCAATACCAACTCGACAAGCTGCCGATCGACTATCTCGAGAAGCGCAATGCCATTGTCGATGCGGTAACGCTGGACGACGCCAAAAAGATCGCCAGGCGGCTCTGGGGCCAGGGCCTTTTGACCGTGGTGGTCGGCCGCGCCCCGCAGGCCGCCGCCCAGCCTGCCGCTGCAGCCGCGCCGAAGGCGGACTAGGCTTTTCCAGGCAACCGGGAAGGGAGTGGATGGCGGCGAAGCAAATGCTTCGCGAAACGGCTATGTTGCGCCAAGCCAAGCCCCTTGCCGCCGGTGCCCCATGCTGCGGATCTTCCGCGACCTCACAATCGACGAAGACGACATCGAGATCGTCTTCATCCGCGCCTCCGGCCCGGGCGGCCAGAACGTCAACAAGGTTGCAACCGCGGCCCAGCTGCGCTTCGACTCGCGCCGCATCGCGTTGCCGGAGGACGCCGCGCTGCGGCTCGCCCGGCTCGCAGGTCACCGCATGACCAAGGACGGCATCATCGTGATCCATGCGCAGCGCTTCCGTACCCAGGAGCGCAACCGCGCGGATGCGATCGATCGCCTGATAGAATTGCTCACAGCAGCGATGGAACGCCCGCCCCCGCGCCGGCCGACCAAACCAACCTTTGCCTCAAAGCAGCGTCGGCTCCAAGGCAAGAAACGCCGCAGCGACATCAAGGCTCGCCGCGGTGCGCGGCAGTATGACGATTGATCTTTTGTCACCCGCCCTGCCATCTGCGACCTCACGAAGGTGGGGAGAGCCTTGGTCAGCGCTCTCCCCTCATCGACGAAAACCTCGTAAAATATCGCTCCATTGCCGCGAGTCTTGAAGCACCATGCCCATCCGCCAGCTGCCCGAGCAGGTCGTCAACCGTATTGCCGCGGGCGAAGTGGTTGAGCGTCCCGCGAGTGTGGTCAAGGAGCTTACGGAGAACGCAATCGATGCCGGTGCAAGCCGAATCGATGTGTTCAGCGAGGGCGGCGGGCGGCGAAAGATCGTCGTTACCGACGACGGCAGCGGCATGACGCAAGCCGATCTCGCGCTCGCGGTCGAACGCCACGCCACCTCAAAGCTCGACGACGAAGACCTGCTTCAGATCAAAACGCTCGGGTTTCGCGGCGAGGCCCTGCCCTCAATCGGCGCGGTGGCAAGGCTCATCATCACCACACGTCATGCCGGCGAACCGCATGCCTGGTCGCTTGCCGCCGAGGGCGGCGTAAAATCGGAAACGATGCCGGCGGCGCTGACGCAAGGCACCCGCGTCGAGGTCAGCGAGCTGTTCTACGCGACGCCGGCGCGGCTGAAATTCCTGAAAACCGAGCGCACTGAAGCCGAGGCGATCCGCGAGGTGGTCCGCCGGCTTGCGATGGCACGGCCGGACATAGCCTTCACGCTGGCCGGAGAGGAACGCGCGCCCGTCACCTGGGCCGCGGCGCTGCCAGATGCGGCAGGTCGGCTGACACGCCTTGCCGATATTTTGGGGACAGAATTCCGCTCCAGCGCCATCGCGCTGCGCGCTGAACGCGATCATGTCGTCGTCGCGGGCTTTGCCGCCTCCCCTGCGCTGACCCGCGCCAACGCGCTTGGGCAATACCTGTTCGTCAACAACCGACCGGTGCGCGACAGGCTGATCCTCGGCGCGGTGCGCGCAGCCTATAGCGACTATCTGCCGCGCGACCGCCATCCCGTTGTGGCGCTGTTCGTCACGCTTGATCCGCGTGAGGTCGACGCCAATGTGCACCCAGCGAAAACCGAGGTGCGGTTTCGCAATGCCGGCCTCGTCCGCGCCTTGATCGTGCATGCGCTCAAGGAGGGACTGGCGCGCGAAGGCAAGCGCACGGCAGCCAACAGCGCTGACAGCGCGATGGCAGCTTTCCGCCCACCGCGCGCGGCGCCGCGATATGCGAATTGGGACTGGCGGCAATCGCCCTCGCTGCCGCGCGGACCGCAGCCGGCGCTTGCAGGCTCGGCGATCACCGCCCTTGCCAAACCGGATCAGACCAGCTTGGACGTCGGTACACCCTCGGCGGACATGCGGTTCGAGGCGCCCGCGCCCGCCGATCTGATCGACCGGCCGCTGGGCGCCGCGCGCACGCAGATCCACGAGACCTATATCGTGTCGCAGACCCGCGACGGATTGATTGTCGTCGATCAGCACGCCGCCCATGAGCGCATCGTTTATGAGCGGCTGAAGGCTTCGCTGGCCGAGAATGGTGTACAGCGGCAGATGCTCTTGATCCCCGAGATTGTCGAGTTTGATGAAGCCTCGGTCGAGCGGTTGCTCGCGCGTGCCAATGAGCTCGCCACGTTCGGTCTCGCGATCGAATCCTTCGGTCCCGGCGCGGTCGCGGTGCGCGAGACGCCATCGCTCCTCGGCAAAATCGATGCCGCTGCACTGCTTCGCGAGCTCGCCGAGCATATGCAGGAGTGGGACGAGGCGCTGCCGCTCGAGCGGCGGCTGATGCACGTCGCGGCCACCATGGCCTGCCACGGCTCGGTGCGCGCCGGCCGTCGCCTCAAGCCCGAAGAGATGAACGCGCTTCTGCGCGCGATGGAGGACACGCCGAATTCCGGCCAGTGTAATCACGGCCGGCCGACTTACGTGGAATTGAAGCTGTTGGACATCGAAAAGCTATTTGGGCGGCGATAGCATTTTTGGGCTCCGCATGATGGAGGCGCCATGTGACCGCCGGGCAGTGTCTCAGTTTGAATTTTGACTATTCGCTATAAACCGCTATGTTCATGGTATGTTCTAGGTAGCGGCGTAAGGCGCATTTGCGTGTTCCTGACGTACCAGTATGGGCTGTGGCCTAAGCGTCATCAGTACCCACGGCTCGAAGCGATCCTGGAAGGTCAGCGGCTGTTGTACAACGCAGCTCTCAAAGAGCGCAGCCAGGCCTGGAGCAAATCGCACTGGTCCGTGACGCGCATCGACCGAGTAAATCGCTGACGACGATACGAGCCTTTTGATCCACAAGGATCGGCGCATTGCCGGTTACTCGATCCCGCTGGTCGCTGAAGAAAGTCGACAAAGCCAGCCTTCTTCCGTCGCATCAGGGCCAAGGGTGGCAAGGCCGGCGTCCCGCGCTTCAAATCGAGGCATAAATGGCTGGTTCGGCTTCAGCGAATTTTCCGGGATCCGATTGACCTATGGCGCTCTGGTCTTCAAAGGCATGCCCGGGCGGCTTCAACTTGATCTGCACCGGCCGCTGCCAGACCATGCATCGATCCGCTCCTGCACGCTCACCAGGGAAGGCCGCGCCTCGCGCGTCGCGCTCCAGATCGAGGTGGCGCCAAAAAGCCGGCAACCTGGTCGGGATTGACTGGGGCGTGGAGAGGCTTGCGACGCTGTCGACCGGCGAAACCATCGCCAATCCGGGGTTCGGCGCCGCGGCGGCCAGAAGGATTGGCAAGGCCCAACGCAAGCTCGCGCGAGCCGCGAGGGGATTGCGCCGTCGGCTGAAAGCCGTGGCGCATCTGGCGCGGCGGCGTCGCAGGCTCGCCAACCGTCGCAAGAGCTATTTGCATCAGCTGACCGCTGCGATCGCAGCCCGCTTCGGCGCCATGCGGTCGAGGAGCTAACGGTGAAGACGATGACGGCTTTGCGCGAGGAAACAACGGCCTGACTGCAGGCCGTCGCTCCGGAAACCTCAAGCGCGAAGCTCGCTGCCTAACAGCGGCAAAGATTTCGAACTGAGACACTACCGGCTATTTGCTGCGCGCTGGCGCTCGAACAGGTCGAACGAGGCTTGCAAGAATACAAACTCCGTATCGTCATAGGCGCGTCGGTCCAGCTCCTCAAAGCCGCGAGGTGCAGCAAATGCCGCCACCTTCGCCTCCTCGACCACCAAAAGCGCGCCCGGCACGAGCCACCCGCCGTCGCGCAGCGAAGCGAGTGCTTTCTCCGCGAGCCCCTTGCCGTAGGGCGGATCGAGAAACACCATCGAAAACGGATCGATTGGATGCGCCGGTCCGAGGTTGGTGGCGTCGCGGCGAAACACCCTTGTGATACCGCCCAAGCCCAGCGCCTGGACATTGTCGCGCAGCAGCGCGCGCGCCTGCGGGCCATTGTCGACGAACAGCGCAAACCTGGCCCCCCGCGAGATCGCCTCGATGCCGAGCGCGCCGGTGCCGGCAAACAAATCGAGCACGCGCGCATTTTGAAGCGGATTGGCGTGGGCGTGGACGAGAATGTTGAACAGCGCCTCGCGCAGCCGATCCGCGGTCGGACGGATCGCCTGCGAGGAGGGAGCGGCCAGATTGCGACCCCTCAATCGTCCGCCGACCACGCGCATACGCTACGCATCCTGGGGGCGAAAATCGCGCTTGCCGTGATAGCCGCGCTTGGGGCGTCGTCGCGGCGGATCAGAGCCCGTCACGTCGCGCTCATCCGCCTGCCGGCTGCCGGCGCGCTGCACCAGCACACGACGGCCCTTGCGGTCAAGGACCAACGCGCTCTTGCCAGACGGCTTGAATGGCTTCTTGCCGCGGGGCGCATCGTCCTCGCCTGCCTCGTGCCGTTGCGGCCCCGCAAAATCCGCACCCGCCTGCGCAATCACACGCTCGCCAAGCTGCTCGCGCAACACGCGCGTCTTCACCTCGAAGACCGCGCCCTCACCGAGCTCGCCGAGCTGGAACGGACCGTAGGAAATGCGGATCAGCCGGTTCACCTCGAGCCCGAGATGGGCGAGCACATTGCGCACCTCGCGGTTCTTGCCTTCGCGGATCGCAAACACCAGCCAGACATTGGCGCCCTGGTCGCGCTCCAGCGTGGCATCGATCGGGCCATATCGGACGCTCTCGACCTCGACACCGTCCCGCAATTGGTCAAGCTGCGCCTGCGTCACCTCGCCATGGGCGCGCACGCGATAGCGACGGAGCCAGCCGGTCTCTGGCAATTCCAGCGCGCGTGCGAGCCCGCCATCATTGGTGAGAAGCAAGAGGCCCTCAGTGTTGAAGTCGAGCCGGCCGACCGAGATCAGCCGCGGCAACCCTTCGGGCAGATTGTCAAACACCGTTGGCCGCCCCTCGGGATCGGCATGGGTCGTCATCAAGCCGCGCGGCTTGTGATAGAGGAAGAGCCGTGTACGCTCGCGCGGCGGCAATGGCTTGCCGTCGACGGAAATCACGTCATTGGCGGTGACGTCGAGCGCCGGCGAATTGATGACGCGGCCGTTGACGCTGACGCGCCCCTGCACGACCATCTGTTCAGCATCGCGGCGCGAGGCGAGCCCCGCGCGCGCCAGGACCTTGGCGATCCGTTCGCTGGCTTTTTTCGACCTTACCCCCTCGGGTGCGGTGGGTTTGTCGAAATCCCCCTTGCGCTTGCGATAGGCGCCGCGTCCGCCGAAGGCTGGGCGCTTGGCAAACACCCGACCCTCCTCCTCATGGTCGCGGCGCGGGCGATCCGCAAAGCGCTGGTCAGGCCGTCGATGCGCCTGCCAATCCTTGCGGCCTTCGCTTGCCCTATGCTCATGCTTGCGATCATACCGCCTGTGGCTCTCGCCATCCTCGCGGTCGGCCTTGCGATCCCGCCTATTGCGGCCAAATTTCGGACGGTCGTCATGGCGCCGTTGTTCGCGCGGGCGCGCGAAACCTATGCGGTCGTCACCGCCGCGATCGCCGCGCGGCCGGTCGTCCCGCCGCCGCCACGGCTTTGCCTGCCCGCGCTCGCCTCCGCCGAATTCGCCCCGGTGCTCGCCAGATCGCCCGTGCCGGAGACGTCCAGCCGGGCCGACCTCGTCCCGCTCGCGGCGCGGCCGACGGTCGTCGCGGTCAGATCGCCGGGAGCGCCCATCATCGCGATCGCGGCGCGGCGCGTCATCGTCGCCGCGGCGGAACGGACGCTCGCCTTTGCCGCGGGACGACGCGCCTTTACCCGCAGGACCGCCCTTGTCGAACCGTTTTGAAAATTGCTTCTCCCCGCCCCGCGCGGAGAGGCGCCGCTTGCGGCCCGCCGAGCGATCACGCCGGCCGGCGGACGCATTGTCTTTGTCGTGGTCGCGGGGCATGAAGGTCTCGTCTTATGGTCAAGCTGAGGCGCACGCGGCGCGCATTAGCAAAGTTCTGCAGACAAGACGAGACATGAACGCCCCTTCCTTCATGGATTTGGCCCTGAAAGCGGCCGAAGCGGCCGGGAAATCCGGAGAGGTTCCGATCGGCTGCGTGATCGTGCGCAACGACGCCGTGGTGGCGGCCGCCGGCAACCGGACCCTCACCGACCGCGATCCGACCGCGCATGCAGAAATCCTCGCGCTCCGCGCGGCCGCCGCAAGGCTCGGCAGCGAGCGGCTGACCGACTGCGACCTCTATGTAAGCTTGGAACCCTGCACCATGTGCGCCGGCGCAATCTCCCTTGCGCGCATCCGCCGTCTCTACTACGGCGCGGCCGACCCCAAGGGCGGCGCGGTCTTGTCCGGCGTGCGGTTCTTTACTTCGCCCACCTGCCACCACACGCCGGAAGTCTATTCCGGTCTCGGCGAGAGCGAAGCGGTCGCGCTGCTCAGGGATTTCTTCAGGGCGCGGCGCTAACAGACTTTGTCATGGAGCCACGCCCCCGTTTCGGACCGTCCATCGATGACAAGTCACCCCTCCAGAAAAAACTCGCGCAGCAGCTTTGCTGTCGCGTCCGGATTTTCTTCGGCCAAAAAATGCCCGCTATCAACCGGTGCGCCTCGGACATTGGTCGCCCATGATGTCCAGGTGTCGAGTGGCGTCGCCGCGGCTGCCGCGATGCCCGCATCGCCCCACAGCGCCAGCATCGGGACCGTGATCTTCTTTGCTGCATCGACATCGGCCTTGTCGATGTCGTAGTCGGCATAGGCGCCGGCGCGGTAATCTTCGCACATCGCATGCACGCGCGAGGGATCGCGGAACGGCGCCAGATAATGCGCCATCGCTTGCGGGTCGAAGGCGGCAAGAGTCTTCGACTTGGTCTGGCTTGCCATCTTCTCCTTCAGGAAGAAATCGGGATTCCCCAGGATCAGCGTCTCCGGAAACGGATAAGGCTGTGCGAGGAAGGTCCAATGGTAGATCTTGAGCGCGTAAAGGCGGTTGATGCGCTGCCAATAATTGTACGTCGGCAGGATATCGAGCACCGCGAGCCGCGACAGCCGGCCGGGATGATCAAGCGCGAGCCGATACGACACGCGGCCGCCGCGATCGTGGCCGGCAAGCGCAAAATGCACGTAACCGAGGCTCTCCATCGCCTCGACCAACGCCTTCGCCATTGCCCGCTTGGTGTAGGGGGTGTGATCCTTGTCACTTTCGGGCATGTCTGACCAGCCATAGCCGGGCAGGTCGGCGATCACCAGGGTGAAACGGTCGTCGAGCTTGGGCGCCACATTGTGCCACATCACATGCGTCGAGGAGTAGCCATGCAGCAACAGCAGCGGTGGGCCCTTGCCGCCAACTCTGGCAAAAATACGACCTGAGGTCGTGCCAATCCATTTGGCTTCGTAGCCCGGGAAGAGGTCAGCGAGATCAGCCATATGGCACCGCGTCATTGTCGCAGTTGGGCGCTACCCGTCAGTGGCCCAATGTAGCACGTTTTGCGCCTCAAACTTTGTTTGTCGTTGCCGCCGATTTGACGCTTAGGCTATTCAACCTCCTGCCAACAACAACCACGAAAAATTGCGGGAGTACCATGTCGATCGATTTTGAAATCCCCGCCGAGGCCAAGGCGATCCGCGAGAAGGTGCGCAATTGGGTGCAGGCGGAATGCATCCCCGCGGAAAAGGAACTGGATCGCAAGCCGCTTGAGGAGGTGCTGGGCCCGCTTCGCGCCAAGGCCCGCGCGCAGGGGTTGTGGTGTCCGTTTGTCCCCAAGGAATATGGCGGCATGGGATTGGGCCCGCTCGCCAACGCGCTGGTGCAGATGGAGCTCGGCGAGAGCATGCTGGGCGCGCTGTCTGTGAACACGCAAGGCCCCGATGACGCCTCGATGCTGACCATTCTGGAGCACGGCACGCCCTATCAGAAGGAGAAATTCCTCAAACCCCTGTTGAACGGCGAAAAGCGCATCTGCTTTTCAATGACGGAGAAGGCCGCCGGCGCCGATGCCACGGGCATGCAGACCTCGGCTGTGAAAGATGGCAATGAGAACTACGTCCTGAATGGCGAAAAATGGTTTTCGTCGTCGGCCAGCGTCGCCGACCTCGCGCTGGTCATGGCCAAGACCGATCCGAACGCGCCGCGGCACAAGCAGTATTCGACCTTCATCGTCGAGCTTCCGAACCCCGGCTATCGCATCAAACGCAACATCAAGAACATGGCGATCGAAGGGCCGCATTACGATCAGCTCGCCGGCGGCCATTCCGAGATCGAGATCCGCGATTTGAAGGTGCCGGCCGACAATCTGCTCGGCGGCGAAGGCAACGGCTTTGCCATGGGCCAGCACCGCCTCGCCTATGGGCGGCTGCGCCATGGCATGCACAACATCGCCAAGGCGCAACGCGCGCTCGATATGGCGGTCGCACACGTCACCAAGCGCTCGACCTTCGGCATGTTGCTCGCCGACCGCCAGGCGGTGCAGTTCATGCTGGCCGAATGCGCAAGCCAGCTCTATATCGGCCGGCTGATGCTGCTGCATATCGCCTACAAGGCGGAAAAAGGCCTGGACTTGCGCCAGGAGAACTCGATCGCAAAAGTCTACCTCGCGCACATGGTGCACCATGTGATCGACACTGCGATCCAGCTGCACGGCGCGCTCGGCTTCAGCCAGGATACGATCTTGGCAAAATGGTACACGCAGGTGCGCTCGCAGCGGCTGGTCGACGGCCCCGACGAGGTGCACAAGTGGAAGGTTGGCCGCAACGTCATCAAGGCGTTTCGCGAGCACGGCACAACGGCCTCGGCTGCAGGTGGGGATTTGCTGTAGACGTCATCGATGAACAGAGAAGGCCGCTAACCCCTTTCCTTCTCCATTTCCACCGCCTGCCAGGCGATGTCGCGGCGGCAAAAACCATCGGACCAGCGGATGCGGTCGACCGCGGCATAGGCGCGCGAGCGTGCCTCGGTGACGGTCTTGCCAAGCGCGCACACGTTCAGGACGCGCCCGCCATTGGCCAAAACCACGCCATCTTTCGCAATCGTGCCGGCGTGAAATATCTCGACGCCCTCGAGCTTGCCGGCGTCGTCGAGCCCGTCGATGCGTGTGCCCTTCTTGTAATCGCCTGGATAGCCCTTCGCCGCCATCACGACCGCGATCGCTGCGTCCGGATACCAGCGCAGATTGAAGTGCTTCAGTTCGCCATCGCAGGCGGCCAAAAATGCCGGCACGACGTCGGACATCATCCTGAGCATCAACACCTGGCATTCCGGATCGCCGAAGCGGACATTGTATTCGAACAGCTTCGGGCCTTGATCGGTGATCATCAGGCCGGCATAGAGCACGCCGCGAAACGGCGTGCCGCGCGCCTTCATGCCTGACACCGTCGGCAGAATGATGCGCGACATGATCTGGTGGTGGATCTCCGCCGTGACGAACGGCGTCGGCGAATAGGCGCCCATGCCGCCGGTGTTTGCCCCCTCATCGTGATCGAATACGCGCTTATGGTCCTGGGCCGAGGCAAGCGGCAGCGCGCTCTCGCCATCGCACAGCGCAAAAAACGACACCTCGCGGCCTTCCAAGAACTCCTCGATCACGACCTCGGCGCCGGCAGCACCAAAGCTGCCGGCGAACATCATGGCGATAGCGTCTTGCGCCTCGCCCAGCGTCTTTGCGACCACGACGCCCTTGCCGGCCGCAAGCCCATCGGCCTTGACCACGATCGGCGCGCCCTGCAGTTGCACGTAAGCAAGCGCGTCGTCCTGATTGTCGAAACGGCGATAGGCGCCGGTCGGGATCTTGAACTCGGTACAGAGCTCCTTGGTAAAGCCCTTGGAGCCTTCGAGGCGCGCCGCCGCCCTGCTCGGGCCGAACGCCCTGATGCCGGCCTCGGCGAGATCGTCGACGATGCCGGCCACCAGCGGCACCTCAGGTCCGACCACGACCAGCTCAACTGCATTGCTCTTGCAGAACGCGATCACCGCCTGGTGGTTGGCAACATCGAGCGCTACGCATTCGGCCTCGCGCGCGATCCCCGCATTGCCGGGTGCGCAAGAGAGTCTGGTCACAAGCGGGGAGCCGGCGATCTTCCACGCCAGCGCATGTTCGCGGCCGCCGGAACCGATAAGCAGAATGTGCATCATTGTCGGTTGCACAAAATTCCCCCACCCCGCAAGGGGCAGGGGGCTTGGCCGGCGTCATTGTGCAGAGAAGTTTCCGCTATGACCGCCGTTCCGACGCCGCAATGATCTCTTGCAGACTTGCGACATGGCGGGCGAAGGCCAAGCGGCCGCCTGCGGTCGCCGTCACCTTGGTTTGCGGCCTCTTGTCGACAAAGGCCTTGTCGACCGCAACATAGCCAGCCTTCGACAGCGTCTCGATATGCGCGCCGAGATTGCCGTCGGTCGCACCAGTGATCTTTTTGAGCCGAGAAAATTCCAGTCCTGTTCCTGACGGCAGCGCGTTCAGCGCGGCCATGATCCGCAAGCGTAACGGCTGATGGATGATGTCGTCGAGCTTGGCCATGATCTATGCCCGGCGCATCCAGAGCCCTGAGAGCATCAGCCCGCCGCCATTGACGGCGGCCATCCACAGCAAGAAGGTATCGCCGGCGACGAACACATAACCGATTAGCACCAGCGCGCTGAGGCCAAGGCCAAGCGTGAGAAAGGCGTAGCCAAACCACAAACCCGCGATGCAATAGAACAGCATGGAATAGATCGGCCAGAAGGTGGCCATCTCACGTGGTCCGAAATGGCCGAGCACGCAGCTGCAAAGGATGCCGAATGCGAAGATCAGCGCGAAGGCAGCCAGGATGCGGCCCTCAATCCGCTCTCCACCCTTTCTTCGCGCGAAGCTCAGCGCAATGGCGAGCGAGCCGGCCACGCCGATCAGATTGACGGCGATCCAAAGGTAGGCGGCCTGGCGCGGCCAGGCAAAATTTGCGACATTTCCTGCGAGTACCAGTCCACCCCACAGGATGATCATCTGGCTCGCGACGTCGTAGCTGCGCGACCGCCGGACGCGCTGAACGATGTCCTGGATATCGCTCAGCGCCTGAGCTGCTTGTTTGGCATCGATGTCGCTCATGACCCCGCTCCCGCCTTCGCGACATTCTCAGCCACCACCGCAACCGCCTTGGGCGAGCTGACGATGCCCATATGGTCGACGCCGTCGATCAGTTTCACGTCGACCTTGGGCGCGACCGCATGCACCGCATCGGCAAATTTGTCGGAAAACATCAACTCATCATCGGCGCCCGCAAACAGCGTGACCGGAAGCGTGGTTTTTGCCAAATCCGCCTTGTAGCCGCGCGTCGCGAAATTGCGCATCAGGCGGTAGGAATAGGTCGGCGCCAGGATATGTTCAGAGTTCGCTGGCACCGCAAAGGCAAGCGTCGGCAGCGCCTCGCAGCACGTGATGCCGAGGCCAGCCAACGCCTGCAGCGCGAGGATGCGTGGGATATCGGCGCTTGCCCAGCCGCCAGAATCCGGCCGGTTGGTGGGCGCGTCATAGCCGAGATACGGCGCAAGCAGCACCGCGCGCGCAAACAGCTCGCGGATCGGCGAGCTTATGATGCGCAGCGCAAAGCCGCCGCCCGCGGAATGGCCGAGCAAGCTGATCGGCTCGTTTGGTCGGCTCTCGCGCGCCAGCGCGACCAAATCCTCAAGGTCGTTCTCAAGCTGGCCGAGATAGGCAATGTCTCCCCGCGTGCCCGAGCCACCATGGCCGCGCATGTCGGGTGCATAGGTCTCGACCCCGCGCGCGGCGAGCGCATCGGCCAGCGCATGCACCGCCGGGCTCGATCCCGACGAACCATGCACGACAATGGCGATCGTTCCGACTGCGACGCCGCGCGCCGGATAGTGGCGGTATGCGATGTCGGATCCATCGCGGGCGACGAAGCGCTCCAGCGGCGGCATGGTGCTGCGATCGACGTTACGGGCGGCCGCCGCGACCGAACGAAGCTCGCCCGGACGCATGAGCGGCCGTGCGACCATCGCCACCAACAGGATCGCCAACAGGCCCGTGGCCGCCAAAACCCATTGCAGCAGCCGCAACGGGTACCAAACGAGCCAGTTCCGCATGGCATTGCTCCTGTTTTACAATATAGAGTACTCTATAGCGCAGAGTTATGGATAAGGCAAGGATAATGCGCGCATGCGAATTGGCGATTGTGGGCGAAAATCCCTAACTTGGACAGACCTGAACCGACCGAATCACGATGACCGCCGCAGCCAGCTTGATCAACGCGCCGCACTATACGGTGTCCGAACTGTCCTCCGCCTTGCGACGCACGGTGGAGGACGCCTATGGCCAGGTGCGCGTGCGTGGCGAGATTTCCGGCTTCCGCGGTCCGCATTCCTCGGGCCATTGCTACTTCGCACTCAAGGATGAGAACGCCAAGATTGAGGCGGTGATCTGGAGGAGCGCGCATTACCGGATGCGCTTCAAGCCGCAGGAGGGGCTTGAGGTGATCGCGACGGGCAGGCTCACGACCTTTCCTGGCAAGTCCACCTACCAGATTGTGATCGAGTCGCTTGAGCCCGCGGGCATCGGCGCGCTGATGGCGTTGATGGAGGAGCGCAAGAAAAGGCTTAACTCCGAAGGACTGTTCGCTGAGGCAAGAAAGCAGCCTCTGCCATGGCTGCCCGAGGTGGTCGGGGTCGTCACCTCCCCGACCGGCGCCGTCATCCGCGATATCCTGCACCGGCTGGAAGATCGCTTTCCGCGCCGCGTCCTGGTGTGGCCCGTGAAGGTTCAGGGCGAAGGCTCGGCCGAGCAGATCGCGGCCGCGATCCGCGGCTTCAATGCGCTCTCGGGTGGCGGAAGGATTCCGCGCCCCGACGTGCTGATCGTCGCGCGCGGCGGCGGCTCGCTGGAAGACCTCTGGTCGTTCAACGAGGAGATCGTGGTGCGCGCAGCCGCCGACAGCTTGATCCCGCTAATCTCTGCGGTTGGGCATGAGACCGACATCACCCTGATCGATTTTGCCGCCGACAAGCGCGCACCGACGCCGACCGCGGCGGCCGAAATAGCGGTGCCGGTGCGCAGCGAGCTCGTTGCCGAAGTCGCAAGCCTGGCGCGGCGTCTGCTGGTGTGCTGGCAGCGCGCCCAGGAGGGCCGCCGCAACGAGCTTCGCGCGGCCTGCCGGGCGCTGCCCGCCGCAGGCGAGGTGCTTGCGATCCCGCGGCAGCGGCTCGATGGCGCGACGGCGGCCTTGCCGCGCGGGCTCAAGGCCAATACGCATGCGCATTTCCGCCGCTTTGCCGCCACCGGCGCGCGCCTCACATTGCCCGTGTTGCGCGGACAGCTCGTGCAGGCGCGGAAGCATTTGACGGTATCGGGCGGGCGGCTGACGCTATCGGCGAAATCACTTCTCAGACGGCGCCGCGATCGTTACGCGAGCCTTGAGGCGCGGCTGAAGACCTCGAGACTTGCCGTTGCGCTGGCGCAAGGTCAGCGCATCGGGCGCGACCGCGAGCGCACCGAGCGCCTCGCCGAACGCACCCATCGCGCACTCATCACCGCGCTGCAGCGGCTCGAGGCGCGCGTTGCCCATAGCGGGCAGTTGCTCACCGCCTTGTCTTATCGCGGTGTGCTGGCGCGCGGCTTCGCGTTGGTGCGCGACGATGGCGGCCAGCCGGTCCATGCCGCAGCCAATGTCGAGCCCGGTGCGCGCGTAAGCATTGAATTTGCCGATGGCCGCATCGGTGCGACCACAGACGGCGAGCGGCCGAAAGCAACTCCGCGCGAGCCAAAACCTGCGCCCAAACGCGCGGCCAAGGCGGTCGATCAGGGAAGTCTGTTTTAGCTTAGCTACAGTAACCCGCGAGGGGACGGGATCGTATCCGGCATGCAGTTGCTGCGCGGTGAAGATCACGCTTGGAGCCATTGTCATCGCGCGGGAAAGCAAATCGCATGCTCAAGCGATTCGCCGAGCAAAAGTGGCCTGAAAAGATTTCCGCTATTTGTGATCTCAATTACAAGGCTTTCGACGGTGAATTTCTATCCTTAGGTTGCGCCATCCGAATGTCCGCGAACTGAGAAATGCCGGGTTCGGTTGGCCTCTGGCTTGTGCCAAGCAACCCAAAGAAAGGAGAAAGAAAGGAGGAAGGGCCATGTCCTATCGAATCGTTATGTCTTCCTTCGCAGCCATTGCGATCGGCTTGTCGTGCATGGCGACCGATGCTTCAGCCCGTGGCGGGGGCGGCGGCGGTGGTGGTGGTGGTAGTGGTGGCGGCGGTAAATCAGGGGGTCCCGCATCGGGCGTCATCGCACGTCCCACGGGCGGCGGGGCAGCAGCGACGGCGCACTACTATGGACCCGTATTCATTAAATCAGCTGCACCGAATGTCCGCTGGATCGGTTCCACGGGCAGTTTTCCCGGCGGTACCGTGGGCGGTGGTGGTAAAGGGAAATTCTACCGCGCCACCGTCGGAGATCCCCCCTCAATCAAGGGCGGTGACACAGGCACCTTCGGCGCTACCCCGGGCAGCAGTGGTAGCCCGACATCAGGCATCAACGCGGGAGATCCCGCAGGCGGCGGTGCAACAGGTGTCCCCGGCGGCAGTGTAGCCGCGGGAGCGGGATTCTATGCACCCGCATCCTATAACAGTAACGCTGCGTGTGGACGCTATCCCTATCCACCCTGCAATGCTGTTTGTGGACGCTATCCCTATCCACACTGTAACAAAGTGCCGACCCAATGAAGGCCATCAGGTAGGTTGATGGCGGCGTGGGCTGCTTGACGAGGCGGAAGTTGCCCCCGCAACTTCCGCCTAGGCAGCTTCAGCAGGGCTTCGCGACAATGGTCGCCGATCTCCTGGCGGAATGATCGGGCTGCTCATTCGAGCCTGCTAGGCTCGTCAAGCGGACCGTCGGCGGCTCCGGAGGTTGAGCCTGCCTCCAACAGTCCAAATCGGACTGGCGCCTCCCTGACTGGCCTTCGATTTCATTCGGATCGATGTTCCCGCCGACGCCGGCCAAGGGGGCGTTGGTTCCACACCATCAGGGGCCGAGCGTCCGCGCGACGCGGAAGCCGAGATCGGTACCATGATCATCGGCGGAGTACCAGAAGCGCAGCGCCGAGCGGAGGCCCACTATATGGCCGGCCCAGGAACCGCCCCGAACGACACGGCGGCTGCAATCGCCTTGTGCTAGCCAGGCGGAGCCGTCCGTGGGGGCCCCTTCATAGTTGGTGTGCAAACAATCTTCGACCCATTCCCAGACGTTGCCGTGGATGTCGTAGAGGCCAAATCGATTGGGTGCAAACGCGCCAACCGGGGCGGTTCGCTGACCGTCCCAGGCGCTGCCGCAGCCGTTGCAATTGGCATTGTTATTACCGATCTCGTCGCCCCAAGAATAGGCCGTCGTTGTCCCGGCGCGAGCCGCATACTCCCATTCGGCTTCGGAGAGCAGCCGGTAGGGGCGACCGGTCATCGTGGACATCCAGACCACATACTGCTGGGCGTTATCCCAGCTCACATTGATGACGGGCTGCCTCCCCCGTCCCATATTGCTGTCCGACGCATGCGGGCAGGCGCCAATGGCGACGCAGGCATCCCACTGTTCGAACGTGACCTCGAACTTCGAAACTGCAAGCGGCCGGGCAATCGCAACCCGGTGCAGCGGGTCTTCATTGTCGTAGTGGTCCCTTTCATCGGCTGCCGATCCCATCATGAATTCCCCTGCGGGCACCACCACCATCTCGGGGCAATCCTTGGCGCATTCCCTGAAAGAATTTCCCGACCGCAACGCCCGCTCGGCTGCCGCAGTGAGCACATACGGCCGAACTTGGCGCAGCATGTAGGGCCGCACGGTCGTGTACAAGGTCAGCTGTTCCCTCAAATACGACTGATTGATCCAGCCGATCAATCCGGCGATGCTGCCGACCAACAGCACATAAACGAGGCTCTGCACGCGGCGTGCCCTGCTCCGCTCCCTGCTCTCGCGTCGGCAACTCTGCTCGATGAAGTCCTGGTCGATCGGCGGCAAATCGTCCCTGCGCTTTGCGATCCAGCTTTGGGCCTGTGTCAGCGCCGCGCCCATGAGAAGCGCGTCTTCGTTGTTTGAACTGTCGAGCGTCGTCTGCCACGTGCGTCGCGCGGCTTCGAGCCCGGTTCTCCAGGCGAGAAATTCGCGCTCGGCAGCAATCCAGTTGCGTAGCTTATCCCAGCGCCGAAACACCGCCTCATGCGCTACTTCGGCATAGGTCTCGCCAACTTCGGGTGTTGCCGTCACGAGAAGCCGGTAGGGATGATCAGCGAGCTCACTGACGAGACGCCATTCTTCATCTTTAAACTCGGAGCGCGCGGCGCGCCGTCGCGTCGGCTCCTCGCCCTCGCGGACGGTCGCAAGCTTCAGGGTGAAGATGCGGCGAAGTTCGTCCTCGGATTTCGGATGGCTGGCAAGAAAGGCATCGGCACGATCCACCAGAATGCCACCAAGCTCGAAGGATTGAGCGGGAAGACGCAGCACCCCGTCACCACGCTTCACCATCTGCGTCCACATGTCGTCGAGCGTATACGACAAAAGCGGCAAGGCGCCCACATCTTTGACCGAATCCTCAGCGGTGCGCCGGGTAATGACGTCCGCGAGCCCGTCGGTCTCGAACCGTGCCGAGAGCAGTTCGGCCGGCCGCCTCACGACCATGCGCAGCTCCATCTCGCGCAGCGGCGGCACATCGATCTTTCGATGCACCTTGAAAAGTGATTCGTCTTTCTGCAACTCGCCGAGAAAATCCGCACGCATGCTCATCAGCATGTAGAGACGCGGATCGGCGACGCCCTGCGCAATCAACTCCGAAAACCGGTGGCGCTGCCGTTCCTCGGCGCGGACGTACAACTCCTCGCCCTGGTCGACGTAGAGAAAAAAGGCCGGAGCGTTGGTCTGATTCAGTTCCTTGTAGCGGCGCTCGGTGGCGTCGAGCAGATCGCGCAGCATGGCCTTGCCGTCGCGCAACAGTTCGATCCAGCCATTCTGCTGTTTCACCCGCTCCGGATCGGTGGCGACGAGTTGCCAAGTGTTGAGAAACGACTCGACCAGCGCCTTGAGCGGCTCAGTCCCGGGCTTGAGTGTGAGGAAGCACCAGCGGCGGCTTTCGCGAAAGGCATATGGCCACTCGGCTGCTGTAGCCGCACCCTCGGGCCATGCCTGGCGCTTGAGGGCCGACAGTATGCCCGCTTGGGCCAGCGAGGACTTGCCGACGCCGGAATTGCCGAGCAGCACCGGGAGCTGGTCCATCGGCACGGCCAGTGCCGATAGCACATCCATGATTTCCCGCTCGCGTCCGAAGAAGTAGTCGCTGTCTTTCTCCTCCATCGCGGCAAGCCCACGATAGGGCGAGGTATAGCGCCACAGATCGCCTGATCGTGTGCTTCTGCCGGATGCCGCATCCAACAGCCGAGCCACGTCCCTTTCGGATGACGGGTCAGGGGTGATGACCCAATGCAGGCGGCGCAGGAAGGGCAGACCAGGCGCGGTCTGACCTTGAAGCAGCACGAGGATGACCGGGAAATCGGGAGACTTTACCCGCTTGTCGAGTGCCTCGTCGTACTCAAGCACCTGCCAATCGCCAATACCCTTCTCGCCTACCAACAGCATGAAGGCGTCTGCTTGCGCGATCTCCTCGGCGAGCGCTTTCGACCAGAATCCTCCCGCGCGCAGACTCGACGGCGCGAAAAATACGCTGGAGTCCCTATCCTTGCGCTCAAGCGCGGCCTTGAGCCGCTCGCCCAGCGCCCGATCGGGCGAATGGTAGCTCAGGAACCACCGTCGCATTCAAAGCGCCCCTTCGAAAAGTCACTGCCCGCGAAGGAGAAACGATTCCTGTTGAGATCAACGCCGTACCATAACGTGGGTTGAACATAGTAAAAGGTACTCGTTTTACCTGTACAAGGTAGTCCAAATACTGTTTGCTTGAAAGGGAGTTCTCGGCGACGAGCGAGGATACTCAGGCATGACTCCTTGGGAGGAAATAGCCAACCGACAAGGCGTCTGGTCAGCCACAGCAGACGACCTCAAGCGCAACCTAACCCGAACGCGTTGGATTACGCTCTGTCTCTCGGTGCTGGGCGCACTGCTTGCAGCGGTCGCCAGTCAGATCACTTCGGAAGCGCCGCGCTTCTACATCGCCATCGGTGGTGCCTTGTTGCTCGCGGTGGTCAGCTTTCTGACCGGCCGCCTGATGGGCAGCGAGCAGATATCGGCCTGGGTGCGGGCCCGCGCCGCCTCAGAGGCACTCAAGCGCGAAGCCTTCAAATTCGCCGCCCGGGCAGCCCCCTACGATGAAGGCGAGAATCGCGTCCAGCGGCTCAACGAGGAACGCGAGAGAATCGAACGCGATGTCGATGATATCCTCGATCGGGCGGTCGCGTCCGGGCCGGGGAGGACACCGACGACAGATGTAACTCCCGACGAGTACCTGCGCACACGCGTCCGCCATCAAGCGGAGCATTTCTACGAACCTAAGGCGGAGGCCTATCGTCGCGCGGCAGCGCGCTTGCGCCGGGTCGAGTTTGCGCTGTCACTCGCCGCAACGGTCGTAACAGCGATCGTCGCCGTGGCCGGCCGGGATCCAACCGGGCTGCACTTCGACTTCATCGCGCTGACGGCGGTCCTCACCACGGTGGCCGGGGCGATCCTTACCCACATCGAAGCCTCCCGCTATGAGTTCTTGGTCACCAGTTACCGCGCTGCTGCTCGCCGGCTGCGCAACGAGCTTGCGAGCCTGGTGCAAATACTCGCCGCGCCGTCACCGCAATGGTCCGCCTTCGTCGCCCGCTGCGAGACCATTATTTCTGAGGAGAACAACAACTGGATTGCCAAGTGGAGCAAGCCGGCAGGCAAGTGAACAGGCTGGCGATGCTTCGCAGTAGCGTCGGCCGCGACCCGCGCTCTCTTGCAGTCGAGCAACAAGATTGCTCGATGTTGGACTTTACGTCCGCAAAACGGAGCGTTGCTGTTGATGCCGCAGGCGCCTGCGGCGCCTGAGCCAAGTTGGGTTGGGGATTGGACCCGCGGGCAGCTACTAGCCTGAGCGGGGTCGAGATGGTGCGACGATGATGTCGCCGACCTGGAGACCCCCTGAGTTA
>Ga0306921_10002199_pt1 | contig 19545 bp, 14 predicted proteins | sample sta12Cox44000080_FD_203760 | JGI IMG/M metagenome (GOLD analysis project Ga0306921, IMG submission 203760) | Lab enrichment of tropical soil microbial communities from Luquillo Experimental Forest, Puerto Rico - statoxic.12C.oxic.44.000.080 (v2)... | ecosystem: Environmental > Terrestrial >... | reverse complement strand
AACCAGCAGAGGCAGGCCGGTCCGGGCCACATGGGGAAGCGCCGCGCGCAATTGCTGCACCGAAACCATGGTGAAACCGTCGATCCCCGGGTCGACGAGGAAACACTTAAAGCCCGGAACGCCAGCAAACGCGAGCGGTTCAATGTCCTGCTGATTGTCGGCGACAACACCTCCCCACAACACCCAATCGACCATGGACGATTCCTGGGCGCCGCGACGCTTTTCCTCCAGTGCTTCGACGGTCGTGGTCGGCGGCAGACAATTGAGAGGCATGTCTGCGATGAGCGTGTAGCCTCCGGCCGCAGCGGCGCGAGTGCCCGTGGCAAAGCCCTCCCACTCAGTGCGACCTGGTTGATTGAGGTGGACGTGAGAATCGACGAGACCTGGAAGAACTGCCGCGCTGCCAAAATCGGTGCGGGCCGTGCCCTCGGGAACTTCATCGGGCGCAACAACGGCATGGACTACCTCGCCGTGGACAAGGATGGCCGCTGGACCGATGCCGCCCGGAGTCACAACTCGCTGCGATAAAAATGCGCGAAGCCTCATGGAAGGTGACGACCGCACGGGCTGCCGGTCGGCTCAGATTAGCGGCGGCCCGGCCATCACCGCAAGCCGGAAAGGAAGAGGGACGGGAATCTGCCGTCCCTGTCAGTTGTTTCCCTTGAATGGCGTGGATTTCGTCAGGACGAACTCGAGGTCGCCTTTTGGTTTTTAACTTCCAGCTCGTTCACGACCTGAGTCACGTTAGGCGTTGCCGCGACGACCTTTTCGACCATGGCACGTTGCGACTGGGAGCCGACCTTGCCCTTGAGCGTTACGACTCCCTGCTTGACGTCGTATCTTACGTCGCGATTCCATTTGTGTTTTGTGAGTACGGCGCTCACATTCTTTTCGATCGCCTTGTCGGTGTCAGACTGAATGTCCTTCGCCGTGCTCTCCTCGCCTGGCGGCCGGACCGCAATCTGATTGGAGATCACTTGACCGGACGCGGCGGCGCGAGCGATCGATTCGGCTTGGGTTTTGTCGGCGTCATTGCCTACCGTTCCAGTCAGTGTCACGACTCCCTTGTCGCGATCCTGGTCGACATCTACGTCGCGAAGACCCGCTTGCTTAAGACCCTGTTTGACGGTGTCTTTTACGTCCGGTGCTTTCGCTTGTTGCCCGCAACCAGCAAAGGCCAGAAAAGCCACCGCGAGAAACGCTAGTGCCAGCGCTCTAAACGGTCTGGAATGAATCATGAGAAATCCTCCCTTGACGGTCACTTTAGGGCCGGAACACGCGCACATGGACGCGCATTTCCTTAAATTATGGGAAATGCGAGAACATTCCAGCCATCCGGAATGCGCAGTAGCGGCAAAACGGAAGCACAGTACGCGCAGAGTACGCCATCAATTCGCTTGCTCGACGCGTGCTTCCGATGCAACCAAAGCTCGTTCTTCTGGGCTTGGTAGGAAACCCGAGCGGTTCGCCCGGGCGCATCGGGTAGCGCCGGTTTGTACCAGCAGGCCCCTTTTATCCCGAGCTAGGGCTTCCTATTTTCTTTTCGACTTAAACCGCTATGAAAGCGAAGCACGGTAGGTTTTATCAGCGGTCGCGCTTATGCAAGGAAGTTGCATGCGTCTGTGCCCCGTGACCAAGGGCCAAGGGTTTCAGCGGAAAAGTTGCATTCGCTCAAGTAGGGGTCGCCCTGGTCCTCTGGGAGTTGGACGTTTTAACTTCATACCGGCACCTGGCCATTAGCGAAGGATGCAACTGCAGCTTGCTTGTTGCGGCCTTACAGGCACGCTCACGTCACTGTTGCGAACCTGTGCGTCGCGGCTTAGAATTTAGTTGTATTGGAAAGGTTGCAGTGAGCAACGACGACGTTCTCCGCGTCCCGAGGGACGAGCAACACCGTTCCTGCCCGGGCCCAAAACTACAAATCTTATGATCCAAGTCCAAGAGCTGACCAAGAGGTACGCTCGCAACACGGCTGTTGACCACGTCTCCTTTGAGGTAGGGAAGGGGCAGATCGTGGGCTTTCTCGGCCCTAACGGCGCCGGCAAGACTACCACGATGCGCATGCTGACCTGCTTCCTTCCCCCGACGTCGGGCTCGGCAACCGTAGCCGGCTTTGACGTACTCGAAGCACCGATGGAGGTCAAACGGCGCATCGGTTACCTTCCCGAGACCCCACCGCTCTACGACGAAATGCGTACGGCTGACTACCTTGCGTTCGTCGCCAAGCTCAAAGGCCTGCATGGCCCCGAACTGGTCAAACGAGTCGACTACGTACTCGATCGCTGTGCGGTGGCGGACGTCAAAGACAAGGTCCTTAACAAGCTCTCCAGGGGCTACCGGCAGCGCGTCGGCCTGGCACAAGCCATCGTGCACAATCCCGACGTTCTGATCCTTGACGAACCCACCGCTGGGCTCGATCCGAAGCAGATCAACGACACCCGCGAGCTGATCCGCAGCCTCGCCGGCGATCACACCATCATCCTGAGTACACACATCCTCCCGGAGGTCGAACAAACCTGCCAGCAGGTGATCATCATCAACAAGGGCAAGCTGGTTGCGACGGATTCCGTCAACAACCTGCAAAATCGCTCCCGCGGAGCCGGATCGGTTTTGGTGGAAATTGCAGGGCGCCAGGAAACGCTAGACACGCCGGAGGTGAAACGACGCCTTGAAACGGTGCGCGGCGTTAGCCGCGTTCTGTTGAAGGAGAGTCGCGAGAATCGTTTTGTTTTTGAAGTGGAGGGTGAGACAGACCGGGCCATTCGCGCGGACCTCGCCCGAGCTATCGTCGAAGCGGGCTGGGATCTGAATGAGTTGCGCACCGCAGCGGTGAGTCTTGAGGAGGTCTTTCTGCAACTCACCCGTTCGGACGAAGCGAAAGCGCCTCCCGCGCAAGGCGCGGAGAGCGATCTTGAAGCCGTAGCTGAGCAGGGCGAGAGGTAGCCACATGCGAAATGTCTGGATTCTATGCCGGAAGGAACTGCGCAGCTATTTCGTTTCACCCATTGCCTATCTGTTGCTTGCGATGTTTGCGATTGTCTTCGGCTTCTTCTTTTGGAACTCCGTGGGCTATTTCGTGTATGCGGGCATGGAAGCTCAAATGCGTGGAGCCATGTTTCCGTTGAATGTTAACGAGCAGGTGATCCGCCCGCTGGTTTCGAATGTCAGTGTGCTGGGCCTCTTTCTTATCCCGATGATCACCATGCGGCTGTTCGCGGAAGAAAAACGAAGTGGGACGATCGAACTGCTGGCTACCTCACCAATTCGCGATTTCGAGGTGATTCTGGGCAAATGGTTGGCCGCCTTGATCCTTTACGGCGCAATGCTACTGCTGACAGCCATCAATTTTGCCTGGCTATTCCGCTACGGCAATCCCGATTGGAAGCCTCTCTTGGTAGCTTATCTCGGACTGCTGCTTCAAGCCGGAGCGCTGCTGGCGATTGGCACATTCATTTCAACGCTTACGCGCAACCAGATCATCGCTGGCGCGGCAACATTTGGGGTCTGCTTGCTGCTTTGGGTACTCGAGTGGGTAAGCGGGTACGATCCAGCGCCTTATGCACGCCTGATGGCGTACCTATCGGTGCTGACGCATTTCGATTCTTTCGCCAAGGGCGTACTGTCCATCAAAGACTCTGTGTATTACCTGAGCGCCATCGTCCTGGGTCTGTTTCTCACAGCCCGCTCGATCGAGTCCCTGCGCTGGAGATCCTAAATGAACACCCAGTTGCTTCACGCCCGGCAAACCAAGTATCTGTTCTATGTCTCCGCCTACCTGCTCGTTTTCCTGAGCATCCTGGTGGTGGCAAATGTCCTGGCCGACCGCTACAACAAGTCCTATGATTCGACCTCCAACCGGCGCTACAGTCTCTCTCCCCAGACCGTAAAAATCGTGAAGGGCCTGAAGCTGAGCGCCACCATCACCCACTTTGATCAAACCACCAAGTTCGAGCAGGCCAGAGATCAACTCGAACAATACGCCAGTCTTTCTCCTAAAGTGCAGGTGCAATACGTCGATCCCGACAAAAAGCCGGAATTGGCCAGAGCCGCGGGCGTGAGAGAGTACGGCACCACCATCGTGCAAATTGGCGACCGGAAAGAGGAGGCCAAAACGCTGACCGAAGAAGCCATCACCGGCGCTTTTATTCGCGATCTGAAGACGACGACGCGCACGGTTTGCTTCATCGAAGGCAGCGGCGAACACCAAATCGAGGACTCCGAGCGAAGTGGCTACTCTCGACTTAAGGAACTCCTCGGCAAGGATGGCTACCAAGCCAAGGCGACGAACCTGGTAAGCAAGGCGGAAATCCCGACGGATTGCACGGTTTTGCTGGTTGGCGGACCAGATACCGACTACCAACAGCCGGAAGTGGACGCCATCAAGAACTACGTCCAGGCGGGAGGACGCGCTTTGATTCTGCTGGATCCACCGCTAAAGATCGGACGTTCGGAGATCTCCGATAACGAAGCCCTCACCGCCGTTCTGCAAAGCTGGGGAGTTACACCGGAGAAGAACTTGATCCTCGACTTGAATCCGATTGGCCAGCTTGCCGGCCTCGGACCACAGGTGGCCTTGGTCACCAGCTATGAATCGCACGCCATCGTCAATGACATGAGCCGGCGGGCAACCGGTTTCCCGCTGGCGCGATCTCTGGACACCAAGAATAGCGACAAGAGTACGGTTACAAAGCTCTTCAGTTCATCGGAGTCCAGTCTGGCCACCACGAAACTGAACAGTGCGGCGATTGACCCGAGCGATCCCAAGAACACCAAGGGTCCCTTTACGATCGCTGCCGCCGGAACCTACAACACCGGGAAGGAAAATTCGCAGGGCCGTTTTGTGGTCATCGGCAGCTCCAGCTGGGCGGCGAATTCCTTCATCGGTTTCAACGGCAACCGTGATCTGGCTTTGAATGCAGTAAACTGGCTGGCCTCGGATGAGGACTTGATTTCCATTCGCCCGAAGGACCGTGACGACCGGCGCATCACACTCACCAGCGCCCAGATGAGCTGGGTCAAAATCACCAGCCAGTTTCTGCTCCCCTTATTGGTCATTGCCGGAGGAGTCTCCGTATGGTGGAGTCGACGCTAGAGTCCTTCGTGCACCTGTGGTTGCTCGGTTGCGGCGCCGCGACAGCGGTCTGTGCCCGGCAGGCAGCTCCTACTGGTAAGAGAACTCAATCAAGACGGGAATCATGAAGACTAAGGGACTTCTTATCGCCACCCTCGTGCTGGCGGGACTACTCGCCACGTTGTACTGGTCCAATCACCACCCGCCGTCGGAGCAGACCGCCAAGGCGTCCCCGAATACGGCACCGAAGATTCTCACGTTGAAGCAGGACGACATTTCCGGGCTTGATATCAAGAAGGAAGGCGGCGAGGTGCGGCTCGAGAAAGATGCCGCGGGACAATGGCAAATCACCGGGCCCAAGACTCTGCCCGCCGATCAGGAAGCTGTTTCGAGCCTGCTCTCCACGCTTTCTTCTCTCGACTCTGTTCGTTTGGTGGATGAAAGGCCAGCGGACCTCAAACAATACGGATTGACAAAGCCGAGATCGGAAGTCGCAGTCACCGAAAAGGACAAATCGCAAAAGCTCGTGGTTGGCGACGATACGCCGTCGGGCAATGCGGTCTTCGCCAAGTTGGAAGCCGATCCGCGGGTCTTCACGCTTTCGAGCTACACGAAAGCGGCTCTCGACAAGAGCGTCAACGACCTGCGCGATAAGCGCTTGCTTACTGCAGATTTTGACAAGGTCAGCCAGATCGAGTTCGTCAATCAAAACGGCGGCAAAAGACTGGATTTCACGTTGGCGCGCAGCAAGGATACATGGCAAATTCTCAAGCCAAAGCCGTTGCGGGCCGACGCAGAGAGGGTCGACGAACTGATTCGCACCCTCCGTGATACCAAGATGGATGTTTCTCCGGCACCCGATGCCGGTAAAGCGGCCTCGGCGTTCCAATCCGCGCGACCCTTCACGTCCGTAACGGTTACCGGCGCATCCGGAGTCCAGGAACTCGAAGTTCGCAAGATCAGAGATACCTATTTCGCTAAATCGTCCGTGGTTCCCGGGATCTATAAAGTGCCTGCGGGCGTCGGAACTGGCCTGGACAAGAAGCTGGATGATTTCGCCAACAAGAGGCTGTTCGATTTCGGCTATCAGGATCCCGACAAAATTGAAATTCACGATAGTTCGACGTCTTATTTCCTCACTCGTTCCGGTTCCGATTGGTGGGGCCCTGAGGGCAAGAAGCTGGACGACACGAACTCAGAAGCTCTCGTCAGCAAGTTGCGCGATCTTTCGGCAACCCTTTTCCCTGAAGGCGGGTTTACCGCGCCCACGCTACAAATTACCGTCACTTCGGATGCAGGCAAGCGCGTAGAGAGGGTATCGGTTGCCAAGAAGGGCGACGTGTATCTTGCTCAACGGGAAAACGAAGCCACACTCTATCAACTTCCTTCCGCCGCGATTCTGCAACTGAGAGAAGCGGCGGGAAGCATCAGGCCACAAGAAACTCCCAAACGGTAGGGCCGTGAATCGCGAAGCGGCGCAAACAAAAGGTTCGTTTGTCCGGCGGTTTCCGGTGATCGGGGGCAAAGAGGCGGCACCCCGACTTGGTGCTCCGCGAGGGAGTAAACTCCCTCGGCGCGGTCGGGAAGGCGAGCTATGCGATTTGCGAGATTTTTCCTGGCGCTCGGTCCCTTCTTATCTTCGGTGCAAAGGCCAAGGCTGATGAGATTCGTGTCACGGCCTACGCCGTGTTTCAGCAGCCAAACGCCGGGTCGAATCAACAGTTCGTGTTTTCCTCGACGTTTCTCTTCGATCTGGACACGAACCAGCTCGTCGCAGGCTCGATGTCAACGCACGTCACAGACACATTTGCTGGGACTCCGAACACTAACTGGGTGCCGAAGCCGAATTTCCACGGCCCGACTTTCGCGTATTTCGACCCGGACCTTGAACATTGAACAGGCCCAGTCACCGATATTGCCTTGACCTCCCTAACGTTTGCTTGCGCAGATCACTTCGCGCCGTATGTGCTGATCCCGGTAGCAGGAGACCTTTCGGTGGATACCGTGCCGGAGCCTGAGACGGTAGCCCTGCTCCTTGGCAGCTTTCTGCTGTTCGCCACGCTGTTCGTTGCCAAGGCTAGGGTTAGAAGTCGGGCTTGAGTGATATCCCCGTCAATGTCCCGCCTCCTGGAGCTCCTCTCTGCGGTGCGACCGCTCAGCTTCAGGAAGAACTACCCCTGTCAGGATTGTCAGTTCTCACAGCTCTGACGATCTCCTAGTTTACTAGCGCAGCGGTCTCGCGAGCCCCATTATGGCAAACAGGCAAGGGCGTGCGGCAACGTGTGCAAAACACTAGAGCGAGAACAAACATGACTGACAACCACAAATCTTCCCTTCGCGCTCGTATTATGTGCCTTTTCTTATGGTTGGCGTGGACGGGCACAATCGCTCAAGCTCAAGAGACCATGACCATTCAGGCGACCGCGATGGGGACGAGCACGCAACTGGGAAAAATTTACAACGTCAACATTCACATTGAGAGGCTCTCAACGCCTGAGGATAGACAGGCGCTCATCGAAGGGTTCAAGCGCTCGGGCCAAGATGGTCTTGTGGGCGTGCTCGAAGATATGAAGCCCAAGGGACGCGTCAGATTTGCGAGCGGTGGTGTGGGCAACGACGTCAAGTACATCATTGAACTGCCGTCGAAGTCCGGGCGGCGATTGCGTCTGGTCACGGATCGCAATATTGCGTTCGGTGAGCTATATGAAGGGACACGTTCAAGGGATTACAGCGTCGGTGCGATCGATTTAGTCCTGACGCCTGACGGCAAGGGCGAGGGGACGGTCCTGCCGGCCTGCAGACTGACGGTAAACAAGAAAAAGCAACAGATTGAGGTCGAGACCTATCAGAATCCGTGGAAACTCACAAACTTCATCATCTCCAAAGATTGACAAGCATTTTTGCAGTGTCTTGCGTTTGTCCGTTCAGGCACCACAGTCGTTTCCGTTGGCCTAGGCGGCCTGTTTCTCGGAACTCTTACCCCGGATAAGGGGATCCCTTGGCGAGCACCTTCTCGAGGTCGGCATCGTATCCGTATATGTCGTCAAAGAAATGGGTGACTTCGTTCTCGTCGACGATGGCCGTAGCGTACAGAATTAGAACGGGAATTGGTCTGGACAGATTCACCTGCACGTTGTCCTCTGCCCCTTTCATTACCTGAAGGACTTTTTCCAAGGGCCAGTCTTCCTTGTTTTCAGCCAGCGCCCAGGCAGCTAATTCCGCGGCTTTCTCAACACGAATGCAACCGTGACTGAAATCGCGTCGCGACCGCGAAAATAGTTGTTGTGCCGGGGTGCTATGCAGATACACGTTATGCGCGTTAGGGAATATCAGTTTGACTAATCCCAGGGCATTGCTGTTTCCCGGTTTTTGCCGAACAGCCAGCTTTCCAGCACGCAGCTGCTGAAGGATTTCGTCTTTTATTGTGCTTGCAGCAAAAACGGTCCCATCTGGCCTGGTGACCTCGTAGTTGTTCTTGGAAAGGTAGGCAGGATCGCGCTGAAGAGCCGGCACGATCTCGGAGCGCTGAATGCCGGGAGGCACGTTCCAGTAGGGACGAAATACCACATATTGCATTTCGTCCTGAAAAACCGGGGTTTCGTGCCGAAATGCTTTTCCCACCACTACGTTCGAGCTCAAGACGACCTTGCCGTCTTTGTCAAACGCACGTAGCCGGAACTCTGGAATGTTCACGACGATCGGCGGCTGCGGGAATTCGCTGGGTACCCATCTCCAACGCTCCAACGCTAGCCGCAATTGTTCAACCCTGTCGCGTAACGAGGTATTGAGCTCCTTCACTGTTTGCGCTCCGAGAACCCCGTTCGATGAGAGACCGTGGCGCTGCTGGAAATTCTTAACGCCTTGCACAAGCGGGTCCTGGTAAACATTGCCTGGCGGTGTTTGGGCCGACGAAGGCAAGTCGCCAAGCAGGCGCAGCAAACGGGCAAGACGCGGAATTCCGGCGTACTCTTGTCCGGGAGTAATATCCTTTGTTCCCGGGGAGAGCTGCTCGCCATCATCTTCTTGCGCCAGCTTCAAATAACGCTGAAGAGCAGCCTGGGTGCGCTTGTAGCCACGAAAGGGCGGCTCCACTCCGTCGAGCGCTGCTTGAATGTTGTCTCCACCGACGATACGATTGCGAATGAACTGGGCTAGATCGTATTTCTTGCTTTCTACGTTGATTCCAAAACTAAAGTGTCTGGGATTTACCCGGCCGATGCGTAGATCCGAAATGTAGCGCATGACGCAAACGGTTAGGGCGGCGTCGAACTGTGCAAAGGCGGTTGGATCGTCGAGCTGCTGAAGTCGAGGGGCCCAGCGGCTCGCATCATAGTCCTCGGGGTTCAGGCCCTTGCTGTCGGCCTGTTTCAAGACTTCGATCATCACGTGCGCTTGGTCCGTTGCTTGCGCATTACGACTCCAGACCAAACTGTATCCTGATGCTTCGTAGAAACGCTTGAGATGGGCTTGGTAGTCCGAGAAATCGGGCCATCGGAGAGTGGAAAGATTCCCGGAAGCGATGATGTCGCGTATGGCCTCGGTCTGAGAACTAGTGTTCGTCGCAACGGCCGATCGACAAAGGGCGGCAGAGCCACTTAGCGCGTCCGGATTCAGAGTCAAAATAACGGACGCAAGGCCAATCCCAATTGCCTTTTGTGCAGACCTAGGGTAAGCGGAAGACCTGCGCACCGAGTCTGGTCCAACAGTGGGAAGTGAAGCTGGCATACGCCACCTCTGCTTGACAACACTTGAGTGTCGTTGAGTTCGCGAGCTTTTCCTGGCGAGACCACACTTGCTTTTCGACTCAGCAGCGAGTGAAAGGCCTGCCGCTTCGCATTGTAGAAACAAGCGAGGAGAAAACCAGAACGAGCATTGCCAGGCAAATTACATTTCATACAAAGATGCAGAAAAGCGTTTCAGTCCCCGATCGCAGGCGATGATATCCAAGTGCAGGGACGTCCAGTCTGCTAGCATCACCGACTCGCTTCCGCTTCCGTTATAGGTCTTGATGTAGCCGCGGCAAGACTCGCAGTAGTCGATTCGGAGACCCTCTTCTCCCTCGATTACCAGGGCCGCGAGTCGATGATCGTCTCTATTTTCACAGAATGGGCACGCCGTTCTCTGATACCGCCACCGTGTGCCGCAACAACCACACGAGAGGAGCCGCACCCGACCAGGATCCATGCCGACCAACTGAGCCATGGCGGGCATTGATCCGCACGTTGGGCAGTATTGGCGAAGCCAGTGCTCCTCATCACGCCATTGTCCGAATGCGTGCACAACTTTTAGGAGATAGCGGGCCATCGCGGTCCAACCTAGATAGCGCATAAGGCCTGCGTACTTGCAGCTGGCCCCATCCGCATTGAGCAACGTGGCGGCCGCGTGCTGCAAATCGAGAGGATCCCGCGCTTGCAAGTCTCGAATTTCTTGGGTCACGCTGTCGGGCAAAGGCATTGAGGACAGCTTGTTGATCAAAGACCAAAGAATTATGCCGAAGGGTTTCAGATCGACCGTTGAGCTGGGGCTTCGAAGAAGTGGCACGCCAGACCGGTAATCATGTTCGTAGTCATGCCAGCTTGGAATGCAAGCCCGAGGGAGATTGGATGCAGCCTTTTCGATTTGTGCATGTAGGTCTGCAACCGACTGGAGATACGGGTGCGTGCTTAGCCAGGAGTCTTGCGTCATGTGACCAGATCCCTGCCTGCTCCTTCTCTGGGAAGTAGCGGAAACAGTCGCGCGCCGAGACCAAAAAGAAAGATGCTCGCAGCGATTAATCCAATGGAAACGCCCCATTCAAAAATTGAGGGGAAGTAAGTCTCGGGGGCATTCTGAGGCATGGCTCCTCTTAGTCGCATTGCCAAATAAACGACGCTGACACGATTGAGGATCACACCAAGGGTGGTCAGGAGCGCTCCGTTGAAAAGCATTCCGGGGCGCGCTCGCAACGACGAACGGGACAGAATCGCCAGCGGTAACACGCCACCCAGCACGACTTCGATGGCGAAGAGAGCACCGAGCTTCCCGGAAAAAGCGTTACCCAGTTGGCCGCGAACGCCCATGTCGCCGAGGCGAAACAATAAGTAAACCAACAGGGACCAGAATGTAACTTGCCCCATCGAACCAAGCTGAGACATCCGCATCTGGCGCTTCCAACCTTTAGCGATCCACATCTCGATCAGGATAATCAAGGCTGTGCCGGCAGCGATCGAGGAGAGGAGAAACGACACGGGCATCACCGGAGACCACCACTGCGGAGCAAGTTCATCCGGCATGAGTAAGAAGAGTGAACCGAGCGAACTTTGATGCATGAAGGAAAGCGTTACGGCCGCGATCGCTAACATTATCGGCTCAGCCCTTTTCCCTTTGGCACGGAAAATCCAGGCGAGGAGGGAAAATAGGATTGCCGTGAGTGCCGCATAAATCAGGCTCCGTGAAAGCAGATAAACGAACAGTGTCAATGCGAAGGCTACATAGGCACCTGACCACCGTTGCCAAGTATCCAGAGCCTTTTTAAGACCATGCCACGCCAGTGGAACGGGCAGGAATTCCAAGACCAGGACGGTAACGTAGAGCCCTACGCACCAAGACACCTCAAACATTGCTGACGCCTCCGGAGACTGCAAGCCAAGTTGATAGAAGTGCCAAGGCAGACCAAGGTCGGCAACGAGAGTGACCGTCACGAATGAGTAGCTCAGACATCCCATCAATACGGCTGCGCGTCCCATGGAGTAAAGATCTTTGCGCTGGAAGACATAAATGATGCCTGCCGTTGCGAACGCTCCGGCGGCCACAGCTATCCAGACGAGGTCGAAGATGATCCAGAGTCCCCAAGCGTAGGTGTCAGAGAGATGTGTGCTGCCGCCCAAGCCCAGCGCGAATCGGGCTATCAGTGAAATTCCGCCGAAGGCAATCAGAGCCAAAAGAAACCAGTTGAACGATGTCAACAACCTCCGGTTGAGTGGAGCAAATTCGACATGCTGTCCGCTGTGATTTGAAGCGGTACCCTCGGGTGATGCGGCCAGTACCAATGCCCTTCGCTTAAAGAAGGAATAGATACCCCCGAGCACTGCACCCACAGCCAGAACCGCCGGAGGAACAGAGTGAAGAGCAGTTTTCGAAACAGCGGGATAGGGCCTATTGCCGAGAGCTGGGAGACCAATTTTTTCAAATGGAACAGAGGCCAGGTACAAAACGGTCGTGCCGCCAGCTTCCTTTTCTCCGTAGACTTGGTCGACATATTTGTCGGGACGCAATGCAATCCGGCGGTGCGCTTCTTGCAGCATGGCCTCGCGTTCGCCGAATGCCAGGGCTTCGGCTGGACAAGCCTTGACGCACGCCGGCACGGCGATATTGGAACGGAAGGAGTTGCCTTCGTCCGCGCTGAGATTCTGTCCGTTCCTCGCTGACGGAAGCGGTTGGTCCGAGCGATCGGCGCAATGCGTGCACTTCTGTATCTTTGGAGCGAGCGAATCCCACTCCGCAGTCGGTACGCCCCAGGGGCAGGCCCAAATGCAGTATCGGCATCCGATACATTTACTCGCGTTGTATATAACTGGGCCATCCGCTTGCCTCTCCAGTGCGGTGGTCGGACATGCCGAGGCGCACGCGGGCTCCAAACAGTGGAGACAACGGTGCATGGTGAAAATGTAATCGAGACCCCCAGGCGCCTTTTCGTTTGGCAGTTCATGAAACGAGATGAGAGTGTAGGTTTTTGCGCTGAGGGTCGCCGGGTTCTGAAATCCCAGCTCTCCCAACTGCAACTCGGTTTCTTCCCCTTCGCGGTCATTCCACTGCTTACAAGCCACTTGGCAAGCCCGGCAGCCGATACACTTGGTCGTGTCGACCAGGGTGGCCTTAATTGGGAAGGCGGTACCAGGCTGTGTCATGCTCGTCTCGCTGTGCTCTTTTGTGCTGCTACGACTGGTTCATGCTTGACCACATTGACCAAACAAGCCTTGCTTTCCTGAGTTCCAGCTCCAGGATCCACCGCATCAATGGTGAGATGGTTCACGCTTGGCCCAGTGGACAAACCGCGATAGCCCCAGTTGTAGGGCATCCACACAATCGTAATTTCGCCTCCGTCTGCCTTCAGTGTCTTCAACCTGGGCGTGACCACGGCCTTTACAATCAATTCGCCGCGCGCCGAAGACACCTTTACCCACGTGCCGGTTTTCACATCCAGTTTTTGCGCAAGGCTGGCAGGAATTTCGACCATGGGCTCCGGAACGAGTTCGTTCAGCCATGGGATATTGCGCGTCGAGGATCCTCCGCACCAGTGTTCTGCCACAGTTGAAGTCATGAGGACGTAAGGAAACTCGGCTGGCGTACCGATCGGCTGGTGGGATTTGACACGCGGATACTTAAGCACAGGATTATTTTTCACCTTCGGGTGCAGGATATTTTCCACCGGACTTTCTACAGGCTCGTACATTTCCGGAAGTGGGCCGTCTTTCGGAACGTAGGCCACGTCGAACGGAAGTTCTGGATTCTTTCGATCCGGGTGATGGTACACCGCGGCGAACAGGCGCCCGACACCCTCCGGATTGGCATGGAAGGCTCGTTGCCCGTTTGGCGTGGTAGGTCCGTCGGTCACGACAGGGACATCCGGCACGTCGTATCCGGCCCAGCGCTTTGCTTTTTCGTCCCACCAGACGATGGGCTCCGAGCCCGGATATGGCTTGCCGTGCCGGTCGCACGACGCTCGGTTATAGAGGATGCGCATGTTGTTTGGCCAAGTCCACCCGAAGTTCGGATAAAGGCCGAGACCTCCCGGATCGGTTTTCGAGTCACGGCGTTTGCTAAGGTTTGCCCCGCCGCCAAAAACGCCCGCGTAGATCCAAGCTCCGGAAGAGGTCGAGCCGTCGGACTGGAGGTCGGCCACCCTGTTGAGAAGATCACCGGACTTCAGGCTAGTACCTGAGACATCGCGGAAGGCTCGGCCGTTGATCTCGCGGAGTACATCCTCTGCACTCGTGTAAGTCCAATGTGCCTTCTTGATGATCTCGTCTTTCGGATCGACCGAGTCCTTCGCCAAATCGCGCACACGACGAAAGACGAGATCGACGATTTCCCCATCGGGTTTGGCTTCACCCGGTGCCTTGACCGCTGCGTGTCGCCATTGCACCATACCACCCGAGTTGGTAATGGTTCCGTTTTTTTCCATGAAGAACGCAGCCGGTAACAAAATCACTTCGGTGGAAATGGATTTCGGGTCAACACCGGGACGACGCCAGAAGGCGGCCGTTTCCGTTTCCCAGATCTCCTGAACGACCATCATCTCCAGCTTTGCCATCGCCTCGAACGTCAGCGTCAGGTTTGGCGTGGTCACCGCCGGGTTCTGGCCGACGACCCATAACACCTTCATCGTGCCGCCAAGAGCGTTCTCGAAGATAGACATGGTGCCGTAGTCTTTCGCGGCGCTTCGCTTGGGCAGCCATGCGTAGCCAAAATCGTTTTCGGGGGTTGCTGCGTCTCCATAGAACGCTTTGAGCGTATTGACAAGAAATTTTAGGTCTCCGGTCCCATTTCTCTTTGCGTACTCAGCAAGTGTAGGCTCCGTGTGGGCCGGATAGTTGAGATAGCCCGGCATGTAGTTGTTGAGCACACCCATGTCGCAGGCACCCTGCACGTTCGGCTCACCACGCAGGGCGTTCACACCGCTACCTGGCTTCCCGACATTCCCGAGCAGCAGCTGAAAAATAGTGAACGCGCGGATTCCCTGCACGGCCGTCGTGTGTTGGGTCATTCCAAGGGCATAAAGAATGGCCCCCGGCCGGTTCTTAGCCATGGTGTCTGCGATCTGCTGGATCTCGGCGGCGGGGATGCCGGTGATGCGTTCTCCAATTTCAAGCGTGTAGCGCGAAACGAATTTCTTAAGGCGGGCAAAGACGCAATGTGGATCATCCAAGCTGGCCGCGACGCGCGGCTGGCCAGTGCCATCCACCTGGTAGCCCCAAGTTTCCGTGTCGTACTTTTGCGTCTGCTGGTCGAACCCGCTGAAAAGCCCATCCTTGAAGTCGAAATCCCCATGGCCCAGAAAGAGAGCGTTGGTGTGCACTTTGACGTAGTCTTCGTCGTAGAGCTTGTGGACCAGAATGTAGTTGGTCATCGTATTGAGGAAGGCCGCGTCGGTACCGGGCCGGATGCGCGCATACATATCGGCAGCCGCCGACGTCCGGGTGAATCGAGGATCGACGTGAATGATTTTTGCTCCGTTGTCCTGGGCTTTGCGGATCCACTTGAAAGCCATTGGGTGGTTTTCCGCCACGTTGCTGCCTTCCACAAGAATTGTCTTGCAATGCTGCAGGTCCACCCAGTGATTGGTCATCGCGCCCCTACCGAACGCGGCCCCCAGACCGGGGACCGTAGGGCTGTGTCAAAGTCGCGCCTGATGTTCGACGAATGCGGTGCCAAGAAGACGTGCCGCTTTCTGGAACAGGTAGCATTCTTCATTGGTATTCTGTGCGCCGCCCATGAACGCGATCGCATCGGTCCGGTTGACGGTAACCTCTGAGTTTCCCAGTTTCTCGGTAGCCACCCACGTCGCGTCGCGCGTGTTGCGGATCTTCTGCGCGACTCGTTCGATTGCGTTTTCCCAAGAGATCTCCTCCCAATGATCGCTGCCCGGTGCCCGGTAACGCGGCTTTCCAAGCCGATTTGGCGAGGCATGGGTAGCGAACATGGAGATGCCCTTCACGCACAACGATCCTCGGTTCACGATGTGGTCGTAGTCGCCTTCCATCGTGATCAGCTTGCCTTCGCGGACTGACGCGATCATCCCGCAGCCGCACGAACAAAAATTGCAAGACGTCGTAAACTCACTAATCTGGGAAAGCTTCAGGTTTTGCGTAGCCGCTCTTACCTTCGGGATATTGAGGAGGCCGCTGAGCGCGAGCCCTGCTCCTCCGCCGACGGTTGCCTTAAGCCATTGCCTTCGGTCAATAGCGGGCAGGCCGACCGGGGAAGCGTCGTTTTGCGCAGGCGGGGAATGCTGAAAGCCCTTTTCCGTGTCCGCTGCCATAGCGCCTCCGTTAGGCAACTGCGACCTGCTATAACTTCATCTGCATGCAACCTTAGTTTGGCCAGACTCTTCCGTTCATCTCGACCGTGCTCTTTTACAAATTAGTGCGGTAGGAGCAGGGATGTAGCTGTCAGGTCTGACAGGTGCGGCTCGAGTCTCCGGATCTGTTATCTTCATGCGGCGCAGACTGGCGCTCATGAACAGAGATACCCGCAGACCCGTTTGGCAGTTGCTGACTGCTCACTGGCTGGGCCTTGTGGGCACGGCATTGATTACGACCGCAGGTCTTTCCTGGTTATTTGTCCTGCCGCTGCAGCTTCGTGGTCACACCAGTAATCCGTACGTCGGAATTGTCGTTTTTCTGATTCTGCCGGTGGTATTCTTTGCTGGACTGGCACTCGTTCCGCTCGGCATTTATTTTGGAAATCGTACTCGGCCGGTGGGCGGTGAAGGTGCCTTTGATCGGAAGGCGGCACTGCGGCGCCTGGCGTGGTTCTTGGCCATCACGACCGCTCTCAACGTGGTCATCGGTACGCAGCTGACCTATCGGGCGGTCAAGCACATGGAAACGCCGCAATTTTGCGGTCAGTCTTGCCACGTCATGACTCCGGAATTCATGGCGCATCAGAATTCTCCGCACTCCCAGCTGGAGTGTGTGGAATGTCATGTTGCTCCAGGGGCTTCGGGATGGGTCGCGAGCAAGACAGCGGGTGTCCGGCAGCTCTTTGAAGTAATAGGAAACAGCTACGCACGGCCGATTCCTTCCGCTTTGGAGACGAATCGACTCGTACCGGCCACCGAAACCTGTGAGAACTGCCATTGGTCGCAGAAGTTTGGCGCACTGAAACTACGATTGATCAATTACTACGCAGAGGAAGAGAAAAACACGCGTACCCAGACTGTGTTGGTGATGAAGGTAGGCGGGAGCAAATTCGCCGGCATTCACGGTGCGCACTTCGGTCCGGGCATCAAGATCCGCTACGCGGCAGCGGATGCCAAAAGACAGACCGTCCCGTGGGTGGAGTACACAATATCCGGTGCAACCGAGGTCTTCTTAAGCGAAGGAACTCCTGCAAATACCGTCGACAACCTTCCGAAGTATGAGATGCAGTGCGTGGATTGTCACAACCGGCCGACACATACCTTCGAGTCCCCCGAGCACGGAATGAATAACTCCCTCGCTTTTGGCGAGGTTTCTACAAGCTTACCTTTCATCAAAAAGAAAGGGATGGAGTTGCTGAAGGCAAGCTATGCCTCCAACGACGAAGCTTCAAAAACAATCCCAGCGGCTTTGATTAGCTATTACCGGCAAAACTATCCGGACCTCTACGCAAAACAATCAAAGGACGTTGAGGCGGCGGCACGGGCGATCCTCGCAATTTACAATCGCAACGTGTTTCCAGACCTCAAAGTTGATTGGGGGACCTATCCCAATAATCTAGGACACACAGATTTCCCCGGATGTTTCCGTTGCCATGACGGTTCCCATACGACCACAAGTGGCAAGACGATCGGGCAGGATTGTAACAGCTGCCATCAATTACTAGCGACGGATGAGGCGTCTCCAGAAATTCTTAAGACGCTCGGAATTGACGAACAAATATCCAAGGTCGAGAAGAAATGATTCGTGGATGGTGCGTATCGGCACGAATGATGAACGCCATTTGAATAGATATTTCGCAGAAGGAAACCTCTGAAGGGAGATCAGACTATGAAATACGGGCCACCGGTTCGCAATGCGTTGGTTATCGGTTTGCTCCTAGCTGTCCCCGGCGTTGTATTGGCGGCCGACGATGGAGCGGCGCTGTATAAGGCAAAATGCAGTGGTTGTCATGGGGCAGCTGGTGAAGGCAAGCCAGCGGTAAAGGCGCCCGCATTAAAAGGAACGGCACTGGATGCCGGCAAAATCGCGGATCACATAACGAAGGGCGAGCCGAACTCAAAACCGCCTCACAAGAAGGGCATCACCGGTGTGACCGAGGCACAAGCCAAGGCCATCGCGGAATTCGTAAAGACGCTTTAAGTGAGCTCAGGTTCATCTCCTGACTCGATTGTCAGGAAGCCAGGCATTCGTGTGCGACCCTAGAACCGATATTCGAGCGTGGCGATGATGGTGTGGGCGTGATACGAAGGCTGATCCACGCCGAGAAACAAATAGCGGGCCGCTGAGGTATCTCCGACCACGAAACCGGGATAGAAGGGGCTGGGGACACCGACGGGATTAGGCGTGTTAGTCGTCAGGATTGGTGTCGTACAGCCAGGAACACTATTGGTTACAGGCGGTCCGTTGGGAATCGGACTGACACAGCCCATATACGGAGTCATCACCGAGGTCTGATAATCTCGGTTGTCCCACTGCTGATAACGGTATTCAAGCCGCGGTGTAAGGCTGTTGGTGAGCTTGTATTTCAGAACCAAAGCCACTTCGTGCGTGCGGTTGACGGTCATGGGATACGGAGTCGCGGCGTTTGTGCCATTCAGGGCGAACAGATTCGGGCCTGGTGCCGTAATGGTTGGGTCGCCAAGCGGTCGGGAGTCCACGGTGGCCCGTCCTGCGGAAAGCGAATAGTACGTTGAAAGCGCGATTTTCTTGCCGAGCGTAAAGTCTCCTCCGACTGTGTAGATGTCTACTGGTTCCTGCGCCGTGCTTTCCCAGTCGTTGTTTGCCGTGTCGCATCCGTTTGTGCACGTCAGAATCGTCGTTGGCGGACTGACAGGCTGGCGATACCGCGTGATCATTCGCTTGTGATATCTCTCGTGCGAGTATTCGGCGAAAAAGGTGACCTCCTGCGAAACCGCATAGTCGGCATCAAAGCCCCAGTTGTATGAAAGGTCCTTTAAAGCCCCGTACAGATAATAAGGATTCGTGGTGCCCGAGATAAAATTCAGCGGCACCGGGCTGTTTGTGCCTCCGCGCCGGTTGTAATTGTCCTGCACGGTGCCAAAGAAGCCCGACACGCTCACTTTGTCCGTGGGACTGTATTGCACCAGAACGTCGCCGCGATTACGCAGGCGAGCCGCTTCGTCGAATCGCCGATGACATCTCTGATCCGCCGTGAAGAACGTGGTGGTGTCCGTACAGAGTACGTCGTTCCCAGCTCCATCTACCGATTGGTCATCTTGGTAAACATCCGGTTTGCGATCGGAATGCCGGTAGGATACTCGGAACAAGAGGTCGCGGTTTGGCATCCAATCTACGGATGTAAAGAACGAATTCTCCAGCGAATGCGCCGCGTCTCGGTGGTCGCGGTCCATCCATTCCGCTTCGTACCCCGCCTTGACGGAACTCTTTTTGGCGAAATCCCAAACACCCGATAGCTCCAGGGTTTTCCGGTTGAATCCAAACGGCGTGTTCTCATCGGCCGACGGTGCACCGACGTCTCCTTGGGCCGGTGTGAACGTAAGGACCGGCGTATTGTTGTTGTAATCGTACTGCCGGTAGTTGGCTTTGAAC
>Ga0306921_10002197_pt1 | contig 19548 bp, 18 predicted proteins | sample sta12Cox44000080_FD_203760 | JGI IMG/M metagenome (GOLD analysis project Ga0306921, IMG submission 203760) | Lab enrichment of tropical soil microbial communities from Luquillo Experimental Forest, Puerto Rico - statoxic.12C.oxic.44.000.080 (v2)... | ecosystem: Environmental > Terrestrial >... | reverse complement strand
GCCGCTCGGCTTCGTGCTGGCCACCGCTGCGCTGCTGTTCTTCTTCTTCCGCGTGCTCGACGGCCAGCGCTGGTGGATTGCCCTGGCGAGCGCGGTCGTCGTCTCCGCGCTGTCCTACCTGATCTTGCCCGCGCGCTCCACGTGCGGTTGCCGGAGGGGCCGTGGAGCTGATCAGCGGCCTTCTCTACGGCTTCGCCGTCTCTTTCACTCCCGCCAATCTGTTCGCGTGCTTCGTGGGTGTCTTCGTCGGCACGCTGGTCGGCGTGCTGCCCGGCATCGGACCGGTGGCAACCATGTCGCTCCTTCTGCCCGTGACCTACGCCATGTCGCCCACCGCGTCCATCATCATGATGGCCGGCATCTACTACGGCGCGATGTACGGCGGATCGACGACGTCCATCCTCGTGAACATTCCGGGCGAAGCCGCCTCGGTGGTGACCTGCCTCGATGGCTACCAGATGGCGCGGCAGGGGCGCGCGGGGCCGGCCCTCGGCATCGCGGCCTTCGGCTCCTTCATCGCGGGCACGCTGAGCGTGCTGGGCATCATGCTGCTCGCCCCACCACTCACCTCCGTTGCCCTCCGCTTCGGGCCACCGGAGATCTTCGGCCTCCTCCTCTTGGGCTTCACCATGGTCACCTACCTCACCGCTGGCTCGAAGCTGCGCGCGGTGGCCATGGCTCTCCTCGGCATGCTCCTCGGCACCGTCGGCCTCGACCCCATTCTCGCCACGCCGCGCTTCACCTACGGCAGCGTGACGCTGGGAGACGGCCTCGGCCTGGTGCCGATCATCATGGGGCTCTTCGGGGTCAGCGAGGTGCTTCTCAACATCGAGAAGGGCGTGACCCAGGAAGTCTTCGAGACGCGGATCAAGGGGCTTCTGCCCACGCGCGAGGACTGGAAGATCTCCGCCGCGCCCATCGCACGGGGCAGCGTGCTGGGCTTCTTCCTCGGCATTCTTCCCGGCATCGGCGCCATCATTCCCACGTTCATCTCCTACGCGCTGGAGCGGCGCATCTCGCGCCACCCGGAACGCTTCGGCACCGGCGCCATCGAGGGCGTGGCGGCGCCGGAAGCCGCCAACAACGCGGCCACGGGCGGAGCCATGATCCCGCTTCTCACCCTGGGCATCGCACCCAACGTGGTGATGGCCGTGCTGCTGGGCGCGTTCCTCATCCACGGCGTGCAACCCGGCCCGCTCCTGATCCGCGAGCATCCCGACATGTTCTGGGGCGTCATCGCCAGCATGTACGTGGGCAACGTGATCCTCCTCATCCTCAATCTGCCCCTGATTGGGCTGTGGGTGCAGCTCCTCCGCGTCCCCTATGGGCTGCTCTTTCCGCTCATCCTGCTCTTCTGCATCATCGGGGTGTACAGCGAGGCAAGCAACGTGTGGGACATCGTGGTCATGCTGGTCTTCGGGGTCATCGGCCTTCTCATGAAGAAGTACGGCTACGAGGCGGCGCCCCTCGTCCTCGCCTTCGTGCTCGGAGGCATGGCCGAAGAGTCCTTCCGCCAGTCCCTCCTCCTCTCCCACGGCCACTTCGACATCCTCTTCACGCGCCCTCTCGCCACCGGACTCCTCATCCTCGCCCTCGCCGTGATGGTCCTGCCCGCAGTCGTTCCGCCCGTGAAGCGCATCCTGGGCACGGTGGGGGAAGAGACGGGCACCTAGCCGCGCCGGGTGGTGATACGATCGGCAGCATGACGGAAGAGACGCGGCCCTCCAACTTCGTCCGCGAGATCATCGACGCACACAATCGCTCCGGCCGCTTCGGAGGCAAGGTCGTCACGCGTTTCCCGCCGGAGCCCAACGGCTACCTCCACATCGGTCACGCCAAGGCCATTCACATCGACTTCGGCCTCGCCCAGGACTACGGGGGCCGCTGTCACCTCCGCTTCGACGACACCAACCCCACCAAGGAAAGCCAGGAGTACGTCGACGCCATCATGGCCGACGTGCGCTGGCTCGGCTTCGACTGGGGCTCGCACCTCTACCACGCCAGCGACTACTTCGAGCGGCTCTACGAATGGGCGGAGGAGCTGATCCGCAAAGGCAAGGCGTACGTGGACGATCTGAGCGGCGATCAGATCCGCGAGTACCGCGGCACCCTGACCGAGCCGGGACGCGAGTCGCCCCACCGCAACCGCTCGGTGGAGGAAAATCTCGACCTCTTCCGGCGCATGCGGGCGGGCGAGTTCGCCGACGGCAGCAAGACCCTGCGCGCGAAGATCGACATGGCCTCTCCCAACATCAACCTGCGCGATCCCGTCATGTACAGGATCCGCAAGGCGACGCACCAGCGCACGGGGGATGTGTGGTGCATCTATCCCATGTACGACTGGGCCCACGGCCAGTCCGACTCCATCGAGGGCGTGACGCACTCCATCTGCACCCTCGAGTACGAGGACCATCGGCCGCTCTACGACTGGTACCTCGATACCCTCGGCATCTTCCACCCGCAGCAGATCGAGTTCGCCCGCCTCAACCTCTCCCACACCGTGATGAGCAAGCGCAAGCTCCTCCAACTCGTCGAGGGTGGCCACGTGCGGGGCTGGGACGATCCGCGCATGCCCACCATCGCGGGGCTGCGGCGGCGCGGCTACACGCCCGAGGCCATCCGTGACTTCTGCGAGCGCATCGGGGTCGCCAAAAACGACAACACGGTGGAGCTGGCCCTGCTCGAGGCCTGTCTCCGCGAGGACCTCAACCGGCGCGCCCAGCGGCGCATGGCCGTGCTCCGTCCCCTCAAGCTCGTCGTGGAGAACTATCCCGAGGGCAAGATGGAGGAGATGGAGGCGGTGAACAATCCCGAGGACCCTGCGGCGGGCACCCGCAAGGTCCCCTTCAGTCGCGAGCTGTGGATCGAACAGGACGACTTCCGCGAGGTGGCGCCCAAGAAATACTTCCGGCTCGCCCCCGGCGCCGAGGTGCGTCTGCGCTACGCCTACATCGTCCAGTGCACGGACTTCAAGAAGAATGCGGCGGGAGAGGTCGTCGAGGTGCGCTGCCAGTACGATCCCAAGACGCTGGGGGGCGACAGCAGGGGGCGCAACGTGAAGGGCACCATCCACTGGGTCTCCGCCGCCCACGCCACCCGCGCCGAAGTGCGGCTCTACGACACGCTGTTCGCCCAGGCCAAGCCGGACGACGCGGAGGATTTCCGCACCGCGCTCAACCCGCAGTCGCTCAGCGTGCTCGCCGACTGCGAGGTCGAGCCCGCCCTCGCCGCCGCTCGCCGCGGCGATCTGATCCAGTTCGAGCGCACGGGCTACTTCTGCGTGGATTCGCGCGACGCCGCGCCGGGGCGTCCCGTCTTCAATCGCTCGGTGGGGCTGCGTGACACTTGGGGGAAGATCGAGAAGGCTGGCGGCTGACCTACTGCGAGCAGACCCGGATCGATTCGGGTGCCGGGAGGCTCTCGGGCGGCCCGAAGACGGCAAGATAGCCGTCGGCGGGAGCGAGGAGCACGAAGTCGAGCTCGCGGTAGCCGACGGCGGCCAGCTCGCACCGGAGCAGGGCGGGCGGCGTGCCGTGACGCTCGGTGGGCCCGTCCGTGTCGATGATGCCCACCCGTGCGCCCGAGGCGAGGGCCGGCCACAGGCGGTAGAGGAACTCGTAGGGATTCTCGATCTCGTGATACATGTGCGAGAGGATCGCGACGTCCACGGAGTGCGGGGGTAGCTTTGGATCCCGCGGCTCACCCAGGATGACGTGGACACCCTGGATTCGCTCCTTGTGCAAACGCGCCTGGAGCTGGCCGAGGAATTCGCGATTGACGTCGGTAGCGTAGACGGTGGCGCCGGGCCCGAGCCGACGAACGAGCCGCACGGTGTAGTAGCCGAGGCCGGCCCCGATGTCGGCCACGCGCTTCCCCGGGGCCACGCCGAGCCGATCCATCACGCGCTCCGCTTCGCCATGGGCGTCCCGCGTCTTCTCGTCGGAGTAGGTCGGTGAGGTGATGCTGGCCACCGGGCGATCGGGAGCGGGGAAGACGCCCGGCGTGCCCGATGACGCGCCGAGCGCTGGGCTGGCCAGGAGCAGGCTCAGCGCGACCCACAGCCGAGCGTGGCGCGATCTAGTCACCGTGAAAGCCGCCGTGCTGACGCAGGAAGGCGAGGCCGCGGCGCGCGTCCTCCACCGAGATCTCCAACACGCCGGGCAGCTTGGCGAAGGCAGGATGCGCCGCCACCGAGACCACGCCCATGCCGATGGTCCCCTCGCCCGGCGTGGCGTGACGATCGCGGTGGGCGCCGCACGGAAGCTGCGAGTCGTTCAGGTGGAAGGCGGCCAGCCGATCGAGCACGCCCTCGGCCTCGAGAGCCCCGGCCAGGCGATCACCCGCGTCGGCGGATGAGAGATCGAAGCCGGCCGCGTGGAGGTGACACGTATCGATGAGGAGTCCCAGGCGCTCGGGCGGCGCCGCCACGTCGCGGAGGAGCTGGGCGACCTCGGGGACGGTCTGGCCGAGCTCACTGCCCTCGCACGAGTTCTCGAGGAGCAGGCGGGAGCCCTCGGGCATCCGCTCGACGAGCTCGCTCAGCTTGCGCGTGGCGAGGGCGAGCGCGGCCGTCGGGCTCGGGTGCCCCTTGGCGTACCCGACGTGAAAGCACACGCCGGCGAGACCGATCTCCGCCGCCACCTTGAGGTCGGCGAGAAGGCTCGACACCGAGGAGTTGCGGATGCGCCCCTCGGGGCTCGCGAGGTTGATCAAAAGCGAGCCGTGGGCCACGCCCCAGGTGGCGCGGCCGCGCAGCCCTTCGACCATCGCCGCGCGATCGGCGGGCTCCGGCACGCCGTAGTTCCCGAAGCGACCCGGATCGCGGACGACGGTCTGGAAGACGCTCACACCCTCGTCGACGAGGAGGCCGGGAATGGTGGCGAGCGGCGGTTCGATGGAGATGCCGACGCGCATGCCGGCCATTGTACCGCCCCTCGGCAGGCGCGGCTTCAGTCGGCGCGACGGATCTCGCAGAGATACGCGCGGTGGGGCACCGAGCCACTCACCGGATCGATGGCGGCGTTGCCCACGATCAGGTTGAGATTGGCGCCTTCGGGACCGAAGGGATCGTAGGCGGGCGCGCCGATCTCCGGGCAGCCCTGCCACCAACCGTGCTGGCCGCAGACCACCCGCGGATCGAGGCTCTCGTTCATCTGGGCCCGGGCTCGGACCCGTCCTTCCTGCGTGATCACGGAGACCCAGTCGCCCGCCTGGATGCCTCGCGCCGCCGCCGCCGCCGGGTGCAGCTCCACCTCCGGGTCGGGAGCGCGCCGGCGCAGGCTCGGCAGACCGCGATGCTGGCTCTCGCAGAACTGTGTCGACTTGGCGCAGGTGAGGATCAAGGGATAGTGCGGCGTCAGGTCGGGACGCGAGGCGGGGCTGACCATCGGCTCCTCGTAGTCGGGCAGCGGCGGATAGCCGTGCTCCAGGAACGTCTCCGAGTAGAGCTCGATCTTCCGCGAAGGCGTGGCGAACCCCATCGGCACGCCGTCCTTCTCCTCGGCGTACTTGCGATAGCGCACGCGAAGGGGAACCCGCAGCCCGGCCGGGTTCGCGCGCAGCCCCTCGAGGGTCAGCCCGGAGGGCGCGAGTTGCTGACGCTGTGCTGCCTCGAGGTCGCCGTTCCAGAAACGATCGCCCAGGCCGAGACGACGGGCAAGCTCGAACACGATCTCGGTATCCGAGCGGGCCTCGCCCAGCGGCTCGATCACACGGCGGCGGAGCTGCACCAGTGACTGCGCCACCGGGCTCACGTCGAAGCCGATCTTGAGCCCCTCGCGCTCGAAGGCCGTGGCCACGGGCAGCACCACGTCCGCCAGCTCCGCGGTGGGATTCATGAAGAGGTCGGCGTGGACATAGAACGGCAGCGCGGCGAGGGCCTCGCGGCCCCGGCGGACATCGCCGTGGGCGAGGAGCAGGTTGGCCCCGAACCCCACGAGCCCATGCACGGCGTACGGGTGCTGCTCGAGGATGCCGCGGTAGACCTCATCGGTGGTGACCCAGCCCCACCGAGAGGGGCCGAGCGGTCGGTCGGCGCATCCCAGCGACTGCAAGAGCCGCTCGGCCGGCATGAGGTCGTCGCCGGAGACATTCGCGGACGGCACGCTGGGGAAGAGCACGTTGCCGCCCTCGGCATCGAAGCTGCCCGTGAGCGCGTAGAGCATGGCGATGGCGCGGAAGATCTGCGTTGCGTTACTCTGCTGCTCCACGCCGCTCCAGGGATAGCAGGAGACGGGCCGCGCCTCCCAGAGGAGCCGCGCGGTCGCCTCGATCTGCGCGCGCCCCACGCCGCAGATCTCCTCGGCCACGTGCGGCGGATAGCGCCGGCACAGCTCTACGCAGAGCTCGAAGGCGGGGCGGCAGACCACGGGGCCCGAGACCGTCTCGATCGTGTATTGACCGGCGAGGGCGGGCTCGGTTTCGTCACCGAGGTAGCGACGGGCCACGGGATCGTAGAGGAGCGGCCGCTGGCCGCCGACATCCCACGCTACGTAGTGCTCAGGGCTGCCCTCGGGAGAGAGATCGCGCGCCCTGAGCAAGCGTCCCGTGTCGGCCCGCACGAGGAACGGGCCGTTGGTCCAGTCGCGGATGAAGGCGCGATCATACCACCCACGCTCCAGCATGAGCCCGGCGATGCCGAGGGCGAGGGCGCCGTCGCTGCCCGGGCGCACGCGGAGCCAGATATCCGCCTTGCTGGCGAGGCCGACGCGGCGGGGATCGACCACGATGAGGCGAGCGCCGCGCTTGAGGGCGGCCACTGTCGCGGTGGCGTGGGAGAGACGGGCCAGGCTCGGGTTGTAGCCCCAGAACAAGATGCAGCCGGCGTGCTCCAGATCGGGCATGGGCGAATTGGACACGCCCATCCCGATGCCGTAGGTAAACCGCATGGCAAAAGTCCGGCCCCAGCCGCACAGCTCCATCGACCCGCAGAAATTGGGGCTGCCGAACGCGCGCATCAAGCGCCAGATCCAGGTTGCCGAATCCGAGATGGCCGACGTGGACGCGGAGACCTGACTGAACACCACGCTCTCGGGTCCGTGGCGATCGGCGATCTCGCGCAGGCTGGTCGCCGCGAGGTCGAGGGCCTCATCCCAGCCGATCCGCTGCCAGCCTGGATTCGGATCGCCCTTCGGGCGCGTGCGCTTGAGGGGGTGGAGGAGGCGATCCCCATGGTAGACGAGCTCCGGGGCGGCACGGCCCTTGGCACAGAGGGCTTGCCCGGTCGGATGCGATGGATCGGGCTCGAGGGCGACGAAGCGGCCATCTTGGACGACGGCGATGGCGCCGCATCTCGAGATGCAGAGCGCACAGTAGCTCGGGATGCGTTCGGGCGCGCCCATCAGGGAACCAGCGTCTGGACCGTCCAGCCCGACTCGGTACGGGTGAAGAGGCGGCGGTCGTGGAGTCGGTCGACGGGAGAGCCGTGCCACACGTCGATCTCCGTGGGCCAGAGACAGACGCCGCGCAGGCCCGCCGGCGGCGGCACCGAGGCCGCATCGGGATAGCGGCCGCCGAGCTCGGCGATGCCCTGGAGAAACTGCTCGCGCGAGGCCACGGGCTCGCTCTGCGCCGTGTACACCTCGTAGTAGTGCTCGAGGAGGCGCGAGCCGAGGACCTTGCGCTCCCACCAGAAGCGGAGGCGTTCCGCTCGCATGGGCCGGAGCATGCCATAAACGCGGTACTGGCGCTCCACGCTCGACCACAGGATGGTGAGCGAGCACTGCCCGCTCGCCTCGATCTGGCGCCACTTGGGGCTTCGCTCGTTGAGGAGCAGGCCGAAACCGTCGCCATCCACGTCGCGTAGCGACACCGGGCGCGCCTCGGGTCGGCCCCGCGCGCCCACCGTCGCGAGGAAGCACACGTCCACGTGCGGATCCTTGCGCCGCCGCGCCTCCTCGCGCGCCGCCATCACGAGCTCGACGGGATCGGTGTTCATGGGCGCAGGCAGAGCTCGCCCCACAGGACGGGCTCGAGGACGAGGTGGACGCCGAAGTGCGCCTCGACTCGGGCGCGGATCGCTGCGGCGAAGGCCGTCACGTCGGCGGCCCGCGCACCTTCGCGGCACACGATGGCGAGGCTGTGGCGCGTGGAGAGCGCTACGGGCCCGGGCCCCTCGCCCCGGCGAAAGCCCGCGCGCTCGATGAGCCAGGCCGCCGAGAGCTTGACCCAGCCGTCACTCTCCGGCCATCGCGGCACCGGGGCATGCGCGGCCCGCTCCACGCGAGCCAGCTGGGCCGGGTCCACGATGGGATTGAGGAAGAATGAGCCGCAACTCCGACGATTCTCGTCGGCGGGGTCGAGGACCATGGACTTGGCGCGCCGGATCCCCAGCACGCTCGTCCGCACGTCGCGGAGCGAGGGCGTGGTGATGCCGCGCGCCCGAAGATCGCGCTCGAGGTCGGCGTACCGCACGGTGGGTCGGCCGCCGAGCACCAGGCGATAGGTGACGGCGAGCACGATGTAGCGATCGGGCTCATCGTGCTTGAAGCGACTGGTGCGGTAGCCGAAGCCGCAGGCGGCGGCGGCGAGAGTGGCGATCGATCCGGATCGCCGGTCGAGCACGCGTACGGCCGTCACCGTCTGCGAGACTTCCTGCCCGTAGGCGCCCACGTTTTGCATGGGCGTGGCGCCCACCAGGCCGGGGATACCGCTCAGGCATTCGAGGCCGGCCCAGCCGCTCTCCACGGCGTGCGCCACCAAGGCGTCCCAGGGCTCGCCCGCGGCCGCCGTCACCTCCACCGCTTGGTCAGCTCCGCGCGCGGTGATGCCGCGCAATCCGATCTGCACCACGAGCCCATCGACGCCCTCGTCGGCGACCACGATATTGGAGCCGCCCCCCAGCACCCGGAGGGGCAGGCGACGGGCGGCGGCCCAGCGGGCCGCCTCGATCACCGTGTCCTCGTCGCGTGCCTCGACGAGGTAGCGCGCGGGGCCGCCCACGCCCATGGTGCAGCGCGGGGCGAGCGGCACGTGCTCGAGCGGCGTGAGCGGGTTTGGGCTCACTGCACACGCAGGCGCGGGTCGAGCAGATCGCGGAGGCCGTCGCCCAGGAGATTGAGACTCAGGCCAGCCAGGGTGAGGGCGACCCCGGGAAAGAGGCTGACCCAGAAGGCCTCGCGAATCACGTTCTTGCCGCTCGCGATCACGTTGCCCCATGAGGGCACGTAGGGCGGCACGCCCACCCCGAGGAAGCCCAGGATGGCCTCGGCGAGGATGGCGTAGGCGAAGATGAAGCTGCCCTGCACGAGGAGCGGGCCGACGCAGTTGGGCAGGATGTGGCGCAGGGCGATGGCCGCGTCTTCGCGACCGAGGGCGCGCGCGGCCTGCACGTAGTCGAGCTCGCGGATGGAGAGCACCGTGCTGCGGATGAGCATGGCCGTACGCGGCATGTAGACGATGGAGAGCGCGACGATCACGTTCCATACGCCAGGGCCCCGCACCGCCATCAGGGCGATGGCGAGGAGGATGGCGGGGAAGGCCATGAGTCCGTCCATCACCCGCATCACCACCATGTCGAGCCGGCGGGAGTAGCCGGCGACCAGCCCCACCACGATGCCGCCGAAGGACGTGAGGAGCATGGTGCTCATGCCCACGAGGAGCGAGATGCGGCTACCGTGGAGTACGAGGCTCCAGACGTCGCGCCCGAACTCGTCGGTGCCGAGGATGTGGGTCGCGCTCGGCGGCTTGAGCCGCGAGGCCGGCGACAGGCGAGTGGGATTGTAGGAGGAGAGCACGCCGGCGAGCAGCGCGGCCGCGATGAAGACGAGCAGGATGAGGGCGCCCAGCACCACGCTGCGATTGCCGAGGAGACGCCGGAGCCAGCGCGGCCGGGTGGACGGCGCCACGGCGGGCGCGGCGGGCACGAGGACGTCGACGGTGGCTTCAGTCATAGCGGATGCGGGGGTCGATGAGGGCGTAGAGGATGTCCACGCCCAGGTTGATGAGGACGTAGGAGGCGGCGATGACGAGGACCACCCCCTGCACCACGGGATAGTCGCGCCGGAGAATGGCCGAGATGATCAGCCGCCCCAGTCCCGGGATGTTGAAGACGATCTCCGTGACGACGGCGCCGCCGATCAGCACGGCGGTGGTGATACCGATCACGGTGACCACGGGAACGAGCGCGTTGCGGAACGCGTGCACCCAGGTCACCGTGCCCTGGGACAGCCCCTTGGCCCGCGCGGTGCGGATGTAGTCCTGCTGCAGCACCTCGAGCATGCAGGAGCGGCTGATCCGCGCGATGAGCGCCGACTGGCTGAAGCCCAGCGAGAAGGCGGGCAGCACCATGTAGCGGAGGGCGGCCACGGGATCCGAGAAGATCGACACGTAGCCGGCCGCGGGCAGCCACCCGAGCCGCACCGCGAAGAAGTAGATGAAGTTGAGGCTCAGCCAGAAGCCGGGGATGCACACGCCGAGCAGCGAGACGGTCATGAGCCCGCGATCCCAGGCAGACCCGCGATGGGCAGCGGCGATGGTCCCCGAGGGCACCCCGATGGCCACCGCCACCCCGAGGGCGCACAGCATGAGGACGAGGGTGGGCTCGGCGCGCTCCCAAAGGGCCCGGCTCACGGGGCGGTCGAGGAAGTAGGATTGACCCAGATCGCCGGTGAGTACCCGACCGTAAAAACCGACGAGCTGCTCCCACAGGGGGCGGTTCAAGCCGAGGGCTTGGCGCGTCGCCTCGATCTGCGTCGGCGTGGCGTCGGGCCCGAGCATGACGCTGACCGGATCACCCGGGATCAGGTGAATGAGCAGGAAGACCACGGTGGCGACCACGGCCATCACGGGCAGCACCGCGAGCAGCCGTCGGACCAGATAGGACCCCACGGGCTACGTCCCCGGTCTTACTTCTCCAGCCAGACGTTGTAGAACCGCACGCGCTCGGTCTTCTCGTTGAAGTCCCTGACGGTGGTCCGCGCCGCGCGGAGACCGAAGAGGTCGCCGTAGCGGATGACCGGCACCTTCTCGTAGAACTGCCGCGTCTGCTGCTCCCAGAGGGCCATGCGCTTCTTGGGGTCGGTCTCGCGCGCCAGCTCCGACTGGATCCGCTGGATGTCCTCGTCGGTGGTCCAGCCCGGCCAGCTCGGCGTGAGAAAAACGGCATGAGTTGGATCGTAGAAGGCACCGATACCGGTGGTGAAGACGTCGTACTCCTTCGGGTTGTTCCGCCGCTTGACCAGGGTCGCCCAGTCCACCACCTGCAGATCGATGGCGAAGCCGATATCTTCGAGCTGCTGCTTGGTGAGCAACGCGAAATCGTACATCCACTTGTACTCCTGGGTGGTCATGAAGCGGATCGGCTCCTTCTTGTAGCCCGCTTCCTGGAGGAGCCGCTTGGCCTTGTCGCGATTGTGCTCGTTCCACGGCAGCCCCTGCAGATTGGTGTGCCACGCCGCGATCTCCACCGGCGCCAGGCTCGAGTCCATGCGGTAGAACTCGGGCTTGCCTCCCGCCACGTTCTTCATGATGGGCTCGATGTCGATGGCGGCCTGCCAGGCCTGGCGGAGCTTCTGGTTCGTCATCAGCCCTTCCTTTTTGTTCATCACCGCGACCAGCCAGTAGTACGGCTTGGACACGATCGCGCGGGCACTGGCGTTCGTCTTCAGCCGGTCATAGGCATCAAGGTTGAGGTCGTCGGCGAAGTCGAGCTCCCCGGTCTCCACCTGAGCCACCCGCGTGGCCACCTCGGGCACGGGGATCCAGCGAATCTCATCTACGTAAGCGGTCTTGCCCCCGCCGTAGCCGTTGGGCTTCTCGTTGCGCGACTTGTACTCGTCGAAGCGCACCATGCGGATGTACTGGTCGGGTTTCCACTCCGCGAGCTTGAAGGGGCCGGTGCCGATGTACTCCGTCACCTTCTGCTCGGGGGGAGACTTCTCGGCGATCTCCTTCGGGTAGATGGCGCCGAAATTGTTGGGTACGGCGAGCGAGATGAGCACGATGGCCGACTTCTCCTTGAGCTTCATCTCCACCGTGTACTTGTCGAGGGCCTTCCAGTCCGCCACCTGGGCGAAGAGCGCCTTGCCGTACACGGACTGCTTGCCCCACCGGGCCAGGGAGGCGACCACGTCCTCCGAGGTCATCTCCTTGCCGTTGTGGAACTTGACGCCCTGCCGGAGCTTGAAGGTGTAAACGAGGCCGTCCTTGCTGATGGTGACACCCTCGGCCAGCATCGGGATCGGCTTGTTGCTGTTGTCGAGGCTGTAGAGGCCTTCGTAGATGTGATTGGTCAGCGTCTCCGTGATGCTGGCCGTGGTCCAGTGCGCGTCGAGCGACGGGGGCTCGCCCAGGTTGCCCACCCGGATCACGCCCCCCTTGCGCGGGGTGTCGGCGGCGAGGGCGACGCCTCCTGCGACGACCAGGATCGCGATCATGACCAGCCATGTCAACCGAGCAGGCACTGAACGCCTCATGCGTGTACCTCCAGGGAGGTGTGCGGACGAGTGCGTAGACTGTGCTAGAGGCGGGAATGCTTGTCAACGCCTGCGTCGCGATGGACCTGCGAGACGAGCGCGACTATGGAGCGAGGAAAAGATCGCGCCGGAGGAGTGATTCCTCCGGCGCGTGAAGCGGGCCGCTGCTGCTTAGGGCACGGTGATGGTTGTGCCGTCGCCGGTCGCGGTGATGGTGAATGTACCAGCGGTGCTCGACGTGTAGTTGTACGCACCCCAGGCCGGCGAGCCGCCCGGAGGCGGATTCGGAATAGAGGCCATGAAGGGGCCCGCGCTCTGGTTGAGACCGTTGACCGCTGGGCTGCTCAGGGCGGCCAAGCCGGCGGGCAGCACACCCATATGCGCGGCATACATGCTAACGGACGAGGCGAGCGTCCTCGTGTCGGCCTGAGCCTTGGCGATGCGCGCTCGCGTCTGCACGTTGGCGTACAGCGGAATGGCGATGGCGGCCAGGATGCCGATGATGGCCACCACGATCATCAGCTCGATGAGCGTGAAGCCGCGCTGATTGCCGAACGCTGTCCGCTTCGAGTGCCAGACCTTCAACATAGGTTTCGCTCCTTTGTGCTGGTGAACGATTGCGGTGGAACTCTCCGACGATGCATAGGGGGTGCCACAACGTGATGCATCGCTCTTGGTGGTCCCAGAGCAGGCTGGTCAACGCTTTGCGTGGGGGCCGCGGCGGAAAATGATCGAAGACGGCGCCTTCACTGCCCGGCGGCTCAGGCAGTGCCCGTCAGGCGTCAGGGCATGTCGAGAACCTGACGATCGGTGGCATCTGCGTGACGTAACGCTTACATCAGGGAAACACCTGACGATAGGTAAAACGTACTCGATGACCGGCGCCGCCGAAACGCGCCTCATAGTCCCGAGTCATGGCCGCCAGAGTCTCCGAGGTGGTGAAGTTACGTAGGGCATCTTCGGAGGCGAACTCGTAGACGACCATGTACTGCCACGGCTCGCTTCCGGGATGCGCGCCCACGTCGAGGGCGAGCGGGACGTACCGCCGCATGGCCACGAGGCCCGGCACCTGCGCCGCCTCCTTCGCGCGCCGCGTGTTGTACCACTCGTTGAAATCGGCTTCGCGCTCGGGCGCGATGGTCGCCTTCACCACGAAGAGAGCCGGGCTCGCTATCAAGTCAGCCCCGAATCTCGCGCGTGTGCTCACCCGGCTGCGGCGGCGCGCGACGGATGCCGGGGCGGACGCCGTCGAAGGACAGGGGCAGCGCCACCAACTCGTAGTCGTCTCCGGGGACGGGCTGGATCATGCCGATGGCCTCCGCTTGAGGCTGCGACACCGCCTCCGGTAGCGTGTGGATGGGACCGCAGGGCACCCCGGCCGCCTCGAGGAGATCGATCCACTCGCCCTTCGAGCGCGTCAGTAGGATGCGCTCGATCTCCGGGAGCAGTTCCGGTTTGTGCTCGATGCGGGCGGCGTTGGTGGCGAAACGCGGATCCGTCGCCCACTCGGGATGTCCCACCACCTGGGCGAGTCTGGCGAAGAGGCGGTCGTTGCCGGCGGCGATGATGAGCGGCCCCGTCTTCGTCTCGAAACCCTGGAAGGGCACCACGCGGTGGCTGCCCGTGCGGTGCCGCTCCGGCACCTCGCCGGAGGCGCGGAAGCTTGCGAAGTGTCCCTTGAGCCAAGCGAGGCCGGTCTCGAAGAGCGAGGCGTCGACCACACAGCCGCGGCCCGTGTGCTGGCGCTGGATCAGCCCGGCGAGGGCGCCGATGGCCGTCCACATGCCCGTGCCGTAATCGAGCACGGAGGTGCCGATGCGCGTGGGCGGCCCGCCGTCGTCGCCGTTCATCATCATGAGCCCGGAGAAGGCCTGCACCATCGGCTCGTAACCGGGCTTGAGCTTGAGGGGACCCGTGCTGCCGAAGGCCCACACCGAGCAGTAGACGAGCTGCGGGAACCGCTGGGTGAGCGATGTGGCGCCGAGTCCCATCTCTTCCAGCGAGCCGGGGCGGAGATTCTGGACGAGGACGTCGGCGGGCCCGATCAGCTCCAGCAGCCACTCGACGTCGCCGGCCTTCTTGAGATCGAGGGTGACGCTGCGCTTGTTGGCGTTGACGGCGAGGAAGCCTGGCGACACGCCCTTCCAGAAGGGCGGGCCCCAGCGCCGCGCATCATCGCCCTCGGGGCGCTCGATCTTGATCACGTCCGCGCCCATGTGGGCGAGGATCTCCGCGGCGATGGGTCCGGCCAGATTCTGCGCGATCTCGACGACGGTGATGCCCTGGAGCGGAAGTGTCATCCTTATCTCCATCTGGCCCTCGGGTGACGCCTCGCCCCGGCGGGGACACTGCCCTCCTTGAGAAGGGGCCTTAGCGTGGGGGAGACGGTGCTGTCTGGCGGACCGAGAAGGTCAGACGATCCTGCTCATGATCATCGATCCGCAGGATCATCACGTAGCGGTGACCGGGCGTCCATGGTATCGGGAGAACCGGAAGCGCGATAGGCAAGTTAAAAGACGTCCCGCGAGGACTCCCGGGCGGCCGTCCAACTTCGAACTGGGTGACGATTTTGAAGGGCTGAGGCTCGCCGGTCGGCATGGTGATCATGAGCGGTGGGCCGTCTTCGTCAATGATGGTGAACTCTGCAGAGTGCCCTGTGTTTGCCTCGTCCCACTCAATCTCGATGATCCCACCGATGGCAAACATCTGGGGGGCCGGGCCTGTCTGCGTCCAGCCACCCCCGAGAAGAAAGAGCAGACCCTCCCGAACTTCGGCGCTATCCGCGAGAAGGATTTTCGCCCGCATGCACCAAGTCTTCTACGGGATTCCCAGGCTGGATCTTCCTGTGCAGTGATCCGACGTAAGAGGGGATCCTACTTGTGACGCTGATTGACATCTCCGCCGGCGTGGCGGACGTGATACTCGCGATTACGCCTGCGGCCGAAGTGTGAATGACGATTATAGTCGGTTCCTGGGTATACCGGAGAAAGTATTTTCCTCGTATGCCACCACGGATATCGTACTCCGCCCGCATCTCGTCACTGGTGTCAGGTTCCGGATTCATACTCCCTCCGCTCTCGCGGTGTAACTCGTCGCGCGCCGATGATGCGGATCGTGTCTCCACGTTCGGTGTGCCAAACGATCACAAGGTTGCCTTGTTCCGAAACCCCGGTAGTGAGCCAACGCTGTGACACTCGTCGCCAAGGGATCGCCAAACACGCTGCGCGCCTCTTGAAATGAAACTCCGTGCTTTTGTAGGTTTGCGGCGGCTTTTGTTTGATCCCACTCAAATTGCACGCGCTCTCGCGCTCTCCAATTGTCACTTCGCCACTAGTCTACCTCGAGGGTCGGTATCGTGCGGTATTCAGAGTTAGGTGTCAAGGTCTCCAGAGGTGATCAGTCCTGAGTGAGAACGGGCCCTAGGTACGCAACGGTGCCTGTGGCGCTGCGGTGCGCTGAGGGACCAGAGCCCGACGCTCGCAAGCGCTACCGCGACGTGAGGTATGGCCAGAGCGCATCGGCGCCGCGCGCCGCGACGTCGCGGCCGAGCTTCATCGCCCAGTAGGGCTCGGCGCCGAACTCGGCGCGCCACGACCAGAGCCGCCGCGTCACGAAGTGCAGCGTGTGCTCGTAGGTGAAGCCGATGGCGCCGTGGGCCTGATGCGCGATGCCCGCGCCGAGCCCCGAGGCCTCACCGGTGCGAATCTTCGCCACCGCGATCTCGAATCCTGCCTCCCCGCCGTCCATGGCCGCGAAAGCGTTCTGGGCGGCCATGCCCGCGGCCGCAGTGTGGCCGGCGAGGAGCGCGAGATTCTGCTGGATGGCCTGGAACGATGCGAGCGGCCGGCCGAACTGCACGCGCTCCGTCACGTACTTCACCGATTGCGCGAGGAGGAACTCGAGGCCTCCGGCCATCTGCGCGGAGCGCGCCATGGCCCCGCCCAGCATCAGCGCATCCTCGGGCAGGCCGTGCCCCGTTTCCGCGGCGGCGAGGACCGGCGCGGCACTCCAGGTCAGCGTGTCACGGGGCTCCTTGGCGAGATTGACGTCGGTCTCCGCCTTGGCGATGCCGCCCTTGATGAGGGCGACCATCGGCTTGCCCTCCCCCTCGGCGACGACGACCACGTGCCCCGCGGAGGCGCCCCAGGGCACGCGCACGGCAGCGCCGCTCAGCTTCCAGCTCGCGCCTTCCCGTACGAGAGTGAGCTTCTCTCCGTGGCGCACCGGCGCCACCGTGATCGGTCCCATGGGCACGCTGAGCCGGCTCGCCGAGAGGAGCCATGCGCCGATCATGGTCTCCGCTACGGGCAAGGGCACCGCGAAGCGCCCGGTCGCGGAGAGGACCAGCTGGGCATCGGCCCATTGCCCGCCCGCGCCGCCCTGCGCCTCTGGAATCTGCGGAAGGGTGAGACCGTTCTCCTCGAGCTGCTGCCAGAGCGCGGCGGGCCACGTGCCCTTCTCCGCGGACTCGATGAGGGCGGGCGTGACTTCGGCGGTGAAGAGCCTCGTGCAGGTGTCGGCGAGGAGCGTCTGCGTCTCGTTCATGGGATCACCGTAAGCCAAGGCCGCGGGCGATGATCCCGCGCAGCACCTCGCGCGTGCCGCCGCGCAGGGAGAAGGACGGCGCATGCTCGACCAGGTAGCCGAAGGTGCGCTCGAACTGCGTGCCCGTGGCGAGGTGGGGCTCGATGCCGAGAAGCGCGTGCACCACCTCGGGAATTTCCTGCTCGAAGCTCGTGCCCACGTCCTTGACCACCGCGGCCTCGAGATTCGGATTCTGGCCTGCCTGGAGCATCATGGCCACGGACAGCGACATCTGTCGCAGGGTGGCCAGATGCGCGGTGAGGCGGCCGATGGTCGCCGCCGTGCGCTCCCCCGGATCCTTGCCCACTTCGCGAATCAGCTCGATGACGAGCTGGATCGACGAGAGGTAGCGCTCGGGCCCGCTCCGCTCGAAGGCGAGCTCGGTGGTGACCTGCTTCCAGCCATCTCCTTCCTTGCCCACCAGCATGTCGTCGGGCACGAAGCAGTTCTGGAAGTGCACCTCGTTGAAGTGATGCCCGCCCGCGAGATCGATGATGGGGCGGATGCTGATGCCCTCCGACTTGAGGTCGACGAGGAACTGCGAGAGCCCCTCGTGCTTCTTGTCGGGCACCACCTTGGTACGGAAGAGCGCGATGGCGTAGTCGGAGAGATGCGCGTTGCTCGTCCAGATCTTGGTGCCGTTGACGCGGTAGCCCCCTTCCACTCGCTCGGCGCGGGTGCGGATGGAGGCGAGGTCCGAGCCCGAGTCCGGCTCGCTCATGCCGATGGCGAAGGCGAGCTCGCCCCGGGCGATGCGGGGGAGGAAGCGCTGGCGCTGCTCCTCGGTGCCGAAGCGCAGGAGGAGCGGGCCGCTCTGCCGGTCGGCGACCCAGTGGGCGGAGGTGGGGGCGCCCGCGGCCAGCGACTCCTCGAGGACTACGTAGCGCTCCAGCGCCGTCCGCTCGTGGCCGCCGTACTTCTTCGGCCACGTCATGCCGATGAAGCCCGCCTCGCCGAGCTTGCGCGAGAACTCGCGGTCGAAGCCGCCCCAGGAGAGCGCGCGCTTGGAGGCGCTGCGGCCGCTCAGCTCGCGGGTGAGGAAATCGCGGATCTCCTCGCGGACCTTCTGCGCCTCCAGGGGAAGCTCGCCCAGGGTGAAGTTGAAGGTGGGCACGGGCGTGTCCTCCTAGCGGAAGATGGAGCGGGCAATGACCATGCGGTGGACTTCCGAGGGGCCCTCGCCGATCCGGCGTACTCGCGCCTCGCGATACCAGCGCTCGAGCGGGAACTCCTTGCTCACCCCGTAGCCGCCGTGGATCTGCACGGCGGCGTCAATGACGCGGCCGAGCACCTCGCTCGAATAGAGCTTGGCGATGGAGGCCTCGACGCGCGCGTCCTCGCCGCGGTCGGCCTTCCACGCGCCCTCCCAGATGAGCCAGCGCGCGGCGCGGATCTCCACCATGGCATCCGCCAGCATCCACTGGATGGCCTGGCGCTGCGAGAGGGGCGCCCCGAAGGTGGAGCGCTGCTTGGCGTGCGCCACCGCCATCCGGTAGGCGGCCACCGCCACCCCGAGGTTGCAGGCCGAGTACGGGAAACGCTGCTTCACGAGAAGATCGAAGGCGAGGTCGAGCCCCTGCCCTTCCGCGCCCACCAGGTTCTCCGCGGGGATCTCGCAGTCCTCGAACACGACATCGTTGGGGACGGCCGAGGTGCGGATGACCCGAATCGGCTTCGCGGTGAAGCCGGGGGTGCCGCGCTCCACGATGAAGCAGGAGATGCCGGCGCGACCTTTCGCCTTGTCGGTGCGGGCCCACACGAGCCCCCACGGCGCCTCGTGGGCGCGCGAGGTGAAGACCTTGCGCCCGTTCAGCACCCAGCGGTCACCCCGCTTCTCCGCGCGGGTCTGGATCGCCCCCGCGGGATCGGAGCCGCCCGAGGGCTCGGTGATGCCGAAGAAGGTCTTGTTCCCGTTGCGCACGGTGGGGATGGCGTACTTTTCGATCTGTGCCTTGCTCCCCGCCCAGATGGCAGGCGGGGGCATGCGGCCGAAGACGCCGCAGCCGGGATTGTAGAGGCCCATCCGGTGCTGCGACATCTCCTCCAGCGCCACACACATGCTGAACGTGTCGAGCCCGCCTCCACCGTACTCCTCCTTGGCGCCTAGAGCCCAGAGGCCCGCCGCTTTGGTCTTGGCGGCGAGGCGCGCGAAGTCCTCGTCGGGAATGTCGGGAGCGTCGGGATCGAGCGTGCGCTCGAGGGGGATGATCTCGTCCTGGACGAAGCGGCGGATCTGCTCGCCGAGCAGCTTGAGCTCGTCGGGCAGCGTGAATCCCTGGAACGTGGCCATGGGCCGCGATTCTACCACCTTCACGACTCCCTCTCCCTCAGAGGGACTCGGCCAGGTGAGGGTTTCTCACGAACGTCACACGTGTGACCGGCCGGGTGGCGGCGGGGGGAGGGGGTGCGCTCAGGCGGAGTGGGACCCTCGTCCTGCGCGCCGCCCGGAGGGCGGCGAATCAGGCGAGCGGGTGACGCAGCATGAGCGCATCCCTCCCCCCGGCGACGGGACCCGGCCGTCTCGCGCTCCGCATGTTCGTGAAGAACAATC
>Ga0306921_10002196_pt1 | contig 19549 bp, 18 predicted proteins | sample sta12Cox44000080_FD_203760 | JGI IMG/M metagenome (GOLD analysis project Ga0306921, IMG submission 203760) | Lab enrichment of tropical soil microbial communities from Luquillo Experimental Forest, Puerto Rico - statoxic.12C.oxic.44.000.080 (v2)... | ecosystem: Environmental > Terrestrial >... | reverse complement strand
GGACACTGTGATGTCACTTTTATGAACGAATTATTCAGCGAGAAAAATCTCCGCCTCACTCCCGAACAAATCGCCGCGGCGCTAAAGCAACAAGCGCAACAAGCAAAATTGCCGGCGCTACGCAAACCGAAACAAGAAATTGAGTTTTACCAGTTCCCCAAACCCGTGCTGATTGCCATTATTCAATCAGGTTACATGCCGGCTTTGGCAGTAGCCGCCGCGATCCACGAAACCTGGTACAAAGGCTTTCAGCGAAATCCAATCAGATTAGCCTCTGCTCGTTTGCGGGAATTTCGAATCTCAAGGGGCCAAAAGCTAAGGGCCTTAAAGATTCTGGAACAGACCGGCTTATTTGATGTGAAACGCTTCCCACGCCGAAATCCTCTCATCACGTTAAAATGGCTGCGAACCACAGATTAACCATGCACGCCAGCTCTGTGCATACCGATGCACGCCAGCTCTGTGCATGCGTCCCCTATTTCTTATTTCTTTCTTGTACACTTCTTAAAACAAGTACGTATCACCGATGACTCTATGACAACCACAGCAAAACAACTCGAAAAAGGCCAATGTCCTGCCAGAAAAGGGCACCCACACAATCATACTACGAGGACCTTCCCAAGTCTGCCGGATGGTGTCGCTCAGCGACGTGCAGACACCGGCCGGCTGGACGAAGATTCAGGTAATCTGGGACCTCAGCGTCACCGTACTGGACTCAGCCAGCTGCCGATACACCAACCGGGTGCTCAGCTACCCGACACCTGCATTCCTGGAGACGCTCGAGGTCGCCGGGATCTCGTTCGAAGATGCCGCGGCCGACCGTCAAGCCGCCAGTGACGACCACAACCGCCGTGAGACAGCTCTCTATGCACAAAGTCTCGAACGGAAGGCCCTGGCCCGCAATTAGATTCCTGAATTGGCAAGGCTTTCCCAGGTTCTGCGACGGCTGGACGAACAAGCGCCTGCAGTGAGCCCAATTTCTCGACTAGATTCTGCGCGCGCAATTTGCCTGTCGGCGTCGTTTTGTGGTAAAAACTAGAAGAAAGTGGCACTGAAAAAGCGTCATTCCTGTTTGCACGCCGTGATCACGACGGCTGACGCTGCGGTATTGCTGCACATAGATGAACGGACCGTCCAGAGAGCGACAAAGGCGGGATTCATTCAGCATGCCGTGACCAAGTTGGGTAAGCCCGTGAAAGGACGCTTCATCCTGGGCGAACTTGTCTCCGGTTACATTCAGCACTTGCGCAAGGCTCTCGCTTCTGACCCGCAGGAGATAGAACTAAAAGCAGCGAAATTGCGCAAGGCACTGGCGGACGCTGAACGAGCGGAACTAGAGCTCGCGCTTTTTAAAAACCAACTACACACAAGTGAGAGCGTGCTGTTCGTGTGGTCTGCCCGGATCGGAGCCAGTCGGAAACGGTTGTTAGCCGTGGCAACACGACTTGCGCCGCATCTGGTTGGAGAGACCGATCAGAAGAAGATTTACGACCAGATTTACAGTGAGATTACGGCGGCTCTGGAAGACGTTGCCGGGCTGACTCAAAAAGATTTCGCCAAACAGAATCGAGAATTTCTTAAGGCACATCGATCCAATGGTGAGTGAAGTAGCACAGCTTGAAGCAACATCAGCGATTGCGGACGAAGCTTGGTCATTGTGGCGCCCACCGCCAAAACTCACTTTAAGCGAGTGGGCAGATCGATACCGAATTCTCTCGAGTGAATCCAGTGCTGAGCCTGGCCAATGGATCACAGCAAAAGCACCGTACGAAAAGGAAATCATGAACGCCATCTCAAATCCCAATGTACCGCGCATTGCGGTACAGAAGGCAAGCCAGATGGGAGTCACCGACTGTCTTCTTAATGCGATCGGATATCTGATTGATCAGGATCCATGTCCGATTTTGATGGTGCAACCCACGATCGAATTAAGTGAATGTTTCAGCACTGATCGATTCCGGCCGATGATCAGGGATATGCCACGGCTGCACGGACTAGTTGCCGAGCCGCGAGCTCGAGATTCACAGAACACATTGCGCCGGACAAGTTTCAAAGGCGGCTTTCTCGCGCTTGGCGGTGCCAATTCGGCGGCGAGTTTATCGGGGCGATCCGTTCGCGTGGCGTTCTTGGACGAAGCCGACCGCTATCCTTTGTCCGCGGGAACAGAGGGCAATCCTGTGGCGCTGGCAATCGCCCGCACTACTGCGTTTTGGAATCGCAAAATTGTGATCGCGAGTAGTCCCAGCATCAAAGGCGCGAGCCACATCGAGAGAGAGATGGAACACTCGACCCAAGAACATTAGTACCTGCCATGTCCGAGTTGCGGATTCATGCAGGTCTTGGAATGGAATCGGATTCGGTTTGCCGATTACACACATCGCTGTCTCCAGTGCAATGAACATGCGCAGAAATACCGCTGGTTAGGCGGCAGAGGTCAATGGCGGGTACATCAGCCCCAGGATAAATTAGGAAGACCGCTCACAACCCGTGGCTTTTATCTCTCTGGTCTTTATAACCCGTGGATTGGCTGGGACATCTTTGGAATCGAGTATGCGCGTGCGCACAAAGCGATCGAGGCAGGTGACGCCGAGCCGATGAAGGTATTTCGTAACACCCGCCTGGGACAATTATGGGAAGACATCAGCGAAAGAGTGGAGGTCGATTTGTACCATGAACGACGCGAAGTCTATTCCTGAAGTACCGACTGGCGTGCTGGTTTTAACCGGCGGCGTTGATGTTGGCGAGAAGATGCTCAACTACGAAGTCGTAGGTTGGGGCAAAGGCCGGGAGAGTTGGGGCATTGAATACGGCATTCTCGATGGAGACCCCCGTGAAGAGGATGTCTGGCGAATGTTGGACCGAGCCGTTTGCCATCGCGTGTTCACCTGCAGCGACCAAAAGAAAATGCGCGCCAAAAGAATTGCCATCGATGCCGGGTATGCAGCCGATTTTGTTTACGGGTACGTTAAATCGCGTTCACCACGTTGCATCGCTACCAAAGGGATTGGCGGTTTGGGCAAGCCATTCATTTTAGGTGCTGGCACAGTCACCAAGGCGAGCCGTGTGCGTTTGCAACTTTTGGGTGTTGATGCCGGCAAGGAAGAAATCGTTAATCGTCTTCGCGTGGAAAAGCCAGGACCGGGTTATTGTCATTTCCCTCAACTGGAAAATGGGGAACCAATGCGTGGGTATGATGAAACATTTTTTGCGGGACTCAAAGCTGAACACAGGGAAATCCGGCACAAACTTGGTTTCCGAACTTACGTATGGACGAAGCTGCCAAGTCAGCGGAACGAACCGTTCGACTGCAGAATTCTGGCATTGGCTGCTTTAGTGATGCCCTCCAGCGGGATTAATCTGGACACGATGAGCCGCGATGTTTTCGAAAACCAGACTGCCCAAGCTGATCGGGCTTCATCTCCGTTCGGTGCGCGGCGAATGGGTGGCACAGAAAATTTGCCCATCGAGGATTTTCGCATTCGCAGATTTATCCGGCCCCATGTTATCGGAGAACCGCCACCAAGCCCGTGGGGGGCCTTGTGGTGAGTTGACTCGTCGTGACCAAATTGCGGAATTTTCGTTAATGGGCCTGTGCTTGGTCGTACGAGTGAAATTCGACGCGCTAGGATGCCCGTAAAATCATTTTGATGAGTCGCCAAGAATAAAGCTAGCGGCCAATTTTAGCCAAGTGTGGTTAACGAATATAGGTGCTTTTTCCATAGGGAGAATCGTTAGCCTATATTGAATTCAATATACCCTTGTTGCGCCGGTCATCGGTCGCTGTGGTGCCCGCCCAGCAGCAGATAATGTGTGCGCACAATCGTGTTCTGTAGACGCCGCTACTATCTTCTTCGCGGATCAGCCGCACATAAACTTGACTCGGGATTCATGCATTCAATTCTGACGTTGCCAAGTCTTGGTCGACCACGACCGCGTACTTGGACGACTGTGGATCGCGCTTTGCTTTTCATCGTACGATGGAAACGCGCAACATAGGCAAACCCTAGCGGGAGAACTACGGCGAGCGACAGGCCTGGGGCGCACAGCCTTACACGTTATTCGGGAAGCGCAGGTAGCTGATTATGTCGATCTTGGTGGCAGGAGAGGGTTTGGTGTTCCATTACCGCTTAATCAACCGCAACCGGGCGGCTGGGTGCGGTGCCGGGAAGCGGCGTCAGCTTCTGATATTGGCTGGGTTGCATTCAGTAAGGATTGCAGCGTGGTCTGAGGCGATCATGTGAAGGCGCCGTGCATAAGCCGTCCGTGGCGCGGATTTGAAAATCGACCAAACGATCCGTTAATAAATCAGGTTACGGGGAACCGAAGCGTGGTTCAGCGTAATGGCTGGTTGCGTGCTTACGCGCGAACCGATGCGCGCGACGTCCATCAACTCCACATTCACGGTGAGGTCCGACTCGATAGTCAAAAACGTGATTGGGTGCAACTTGATACGCCAAAAGTCTCTGATGCCGCCGTTGTGCATCCAGAGGAAACGTCCGTACTGAAACGGATGATAATTTGCCTCGCTTACGGGCATTCCAGGTGATGCCGCCCGCACATGAGCGAAGAAGCACCCGGATTTCACGTGTTCGCTGATTTGGCGAAGGTTTTGATTACTCCAGGCCGGAGTAAGACTCGCGAAAACGCACGGCCTCGAACTAATTTGAGGCGCATACCAACCGACGCCGAAACCATCGCCATTAAGCGGTTCTGTCCGTTCCTTGGCGTGAAAACTTTGGCGGATCAATGAGTTCGTCGGCTTGTACAACAAATCAGCCAGAAGAATTTCCGGCCCCCTGTAACAAACAAATCTACACATGCTGCGTGCCGCCTCCCTTCGGAGTACCTCTGGTGTAATCTTCAGGATGCCGTTGAAATTCAGCGCGGCAGTCGACCGAGCAGAAATAATACCTCCGGCCGTCGGTAACGAGGGATTCTCTGATCTGCTCGCGACCAAGTTGCATTTTGCATACGGGATCGACCACAGTTTGTTCTCTATCAGTCATGACCCTGCCTTCCGCGGTGGCGAGGCGTTTGAATGGATTATTGGGCAGCTAAATGCATGCTGCTGGCAGATGGAGCACTTGTGTTCCCACTTCCCGTTCCGTGCGAAGGTGGTTAGAGCACCCTCGCATCCGGGACATTCATGCTTTTTGAATGGAGGGCTCGGGTAAAGGCCGTTGACACCGTACGCGCTGACTCCCGCGCGTGAAAACGACGGGCCAGCAGGTAACCAAGCTACGGTTTCAACCATCTTGCATTGCGGACACACGAGTGCCTGTTGGGTTCCTGCGGTCGAACCGACAGAAGCGCATCCTTGCAGGAGCACAGTCACTGGCAGCAGTAATACGAACGCACCATCAGAAATGGCGAGAGGTTTTCGGTTTGTTTTCAAAGGCCCTCACATGGCTTTCGTTTTTTGGCCTGGTTCGGTGGAACAGCAAAAAATCGATTTGTCGCCGCATTTCGAGCAGGTGTGGATCCAGCCACCGTGACGGCTCCCTTTGCCGTAAACAACGTAACTCCAATGGCCGCCGCAGCCAGGGCAAACGTGCTTCAGGTTCGGTGTGAACCACTCAAGGATGCCTCGATTGAAATCCACGTCGCGCACTCGCACCGTCTTGCACTTCGTGCAGGCCATCGCAATCTTCGCGCCGGGTTTCAATCCTTCGGCTTGTTCTCGGCTGACGATTGGAAACGGTAAATTGTAATCGTGTTCGCCTGTGATGCTGGCAGAATTGGTCTCAGTATTCGTCTGCCAGGCCACGCGGTAAAGCCGCGGCGGGCCGAGAATTGGATGACTGCAACGAATCGTCACCTGGACTCCTGGACGCACCGCGTCCACACTTGTGAACGCGCGGTTACGAAGAAATTTTGTGTCCTTGTTCCATTCGAACGCGACTGGCTTTGACTCACCAGCTGGCAGAATAGTTATCGCTTGGCGATCGACTCGCTGCACCGTTCCTGACATTTCGTGCTGCTCTGGTGAAGGGAGGGCATTGAGCGGCCCAGCGCTACTCAGCCAAAAGGCGATCGCCACGAGCGCCACAGCCACGGGTTTGAAATTGGTCGTTGGACCCACTTTCACGTTCACATCATTTGCGTTTGTTACTTGTTTTGTTCGGCAAAGCTGGCGTCTCCCATGAAACGCGATAAAGGAACGGCGACCCGAAAAATGGATGAATGCAACGAATCGTTACCCGAGTGCCACTGTGCAGCGCATTGACGGTTGCAGGCGCCCCATTGCAGATGAAGCGCGTCTCTCGGTCCCATTCGAACGCGACTGGCTTTGATTCACCTCTTGGTAAAATCGCGATCGTCTTGCGATCGACGCGCTGAACCGTTCCCGACATTTCATGCCGCCTTGCTGGGTTACTTGCAACTAGTCGTCCAGCGGCGCTTAGCCAAAAAGCAATTACCACTAGCACCACAGTCGCCCGTTTGAAATTATCTATCACCCTTTCCAGAGGTTTGTAGGGGCGGATGATCATTACCTCGCACGCCTCACATACCCTTGGTTTTCTTTCTTGGTTGCGTCGAGCAGCAAAACATCGATTTGTCCCCGCACTTCGAGCAGATATGAACGTAAGGGCCGCGGACGCCGAAGCGACGTTCCGAATATTGGTAATATCCGCCGCAGCCAGGGCACGCATGCTTGACACTCGGCGTGAACCAATCGAGGAATGCGCGATTTTTATCCACGTCGCGCACCTGCACTGTTTTGCATTGCGTGCAAGCCATCGCGATTTTCGCGCCCGGTGGTAAACCTGTCGCCATTTCACGGCTTGTGATCGGGAACTCATAGTTAAGCCGTGTGCCTGCGTCTGCTTGCGACGATAACAACAACCCTGTTGCGATGGCGCAGAAGGCAAGCCGTGCCATTCGTATTATGGGAGTCTTCATCAGCAATTCCTTTCGTTACCTGCTTCCTTGCGTCACCGAACCCCGTGCTGCTCCTCAATAATTGCTAAACGCTGGGCGTTTTTTGTGTCCTTTAAGTGAGTTAAAGGTTCGATTATCAGAAACGCGTTTCACTACTTGTCGAGGTGCGCGGAAATTTCAGCATTCATCCCCCTGCGTTGTTCGACGAGTTTATTCAAGACGGCTGCTATCGCGTCGATACGCTTTTCTCCAGTGATGTTGTTCATCTCAGTGAGGAGTTTGTTGATCTCGTCATCCTGTGCTTTCTGCATTTATTACCTTGGCGTGAATCGGCATCAACTCATGATGTTTCTGCCGGTTCATACCTTGCATCCCGCCTGGCTCTTGGGCGAGTAGCATGGCGCTCTGAAACGCCGCCGCGATGGCGATTGAGACTGCAGGTGTCTTTTTCATAATGGAGTCTCCGTGTTTGTTATTAATTTAGGATTCCGAAAAATCATTGCGTTGGCTGCGGTCCGCTCTGCTGCCTGAGGGTTGCGCTCCCTTATCAACCCCTGCCTCTAAGCGGTTCCCGAAGATCGGCAGTTTCCCAAAAAGGAATTGGAACGGGATTGGGCTGCGCCCGGCCCACGCGTTCTCATCATGTTTAGCTTCTGGAAACGCGAGATAAAACAACTCCGATCCCGGGCGATATCCTTTCCAAATGAGCAGGTCTCGCATGCTCCGCGTTGCTTCGTAATTGTCGCCCGGCCAACCGCTATCGAGATAAATTTTGATTTTTCTCTTTGGCTCGGTTGAGACGCGCTCGAGCAAGTCGTCCTTGAATGTGAATGTGCTCGAAAGGCACGCAACTTTGCCAAAGACGTTGGGCCATTGCCATCCAAGATAAAAGGAAACAACGCCACCGAGAGATGATCCCATGACCGCCGCGTTCGCAGGTCCCGCCAACGTTCGATATTTTGCGTCGATGATGGGTTTGAGCGTTTCGACGAGAAAACGACCGTAGTCCTCGTAGCCGGGCGATGTGTACTCCTTGAGGCGGTCATTAGGATGAATGCCAATGACGATCACCTCCTCGATTGCATTCATCTTATCGAGGACGTCGAGGACTTCGTTCGTTCTCCAACTATTCCCTCGAAACATCTCTTCCTTGAAGAAGACATTGTGCCCATCGTGCATGTAAAGGACCGCGTATTTCTTCAGCGTGTTCTCATAGTAACCGGGGGGCACGAATACACGGAAGCGGTGTTCAGCACCTAACGTGTCGGCCAGTGGCGGCGTACATCCGCAGACGGTGCAGTGTGTGTTTTCGCGAAAATACGGATAGATTTCCAGAGGCGCACCCGAGGTGGCGACTGCCAGGCAATTTTCTCCATGCGCCCAGCGCACACTGTTCTCGCTGAGAAGAACCGGCTTGAAATAAAAATATGGGCGCTCGGTTTGGATGCAAAATTCGGACACGCATCCCCTCCGCTGTGTAGAACGAGCTTCAATATCGAAATCCCAATCGTGGTCTGTGCGAAGACCGATGCGTCCGCCATTTGCAGGGTAATTGACGCGAATCACCTGTTTCAGCCCCGCCCGCTCTGCCTTTGTCATAGGAAGTAAGCTTTTTGGTATTGCTCGATCATCCGGCGCGCATTAAAGAAGGAGCAGTTGAGGCTGATAGCGGATTCATTTCCCTCGTACATCCTCAGTTCATTACTTCTGGCGAAGTCGGCGCAAGGTCAGATAGCGTTTCGGATTCTTCTCAAACGTCTCGAAACACAACGGGCAGCAGATCGCCACCATTTCGCCTTCTACCCGCATGTGGCAATACCCTTCGCCATCTAAAACGGACTTCCCGCAGACGATGCAGTGTTTTTGCCAATCAGTTTCCCAAGCCAGCGAATCTTCCATGCTCATATTTGGTCCGCTATTGTTTTAAATGTTGTTAGTGTGTTTTAACGTCACGCAAAGAGAAACTCCGGCTGCGCATCTTTTGGCAAATGCTGCGCATTTTCTGGGAGAGGATCTGGGGCACCGCTTCTCATTTAGACACCGTGAAGATTTCTTAGACCGATCAGCACCGCTATCACGAGGACTGCTATTCCAAAGACGCGTTCGAGCTTTGCGCGATCCAGCCGGCTGCCGAGTCTCGAACCAAGCTCCACCCCCACTGCTCCACCCGCGGCGAATAATGCGGTAAGCCCGAACGGCGGCCGTTGACCAGCGACCAAGTGACCCGTCATCGCCACCGTACTAATCAGTACGACGACAGGGAACGACGTTGCAATCGCGCTGTGAATTTCGAGACCACCGAAGAAAAGCAGCGCCGGGATGATGAAAAAGCCGCCACCCACTCCCAGCATTCCTGACAGGATACCCGCAATTAGACCAACCAATGTCATCAGCGTGAGTTGTGCCAAGATGCTTTGACTCCTTGCTTGCTGTAGCGACAGCGATTGCGAGCCATTGCTTTCAGAAGCCTTCCGTATAAAAAGTGTCCAGAGCCCAATCACGCCCGCAAGCACCGCAAATAATACAAGTAGAAGATTCGGCGAGAGCTGCTTGTTGACCCACGCGCCGACCGGTGCACCAAGAGTGCCGCCCGCGGCGACTGTGGTACCTACTCGGACCGCGATCAGCTCCATCCGAGATTTACGCAGGGAGACGACAAGCGCCATGGCGGCGATAGCAGCCATAGAGACGCAGACAGCAACGTGCGGCCGGAGTCGCAATCCGTAAACAAGGAGCGGCACCGCAAACACCGATCCTATTCCTGTAAGTCCTAGAGCGAGGCCGACCAGCGTCCCGTAGAGAAGGGCAGCTGCATTTAGCGTCGTCAGCACTTTTTCGCGATCACTTTCAGGCGCTGACGCATCGTCGATTCCGAGTCTAGGTGATTTTTTGCAAAGCCGGAAGGGTCGTGCCCTTCGCTTGAACGGATGCTGAATCTCTCAGCCGGCGCGACCGCCAAATGAAAAAGATGGCCGGAAAAACTACCAACTCCATGATCGTGGAAGTAACGATCCCACCGATCATTGGCGTGGCGATGCGCTTCATCACGTCAGCGCCGGCGCCGTGGCTCCACAAAATTGGCACGAGGCCGCCGATGATGACTGCCGCGGTCATAGCTTTCGGACGCACACGTTTCACGGCGCCGTGATAGATGGCGTCGCGCAAGTCGGCATTGCCGTGCAGTTTTCCTTCCCGCTGCCATTCATCGTAAGCGAGGTCGAGGTAGAGAAGCATCACCACGCCTGTCTCCGCGCTGACGCCTGCCAGCGCGATCAAACCAATCCAGACAGCGACGCTCAGATTATAGCCGTACAGGTACAGCAGCCAGAAAGAGCCGACCAAAGCGAGCGGAACGGAGAGCATAACAATAGCGGTTCCGACAAGTGAGCGCGTGTTGAGGTAGATGATAAGAACGATGATGAGCAGCGTGATCGGCACAACGATCATAAGGCGTTGCTGAGCGCGTAGCATATATTCGTATTGGCCACTCCAGAAAATGTTGTAGCCGCTCGGCATCGAAATGCGCTTGCTGGCGATCGCTTCGTTGACTGCGCGCTGTGCCATTTTCACGTACGTGCCGATATCGATGCCCTTCACGTCGACATAAATCCATGCGTTGGGAATCGCGCCTTCACTTTTGACGCCCATAGGCGCGCGAACGACGTTCAATTTCGCGAGTTGACCAAGCGGAATTTGTGCGCCGCTTGGCGTGGGTACAATAATTTCACGAAGCGCGTCGAGATTTTCGCGAAAGTCGCGGTCGTAGCGGAGATTGATGCTGTAGCGCTCCAGCCCTTCAACCGTTGTCGTCAGCGGCATTCCACCAAGCGCTACTTCGAGCACTTCCTGAACGTCACCAAGTGCGAGTCCGTAGCGGGCGATCTCATCGCGATCAATATTGAACTCGATGTAATTGCCGCCCATCACGCGCTCAGCGAACACGCTTGAAGTGCCTGGGACTTGACGGACAACAGTTTCGATCTGCGCAGCGATGCGTTCAAGCTCCGCAAGGTTTGGTCCGGCAACCTTGATGCCGACCGGCGTTTTGATGCCGGTGGCCAGCATGTCGATTCTTGTCTTGATCGGCATCGTCCACGCGTTGTTCAAACCGGGGAATTGGATCGCCGCGTTCATCGCTTCGGTGAGCTCGTCAACGTTGCGTCTGCGATGTGCGATTGTTTTCCCGTTCTGGTCTTTGATATCGACCTTCGGCCAATCCTTCTCGTCCTTGAGCATAATGGTTGTCTCAACCATGTCCATCGGCGCCGGATCAGTGGCGGTCTCGGCGCGACCGATTTTGCCGAAGACGTGATGCACTTCTGGAAAGCTTTTAATGATTTTGTCGGTCTGCTGAATGATCTCTCGGGCTTTTGTCGTTGAAATGCCGGGGAAAGTAGTTGGCATGTAAAGTAAATCGCCTTCGTAGAGTGGCGGCATGAATTCCGACCCGAGGTTCTGATACGGGAACAGTTTTCCCACTGCGAGGGAAGCGTTACGCAGAAAGCCTTCCGGTAGATAATTGGTGACAAGACGGTTCCACGGAAAAAATACCCACAGGACGACGACCGCGGAAACCGTGATGACCCACCAGCGCCAGCGGATTACGAAATCGATTACCGGATGATAAAGCCTGATGAGGAAGCGATTGATCGGGTTCTTTTCTTCGGCCGGCAATTTGCCGCGAATGAAATAGCCCATAAGGACCGGCGCGAGCGTAATGGAGAGCAATGCCGCTGCTGCCATCGAGTAAGTCTTTGTGTACGCTAGGGGTTTGAACAAGCGGCCCTCCTGCGCTTGCAACGCAAACACCGGAATGAACGACACCGTAATTACAAGCAGCGAGTAAAAGAGTGTCGGTCCTACTTCGACCGAAGCGTCGCGAATGATTTGCCAGTGAGCTTTCCTTCCGCCGTCGCGCTCGATGTGTTTGTGCGCGTTCTCGATCATGATAATCACTGCATCCACCATCGCGCCAATCGCGATAGCGATGCCGCCTAACGACATGATGTTGGAGGTGATGCCCTGCCGGTACATAATCACAAACGAGATCAAGATCGCTATCGGCAGGATGACGATCGCCACCAGCGCACTACGCAAATGCAACAGAAACGCGAGGCAAACCAGCGCGACGACGATGCTCTCCTCGACGAGCTTTTCTTCGAGCGTTGACACCGCGCGGTCGATCAGCGCAGTACGGTCGTAGGCAATGGTGTAACTCACATCCGGCGGCAAACCTTTCATCGCTTGATCAAGCCGCGCTTTGACTTGCTGAATTACCTGTCGTGCGTTCGCGCCGTAACGCACGACCACAATCCCACCAACAGTCTCGCCGTCGCCGTTCAACTCCGCGATGCCTCGCCGCATGTCCGGACCAAGTTGCACATTCGCGACGTCCCGGAGCAGAATTGGAACGCCGCTCGCACCTGCCCCGACCGCAACTTTTTTCAAATCTTCGACGGAGTTAACGTACCCGCGAACGCGCAAAATGAATTCTTTTTCCGCCATCTCGATCGAGCGGCCACCGACTTCGCCATTACTCTTCTTGATCGCCATGCTAACGTCGGCGATCGAGAGATTGTACGCGCGCAATTTCGTAGGATCGACAGTGACTTGATACTGTTTCACGAAGCCGCCGATTGAGGCGACTTCGGACACACCTTCCACGGATGTCAGTTGATATTTTAGGTACCAATCCTGCATCGATCTGAGCTCGGCGAGGCTGCGCTCTTTTGAATTGATCGAATACATGAACGCCCAGCCAACGCCCGTGGCGTCTGGCCCGAGACTCGGCGATACGCCTTGAGGCAGACGCCCGCTCAACCCGCTGAGGTATTCCAGAACGCGACTACGCGCCCAATAGGGATCGGTACCGTCTTCGAAAATTACATAGACGAACGAAAATCCGTAGAACGAGTAGCCTCGCACCACTTTCGCGCGCGGGACAGACAACATCTTCGTCGTGATTGGATAGGTGACTTGATCCTGCACAATCTGCGGCGCCTGCCCCGGCCATTCCGTATAGATGATGACCTGTGTATCTGAGAGATCAGGGATGGCATCGAGCGGAATGTTGCGAAGCGCAAAAATGCCAGCAGTGATGGCCGCTCCTGTGCCTAACAAGATCATAAACTTGTTTCGAAGCGAGAAATCAATGACCGCGCGCAGCATGGATCGTTATGGCTTGTGGTTTTGCGGAGGCGCACTGGGAGTCGGTAATGGCATCTCCGCGTTGTCACTCGGAGCGGGAATCAGCGTCATACCGCAAATCGGGCATTTTCCGGAATGGCTGTACTTGATTGTCGCATGTTCGGGCATCGGACAGACGTATGCCGTTGGAGCTGCTTCTGTTAATCGGGTGACCGATTTCTCTCGTTGCAGCTGATGAGCCAAATGAACTTGCGTAGGCGTAGGATTCGCATTCGGATTCAACATTTTTTGAATCGCTTCGCGCAGCTGACTTTCCGAATCGAGCATGAACTGACCGGAAGTGACAACCTGTTCGCCTTCGCTCAGACCGTTCAGCACTTGATAGGTATTATTCTCGGCCCGTGGCCCGAGTGTCACCTCGCGTGGTTCGAAGTGGCCATTGTCGAGGGCGACAAACACAGTGTTCTTTTCACCGCTTCGCAGCACCGCCGAGTCGGGCACCAGTAGCGCAGATGGTTCGATTTCGGCGTTCAGCTCTACGGTCGCGAACATTCCCGGCTTCAAGAACAATCCTGGATTATGAAATTCCATTCTCACTCGCGCTGTCCGCGTTTTTTCATCCACAGTCGGGTAGATATAGGTGACCCGGCCGCTGAACTTGCGGTCCGGCAAATAGGAGAGGCTGACTTCTGCTTCCTGACCGAGCTTCAAAAACGCAAGATCCTGCTCGTAAATTTGCGATTGCACCCACACAATGCTGAGATCGGCCAGCCGATAGAGCTTCATTCCCGCCTCCACCATCTGCCCTTGTACCGCCATTTTCTCAACGACGATCCCATCGATCGGGGCATTGACACGCAGCGTCCGTTGTGGCTGGCGAGTCTTCTCCAGCTCGGCGATCTGATCGTTGGAAATGTCGAACAGCTTGAGTTTTTGGCGCGCGCTCGCTTTTAGGCTTGGGTTACTGCTTTGATTCAACGCCAGCACATATTCGTTTTGGGCGGTGTAGAGTTCGGGCGAATAAATATCGAACAACGGCTCGCCTTTACGCACCTGTTTGCCCGTTGAATCGACATAGAGCTTCTCGATCCAACCACGAAACTTCGTGGTCACATCGGCCAGCGCGGTTTCATTGTAATCAACCACGCCGACAGTCCGAATTATGCGCCGCACCGGACCGTTCGTGACAACAGCCGTGCGAACTCCCATTTTTTGAACGGTTGATGGGTCGACACTGATCGTATTTGTTTCTTCTTCGCCTTCATACACCGGCACCATGTCCATCCCCATGCTGTCCTTGCGCGGTGTCTGACTGATTTCACCGAGCATCATGGTTGACTTATAGTATTTAACTTTGAGTTGACCCCCCGCTGTTGGCTGCTTGCCGCCGGTGGGTTTGCTTTCTTCGCCTTCATAGACCGGCACCATGTCCATGCCCATGCTATCTTTCCCGGCGCTTTGGCTAACCTCGCCGGCCATCATGGTCGATCGGTAGTACTTGATTTTACGCTCGCCCTGGCTTTGAACCGCAACAGCCGAAGGCGTGCTCGGCTGCGTGCGAATAGGCTGTAGCTTCATTCCACAAATCGGACAATTCCCCGGGCGATCTTGCACCACCTGCGGATGCATCCCGCACGTGTAGAGCGTTTTCTCTGCAGATTTGCCCGGAGCATGTTTTGAACACGACACCGCGAATGTCGCCATAAACAACAGGCAAATGAGATGGAGGAAACGTAAATTCACTTTAAGCCTCCGTGCTCGATAAGCGGGCTTGTTCGTCCGATAATCGCGTCCAACTCTGCGACCGCGGTCTCGTATTCGGTCAGACGATTTAGCGCAGCAGACTCCGCATCCTGTAAGGTGCGACGCGCCGTGATTAACTCTAGAAAGCCACCGGTGCTGGCTTCGTAGGCGGCACGGCTCGCTTCTATCGTCTGCCGTGCGAGAGGCAAAATACTGTCACGGTAAAGCTCATATTGATTTGCCGACGTCTGGACCTTTTTCAGCTGATCGCGCACCAGACCAAGCGTCTCCACACGCATGGCATCGAATTCCCTTTCTGCATCCTCTACGCTTTTTCGCGCTTCCAACACTCCCGCGGAATACTTTTTCCAGTTCAGCCACGGAATGGGGATAGAGACACCGACATCCACTTCACTGACCGCCTGGGCCGCCGAATTATACCGCTGCGCCTTGACATTCAGCGCAGGATCGGGAAACCACTGACGGTTCGCGAGCTCGAGCCGGAATCTCTCCGCGTCGATCCGGTCTTGCGCTCGCTGCAATTCTGGTCGCAACGTGAGGGCGATTCCCTGCAGCTTTTCCAAAGAAAGCGTTTGCGGCGCAAAGACAAGTTCGGTTGGGTGACCTAGGGGTGCTTGCGCGCGGCGGTTCATCAACACGTTGAGCGCCGATTGCTCTTGAGAAATCTGGCGCTCAATCTCGGCCTGAGCTTCCAGCAGTTTTGCTGCGTCAGTTTGCGCAGTTAAGACATCGGCTTGCGTGGCCGTGCCTGCCTCGTAACGGCTACGACTGATTTGCACGAATTGGTTGAGCAGTTCAGTGTTGCGGCGATTTACGTCTAGCTGTGCGTAACCATTCGCAAGACGCGCATAGGCAGAGCGCGCGCGTGAGATGACATCGAGTTCCACACGGCGAAGGTCCTCGAATGCCGCGCGAGCTTCAGCCATAGCCGCGCGTGAACGACTTCGATTTTTTCCGGAGACAGGGACCTCCTGCTCTAACATCGCGGTTTCATCCATAAACGAGTTTGGCGGAACGTTCACAGAGCGTTCTGCTCTCCAATCCACTCCGGCTCGCAAATCCTCCCACGCTCTGGCCTGCGGCACGCGTGCCTTCATCATCTCCCACTTTGCCAGCGTCGCTTTGAGCGCCTGGTTGTCGTGTAACACGGCGCGAATCACTTCGCGCTCTGTTAAAGTGCCAGTTCTTTCCGCCTTTGAAGAGACAGTAAGCAACGCAACAACCGCGAAGCTAGGGGCAGCGATTATCGCACAGCGCCACTTTGCTATATCGGGATTTTTCCATTCGCTCATATAATTTTTGTTCTGATTCTTCCTTTCCAAATGTTGAAGTGAATGCGCCCTCGCCGAGCCTTTGACGTGAACGGCAACAGGCGTTGCCGATCCGCGTGGTGGCTTAGGGCCAGCCAGTAACGACTCGATCAATCCCGCGGCGGCGGGCAAAGAGTCGTTAAATTATGACGGGTGGAGCGTGAGCGAGAATGCTCCGCTGCAAAACAGATTCGGCAAATGTGCTTACGAAAGGCGGACCGGTGTTTAACTCGAGAACGGGAACTGGCCCTGAATCATTCGTGGAAATTACGGCACCAACAAAGTAAAGCTGCAGTGCGAATAATGAACTGTCGTAACCGGCGAAATCTTTTGCAGTTGCGGACAACGTAGCGCGAAGCGTCTTGCAACATTCGGTTGACCTCTCGCTTTTGTCCTTAGCGGGAGATTGACTGTCGCAGCAAGGTTTATGACAGCTCATTTTTGCTTTCGGCACAGTTTGTAACTCTGCCAAAACGCAATGATTTGAGATTAAGAACCAAGCAACGGCAGTGATGACCACCGTCAGAAGCCGAGCCATGCTCACGCTGCGGGCTTCACACATGCGTAATTAGTAATGGTATTCGCCAAAACGTTCAATACCTAATGTCTACGCCATGCGTGATTCTTCTGGCCTACAAGCTGGCGCGGACGCATCGCCACACTGAAGATTGGAAGGGATCATTACCTATCGAAACCAATTACTTTTTGAGCGTTCGTACGTAACTGACAAGCGCTTTAATCTCGTCGTCACTCAATTTGCCGCCGAACGCTTTCATCGTCGTTTTGCCGTTCTGCTTAACGCCGTCTTTGATCGCTGTCGCAGCTTTCGCATCTGTAAAGGAGGCTTGCTTTTTTGGATCCGTTAGATCCATCGCATTTAGCATTTTTCCCATCTTGGTGTCTCCTTTGCCGCTGGCGCCGTGACATTGCGCACAATTATTGGTCCAATTTGTTTTTGCATCTGCGGCGCGCATCGATAATGGCGCGGCGATCAGGAGGCTGATGGTAAGTACGATGATGGTTTTCATGTTGGGTATGTGCTGTGCTTGATTGATTAGAACCTAACTTGGAGACTCGAAAAGAGCGAATGCGCCCGATAATTATTGTGACCCCCAGAGGTCTCGTCCCGGTAATTATAATATCCGTACTTGAGCAACAGGCGCATATTCTTGGTCAGTTGGCGCGTGACAGTTGCAGTGACGGCATGCTCTGTCGCGCCCATCCCGTATGGCACGGCCACCGCGGCATTATTAAAGTAGTCATTGGCGCAGTAGAAGTAATAATCGGCGTAAAAATCGGTTTTATCGTTAATGATATAGCCAATGCCGCTGGTTACTGTCCAGTAATCGTTTCTAAAGTTCGTGACCGTAGGGCTTGCGAGGGGGGTTAAACTGATGTTGTTCGCCGGCGTGTCCGTTTGATTAAGCACGTACGAAAAGTTCGCCTGCAGAAAGAAACGCGGCAGGGGGTTCCAGTTCAGTGACTCGCTGATAACATGCTGTTTGATTTCACCACTTTGCAGCTCGGCCTTAGTTTCTCCCTCGACAAACCACTGGCTGTCGATGGAGGTATGCACGAAATCGTAACGCGTCACGAACGCTAACGAGCCCATGCACACCGGCAGCTTCGGCCGGAACGTCATCCGAATGTTGAAGTCATCGACGTTCCAGTCCTGGTCAACTAATCTTTGGTGCAAGCTGGTAAAGAGATCTGCATCATAAGAGGCGATCCTGTGAAAGTACTGCCCGGCTAGGCTGAATCTCATTGTCGGATTCCAAGCGGCGCCGATCGTGTATTTTTGGCCAAGCGCGTTGGTGTCTTTATCCAGAGGTACCGGTTCTGGTTCGTCTAGCGACTGAAACTCATTTACGTGGCCCCATTCTTCGTCCCACTCGCCTTCGAAATAGAAGAGCCAGTCTTTGATACCGGTATAACGTAGCTCCAGCCTCTCGGCAAAGTCGTTGTAATCTGAGTTCCTTGCGCCATTGGCGGGCACTCCCGGGCCGAAGTGGAATCCACCTTGAGGATTGGTCGGAGTAAATGGCGGCGTGTTGGGCACCGGTTCCTCATCAATAAAGGTCGATTCGCTGTCGTTATTTTGATGGGTGTATCGGAAGCCCGTCAAAATAGCGAGGTTATCGAATGGCATCCAAAACACGTTGGCGTTAAACAGGTTTTCCTTGATCTGGGCAGTTCCTGCCAAATCAATAAAGGCAGTATCACGTGAACCAAGTGTCGGCACCGGTTCTCCAAATGCTTGATCCCAATGGGTGCCAAAGATACGGGTACCCGAGAGATCGTTTGTTAACGTTGTGTAGGAATAGCCGGCCGTGAACCAGAGGTTATCGGTAATTCGGGTCTCGGTAATCCCGTGCCCGCTGAACAGGTCCACGTCGTCGTTTTGCGTTTGAGTAACCTTACGCTGACCACCGGGTACTACTCCGACCGAACCAGCGCTACGCTCCATGTTTAACGAGTCATTGTCTTCGGTGTGTTCGTAACGCATCCCTAACAAAACGTCGGTATTGCCGAACGTTTTCGATGCCTCGAAGGAAAATATGTCGCGCTTCTCGTCGATGTTACTGAAAGAAGGAACGATTTTACGATTGGGTTGGACTGCCAGGCCTGTCAGATTTGTGTCGCCCCAAATTGTCGAATCTTTCTGGCCAAACCGGAATTCATGGTCGTAGCGGATCGTGATTTCCGGCCAGTTTGGCGCGCGCAACCCCAGTTCAACCCAAACGTCCCCGCGATCAATGTGCATTTCGGGATACGGCGGGTTGAAAAATACATCGTTGTGCGGAAAGAACCCCGCATTGCCATCGTACCACGTGCGAAACTCGGTGTAGCCAGCCTTTATGTAGCCGAGGTTCGGTTTCGACAGCTGTATTGTTAGGTTGTAGTCGTTAATATCCCAGAGCGCGTGGCCGTCGACGGACAACACGCCGTTTTTGTCGAAAGTGCTTTCGAAGTGCAGATCTTGGATGCCTCCGTAAACCTGATCGCCTGGCAGCCAATGTTGTTGCTCGAATTGCGCCCGATCGCCGCTCGTGATCACTCCGCCGATACCGAACTCGATCCAATTTTTGTATTCTTCGGGTTGCTCCTCCGTGGCGGTAGCGACGGTCTTCTGATCGCTCGTACCACCGCGAGCCACAGCAGCGGCTAGAGTTCCCGCAAAAACCAGCACAAGGAGTCTGCGAGAGGCGTTTGTCATAAAATCGGGATCAATATCTAAGCAGCGGAGTCACGTTGGAGCCGTGCGGTTGTTCGTGGCAGCCAGCCGACCAACACGTTCCCTGCGGCAGGAAGTTCGAATGATCGACGTCTCCAATGAAAATGTGCCCGGGGATTTTTTGCTCCTGGAAATGGCATTTCAGGCAAAGCGTGGCGTTGCGTTCGTTTAGCAACCGCTGGTTGACCGAGCCGTGCGGCGAATGGCAGAC
>Ga0306921_10002193_pt1 | contig 19557 bp, 19 predicted proteins | sample sta12Cox44000080_FD_203760 | JGI IMG/M metagenome (GOLD analysis project Ga0306921, IMG submission 203760) | Lab enrichment of tropical soil microbial communities from Luquillo Experimental Forest, Puerto Rico - statoxic.12C.oxic.44.000.080 (v2)... | ecosystem: Environmental > Terrestrial >... | reverse complement strand
CAGTCAATCCCGACTTTGACTCCGAACCTTGCGGAGACACGCCCAAAACTTTCTTATCCTGCCAAGTCCTGCGGAGAATTCGCTTGGAAGGTTGGATTTGACGAAGCCTGCCGGGACTTCCAACAGCTCCAGTGGATGGACGATCACCGCATCGGGGCGATGTTGTGCGGGCAGGCGAACTGTCTTTACTGGATCGTGGATGCTGACTCTAGTCTAGTGTTGCAAAAGCTTGTAAGTGGCTTCGACTTCCTCTGGTCGCACAACCGCAAGTGGCTGGCTCACCGCCAAATCCCGCTTACTTTGGGGACGGCGGCGCGTTATTGTCCAGCGAAGACAAGATTGTTTATCCGCCCATCGAGCCGACGAACCATGATTTTCCCAATCGGGAATTGGGCAACTCTCTTGGTCTCCGGACGATAGTTGGGTATCGTTTTGTAAAGTTGAGCCTCCAAGAGAAGGTAACTACATCGTGCTCGTTAGCCCATCTGGGGATTTCCTGCGGAAACGATTGCCGACCCCAATGGAGAATCCCGGCAAGATCGAGTGAACCGAAGCGGCCCACTTTCAGATCAACGATTCCGTGAGAGGCGTGGGTCACCTGGTGAGTTGCAAGGTTCTAGCCCCAGGCGGCGAGATTTACGAGGTTGGCAAGCCGGCGAATTGATTGGGCTCCCGGCCTTTCCTCGAAACTCGAAACCTGGAAACGCTGTTGCTACACTAGCCACTGGCCACTAGCCACTGAACACTCCTCGTGCCCATCGCCTTGCGCTCGTTTGCGAAGATCAATCTCGGACTGAAGATCGGGCCGGGGCGGCCGGACAGGTTTCACGAGCTGCGTACCATCTACCAGACACTGGCGTTGCATGACGTAGTCCGTGTCGAGGCGCAACCCGGAAATGGAATAGAGATTCGCTGCGGCGATCCGCGGGTGCCGCGCGATTCCTCGAACACTTGCTACAAGATCGCCGAGCGCGTACTGAAAACCGTGAAGGTGCATAGCAAGGTTGTCATCGAGATTGATAAGCGACTGCCGATACAGGGAGGCATGGGCGCTGCTTCGTCGAATGCGGTGGCAACGATGCTTGGCCTGGAGCGCGCACTCGACATCAATCTTGCTCCGCAGGACAAGTTGCGCATCGCAGCCGAGGTGGGCAGCGACTTGCCGCTCTTCCTCATAGGCGGCACGGTGTTGGGCGCCGATCGCGGACAGGAAGTCTATCCGCTGCAGGACCTTCCGGCAATGGCGGTGGTTGTGGCGACACCACCCTTGGGAGTCTCGACCCCCAGGGCTTTCGCGCAATGGGACGCGTTGATTGCCAGGGGAGGTGAGTTGACCGCTGCTGCAGCCATGGGTAAAATGAAGATGTTCCACCAAGCCGTGTACGCTTGGTGGAGCGAGAGTTTGCTTTCGCCGGCGGTGCCTGCGGAAGGGCCTGCATCCGGTGTTCCCGCCGTGGGCGGGGACCGGGCCGAGACACCTCTTCTCGACCTTGTCCGAACCGGGATCGAAAACGACTTCGAGCGCGTCGTCTTTCCTGAGTATCCCGAGTTACGTGAGGTGAAAAGTGTCTTGTTGCGTGAAGGCGCGCGGTTTGCGTCGCTTTCCGGCTCCGGTTCGACGCTGTATGGCTTGTTTGCTTCCCCCGATCAGGCCGACGCTGCAGCCGCCAGTATGAGAGACGCCGGACATGCCGCAGTAGCGACGACGACGCTGGCACGGGAACAGTATTGGGAAAGGCAGCCGGTGACTGGTAACGGGTAACTGGTGGCTGCCAACGAGTGTCGATCGCGCATTGCAGCGCTTCGCGGTCTTAGGCTTAGGTTAGTCGAGCGTTGTCGAGCTCTTGACCTGTTAGCAATTACCAGCAACCAGTTACGGAATTGGGCGGTCGACTAATGGTAGGTCAAGTGCCTTTGGAGCACTTTGTCTAGGTTCGAATCCTAGCCGCCCAGCCAAATTAATTGTCAGTGGCCAGTTGGCAGTTTTCCGAAGTTATTGATCAGGTTACAGGAAATGCAGGCCCCCCCGACTCGTCCACCAAAGCGGTGGACTCGCTCGGGATGACAGAGACTAAAGGTTTTGGCGAGAGGCGACTAGCGAAGTCCAAAAGCTAATTGCTAATCGCCAGTTGCTAATTGTTTTTTTCATGACCCAGCTTGTAATCAAACCAGATTTGGCGGGGTGTGGAGACGATGGAAGCAGCAGGTACTAAAACCGGCACCGCACAACCGGCGATCGCCCGCGGCGAGTCAGCCACTGTATTAACGCAACATTCCGACAGGAAACAGCAATCGGGGACGGATGCCAAGGCCAAGCCGGTGCGGGCACGCAGCGAAGACAAGTGGAAGATTTTCTCCGGCACCGCCAATGATGCGCTGGCTAAGGAAGTCTGCGACAAGCTGGGACTCCCGCTGGGGCAAGCCTACATCAGCAGGTTCTCCGATGGCGAGACGTATGTGCAGATCCTAGAGAATGTGCGCGGCACCGACGTCTTCCTGATTCAGCCGACGTGCGATCCGGTGGACCTCCACCTGATGCAACTGCTGCTGCTGATCGATGCGTTGAAGCGCGCTTCGGCGCGCCGCATCACGGTGGTGATTCCGTATTTTGGTTACGCCCGGCAGGACCGCAAGGACAAGCCGCGTGTGCCGATCAGTTCCAAGCTGGTCGCCGACCTGCTGACGACCGCAGGGGCCGACCGGGCGCTGGTGGTCGATCTGCATGCACCTCAGATCCAGGGATTTTTCAATATCCCGGTGGATCACTTGTTTGCGTCGCCCGTGCTGGTGGGGCATTTCAGAGAGTTGGATCTTCCAGACCTAACGGTAGTTTCTCCGGATGCGGGTGGCGTAGAACGTGCGCGCTTCTTCGCCAAGAAAATGGATTCGGCACTGGCGATCGTCGACAAGCGGCGGGTGGAAATGGATGTGACCGAGGTCATGCATGTCATCGGTGACGTGGACGGCCGCACGTGCGTCATCCTCGACGACATTATCGATACCGCCGGCACCCTGGAGAAGACCTGCCAGGCGTTGCTCGACGCGGGCGCGCGGCAGGTATATGCCTGCGCCACGCATCCCGTGCTTTCGGGGCCGGCCATCGAGCGGATTTCCCAATCGGGGTTGGTCAAAGTGGTAGTGACCAACACCATCCCGCTGACGGAGGCGGGGCGCAACGAACCCAAGATCCGGCAACTGTCGATCGCGGGCTTGATCGCCAGCGCGATTCAGTCGATTCACGAAGAGACGTCCGTCAGCAGACTGTTTTTGTAAAGGAACGAAATTATGGCTACAGCAACCTTAGATAAGAACGTAGAAGCAAAGCCGCGGCAGAGCGGCACAAAAAATGACGCGCGCCGCGTCCGCAAGAGCGGCCTCATCCCGGCAGTGTTGTACGGCGCCGGTCTGGAACCGTTGACGATCGCCGTCGATCCCAAACAGATTAAGCGCATCCTGGTCTCGGAATCGGGTCACAACACGATTTTCGACCTGGCTGCGGGAGGAGACTCGGGCAAGGCGATGATCGTGGACTGGCAGTCGGATCCCATCAAGGGAGCGCTGCTGCACGTCGACATCAAACGCATTGCCATGGACAAACTGCTCCGCGTCAGTGTGCCGATTGCGCTGAAGGGGGAAGCGCCGGGCGTCAAGATCCAGGGCGGCATCCTCGAACAGATGATGCGCGAGGTCGAAATCGAGTGCCTGCCCGCCGACATTCCGAGCCACATCGTCGCAGATGTCAGCAAGCTGGAATTTGGACAGACGATTCGGGTCGCCGACCTGGTCAAGGTCGACAAAGTGAAGTTCCTGACTGACGAGACCCAGGCTGTGGCCCACGTGACCGCGGTGAAGGAAATCGTGGAGGCCGCGCCTGTCGAGGGAGCCGAAGCCGCGGCGACGACTGCCGAGCCCGAAGTCATCAAAAAGGGCAAGCAGGAAGCCGAAGGCGAAACTGCGGAAGCTACCGCCAAGCCCGAAAAGGCCGAAAAGGCCGAGAAGGCAGAGAAGAAAGAGAAGAAGTAGGCGACGTGAAACTGATCGTCGGGCTCGGCAATCCGGGCATCGAGTACCAGTTCACACCGCACAACTTGGGGTTTCTGGCGGTGGACCGTATTGCCGCCCAGTGCGGCGTACGGGTGAACAACCGCAACTGTCGCGCACAGACCGCGCGGGGCCGCATCGGTACTGAAGAAGTGGTGCTGGCCAAGCCGGAAACTTATATGAACTTGAGCGGCCAGTCGGTGCGCGAGATGGTAGGTGAGTACCAGGTGCAGCCGGAACAGGACCTGGTGCTGCTGTACGACGAGCTTGACTTGCCGTTCGGAACTCTGCGGATCAGGCCAAGGGGCCGGTCGGCTGGACACAACGGTGTGGAGTCGGTGATCGGCGCGCTGGGTACGCAGGAGTTCCTGCGGATTCGCATGGGAGTTGGGCCGGATTATCCCGTAGGTGACGGCGCGAAGTACGTGCTAACGCCGTTCAAGAAATCGCAGTACCAGGTGGTGGACCAGGTGCTGGACACGGCAGCCGAGGCGGTGAAGGTCATCCTCGCGGAAGGTGTACAGGCGGCGATGAATAGGTTTAATCGCAAGGTGGATGAGGAAGCGACTAGCAACTAGCTTTTGGCTATCAGCTGTCGGATTGAGGCAAGTATCGGGAGCAAAGGTCCGAGCGTGGGTTTAGGCCCGCAAGTGGTTCGAAAGAATTTGGAAAGGCACAGGCAACGGGAGCTAGTTGCTCATTGCTAGCTGCTAGTTGCCGGGAGAAAACGAATGCAACGTACTTATGAATTGATGTTCATCGTGCGTCCGGACATGACGGAAGAAGACCAGGACAAGCTGGTCGCCAACCTGGAAGGCCAGGTCGGTACCGCCGGCGGCACGGTGAAGAGCGTGGAGCGCATGGGCAAGCGCCGTTTGGCTTACCTGGTGCGTAAGTTTCAGGACGGCATCTACATTTTGATGACCCTGGAAGGCGATGGTGCCATGGTGAAGGAAGTGGAGCGGCGCCTGCGTGTGACCGAGCCGGTGATCAAGTTCATCACTGTGCGGGTGGACGAAGAACAGAAGCGCATGGCCAAGGTCAAGGCGCTGCGCGACGCCAGACAGCGTGGTAAGGGCCGCCAGGCGCAGGCCGCAGCAGCGGCGGCGGAAGCTACCGCAGCAACCGCAGCGGCCGCTGAACCGGCGGCAGCGACGGATGCGGAAGTGGCTCCGGCAAGCGCGTAGGTTAAACTCCGGCGTGCAAGAGCGTGGTGACAAAGAGGTCCTCTCGGCTTCGCTCGGGGCAAGCTGTTCGACCTGGTTGTCCGTCGCGCCCGGCTCACTTCGCTCACGGTGACACCGGTTTTTTCGCGGACCGCGCGACATGACGAGGCAACATCAAGGCGTGGGTTCCAGCCGAACCAAAAGTTTGATGGGTCAAAGTTTGATGGGCTTAAGCAGCCCAAAGGAGAAACATGGCAGACGAAACTACGAATACAGCGGCTTCAGTAGCTGCGACTGAAGGCGGCAGCTCCGCCCCGGCATCCCGTCCTGAAGGCGGCGCTGGCGGCGATCGCGGCCCGCGCGGTCCGCGTCCTGGTGGACGTCCCGGCGCCGGCCCGGGAGGCACACGTGAAGGCGGACGGAAATTCTTTCGCCGCAAAAAGGTTTGCAAGTTCTGCGTCGAGAAGATCGACAGCGTCAATTACAAAGACGTGCGCCTGCTGGGACAGTTCGTTGCCGAGTCGGGCAAGATCGTGCCGCGGCGCTTGACGGGCGTGTGCACGCCGCACCAGCGTCGCCTGGCCGACGCCATCAAGCAGGCACGCAATATCGCCCTGCTGCCGTTCTCGAGCAGATAGTGGCGAGTGGCTGGTGGCCAGTGCTTAGTACTGGTTACTTCGCTGTGTGATTTGAAAGGGCCCGGCCTCGGCCGTGCCGAAGGGGTACTCTTAAACGATGGGCGTTTAGCCCCTGAGGAGTTTCGATCCTCACGCCGTTGAAGGAGCGCAGCGACTTGCGTCGCATCCTTTCGCAGAGTCGGCGAAAGGTTACGCTACCCAGTTGTCCTAGCTGATTGTTAGCGGTTCATTGCTGGTCGCTAGTTGTTAAAGATTGAAACGGAGTTTTCCTGATGGAAGTCATTTTGAAAGAAGACGTAAATAAGCTGGGCCACCGGGGCGATGTGGTGAAGGTGGCGGAAGGCTACGGCCGCAACTACCTGATCCCGCAGAAGCTGGCGATTGAAGCCACCTCGGCGAACCGCGCAGTCATTGAGCAGATGAAGTCCGCCGCCGTGCGCAAGTCGGCCAAGGAAAAGGGCAGCGCCGAGGATCTTGGCAAGCAGCTCAACGGGCTGATGCTGGAGTTCACCCGCAAGTCGGGCGAGCACGACCAGTTGTTCGGCTCGGTGACGTCGGCCGACATCGCACGCGAAATGGAAGCCAAGGGCTTCACCATCGACCGCCGCAAGATCGTGCTCGATGTGCCGCTGAAGACCGTGGGCGAGTTCAACGTGCCGGTCAAGCTACACCGCGAAGTCACGGTGACGGTGAAGGCCGTGGTGAAAAAGGAAGCCGTCGCCGAGGAAGCAGCTCCGGCTGCCGCAGAGGCAGGCGCGGAGGCGTAAACTCTTTTTCCCGCAAGCAGATCGTGTCGAGAGACTCAGGAGCCTGAGCCTCGCCGCTGGCTTTTTCTTTTGGCTCGCTGGCTGATTTTGCTGGCACACCCATCCCCTCCCCTGAGGTCTTTGGAAGCAACGGTGTAGCCGGGTTTGTGACGCAAGATATCTGAAACCAAGGCGGTTACGGGCAAAATATAGATTCGCAATGGGTTGCGAGTGCAGCCTCGGCTGTGCCTCGGCTTCGCTCAGAGCCTGTTCTCCGCTTTGCTGCCGAATCGGCGGCTCGCGCCGACTATGCGTGGAGTTACCACCGATCGTGCTGCAGCTTGTAATAAATTTTCCTGTCCATTCTCCAGGAACTCATCGATTTTTACCATGTGATTGATTCCATTCACGAAATGGATGGGCCGGGCGGCCCAGGGATGCCCGACCTGGCCATTTTGCTCGGCGAACGGTGCCCAAGTCGGGAGTTGAGCTTCGCTAGGGTTGGAAGCCCGCGCGGGGGTTCTCATTCAGCAGCAGCCGGACGCCGAACATCCGGGCTGGCACTAACATCCAGCTAAATCAACGGAGGTTCACGTCCGGACGGCGGCGAGAGTAGCGGCGCCGGTTCGGCAGTTCGTCCCAGCCGCTATAATGATCGCTCACGCTTTGGCCGAGGTCTCGTCTATCTAATTGCAAGCTCGACGATTGGGCCTGCAAATTGGAGACGGGCAGGAATGAGCATGCCGGCCGACGCGGTAGCGATTCCCCTCACGGTAGGCCCGGGTCTTCGCCTTCCAGGGACGACGCGGGGGGCGAACCAGACGTGTTCCACGACCTCCTCGGAACGCCGAGGCACAGCGGAGCAGACCCAGAGCCGAATGAACGACGCGGAGTTGATCCGGGAGGCCCAACGCGGGAATCATGCTGCGTTCGAGCAACTGGTACGCCAATACGATGGCGCCGTGCTTCGCCTGGCGTATCACATGACGCGCTCCGAACAGGACGCGCAGGACATTTACCAGGAAGCGTTTCTCAAGGCCTACCGCAACATCGGCAATTTCCGCTTCGAGTGCTCGTTCTACACCTGGATTTATCGCATCGTCACCAACCTCTGCCTTGACCATCTGCGCAAGCGGCAGGTGAGAAAAGAAGAATCCGGCGTCGTGACGGATTCCGACGGGGGAAGCTTCGACATGCTGGAGCAGGTGGCGGACGTTCGCTCGGGAGCCAGTCCGGAAAAAGACCTGATGCGGCGCGAATTAGGCAAGCGAATTGCCCGCGCTCTGTCGAAGCTTACGCCGCGCGAACGTATGGTATTTGAGATGAAGCACTACCAGGGATTGAAGCTGCGCACCATTGGCGAGATTTTGAATACGACAGAAGAAACGGCGAAGAATACGCTGTTCCGCGGGACGCAAAAGTTAAGGGCGGCGTTGAAAGACGTGCGGTAGGGGATTATCCCACCCTGTCGCCAAAAGAATGCGACGGGATGAGGCACCAGCGCCCAAGCGTGCGGAGAAGTATGTATAAGGATGGACTTATGAATTGCGATTGGGTTCAACAAAATATCTCGCTGTATCTGTATGGCGAGCTGGCCGACGACGTGCGGCACGAAGTGCAGCAGCACACTATGCGCTGCCCGTCGTGTGCCGCGGAACTGGCGGAGCAGCAGGAGTTTCAGGCACAGATGAACACCTTACCGGTGGAAGAGCCATCGGCAAGCTTCCTGGCGGCTTCGCGCATGCGGCTACAGGAAGCGCTGGAGCAGGCGCACCCGCATCGCGCCTGGTACCAGCGTTTCGCCTTTGATCCGGCAGCCTGGCTGCGGCAGGTGCGCTTTTCGCCCGCGCTGGCGACGGCCATCTTCCTGATAGGTTTCGGCGGTGGTTTGGGCACAATGTACAAGGCCTCGATGCGGGGGGTAGGGACGACGCTCACGGAGGCACCGCAGGAAGCTTCCATCAGCGGCATCACTTCCATCGAGAAAGATCCCACGACCAATACGGTGAAAGTTCAGTACGACCGGGTATCGCCGGGGTCGGTGCAGGGGACCGTTAACGATCCTAAGGTGCAGGACCTGTTGTTGTATGCGGCGAAGAGTAACGACAATGTCGGAGTGCGGCTAAACTCGATCGATGCACTCTCGGCCAGGACGGACGATGCAAAGGTGCGCGAGACGCTGACCTACGCGCTGCGCTATGACAGCAATCCGGGAGTGCGGCTGCATTCGCTGGAAGGCTTGAGTTCGTTCGTGAAGGAAGATATCCGGGTACGCAATGCGGTGATGGAGGCCCTGTTGAATGACAGCAACCTGGGCGTCCGCAGTGGTGCGCTGCACGCGCTGGAGCCCGTGAAAACCGACAGCAGCGTGCGTATGGCGTTGCAGCAACTGGCGAAAGAGGACCCGAGCGACTACATTCGTTCGGAATCCAAACGCGTGCTGGCCTCGATGCCGACGCTGTATTAACGAGCTCCATGAAAACAGGTCCCCAATTTGGAGCGGCAGCCAGCCGCCGGTGGAGCGCTGCGGCTGTGACACTGGCCCTGGCGTTGTCGCTTCCGCTATGCGCGCAACAGTCGCGGGTGTTTCGCGACGGCAATTCATGGGTCGAGGAGACGACGGGTACTCTGCCGGCAGGGCGCGAGTTTCGGGAGTTCACCGACCTTGGTTCGGTGCAGGTGCAGGGCAACGCGGCGCAGATGTCATACGTGGTACGCAAGCGTTCCTACGCTGACAGCGAGGCGGCAGCGCGCCGGCAGTTTGAGCAGCTGCGGATTTCGGCCAACAAGTCTGGCGAGGGGGTCGTGCTCGAAGGCCGGCTGGGCGGCCGCAATGTGAATCAGATGACCGCAGATTTCGTGGTGCAGATTCCGCGAACAACGCAGGTTGTCAAGGTGGAGACACGCGCGGGGTCGCTGTCGTTGAATTCGATCACAGGAAGCGTGACGGGAGTGACCGCCGGTGGTAACGTGAAGCTGAATGATGTGGTCGGTCCGGTAAGAATCACCAGCGGCGGCGGCACCATGGAAGCGGGCAGCGTGGGTTCCGACCTGTACTTGCAGAATGGCGGAGGAAACGTTTCGGTCGAGAGAGTCAACGGCCAGTTGGTGGTGAAGACAGGTGGGGGCCGGGTACGCATCGGTACCTCGGGAGGAACGTCGATCGAAACCGGAGCCGGCAATATCGAAGTGCAAAAATGCAATGGAGACTTGCACGTGAATTCGGGCGGTGGAAACCTGAACCTTGGCGATGTTGCTGGTTCGGTGGTTGCCGAAACCAGCGGCGGCAGTGTACGACTGGCGAGCGCGCAAGGCGGTGTGCGTGTCATCAGCGGTGGCGGCGCGGTCGAGTTGCTTAAAGTTGGGCAGAGCGCGCAAGTCGAGACGGGAGCCGGAGCGATCACCGTTCAGTTCGTCGGTGGACGCAACCAGTTCCGGGATTCTCTTCTGCATACGGCTGCAGGTGATGTGGTGGTGTATCTTCCGGGCAATCTCGGTGTAAATGTGCACGCGTCCACCGAATTGGCCACCGGAGCGGGAATCAAGTCGGAGTTCCCCGGCCTGGTGATCATGCAGGAAGGCGGGAATTATGGTCCGAAGTCGATGTTTGGCGAGGGCGCATTGAATGGCGGAGGATCGATACTGCGGCTGCGCACCACCATCGGGCAGATCGACATCCGGCGTTTGCAGTAGGAAGGGTTGCAGTATGGCAATTCATAGTGTTTCGAAACTACTTGCACGTGCTGCACTGGTGCTGGTTACGGCGAACGTTGTAACGTCGGCTTCTGCAGCACCGGTGTTTAACGGTGAGCCCCATTCGAGCGCTTACTTAGGCATCATGGTGGACGCTGTTTCTCAGGAAAAGGCGGCCTCGCTGCATCTGAAAGACGGAACTGGCGCAGCTATCGCGGGGGTTGTCCAGGACGGACCGGCTTTCCGGGCGGGCCTGAAACAGGGCGACATCATAGTTGTCTTTAACGGCAAACCGGTGGAAGGGCCGGAGCAACTGGCGGGCCTCATCCATTCCAGCGCGCCGGGCACCAGCGCAACCATGAGCATCTTTCGGAACGGACAAAAGCAAGAGGTAAAGGTGACACTGGGCGACTGGAAGCAGATGGCGAGCATGCCCAAGCCTCCGATTGCCCCACCCGGTAGCATGCCGTTTGTTTCACCGATGCCACCTACGCCTTCAAGGACATATCCCGACATCGATATGCCGAGTTTTACGCAACTCTCCACGCGACATGGCCTGGTGGTGGAACCGTTGAGCCCGCAACTTTGTGACTTTTTCGGCGTCCCGCAGAACAAGGGTGTTCTGGTGCGCTCAGTGGAGAGGGGCAGCCCGGGAGCGGCGGCAGGCTTAAAGGCTGGTGATGTAATCGTTCGGGTCAACAGTGAGACGGTGCACGACATGGCGGACTGGCGGCGAGCCCTGAAAACTCACGACAGCAAAGTGACGCTGGTAATCGTACGCGACCGGAAAGAGCAGACCATCGAAATGAATTTACCGGCCAACTCCTCTGAGCTGAAGACCGGAGATTGGGATGTCTTCGATCAGGACATGGAGACGGCGCAGGAGCTGCAGAAGCTCGGACCTGAGTTTGCGAAGAACGCGCAGCAAATGGGTGCGCTCGCGCTACCGGATCCACAACAGGTAGACGAGATCGACCGCCAGGCTGAATCCGCCTGCAAGAGTGCGTCGGCTGAGGTGAGGAAACAGGCGGAGGAACTCCGCAAGCAGTCCGTTGAAATGCGCAAGGACGCCGAGAAGATGCGCCACGAAGCGGAGCAGATGGCCCCCGAATTGGCGAAGAGCGCAAAGCAAATGTCCGACGCGATGAAGCCCATGGCGACGGAACTAGCCGGAATGGCGCGCGAAATGGCGGAGACGGTGAAAGAGATGGAGCCGCAACTCAAACTGGACATGGAGCAACTGAAGAAAGACCTGGAGCAGGAAAAGCGCCAATGGCAGGACATCTTTAAGGGCACCGACTCCAGCCAGCACTTCTGAGTGGGAATTGAGATGCGTAACATGGGGGAGCCTGCGGGCTCCCCCATGTTTTGACCGTGACTCTTTGATTCAGCGATTGCTTTTGCGGCGCAGTCGAAGCGCCAGGTCGATCAGGCCATAGATCGCGAGGCAGATCCAGGCATCGACCAGCAATCCCCAGTCGAGGCGGTAGGGCTGGTGGCGCGCGGCCGGAGGCAGATGCGGCATCAGAACGAAAAAGTACAGCAGGCTGCCCAGCAGGACGGCGGCGAATTGTTTGAGGAGGCGGGGGAGCATGCTCGATTCCCTGGGTTCAGTTCAGTTTCAAATTTCGAGTTGCAAGTTTCAAGAAGTGCGGCAAACGCGACCGGGGATTCGCGCGGATGACGCGGATCAAGCGTGACAGAGGATTGCGTGGGTTTCGCCCGATCGACTCGCCTTCGCGCCCTTTGAGTCGAACGGTGGGAGTGAAAAATGGAGTGCCCGGCGCAGAGCAAGGCCTTGTTGGCGCTCGGATCCGCGTCCTATAGTTTTCGCCATATCATACCGACCTCGCCGCTACTGCTTCATTTTGATGCTGAGCCTTGCTGTCATTGGATTCTGCGGGTTGGGGCCACGGCGCACGCCGTACAGTTGCCTCAGCGACTGCCGTCCCCATCCTGCGAAGTTGCGGCCTGGCCTGATGCATTCAAGACGTAGGTTCCAACCCCTACCTACCAGCCACTGATTTACCATCGCACTGTGCTTGATCTCTCCACCACCGTGCAATACGTAAAGGGCATTGGACCGTGGTATGCCGCGATGCTGCTGAAAAAAGGTATCAGCACGGTGGAGGACCTGCTGTATTATTTGCCGTTTCGCTATGAAGACCGGCTGAATCCGCGCGGCATTGGCGAGCTTCGGCCGGGCGAGATGGCGAGCGTGATTGCTGAGGTGCGGACATCAGGACTGTTCCGCACGCGGCGGATGCCCATCTTCGAGATGACGGCCGGGCAGGGGCGCGAAACCCTGAAGTGCATCTGGTTCAACGCAACTTATCTGCAGGACAAATTTCGCGCGGGACAACTGGTGGCGTTGTACGGCAAGGTCGAGGCGGCGTCGCACGGCTACGACCGCTTGCAGATCATGCAGCCGCAGTTCGAAATCCTGCGCGATCCGGCGCACAGGAGTAACGGGGACGACGAAGAAGCGCGCAAGTGGCAGTCGCTCGAGGTCGGACGGATCGTCCCTATCTATGAGACGGCGGGCAAGGGGCGGCTGACGGCGAGGTGGTTCCGGCGCATCATTCACGGGATGCTGGAGAAACTGGACCAGGACTTGCCCGACGCGATACCGGCAGCGGTGCGCGGGCAGATGGGATTGATCGATCGCAAGCCCGCGTTCTGGCAGGCGCACTGGCCCGAGGTCGGCGAGAGCCTGGTGAACTTGCAGGCGGCGCGCACTCCGGCCATCTTCCGGCTGATTTTCGAAGAGCTGTTCTTCCTCGAACTCGGACTCGAGTTGAAGCGGCGTAAGATGCGGGCGCAGAGCGGCGTGAGCTTCCAGATCAACGATCAGGTCCGCGCGGCGGTGAAGCGTATTTTGCCGTTTCATCCCACGGAAGCGCAGAAGCGCGTGCTGAAAGAAATTGTCGATGACATGAGGGAGCCAGCTCCCATGCGTCGGCTTTTGCAGGGTGATGTGGGCTCAGGCAAGACCATCGTGGCGCTGCAGGCGGCTGTGGTCGCGATCGAAAACGGATATCAGGTGGCGCTGATGGCTCCGACGGAAATCCTGGCCACTCAGCATTACCTGTGGGCACGGCGGATTCTGGAGCAGGCGGGCTATCGCATCGTGCTGCTGACGGGCTCGCAGGAGTCAAGCCGCAAAAAACACACGCGCCGTCACATAGCGCAGGGCAACGCGCAGCTGGTGATCGGAACGCATGCGCTGATCCAGGAGTCGGTGGAGTTCGACAAATTGGGACTGGTGATTGTGGACGAGCAGCACCGCTTCGGCGTGATGCAGCGCTTCCGCCTGATGAAGAAGACGGGCGCAGCTGAACCTTCACCCCAGCAAGCGCAAAGTCGGCGCTCGTTGGGGGCCCCGGAACCCGATGTGTTGGTGATGACGGCGACGCCCATCCCGCGCACACTGGCCCTGACACTGTACGGCGACTTGGACACCAGCGTGCTGGACGAGTTGCCGCCGGGACGCACGCCGATCAAGACCCGACGCGTGGCCGACGATGCGGCGGAGCAGGTGTGGGACTTCGTCCGCAGGCAGGTGAAAGCCGGGCGGCAGGCGTACGTGGTGTATCCGGCGATCGAAGAGGGTGCGATGCCTTCACTCCAGCAAGCGGAAAACCATCGCTTGCCGAAGACCTCGGGGGCGGGCGAACTCAAAGCGGCCATCCAAATGTATGAGCAACTGCGCCAAGGCGAATTGGCAGGATTGCGCATTGGGCTGCTGCATGGCCGCATGAGCGCGGGCGACAAGGACGCGACCATGGCGGGCTTCCAGCGGGGCGCGATCGACGTGCTGGTGTCGACCACGGTGATCGAAGTGGGCGTGGATGTTCCGAACGCAAGCGTTATGGTGATTGAACACGCGGAACGGTTTGGACTATCGCAAATGCACCAGTTGCGCGGACGCATCGGGCGGGGAGCTGCGCAATCGTATTGCGTGCTGATGACCGGCGGCAAGGTTTCTCCGGAGGCGGAAGAGCGGCTGCAGGCGATGATGCGCACGCAGAACGGCTTCGAAATCGCGGAGCTGGATTTGCAACAGCGCGGGCCGGGAGAGTTTTTCGGCACCAAGCAGACGGGTTTGCCCAACTTCCGGGTGGCGAATTTGCTGCGTGATCGTGACATTCTGGAGCTGGCCCGAAAGCAGGCGAAATTCGTGCTGGAGGGGCCGAACCAGCAGATCACGAACGAAGAGATTGGGAGCGCGGTGCAGCACCTGCGGAGCCACTGGAACCGAAGCTATGGGTTGGTGGAGGTGGGGTGAGAAGCGAGTAGCAATTAGCAATTAGCGACCAGTAGTTTGGATGCCACCCTCGCTGGGAAAAGGCGGACATGAAACTCCATGGCGAAAAGCCAGTCCTTGGACTGAGCTCCTTGCGATCGCTCCGCCCGGGATGACGAATACGCAAGAGAGACCGTCGTCGCCAAAGAGGTGCTTCCCTTTCTGCGTCGTGAAATCGGCGACGCCTTCGCCCCGGATGACATACCTTGTGAGAGGCTTGATGCGTGATAGAGAAGAACGGAGACCAGGGAAGTGTGAACGCGGATTCCAAATCGGAGCTATTTCGGCGGCTGCCGTCGGTGGATGAGCTGATGCGCGGCGACGCCGTGCGGGCGATCGTCTCGCGTGCGGGACATGGCGCGACGGTGGAAGTGGTGCGCGTGCTGCTGGAGGACATGCGTTTGCGGATTGCAAAGGACGCTATGACCGAACAGCAGATCTCCGCTGCGATCAAGGACGCGCCACAAACGATCGAGCGACAGCTTCAAGAGGCGATGGCGTTCTCGCTGCGGCCGGTGATTAACGCGACGGGCGTGATACTGCACACAAACCTTGGGCGGGCTCCCCTGGGCCGCGAGGCGCTGCAACATGCCACCGAGGTTTCGCAGGGCTACTCCAATTTGGAGTTGGATCTCGCGACCGGCGAGCGCGGTGAGCGCGACGTACACGTGGACCGGCTGTTCGTGAAGCTGTTGGGCGACACTGGAGGCGAGGTCACCACCATCGTGGTCAACAACAACGCGGCTGCTGTGCTCCTGACGCTGAATGCGCTGGCAGAGGGAGGCGAGGTCATCGTCTCGCGCGGAGAATTGGTCGAGATTGGCGGGTCGTTTCGCATCCCCGACGTGATGGCGAAGTCGGGCGCGGTGTTGCGCGAAGTGGGGACGACGAACCGCACGCGCATCTCCGACTACGAGCAGGCAATCAACGAGCGGACGAAACTTCTGCTGCGCGTGCACCGCTCCAACTTCGAGATCACCGGCTTCACTGAGCAGCCGTCGCTGGAATCGTTGGCGGCCCTTGGGCGCAAGCGCGGGATTCTGCTGATGGAGGACCTGGGCAGCGGAGACATCTTTGACCTGCGCGAAGTGGGCGTATATGGCGAGCCAACCATTGGGGCCAGTCTGCGGGCGGGTGTGGACGTGGTCACCTTCAGCGGCGATAAGCTGTTGGGCGGCCCGCAGGCCGGGTTGATCAGCGGCAGCCGGGAGCTTGTGGCGAAGATACGCGGCAATCCTTTGTTTCGGGCGCTGCGGGTGGACAAGATGTTTTATGCCGCGCTGGAAGCTACGCTGCTGGCGTACCTGCGTGAGGACTACCACTCGCTACCGACGCTGCGCATGATGCGACTGACGGAGGAGGCGATCGACGAACGCGCCGAGCATCTCATGCGCAAGCTGCGCATCAGTAGCCCGCAGCTCTATATTGCGGTAGTGGCGACGCGGTCGGTGATTGGCGGAGGTTCGGCACCGGGAGCGACGCTGCCGACGCGAGCGCTGGCGGTTTCCAGTCCCGACATCAGCGCCGACTCGATAGCACAGCAATTGCGCGCATGGGCGATGCCGATTATCGCCAGGGTGGAAGAGGGGCGGGTACTGCTCGACCTCCGGACGGTCGAACCGGCGCAGGATGCTGAGATCTTGAAGGCGATGGAGAGCCTCACTCGGGCGTAGTTTCGTGGCCACGATTTATACCATCGGACATTCCACCCGCACCCTCGACGAACTGGTCGCGGGGTTGCGAGGACACGGCGTCGAGACGCTGGTAGATATCCGGTCATTCCCCGCGTCTCGGCGGCTGCCGCACTTCAATCGCGAATCACTTGAACACAATCTCCCACGTTGTGGGATAGCATATGTCTGGATGAAGGAGCTGGGTGGGCGACGCAAAAAGATACGCGACGATTCGCCGAACACGGGGCTGCGCAATGAATCGTTTCGCAATTATGCCGACTACATGATGACGGAGGAGTTCTCTGCCGGAAGCGAGAGACTGCTGGCGATCGCGGATGGTGAAAAGACGGCGATCATGTGCGCCGAGCGCGTGTACTTTCAGTGCCATCGCATGCTGGTGAGCGACTACCTGACGGCGCACGGTCACACCGTGCTGCATATCGATGATGAGAAGCATCCACTGCGTCCGCATAAGTTGATGGCGGAGGCGCGCATCTTGGAGGGGAAGCTGGTGTACGACGGTGGCAAGCTGTTGTAAAGCGCAGCCTTCGTTGCGCGGGTGGCGCCTTCCCGCTATGCTCGAAAAATACTATGAAACAAGCCGTCTTCCGGGAACGCAACAAGGGATACTACCGCGTTCTCCATACTCCCATCTGGATCTGGGTCTTCTGGGTGTTGCCTGGATACCCACTGATCTACGACCTCTACTCGCAAGGGCCGGACCGCCGCCACGCCATTTGGCTGGCGATGGTGACGGCGGTTGTCGCATGGCGGGGCTGGCTGGGTCGCATGCCGGGCTGCGAGGAGCGCCCATACATTCACTATTACGGCGTGCATCAGCCGAACCTGCCCTATCGCGTAGTGTGTTACACCGCGGCATGGATCGACATTATCGTCCCGTTTGCGCTGAACCTGATCGGCATGTGTGTGGCGGCCGTCAACGGGCGCTGGATGCTGCAAGAGCTGTACGCGTATGCCTACTATCCGCTGGCCCTGGCGGTGGTCGTGGCTACGTTTCTCGATCTGACGGCGCGCGCCAAGCGCGACACATTCGGCGAAGGGGCGGAGCGGGCTTGGTTCTATGTTGCCATCTGGACGGTGGTGCCGACGCAGGTGATCAACTGGGCGGCTTGGCGGCTGGGCAAGCACATGGACCTGAGTCCGCTGCCGCTGGCGCGGACGCGCCTGGCAGTCTGCCTGGTGGCGACGGCGTTCTTCTTCCGGCTGGGCTATGCCTCAAAGTTGCCGCGCACGCAGAGGTATTACTCGGGAGTGGCGGCGGCGGGAGTGTAAGCTCGGCGAAGCTTTAGAAAATGACCGCCGCTGAGGCAGGGCGGAAGCGCGCCCGCTCTAGAGTTTATTGGGAAAGAGTGCAGCCATCCTTTATGGGCCCTAACTCATGCGGCACACACCAAAACCAAGCCCTGTCCGGTTGGACAGGGCTCGACAAATTTCCCCTTTGCCGCGAGCGGTCACACGCTAAACGAGGAACCGCAGCCACACGTGCTCTTCACGTTCGGGTTTTCGAACTTGAAACCCGCGCCCTCCAGCGTTTCGACGTAATCAACCGTCACACCCTTCAGATACATGAGCGAAGTTGCGTCGACAAACACCTTAAGGTCATCGAAGCTGAAGGTTTTGTCCATCATGCCGGCGCCGTTCTCGAAGGACATCGAGTAGGAGAATCCCGAGCATCCGCCGCCGACTACGCCCACGCGCAGTCCTACCGGTACCGGATTCTGCTGCGCCATAATCTCTTTGACCTTGGCGATGGCCGTGCTGGTGAATGTTATGGGCTTGGCTTCAACACTGGGTGCTGTCGTAGCCGGTGTCGCGGTTGTGGTTGCCATTCCTTTTCTCCTGAAAGCTCAGCAGGATTATAACAAACTGCCGTATTTTGGCTCAGCCGTCGCCGCCCCACCCCGGACGAGTGGCCAGAACGGGGCATCATACATATAGATGCCCGATTCCCGCAGAGGTTGCAGGCGTTTATGCCGGCATAACCCCGTGCCCGGGTGCCGGAGTTTAGCAGTGTTATGCGTCCTGTAAATATCTGCGGTAAGCGCTTGCCGGTGGGCATATAATGGCCGCGTGAGGGACCCCAGCCTGGTAGGCGAGTACAACGGACCCATCAAGGCGCGGGGCCGGTTCCTCCGAACCGAGGTGGCATATGTCCCCGATTATGATGTTGAGCGTTGTCTGGGCCGTCATAACCGTGGCGCTGATCATTGTACTGATCTACCGCAGCACACTCAGCATGCACGAAGATGATCAGCTCTTTCTGGACGACTCCACGGCCAATTTGCGCGCCGAACAAGAACAGGTGATGATGCGGATGAAAAAGGTCGCGCCCATTGTGCGCATCCTGGGTGCTGCCTCGGGACTGCTCATACTCGTCATCGCCGGCATGGCGTTGTGGCAGCGGATAAACAGCGTCTATTGAGTTAGGGGGTCTCGAACCGCCGCACTCGTCGCGATGTGGGCGACCTGCGAGCTCGGAGCGTACCCGGCAGCGATGACTTGACGGCGACGACTCCTCAACTTCAGTCCGACCTCGATCTGCTTGCGTGCGCGCACGCGCATTCGTGTGCTTACCGGGGCACCCGTAATTTCCTGCAAAAGGTCTGATTCCCAGGGGACACTCTCCTGGGGGATTTTTGACTGGAATTTGTTGGCCGGTGGGCAGCAATTCTGTTACGCTCGACCGCGCCCTGCGATGGGGCGCAACCACTGGGCCACGGGCTGAATCATCACGCACTGGAGGTATGCAGACGGCATGGAGCAGCAAGAATCACCGTCAGTGCGCACGCGAGCCTTGCCAATGTATTGTCCCGGACGATGAAAAGTACTGCAGCGACTACTGCAAAACCGCAGGCAGCAAAGAAGTGGAAATCGCCTGCGCTTGCGATCACGAAGCCTGCCGTTAACTGAACGTACCGAAGCCTAAAGACCCCTTTCAAACCGGGCCAAACGGCCAAGCGCTCCGCCTTCGATCGCGGTCGGCCGTCGTGGCTGAGCGATGTCATGCACCCTCGGGCCGCGCGAAAGCCGGTTCATTTCCCCGGACGTGTCTGATAAACTTTACCTATCTCTAGAGCGGTTTCCGTTTTAGTGGGGAATCAATTCTGAACGGCATTCGATGCCGCTTTGTGTCATCGAATTTCATCGAGCGGCATCGGCGACGCATCGCCCAAGCTCAACCCTGATGCAGGTGCATAAGGCACCGGATGTTGCGCTGAAGTCAGAGGCCCTGGAAAAGAAGCCATCCGACCGACTTCATCTCGCATCGCTAGA
>Ga0306921_10002191_pt1 | contig 19562 bp, 18 predicted proteins | sample sta12Cox44000080_FD_203760 | JGI IMG/M metagenome (GOLD analysis project Ga0306921, IMG submission 203760) | Lab enrichment of tropical soil microbial communities from Luquillo Experimental Forest, Puerto Rico - statoxic.12C.oxic.44.000.080 (v2)... | ecosystem: Environmental > Terrestrial >... | reverse complement strand
GCTCTCATTCACGCCGTCTACAATGTTGAAGATCTCAATTTGCACTGCGCCGCGATAGCTTTGAAAGATGTTCGAAGAGGACGACAGCGACAGGCAGGTGCGTTATGTTAACGCCTATGAGGGTCCCCCTCACCCGGATCGCGTAAGCGCGATCCGACCTCTCCCCAGCGGGGAGAGGTGATCGAGCCCGCTGCTCGTGCACTGAAACTCTCAACCGAGGTGAGGTGTCCTCAGACCGTGCCCACACGCGGCCCTGCCCACAAGAAGGCTTGCTGCGTCAAATCCGTGAGTCAACGAACCCGCATGCCGGCTGCCGGGTCGTAATGCAGCGGCTTGTCCGACTTCGGTAACGGCGCATCCTGCTGCCCGATCGTGACACCATGCGGCCAATCGGATGGGCAGACTGCAACATATCGGGCGTAGCCCCCAAGGCCGCCTGCGAGCTTCGGATAGCCGATGGTAACGAGGGCGCCGGTCTCCGGCACTTGATCAAGGTTGGCAACTCCCTCCGCCTGCGTGTAACCGTTGTGCATCAGCCAATGCTCGCCCTCGAGGTCCGGGGTGGAATCGGTGTCGAGCGGCTCGTGCCCATGAAACAGGATCCTGCGTTGGAGATGCAGGAACTTGAGCGCATCGAGGCCTACCCCCGGGAATTCCTTGAGCGTAGCGAGCCTCGGATCAGGCCACGCTTTCGACCAGTCGGAACGCACGAACACAACCGCGCCCTCCGGAATGCGGCCGTGCCTGCTTTCCCAAGCCTCGATGTCGGCAACTTGCAGCGCATAGTTTGGGTTGGTGCGCAGTTGCTCCACGATCGATATCACCACGAGCGGGCGGATTGCGTAGCTTGCCGGGAGCTCATCAATGGACGGGTATTCCGGCGCCCAATGCGCCGGCGGATCAAGCTGCGTGCCGAGCTGGTCGGTCCGCAAGGTGTATTCCGTCGCTTCGAAGCCATGCTTCTGGTACGAATAGACTTCCCCTTTTTTGGCAAGTCCTTCGATATCCGAACCGGCCTTTGCCGGTGAGAAGGTGGACTCGGCAAAGCCCGCCCAGACCGGAATGGTCGGCGTGATGGTATGGGTGAGATCGACGTACTTTGCGCTCTTCAATGCAGTCTCATAGACCTGCCACAGGTTGCCGCTTTCGGCCGCAACGCTGGTCGATGATGCAGATATTGCGCAACTGGCCACGAGGCCGGCGGTGAGCAGGAGCAGCCGCTTTCCCCTTTTTCCTGATGCCATTTTTCCTGATGACATTTTTCCTGATGACATGGCAAACCTCCTTGCGCGGCAACAGAGATTTGGACGGTCAATAGGGGTGCCAGTATCTGTGTGGCCCTCCCCAGGGGCGCCAATATGGGTGTTTCCACGTGGGCGGGCTGCAGCCGGGGGAGTTCCCGCACGGATCATAACCGGAGGGCCAGCAGCTTCGGACCCAACGCGCTCCGTGCCATTGCCACCAGCGGCGACACGATGCTTTTTGGATCAGGCTTCCCTCCGCGAGGTCATGAACCCGGAGGTCCGCGAGCGGCAGAGCAAGCGAATGATCCGCCGGAAAGCCGGCGCCCAGAGTTATGAGAGCAACCCAAGCAGCGAACACTACCCCGCGCATTCCTCGCCTCCCTCGCGTGACCGAGAAGAAAGTACCAATACCCAAGAATTCGTTTTGCTTCTTGTCCAATCTAAGGACACCATCGTGATTGAATCAATCGCCGCTTGGCAGACCCTGCAGCGCGCGTCATGAGCGCGGTCAGCTTCAATTTCGCCGGAAAATGGGATGCGCGGGTGCCGCTGCTGATCATCGGCGCGGGCGCGGCGGGAATTTGCGCGGCGCTGGCGGCAAAGGAGGCGGGTGTGGAGGTCCTCGTGATTGAGCGCGATGCCGTGCCCGGCGGGTCGACCGCCCTGTCGGCCGGGCTCGTTCCCGCCGCCGGCACGCGCATTCAGCGCGCCAAGGGCGTGGCTGACAGCGCTGAGCGCTTCGCCGCCGACATCGTGCGCAAGACCCGCGGCGAAGCGGCTCCCGCCGTGCTCGAATCGGTTGCGCGCGGGCTCGGCTGCGCTGATTGAATGGCTCACCGACCATCACGCACTGCCGTTCGAGCTGGTCGACGATTTCAATTATCCAGGCCATTCAGCCTTGCGCATGCACGGTCTGCCCAGCCGCACGGGCCGGGAGCTTATCGACCGCCTGCGACATGCCGCTGAGCAGCGCGAGATCGTCATCCTGACAGAAATCGTCGCCGACCGGCTGTTGGCAGAGGCCGATGGTCGTGTGTGCGGCGTTGAGATCGTTCGGGGCGACGGCACGCGCGAGCGAATTGGTTGCGCGGCCTTGATCCTTGCCTGCAACGGTTACGGTGGCAATCCCGAGCTGGTGCGCCGCTTCATACCGGAGATGGCGGACGCGCTCTATTTCGGTCATCCCGGCAACCGCGGTGATGCGGTTCTGTGGGGTGAGGCGCTCGGCGCCAGGCTTGCCTGTCCTCGCGCCTACCAGGGACACGGGTCGGTCGCGACACCGCATAACGTCCTGATCACGTAGGCGGTGATCATGCAGGGCGGCATCCAGGTCAATGCGCAGGGCCGACGCTTTTGCGACGAGACGCGCGGCTATTCGGAGCAGGCCGCAGAAGTTCTGCGCCAACCCGGCGCAATCGCCTGGGACATCTTCGACGCCCGCATTGCCGCAGCGGCGCGGCAATTCGAGGATTTTCAGACTGCCGAACGCGCTGGTGCGATACTCACGGCGCAAAGCATTGGCGAGCTCGCAGCCGCCATGCGTGTTCCCGCCGACGTTTTTGGGAAAGGAGTGGAACTACGTGGAAGCGCTCAAGGCGCGCGGGGAGGTGGACCGCTATGGTCGGCCGTTTGCTCCGGAACAGCGGTTGCTGCCGCCCTTTCGCGCCGTCAAGGTGACCGGCGCGCTCTTTCATACGCAAGGCGGCCTGGCGATCGATGCAATCGGCCGCGTGAAGCGCAACGACGGAACCATCTTTCCCAACCTGTTTGCCGCCGGCGGAGCGGCGGCAGGCGTGTCGGGCACCACGGCGGCGGGCTATCTGTCCGGCAATGGTCTATTGACTGCGACCGTCCTGGGCCGTTTTGCAGGGGAGGCTGCGGCCGCGCTGGTTTTGCGTTGAGCCAAATATCAAGCGCTCCACATCGAGCGCCATGCTCTCCAACAAGACTGCCGTCCGGGTTGTTTGCGGGCACGCGTTCGGTCGAATAATTTCATTGTCGACATCGGCACGAATATCGGCGCATTTCGGGAGTTGCGCGAACCGGTATTTGAACATGGCGGCGCCGCCGGCCAGCACCGCGATAGGCGTCCCGGCGCTTGCGCTGCCGGGGCCCTGTTCGAGATCGAAGCGATCGTGGCGCTCCCTGCCTGATCCGGCAGGCGAGGGGACCCGCTGCAAAGCGCCACCGGCCGACATGGGGGCGATCGAGATCACGGGCCTGAGCAATCAATATGTTGATACGGATGGGCTTCTGATCGAGCGTGGCCTTTGATCATGATGAAAGCGAGCCTGCGGGAATAGCCCGCGGGTGCAGGAGCGTGCTGGACTGTCGCGCATAAACCGTAGCCGCGGGCTCATCCGGCTACGAAACGTTCATCAGCAGATTGGCGTCGCGCGCCAGCACCCACTTGCCGTCCGGCTGTTTGCGCAGAATGGAGAGCGTGTAGCCGGCGCGGCGCATCTGCTCGCCGCCGGGCGACGTCACCGTCATGGCGATGTAGTTGCGCAGATAGGCCCAGTCGCCCAGAACCTTGATCTCGCGGATGTCGTAACTGCCTTCGAAGCGGATATCCTTCATCGCCTGCGAGGCTGCCGCGAACGCCTCTTTGCCGAACGGCTCCTGTCCGGGCACCATGAACACCACGTCGTCGGCCATCAAGCCGAGCACGGTGGCAACCTCGCCCGCCTGGCTCGCTGCCATCCAGGTCGAAACAAGATCGCGGATTGCGCGTTCGTCATCGTGCATGGGACTTTCTCACGTTGAGTCTCAGACCAGCCTGATTCGACCACATTACTTGAGGCCGCGTCCAGGCTGATGCCCGCACCCCGCGGCGCGTGGGCCATGCAGCGCGCCGATTTCGCTGCTCTTTTGCTCAATGAGGCCGAGGAAGGAACGCAACAAGGAAATCGCAGGCATCACGTCCGCATAAGCCGACTAAACCTCACGTCCCAAGAGGGGTAGCGTTCTTCATTGTTCCGCGGTTGCTTCGCTGGAACGGGGTAAGGAACCGTGCGGTCTGCAATTGCGTTAACAAGCCCGGACAGAGAAGAGTGGTATTTAGCTCTTCGTGACATGCATCGCGGACGCCGCCCCAAATCCATGGTCACCAGAATGTATTTCAATCACGCTTCCCTGGTTTCCCTGCTTGCCACCGCGGCAGTGACGGCACCAAACGACACTATCTCCGCGCAACAGGCCTCAGTTGCCGCGACGCGGCGTGACGTGATCAGGCAGGAGATTCCTGGCGAACCACTGCGCGACCTCAGTCTCGTCGAGGTCACATACCCGCCAGGAACAGGATCCCCGCCGCATCTTCACGCGAATGGCGTCATGGCATTCGTCGTCTCTGGTACGATCACCTCCAAGGTTGACGACGGCCCCGAGCAGACTTTTCATGCCGGAGATGCCTGGTGGGAACCTGCAGGCGCAATTCATCGGGTCTCACGCAATGCAAGCTCGACCGAGCCGGCGAGGCTGCTGGCGATCTACGTCGCCCCCAGAGGAGCGTCGGCGGCGGACCTCATGAAGCCGATCTAAGAAAGAAAATCACGGGAACGACGCATGAAGCAGTCGTCATGAAGATATTTCTAGCCGGAGCAACGGGCGCTGTTGGCAGGCGGCTGGTGCCTTTACTGCTCAAAGCAGGACACCATGTGACCGGTACAACCCGCTCGGCAGCCAAAGGAGAGGAGTTACGCACAGTTGGTGTCGAGCCGGTAGTGGTCGATGTGTTCGACGCGCAGGAACTTTCCAGAGCGGTCCTGACGGCTCGTCCGGACATCGTAGTCCATCAGCTGACCGATCTCCCACGGGGTCTCGACCCCGCACAGATGACTGAGGGAACGCAGCGAAATGCCCGTATGCGCCGAGAGGGAACCAAAAACCTGGTTGCCGCCGCGGCGGGCTCGACCGCGCGACGGCTTGTCGCGCAAAGCATTGCTTGGATGTATGCCCCCGGACCGGAGCCACACTCCGAAGATGACCCGCTCGACGTTCACGCGCATGATACGCGCTCGATCACGGTGGCAGGTGTCGTCACCCTGGAGCAGCTGACACTTTGCTCGCCGCCGATCGAAGGAGTGATCCTTCGGTACGGACATCTCTATGGGCCAGGCACTGGAGCCGACGCGGCCGCGGAGGCGCCGGCGCTGCACGTCGATGCGGCAGCCTGGGCTGCCGTGCTTGCGATCGAGAAGCCATGCCGCGGTGTCTACAACGTCGCCGAACCGAACGGGTATCTCTCGACGGAGAAGGTAAGCCGCGAGCTCGGCTTCAATCCAGGCTTTCGAATGAACGCCCACGTTTGACCATCGACTGATGCAGGGCATGAGACGGCGCGAGTTGATTGCACTGATCAGCGGAGCGGCGACAGCTTGCGCTCTGCCCGGATATGCGCAGCAGCCCGGCGCACTGCGACGCGTGGGCGTGCTACGGGCCGGATCGGCTGGAACCGTATCGTCGTGCGGCCGTCTACGTCGATCGCATCCTCAAGGGCGAGAAGCCCGCCGAGCTGCCGGTGCAACAGCCGACAAAATATGAGCTTGTCATCAACCTCAAGACCGCCGGTGCGCTTGGCATCACCCTGCCGCCGACGCTGCTTGCACCGGCCGACGAGGTCATTGAGTGAGTGGGTTTTTGCTCAGAGGCGACTGTTGGCACACAACGTAAGTGTCAGGGTGTCCGCGTTGCCGCCCGTTCTCGGAGTTGCCGTCGCCCCCAGCCTTCGCGGGACTATCACGGCAACTGAGGTAAGTCCGCATCTGATCAACGCCGCACGTCGGTATGCTCAGATGGAAGGTGTAGCAGGCCGGATCGCATTCGAATTCAGCAGCGCCGCTGGACCCGCGCGGGGGCAGACTGGTGCATAGCCCCCGCGCTTCACGGTGAGAAGTCACTACTGCTGGTTGTTATTGCCTTGCTGGTTGTCTCCCTGATCGCCACGGTCGGGGAGAACCGCGTCAGCCGCTTGAGTTGTGCCGTTCACGACCCCATTCACGCACGACCAGTTTGCAGCGTCGGCAGAATTGCCATGCCCGTTGTACTGGGCCAGCTGCGGAAACACGCATAGCGGGCGCGTAAAAGCGGTGCTGCCGTCCGGATTGAAATTCGTTCCGATGATTTGATCCGGCGCAATTCCCTGCTCTACCCACCTTACCAATGCCAGGAAAACGTCGTGCTGCGGGTCGGAGGGCACCGGCGGTCCGCCGAAGGCATTGTTGCCGAAGGCATTAGGGCCGCCACCGCCAGCGCAGTGGCTCATTCCCGGTGCCATGAACAACCGGGCAAACTTGTTGACGTGGTCCGCGCCGTACTTTTTGTGGAGACGCTCGAAGTAATTGATTGAGCCACGCGAGAATATCAACAGATCGGCGGTGCCGTGATAGGTGATGTCCTTCGCTCCCTTCTGGATGAAACCGTCAAGATCGGTACTGTCGGTCCCAATCACATCCTCGAACTTGGTCTCGGAATTGAAGAAGTCCGTGACGAAAGACGACTCCGTGACCGTATGCCAGTCAAACTTCGGGTCCTGGTGCAGCCAGTAGGCGAAATGATCCGTGGCTATTGTAAATGGGGTCGGTGCGTCGAGCCCAAAGCTGAAGGGCAGGGGGGTGGCCAAAACCGCACCGCGGTCGAGCCCGAACCATAACCGTTGGCCATTGCTGTCGCGCGGTCCGTCCCAGATTTTTCTGACCGCGCTCACTTCCTGTGATGTGAGACAATTGGCATTGCTGGGCTGGGCTGAACAGCTCATCTGCGCGGGATCATAGGTGCACAGACGGGGATCTGCGAGAAATTGGTCTGTTGTCAGCGTGCCGTCACCAGTTTTCCCGACGCACGCGGCCACCGCCGCGTTGGTGACTGCGCCCAATTTCGAAGGCGAGACCGGCGCGCCCACTTCCTGGTTCATGGCCACCTCGCCCCACAATTCCGCAGGAATGAAGCGGTCCCAGTTGAAGGCTGGGGCACCGGTAAGGAGCCCGTCATACTGCTCGGGGTGACGCTGGGCCATGATCCAGCCCTGCCGCCCGCCGGTCGAGCATCCGGTCCAGTAGCTAAAGCGCGGATCCATTCCGTAGAACGCTCTTGTGACCGCCTTTCCTTTCAGAGCAAGCTCCAATTCGGAGCGTTCGGCAAAGTCTTTGATCAAGCCGAAATTTAGCGTGTCAGCAGGCTGATTGAGCGCAAATCCGCCGCCGCCAAGGCCATTGTTCGACGCGAAAGCGGAGTGCCCAGTATCGGTCGAGGCGGTGGCGTTTCCTCGGTTCACCGCCGTCGCGAGTGCGGACCAGGAAATTGTGCCCGCATACCCACCCCCGCCTACACCCTCAAACCGGTGGGTCCAGCTAGGGGAAGTGCTAGAGGTGCCGGAGGTACTGGAGGGAAGCCAAATCTCGATGTTGATCGCAGGCGCTACCACAATGGAAACTTCGCAGAACGGGGGCAGGCCAGTTATTGGCGGGGATGCATGAGGCTGTTTTGGCGTGGGGACAAAGCCCGCCGGGTCAGGCGGCTGGAACGTTCCTCCCGCAAAGGACTTTGCGGTGATCGACGTAACGTCTTTTAGTGTCAGGGTCGCCAAGTTCTCGCAAGTTCCCGCTGATGCCGTTGATACGGCAGCAACGGCGCCTAACAGAACTGCTGCGCATGACAGCAGCTTCGATGGACACATCATGATTTCCCTCCCTCTCACTCACTTTACAGCTCTTGCGCCATGCTGCACCTGTACCGGCATCATTGGCCAGTCGTGCCGCCCCCCAATGGAGCATCTCTTGTGATAATGCAGGGGCCGGTATGCGCTGCGAACCGCGCATAGTGAGACTGCAACACGCTATGAGCATGCGAGCTTGTCCCCGCCCTGCCTCGATATTGCGGTTCACAACTGTGGCACCATCGAGGCTATCCATCTGCAACTGACCGAATTGGACATTCATCCGATGATCCGCCTCTAAGGCAGGAGGTGTGCGGTTACCAAACGGGGCGCAGATGAGCTACAAGACGGCCCGCCGGCCGCTTGCTCTCGAAAGGGGAGGCCACGTTATGTCGGGGGACGCGACCAGTGATGTCTGGGGCCGAACAGCGGACATCGACGAGAGCGCGCTCTCCGTCATGGCCGAGCGGCTCGAAAGCCGGGCGAAACATCCCTTCTTCCGTGGAGTGATTGCGGATTACCTTGGCGCTCTCGAGCTTAAGCGAATCTCAAGTGCGCTGGAGATTGGCTGCGGTACGGGCGTGGTATCGCGGGCGCTGGCCGTCGCCGCCGGGTTTCGCGGGACCATCACGGCCACCGACGTCAGCCGGCATCTGATCGACGCCGCGCGTCGGTATGCGCAGATGGAAGGTGTAGAAGGCCGGATCGCATTCGAGATCAGCAGCGCCGCCGACCTGCACGCCGAGAACGGCACCTACGACCTCATCATCGCCCACACGCTTTTGAGCCACGCGGCAAATCCGGTTGCGATCCTGGCAGAGTGCGCCCGGGTATTGCATTCGCGCGGACAGCTTCTGATCTTCGACCGTGATTTTGCGTCATCGGCGCTCTCGCTTAAAAGCGACATCGCCGCAAAGATCAGAATCGAGGATATCGCGCGTGCATTTGCTGCGCAGCCCTGCATCATCCGCCAATTGCCCAGGCTTCTTGCCGATGCGGGCTTCGCGATCCAATCCCATCGCTCTTATGTCATGGCCGATGTCGGTCGCGCCGAGTTTTTTGCCGAGAACCTGACAACGTGGCGCCGGCTGCTGCCGTTCTCAGGCGTGATGGGCAAGGGCGATGCCGATCTCCTCATGAACGATCTCGAAGCCGCGTCCGCCGCGGGGACGTTGTTCTGGGCAAACAACTTCTACACGTTTGTCGCTCGCAAGACTCGCTGAATGCTCGGGTTCGGGTGCCCCGGTACGACGGCGGTCCTGGTAGGTTGGGTCGAGCGCTTTGCGAGACCCAACATCTGGGCCTCGCGTCGCGATGTTGGGTCTCGTGAAGAACTCGACCCAACCTACGCATTTGGGGGAAGGTTATTACGCGGTGCTGATTGTCGTTGTGTCCCGGCAAATCTAAGGCTTGGTGACGGGCGTCCCGGCGTTCGCGATCGCCTGCCACACCCGGTACGGCGTGCACGGCGTGTCGATGTGCATGATGCCGAGCACGGAGAGCGCGTCGACGATGGCGTTGACGCCCGCCGACAGCGAGCCGACGGTGCCGGCTTCGCCGGCGCCTTTTACACCGAGCGGGTTGGTCGGCGTCGGCACCGGATTGTCCTCGATCACCACGGTGCAGAAGTTATCCGCCCGCGGCATGGAGTAATCCATGAACGAGCCGGCGAGCACCTGGCCGGCCTCGTCATAGGTTTTGTCCTCCATCAGCACCTGGCCCATGCCCTGGGCGATGCCGCCCATGATCTGGCCCTTGACCAGCATCGGGTTGATGACGGTGCCGACGTCGTCCACCACCCAATAGCCGACCATCTGCGTGCGGCCGGTCTCGGGATCGATCTCGACCTCGCAGACGTGGCAGCCGTTGGGAAAATTGCCGCTGCGGGCGCGGTAGGTGGCGGTCTCATAAAGGCCGGGTTCCATGCCGGCGGGCAGCTTCTCGAGCTGGAAGGCGGCCCGCGCCAGCTCGTGGATGCCCATGGCGCGGTCCGTGCCGGCGATGGTGAAGCGACCGTCCTTGAGCTCGATGTCGTCCTCGGAGGCTTCCAGGATGTGCGCGGCAAGTTTTCGTCCCTTGGCGATGATCTTGTCGCTGACCAGCGCGATGGCGCCGCCGCTCATGGTGGTGGAGCGTGAGCCGCCGGTGCCCATGCCGAAGGCGACCGCGTCGGTGTCGCCCTGGATGATCTTCAGGCGCTGCGGATCGACGCCCAGGCGGTCCGCCAGGATCTGGGTCTGCACGGTGGCATGGCCCTGGCCGTGCGAGATCGAGCCGGTCACCAGGGTGACCCCGCCGAGCGGATCGAAGCGGATTTCAGCAGTCTCGTAGGTCGGATCGGCGGCCTGCTCGATGGTGTTGGAGATACCGATGCCGCGCAGCATGCCGCGGCTCGCCGCCTCCCGGCGCCGCGGCGCAAAGCCCGTCCAGTCCGCGAGCTTCATGGTGCGGTCGAGGTTCTGCTCGAACCGCCCGCTGTCGTAGGTGAAGGTGAGCGGCGTCTTGTAGGGCATCGCCTGCGGCGGGATGGTGTTGCGGCGGCGCAGCTCGGCCGGATCGATCTCCATCCGGTCGGCGGCGATGTCGATCAGCCGCTCGATCATATAGGAGGCTTCCGGCCTGCCCGCGCCGCGATAAGGCGATGTGCAATGGGTGTTGGTCAGCATGCCGGAAACTTCAACATGCAGCGCGGGCGTCGTGTAGGTGCCGACCACCGTGCCGATATTGACCACCGGCGGCATGGCGCCGCGGAACGACACGAAAGCGCCAAGATTGCCGAAGCTGCGGATTTTCACGGCGAGGAACTTGCCGGCACGGTCGAGCGCAAGCGCGGCGTCGACGATATTGTCGCGCGCGTCATCATCGCTGATGTGCGCTTCGCTGCGGGTCTGCGTCCATTTCACCGGCCGGCCGATGCGGCGCGCCGCCCACAGCATCAAGATGATCTCCGGATAGACCGAGCCGCGCAGGCCATAGGAGCCGCCGATGTCGCCGGTGATCAGCCGCAGATCAGCCTCGGGGATGTTGAGCGTGGTGCGGGCGATGTCGTTGCGGAACAGCCAGGGCCGCTGGAAGCCGCAATGCAGCGTGTAGCGGCCGGTGCCGGCATCAAAGACCCCGGTCACGCCGCGAAGCTCAATCGGATTGGCGGTCACCCGGTTGATGACGAGACGCTGCTCGACGACGTGCACCGCGGCGGCGAAGGCGGCATCCACCCTGGCCTTGTCGCCGGCCTGATAGAAATAGGCCTCGTTGCTCGGGCATTCGTCATAGAGCTGCGGCGCACCCGGCGCGAAGGCGTCGCGCGCCGATACGACGGCGGGCAGCGGCTCATAGCCGACAACGACACGTTCGGCGGCGTCACGCGCCTGGTCGAGCGAATCGGCGACCACCACCGCGACCGGATAGCCCACATGCATCACGCGGTTGAGCGCAATCGCCGGCCGTGGCGGCAGAAACATCGGGCCGCCGCCGCGTCTCTTGTAGGGCGCCATCGACGGCAGCGAGCCCAGGCCATCACCGCGATAGTCCTCCCCGGTGAGCACGGCATGGACGCCCGGCATCTGGCGCGCCGCGCGCGCGTCGATGCCGGTGATCTCGGCATGGGCATGCGGCGAGCGCAGGATAGCCGCATGAAGCTGATCGGCGAGCTTGAGGTCGTCGAAAAAGCGGCCGTGCCCCCGCAGCAGGCGCGGATCCTCGCGCCGCAACACCGATTGTCCGATGGCAAATTCGCCCATGGTCTTTCCGCGCCCGCCGTAGTCGAGAATCTGAGAGTCTCGGGGTGAAATTCCCCGGGCCTGCTCCGCCTTTTCGCACATAACTCTGCGCGACGGAACTTCGAGCCACTGCGCGCGCCTGTGCGCCGATGGGCTATCCGGAGGCAGCTTTGACTGCGTGGACCATCATCTTACGAAGCTGCCCAAAGTCGGTGATCGGCTTCGTGAACGCGATACGCGTCCGCTCATCTGGCCGGCGCGGCTCACGGGGCTTGGGTATACCGGGGCGCCGCAGTACTTTAGAGCTAGTGGCCAACACACAAGCCAACCGGCGCTGGAGCAGCAACGTGGCTTCCTCGCAGCAAGATCGAACCAGCAAGGCGGCAGTGTTCAAGGTCATTTATCTGCTCGCCGTGACTGCGGTCACGTTCATGCTACCGGCGCTGTCTGCGACGCGTCCGCTCCGCTGGTTTATTGTTTCGGCCCTGCTCGCCTTCCAGGTCCTCGCGTTGCTCTTCTATCGCGTCCCCATCGGCCAGATCGTGCGTCCGGCATGGCGGGTCAAATGGTTGTTCCTGTTCCTGATGGGCTGCTACACGTTGCTGCCGCCAGAGAATCCCGCGGCGGACCTGGTATTGCACTGGCGAGTTCCAGGCCTCGAATGGTCGTTGCCCTTCAACGTGACGGGTCTCGAGCGTGCCGCGGTGATGTGCCTGCAGATTCTGATTGTCTTGCTTGCCTCGGCGATCGTTCGGCTGACGGGGAAGGGAGACGATCTGGCTGACGGGCTGCGAGCGTTACGGCTGCCGGGGTTGTTTGTCTACTCGCTCGACCGCACGCTCTCGCTGCTCAGCGGCGCTGAGATGCGAAGTGAGCGCCGCCAGAGCGATGCCGGACCACAGCGCGGGACCTTCACGACGCTGAAACGATTGCTACGCGGTGATGTTGGCGCATTCGTGCAGTCGATAGAGGCAAATATCAAACTTGCCGGCGGGCAATTCGGGCGGGAGGGCGAGCGCGAATTTGAAACCAAACTCGCACACGATGTTGCGATCGTGAGTGGCATTGCTCTGTGCATGGCATCTTTCAAGATGCTCAAAATCCTGCCGGGCGTGCCATTTGCTTCGGGGTACAAAGCTCTCTTCCTGTTCCCCCTTTACGTCCTTGCCGCGCGCCTGACCCATTCGCGCTGGGGCGCCACTGCCGCGGGCACGATTATGGGTGTGATCGGCTTCCTGCAGGGGGATGGGCGGTTTGGTGTGCTAGAGGTCCTGAAGCACATCACGCCGGGCCTCATGATCGACCTCGCGGAGCCGCTTGTGCGCCGGCTGCCTGTCTGGGCATTCGGCTACTGCCTGATGGGGCTTGCCGCCGCCGTCGCTAAAACCAGTACGGAGCTGGTTCTGGTATTTCTTCTGGGTGCGCGCGCCGAGATCTATGTCTTTCCCGCTGCCAAGCTGGTGCCGAACCTATTGGCTGGATTTCTCAGCGGTTTTGTGACCATGTTCGTGCTGCGCGCGTTCGCTCGCCCGCCACCTGTCCAGAATCGTGCGGCGAAGGTCGCGGAGGGGAAGGCACCCGCAAAAGTGGCACAGTGAGGTGTTCTGATCAAATCGCGGGCCCGCGTTGGGATAAATCAGCGCACGATACCAAGACTGCATCGTGAGGGTCCGCTCCGTTGCCTTCGCACCAAAGGTGACGCGCGGCTGAACTGAAAGAGTTAAGGAATGTGCCCAAGAGCCATCTGCGCGGGTCTCCAAGCAGAGCTCCAAGGGCAGGGAAGAGCCGGGGGAAGCAGCTGACCAGGGCGTGGGGATGCGCTCCGCCTGCCAGACTGAAATCGCAACCCTGTGCCCGGGAGTCGAGCGCGTCGGCCGCTGCCTACGCAAACGCCCGGAGGAGCTTTCGGTCGCACGCCGATCCGCAATGGGACAAGGACAATAATCTCAATGGTCTCCTGATGGCTCAACTGTGCTGAGCGGAGGAAAACGAGATGGACAACAAGGTCTTGGATCAAATGATGATGGCGCTGATGGGTGCGAGTCCCACCGACGACCAAAGGATGGCGAACCTCGATGACCAGCCGGTCGTGCAAATCCTCCCCGACGCCAATGTCGTCAAAATCGGCGGCCAGAGCTTCATCGATCGCGGACGCGCCGCGGTATTCTCTCTCATCGATGAGATAGTTGAGAATCTGCTCCGCCACAAGATGATCATCGGCACCGGGGCTGGGACACGGGCGCGTCACGCCTATAGCGTCGGCCTGGACCTCGGCATGCCGACCGGCTTGTTGAGCGTGCTCGGATTCTTCGTGAGCATACAAAATGCCAAGATAATTCATTACCTGTTGGCCAAGCACGGCATTCCGTCAATCGAGCCAGCGCAATTCGCGCAATTGCCGCTCTATCTGGCGGAGCGTCGGGCCTGCGTTTGCGCAGGAATGCCGCCTTATGCGTATTGGCAACCCAATCCGGCGATCGGCCGCATCCCCCCTCATCGCACCGATACCGGCTGCTATCTGATTAGCGAAGTGTTCGGCGCACGCTCCATGATATTCGTCAAGGATGAGGAAGGCCTTTATACCGCTGATCCCAAGAAGGATCGCAACGCGCGCTTCATCCCGAAGATAACTGTCGATGAGCTGGAACAGCTCGATCTTGTCGATGTCGTGCTGGAACGGACCGTCCTGGAACTCATGAAGACCGCAAAACACCGTCGCGCGGTGCAGGTCATCAACGGACTTAAGAAAGGCAATCTTACCCGCGCGCTCGATGGCGAGCCGGTCGGGACCATCATCACCGCATGATCAGGAGGCGCGTCATGTCATCATTGGATTCGCCTCTCAACGAGATTCCCACCGACGGACGTCATCATATTGAATCAATGCTAATGCGCGAGAGCCTGCTCGATAAGCAGGTCATGTCCTCAACCGAAACGCCGGTCGTTCGCATGCTGCCATTCGCTCACGTGCTCAAGGTCGGCGGGCGATCCATCATGGATAAAGGCCGTGGGGTGACTTATCCGCTGGTAGACGCGCTCGCGGCAGCGCTGGCGAAATTCAAGCTGGTGATTGGACTTGGCGGGGGTATCCGCAGTCGACACGTTACCTCGATCGGTATGGACCTCGGCTTGCCTACCGGGGTGATCGCGCAGTTGCGGATCATCGACGCGCTAGGCAACGCCCACATGCTCGGCACACTTCTCGCTCCATATGGTGTCGTGGCAATCCCGCCGGAAATCCTGGGACACATGCTGCCGTTTTTTCTCAGGTCGGCTCCAGGCGTGATCTGTAACGGGGATCCACCATTCTCGATCTGGGAGCATCCGCCGCGTTTGGGTCGTATTCCGCCACATCGCACGGACGCCGGCACGTTCCTGCTGGCCGAGTGTTACGGATGTGCTACCCATACGCTGATCAAGGACGTTGACGGACTTTACGACGCTGATCCGAGCACCAACCCGAACGCCAATCTCATTAAGGAGATCACCGTCGGCGAGCTAAAGCAGCGTAATTTTTCCACGCTTCCCTTCGACCGTGTGCTGATCGATTTACTCGCCTGCGCGAGGCAGGTGACACGCTTCCAAATTATCAACGGATTGAAGCCGCACCTGCTTGAGCCGGCGCTGCGGGGTGAACACGTCGGGACGATCGTGCGATGCGCGGCAGGTGACCGGTGCTCCGGTACTCATGCGATCGATCACCATTTCGCGCTTGGCTGCCTGGGCGGCGGCTTGTAATTGGAGAGGTCGTCGGCCCTGACCCAGCCCGGAGATCCGATCGGGAAGCGTGTCTTGGCGCGCGCCGCAATTTCGCTTGCGGTCTTCAGGTCGTCGCGCGCCCAGGCCGCCTCCGCCGATGCCAGGTCGGCGTGCGCGAGGTCGTTCTTCTGTCCATAGGCCATTGCCAGCTGAGTAAAGGCGTCGGCGGATTCCGGGTCACGCGTCAATGCCGACTGCAGGACCTTCACGGCCTCATCGAGGTGCGCATGGTCGTGAGAGGCAACAAGCGCCTGGCCGAGCATGATTTGAATGAGAGCCGGGTTTGGCGCAAGCGCGACGGCCTCTCGCAGCGGCGCGATGGCTTCGGCCGGGTGGCCGCTCTCGAGCAGCATCTGGCCCTTGAGCTCGTGAAAATAGGGATTCTGCGGTTGCGCATGGATCAGGGCTTCGACCCGCGCCTGAGCGGCTTGCGGTTGGCCGAAGCGGACGACCGAAATGGCGCGCGCGTACTGCGCCTGCAGGCTGTTGTTGCTCGGGGGAAAGCGACGTGCCACGGCCGCCGGCGACGCCAGGAAGCCGAACAACTTGGCGCCCATGAGATCGTGCCGTGCCTGGAGCTCGGGCGGATCCTTCGCATTCCAGTAAGGGCTTGCCTTCGCCATTCCCTCCAGTGCCGCTACGCGCTCGCCTGGCATTGGATGCGTTTGCAGGTACGGGTTGATGTTGCGCGCTTGATAGAGGCCCTGGTTTGCCATCCGCTTGAAGGTCACATACATGCCCTTTGCGGATTGGCCGCTAGCTGTAAGGAACCTGACGCCGGCGCGGTCTGCCTGCTCTTCCTGGGCCCGCATATAGGCGAACACGGAATTCTGGACCGCTGCATTGGGTCCTGCCAGTGCGGCCATGCCTCCTTGACCCAGAGCCGAGTAGTTGCCGCCCCCGCTGCGGCTGGCAGCCACCAGCGCACCTAGACCGATAACCATGGCGACCGCCGACTGGGTCGAGGCCGAGGCCAGTCGCTCGTGCAGCCGCGCCAGGTGTCCGCCGGCGATGTGCCCGGCCTCGTGCGCGAGCACCCCGATGACCTGGTTGGGAGTATCCGCGTCCAGCAGCGCGCCGGCATTGATGAATATGCGGCGACCGTCCGCAACGAAAGCATTGAACGAGCTGTCATTGACAATGACGACCTGGATATTCTGCCGCGTGAGCCCGGCGACCCGCAGGATCGGCTGGGCATATTCTTTGAGCAGCTGCTCGATTTCCGCGTCGCGAATGATCGGCGGACCCTTTCGCGCCTGGGCCGGCAGGCTTGCACCCGCAAGCGCTCCCGCGGCCAAGAGGGCGGCCACGCGCGCTGCTACGCGAGCAGCTGGTGATGTCCTTCGGCGCATCCCTCTACGTCGCTCAGATGGCGTCATTTCCGCCGGCCGCGGTGGCATTCTCCGCGCACCCCCGGTCGTGTGACCCCGAAAGGTTCCATTGGAGCCCCATTGCGATGCTCCGGCGTTCATAAAGGATGATCATGGAGAAATGCGCGTTTTCCGGGGTAAACGCATCATTTTTGCCGCCGGGTTAACACACGGATTTACGGGGGAGGGGAGCCCCCGCTCCCTGCATAGCGCCCATAACGCCGTGGCAGCGATTTTCGCGGTCGAAATGGGCGGAAGTGCGCCCGGCGCACCGGAAGCATCCTGAGCCATCCCACGAGGTAGGGGCTCAGCCCACCCCACCCCGATTGCCGCACTCGTCATCGACTTAATCAGCCGGTGGACGCGGACATAGGCTCGCAAAAGGCGAATGCTCCTTTTGACCCCAAGCGGACGATCGGTGGTCAATTTTGCTGTGCTGCACAACAACCGCCACGATGTGGTAGGCTAAGGCCGTCTGTCCACTGGGAGGGCAATGTGAGGCGGCGTGGCACAGTAAGCCGGAAACCCGCGAAATCGCAGCACGGCGGCACAACGAAGCCCAAGCGCAATAACGCGCCAACAGCCGCGCGCCGACCCATTTCGCCCATTGCCAATCTGCAAGAACAACTTAAGCGCCAGGATCGCGAGCTTGAGGAAGCGCGTGAGGAGCGGGCGGCGATCGCAGAAGTATTGCGTGTCATTTCAAGCTCATCCGGCGAACTGAACCCGGTGTTCGAGGCCATGCTAGCGAACGCCGTGCGCCTCTGCGAGGCAAAATTCGGCGACCTCTACCTTTATGAGGGCGGCCGACTTCGCATGGTTGCGGGACATAATGTGCCACCGGAATATGCCGATCACGCCGACGCAGTCCGTTCCATCCGCCGCCCGGTGGTACCTTTGCTGAGGCGATCAGAACCAAGCGGCCGGCACAGCTCGCCGACTTCTCGGCAAGCCGACCTTATGCGGAGCGCCATCGGGCGGCCGTTGACGCTGTCAAGCTTAGTGGCGTTCGGACTACCCTCGTTGTGCCGTTGCTCAAAGACGACGCGCTGATTGGAGCCATCCAAATCTTTCGGCAGGAAGTTCGCCTATTCTCCGACAAGCAGGTCGCGCTTCTGACCAGCTTCGCCGCTCAGGCCGTTATCGCCATCGAGAACGCGCGGCTGCTCAATGAATTGCGCGAATCGCTGCAGCAGCAGACCGCGACCGCCGACGTGCTCAAGGTCATCAGCCGGTCGACTTTCGACCTCAAGTCGGTGCTCCAGACGTTAGTTGAGTCGGCTGCACGTCTCTGTGAGGCTGAGAAAGCCTCGATAACTCGGCAGATCGGCGGCGTTTTCTTCCGTGCGGAGTTCTACGGTTTCTCTGCCGAGTTCATCGAATACGCCAGAAGCGTTCCGGTGGAGCCCGAAGAAGGCTCCGTTCATGGACGCGTCTTACTGAAAAAACGGACCATTCACATTCCCGATGTGTTGGCGGACCCAAGCTATACATGGGGAGAGGTGGTTAAGAAATCAGGCGGCTATCGCACCATTGTCGGCGTTCCCTTGTTACGTCAGGGTGTGCCGATCGGTGTGCTGACATTGGGGCGCTCTGAGGTGAGGCCCTTCACGGAGAAGCAGATTGAGCTGCTGACGACCTTCGCTGACCAAGCTGTAATTGCGATCGAGAACGTGCGCCTCTTCGACGAAATCCAAGACAAGAGCCGCCAGCTTGCGGAAGCAAGCCAGCACAAGTCCCAATTCCTCGCCAACATGAGCCACGAGCTGCGCACGCCGCTCAACGCCATCATCGGCGTCAGCGAGATGCTGCGTGAGGATGCCGAGGCGGCAAAACAGGATGTTGAGCCGCTCGATCGCGTGCTCGGCGCGGGCCGGCATCTCCTTGCGCTGATCAACGACATCCTCGACCTGTCCAAGATTGAGGCCGGACGGATGGAGCTTGCTGTCTCATCTTTCCCGCTTGCGCCGCTGATTGCCGATGTCGTCAAAACCATCGAACCTCTGGCAGCTAAAAACTCCAACAAGGTTGCGGCCCATTGCGACGCCGGAATTGGGACTGTGGAAGCCGACCAGATGCGCCTGCGGCAGGCGTTGTTGAACCTCATGAGCAACGCCAACAAATTCACCGACCGCGGCACGATCAGCATCGATGCGCGTCAGGGACAGGAGAGCGGCCGCGATTGGATTACGATTGCGGTTGCTGATAGCGGCATCGGCATGACGCCGGAGCAGATGGACAAGCTGTTCCAGGAGTTCTCCCAGGCGTCCTCGAAGACGGCGAGCAAATACGGCGGCACGGGCCTTGGCCTCGTGATCAGCAAACGCTTCTGCCAGATGATGGGCGGTGACATCACGGTCGAGAGTGAGCCCGGTCGTGGTTCGACCTTTACAATCCGAGTGCCGCGGATTGTGGAGGTTGGGAAGGCCTCCCAATAGGCACGCTGTTTGCTGCAGTGCACTTGGTCCACTAATGGCACATCGCGTCGGTTTGCTGCCACGAATCAACTGCGGTCGCTATTGGGAGCATAGCGGACATGTCGTGAAGCCTTGCTGCCCGTCGGAACGACGCGAATGGTATCCTCCAGACTCAGAGATGGCGGATTGTTTCGCTGGGCTTAGCTGTGCCGCCCGCCGGTCACGCGAATGACTTCGCCAGTGATCTGCCGATTGACCGGCGAACCCAGGAACAGGATCACCGCCGCAATGTCTTGCGGCGTGGGCAGGCTGCGGGTCGGCAGCATGCTCCTGATCTGCTCCTTATATTGATCCGGGACGCGCTGCTGATTGTGGTCAGTCGGGACGAAGCCAGGCATGAC
>Ga0306921_10002190_pt1 | contig 19563 bp, 17 predicted proteins | sample sta12Cox44000080_FD_203760 | JGI IMG/M metagenome (GOLD analysis project Ga0306921, IMG submission 203760) | Lab enrichment of tropical soil microbial communities from Luquillo Experimental Forest, Puerto Rico - statoxic.12C.oxic.44.000.080 (v2)... | ecosystem: Environmental > Terrestrial >... | reverse complement strand
CAGATCGCGCTGTTGCAGAACTTCGCCGCGCAGGCGGTCATTGCGATGGAGAACGCACGCCTCCTGACCGAGACGCGCGAGGCCTTGGAGCAGCAGACCGCGACCGCCGAGGTATTGCAGGTCATCAATTCTTCGCCCGGCGACCTCGCTCCGGTGTTTGATACGATATTGCAGAAGGCTCGCTCACAGTGCGACGCGGTCGACGGCGATCTGTGGACGTATGATGGCGAGTGCCTTCACCTTGTCGCCACACATGGCGAGCCCGGGTTTTCGGAATGGCTGCGGCAGCAAGGCCCGCTGCACCCGTGGTCGGGCTCGCCGCCTGAGCGGATCGTCCGAGGTGAAAATTACGTCCACATCGAAGACTCGCTGACGGATCCTTCATATTTGCCGGCGCCGGAACCAAGCTCGCGGGCATCCGCACCGTCCTACTGGTCCCGTTGCGCAAAGAAGACGTGCTGCTCGGAATGATCGTGGTCTACCGCCGGATAGTGCGGCCGTTCACCGAAAAGCAGATCGCCCTGTTGCAGAACTTTGCGGCGCAGGCGGTCATCGCGATGGAGAATGCGCGGCTCATGACCGAGACGCGCGAGGCTTTGGAGCAGCAGACCGCGATCGCCGAGGTGTTGCAGGTCATCAACTCCTCGCCCGGCAATCTCATGCCGGTGTTCGACGCAATGCTCGAACGCTCGATGCGGCTGTGCGAAGCCGCGTTTGGATTTCTGAGTAAAGTCGATGGCGAGGAACTCAGAGTCGTCGCGCTGCGCAACCTCCCCGAGAAATACGCTGAATACCTTAGGCATCCCCATCGTCTCGATCAGGTGGCTGTGCAGGAGGGGATCCAACGGGGCCAGGTCTTCCAGATCAACGACCTTGCGGAGACAGATGCCTACCGCCAGCGCCGACCGATCCCTGTTGCCTCGGTCGAGATCGGCCGCGTGCGCAGCGCATTATATGCGCCGTTAATGAAGGACGACCGGTTGCTCGGCGTCATCGTTCTTTTTCGGCGGGAAGTGCGGCCGTTCTCAGACAAGCAGGTGGCGTTGGTGGAGAATTTCGCGGCGCAGGCGGTCATTGCGATAGAGAATGCGCGGCTTTTGACCGAGACGCGCGAGGCGCTGGAGAAGCAGACCGCGACCGCCGAAATCCTGCGGGTCATTTCCTCATCGCCGAACGACGTTCAGCCGACCTTTGACGCGATCGCGAAAGCCGCGACCAACCTCACCGGCGCGTTGAGTGGAGGCGTCTTTCGTTACGACGGCTCGCTCATTCACTTCGTCGCTCATTACGGGTGGACAGCCGATCTACTTGCTGCCGTCCACCGCGTGTTTCCGCTTCCGCCGGGCCGGGGGAGCATCACGGCGCGGGCGATCATGACTCGCGAGGTGGCGCATGTCGCGGATTTCGCCGCCGATCCCGACTTCGGCCATCCGAGCCTCAGCCAGGGCGGGCTCACGACCACGCTATCGGTGCCGATGCTGCGCGACGGCGAGCCGATCGGCGCGATCACCATCACCCGCACGGAAAAAGAACTGTTCGGCGACGAGCAGGTTGATCTGTTGAAGACCTTCGCCGACCAGGCCGTCATCGCGATCGAGAATGTCCGGCTGTTCAACGAATTGAACGCTCGCACGCGCGATCTCGAAGAGTCGCTAGAATACCAGACCGCGACCAGCGACGTGCTGCAGGTCATCAGCCGCTCGACCTTCGATCTGCAGCCGGTGCTCGATACGATGATCGAGACCGCCGCACGGTTATGTCAGGCCGAGAGCGGCCATATCGCGACCCGCGATGGCGACATTTATCGACCTGTTGCGACCTTTGCTTATTCTCCGGAGTACGCCGCTTTCGCTCGGACGCTGGTATTCAAGGCAGACAACACAACAATCATCGGCAGGACGGTATTGGAGCGCACCGTCACGCATGTTGCCGATATGCAGGCCGACCCCGCCTACGCGTCTGCGCCCGGGGTTGTCAGATCGGACGGGACCCGAACCGTGCTCGGAGTGCCGCTCTTGCGGCACGGGGAACCCATCGGTGCCATCGGGCTCGGGCGTCGGCGGGTCGAACCATTTACCGAGCGGCAGATCCAGCTCGTCCGCACCTTTGCGGACCAGGTGGTAATCGCGATCGAGAACACGCGCCTGCTGACTGAGTTGCGCGAGTCACTGGAGCAGCAGCAGGCGATCGCTGAGGTATTGCAGGTGATTAATTCCTCGCCCGGCGACCTGCAGCCGGTCTTCGATGTCCTGCTGGACAAGGCAATGATCCAGTGCCAGGCCTCGGGCGGTGCACTGCGCACGTATGACGGCGACCATTTTCACGCCGCGGCGACGCGTGGCGTGCCAGCCGAATTCGCCCGGCAGACCCGTGATGTGCGCCCGAATCCAGCTACGGCGCTGGGCCGCATCGAGCGAGGCGAACACATTATCCACATCGCCGACTTGACCGACCCCGGGCATCCGCAATTCGGCACGGCATCGCGCCGTCAGCTCTTGGAGGTAGCGAACGTCCGCACAGCGCTATGGGTCGCCTTGCGCAATGCACCTTCGTGCTGTACCGCGATCAAGTGCGGCCGCTTTCCGACAAGCAGATCGCACTGGTCGAAAGCTTTGCGGCGCAGGCCGTGATCGCCATGGACAACGCCCGACTGCTCGATGAGATCCGCCAGCGCCAGGTCGAACTTCGCGTGACCTTCGACAATATGGGCGACGGTGTCGCGATGTTCGACAGCGAGTTGCGCCTCGCCGCCTGGAACCTGAACTTCCAGCGCCTTCTCGACCTGCCCGACGCGCTCTTGGCCGAGTGGCCGCGCGTACCCGATTTTGTCCGCTATCTCGCCACGCGCGGCGAGTACGGCGCGGTTGATGTCGAAGCGGAGGTGCGCCGGCTGTCGGAGAGTGCCGGAACGCAATGGTCGACCGAGCGGACGCGTCCGGACGGGCGGATCATCGAGGTCCGGAACAACCCGGTGCCGGGCGGCGGGTTCGTCGCGATCTACAACGACGTCACCGAGCGCAAGCGCGCCGAGGCCGAGATCCATGCGGCGCGGGATGCTGCGGAGCGAGCGCTGCAGGAACTGCAGACGACGCAGGCGAGCCTGGTTCATGCCCAGAAGATGGCCGCCCTCGGCCAGTTGACCGCCGGGATCGCCCACGAGATCAAGAACCCGCTCAATTTCGTCAACAACTTTGCCGAGTTGTCGGGCGAGCTGTTGCTGGAGTTGAAGGAAACGACGGCGCCGGCGGTGGCGGTGCTCGGCGACGACGAGCGTGCTTCGGTCAACGAGGTCGTCGAGATGCTGCGCGGCAATCTCGACAAGATCGCCGAGCACGGCAGGCGCGCCGACGGCATCGTCAAGAGCATGCTCGAACACTCGCGCGGCGTCTCGGGCGAGCGCCGGGCCGTCGACCTCAACGGCCTGATCGATGAGGCGTTGAACCTCGCCTATCACTGCGCCCGCGCCCAGGATGCGAGCTTCAACATCACTCTGGAGCGGGAGTTCGACCCCGGTCTCGGCGCGATCGAGCTGGCGCTGCAAGAGGTGACCCGTGTGTTTCTGAACCTGTTTGGCAACGGCTTTTATGCGACCGCCAAGCGGCAGCGCGACGGCGCCGGGCCGGATTTCCGGCCGACGCTCAAGGTGACAACGCGCGATCTAGACGATGCGGTCGAGGTGCGGGTACGCGACAACGGCACCGGCATCGCGCCGGAGATCAGGGACAAATTGTTCCAGCCCTTCGTGACGACCAAGCCCACCGGGGAAGGCACCGGGCTTGGCCTCTCGATCGCCTATGACATTGTCACCCAGCAGCACGGCGGCACGATCGCGGTCGACAGCGTACCGGGCGAATTCACCGAGTTCACGATCCGCCTGCCGCGTGCCCGACAGCCGATCACGGCTGCAGAGGCCGCGGGATGACCCCGATTCGTGAGCGCTCCGCAACTGATCCTTGGCAGATCATCGCCGAACTCCAGGGCAAGCTCGACGCGAAGACAGCCGAGTGCGACGAAGCATTAGCGCAACAGACTGCGGCCGCCGAGGTGTTGCAGGTCATCAATTCCTCGCCCGGCGACCTTGCACCGGTGTTCGACGCGATACTGGAGAAGGCGCACGTCCTTTGCGGTGCCGACAAGGGTAGCTTGACGACTTACGATGGTGAACATTTCCGCGCTGTTGCCACGCGAGGCCTTTCGGAGCCTTACGTGGCGATTTTGCGGGCGCAAGCGAAGCCTCCCGGCTCTCCTCCGGATCGTTTGCTGCAAGGGGAGCCTCTTGTCCATGTGCCCGATATCGGAACCCCTGAGTTTACAATTCCTCGGGCTGCCGCCGAGATGGAGGGCGTTAGGACCGTCTTGTATTCACCACTGCGACGAGATGGTGCGCTCCTCGGCTATATCACGGCCTATCGTCTAGAAATCCGGCCGTTCACTGACAAGCAGATTGCGCTGTTGCAGAGTTTTGCGGCGCAGGCGGTCATCGCGATAGAGAATGCGCGGCTCATTACCGAGACGCGCGAGGCGTTGGAGCAGCAGACCGCGACCGCCGAGGTGCTGCAGGTGATCAATTCCTCGCCTGGCAACCTCACGCCGGTGTTCGACGCCATATTGGAAAAGGCACATAGCCTCTGCGGGATTTCCTCTGGTGGCTTGGTAGCGATCGAGGGCGAGCGGTATCGTCCCCTCGCGGTTCGCGGGGAACCGAGGTTTGTGGAACACTGGTTGCAGCAAGGGTGGATAAAATTCGCGACCGATGCCCCTGCGCAGCTACGCCGCGGCGAACCCGTTCACATCTCAGATGTCACGCTTTCGGACGGACCCAGCAAATCTGAGCAATTGAGTAGATTAATCGAGCTTGGTGGCATCCGCGTCCTGCTTATGGTTCCGTTGCGCAAAGACGACGTTTTATTCGGCGCCATTACCGCTATCCGGAACGAAGCGCGACCATTTTCCGACAAGGAGATCGCGCTGCTGGAAAATTTCGCTGCGCAGGCGGTCATCGCGATGGAGAATGCACGGCTCCTGACTGAGACGCGCGAGGCGCTGGAGCAGCAGACCGCGACCGCCGAGGTATTGCAGGTGATCAATTCCTCGCCCGGCGACCTGACGCCAGTATTCGAGGCGATGCTCGACAGGGCTATGCGGCTCGAGGCCGCCTTCGGGATCCTCTGGACCTATGACGGCGAGTGGCTCCAAGCGGCTGCCATCCGCGGTGCCACCGCGGCATATGCCGACTTTCTCACGTCGGCACCACATAAGCCAGGCGCCGAAAACGCTCATGGCAGGTTGCTTGGAGGCGAACGCTTCGTTCAGATCGCTGACGCTGAGGCCGATGCTGCCTATCAGTCTCACGACCCGTTACGGCGCGCGACAGTCGAGCTTGGCGGTGCCCGCACTTTGCTCGCTGTTCCGCTCCGCAAAGATGGCGTGTTTCTCGGCGACGTTGTGATCTACCGCCGACACGTCCAACTGTTTTCCGAAAAGCAAATTGCACTGCTGCAGAGTTTCGCTGCTCAGGCGGTGATTGCGATAGAGAACGCGCGACTGCTGGGCGAGCTGCGCGAGCGCACGCACGATCTCGAAGAGTCGCTCGAATACCAGACCGCGACCAGCGATGTGCTGAAGGTGATCAGCCGCTCGAATATTTCCGCTATCTCGCGGAGCGCGGCGAGTACGGCTCGGCCGATCTTGAAGCGGAGCTGAGCCGCGCTGTCGAAAACGCCGACCGCGACATGCGCTTCGAGCGCACGCGCCCCGACGGGCGGGTCCTCGAGGTGCGGCGCAATGCGGTGCCGGGCGGCGGCTTTGTGCTGATCTATAGCGACGTGACTGAACGCAAGCGTGCCGAGGCCGAGATCCGCGCGGCGCGCGACACCGCCGAAAAGGCACTGCAGGAATTGCAGGCGGCGCAGGCGAGCCTGCTACATGCCCAGAAGATGGCCGCACTCGGCCAATTGACCGCCGGCATTGCCCACGAGATCAAGAACCCGCTCAACTTCGTCAACAATTTTGCCGAGCTGTCGGGCGAGCTGTTGGATGAACTGAGGGAGACGACGGCCCCGGCCGTGGCGGCGCTGGACGACGATACACGAACGTCAGTCGACGAGGTCGTCGAGATGCTGCGCGGCAACCTCGACAAGATCGCCGAGCACGGCAAGCGCGCCGACGGCATCGTCAAGAGCATGCTCGAACACTCGCGCGGGGTCTCCGGCGAGCGCCGGGCGGTCGACCTCAACGCGCTGATCGAGGAGGCGCTGAACCTCGCCTACCACGGCGCGCGTGCCCAGGATGCGGGCTTCAACATCACACTGGAGCGCGAGTTCGACCGCGGCCTCGCCCCGATCGAACTGGCGCCACAGGAAATGACGCGGGTGCTGCTGAACCTGTTCGGCAACGGCTTCTACGCTGCCGCCGGGCGGCAGCGCGACGGCGCCGGGCCAGACTTGCGGCCGACATTGAGGGTGATGACGCGCGATCTCGGCGACGCGGTCGAAGTGGGGGTGCGCGACAACGGCACCGGCATTCCACCGGAAATCCGGGACAAATTGTTCCAGCCGTTCGTGACGACCAAGCCCCCCGGCGAAGGCACAGGGCTCGGGCTGTCGATCGCCTGGGACATCGTCACCCAGCAGCATGGCGGCACGATCGCGGTCGACAGCGTGCCCGGCGAATTCACCGAATTCACGATCCGCCTGCCGCGCGCCCGCCAGGCCATAACGGCAGAGGCCGCGGGATAACCGCTTGGGCGCTGCCTGACCAGCGTCACTTCACTCGCGGCTGAGGCTCAGCCGCCGATCCTGCGCTCCCTCGGCGAGCGCCCGCCTCAGATTAGGCGTCGACCAGCTGGCGATGCCCGTTCCGGCGAAGTCGCGGTCTGTCGTCCAGACATCCGCCTCGACCACCCATGCCAGCGCCAATACATGGGCGTCCCTGGTTGACCCATTGCGGCTCGGTACCGCGTCTCTCAGCGCCACTTCGCTGCTGGCCAGAATCGGCGTCAGCGCGGCTACTGGGACGATCGTCAGCTCCGCGGCCAATGCATCGATAACGGGCAGCAAGTCCGGGCGCTTCAGCCCGAGTTCGACGCGCCTGCGCGCTTCGTGAACGACCCGGTCCGTGGTCACCAGTGCTGCCGCGCGTGCCGCCTCCAACATCGCGCCCGAGCTTCTGCCGCGGGCAGCGGCTACGAGTACAGCGGCGTCAATTACGAGAATCGACGACGGCGTTCTCATCCTCTGGCAGGCTCGGCCGTCAGCGCGCGCACTGCCGCGACCGACCAATCGACCGGATCCACCTCGCCGAATGGGGCAAGGGCCGCGTCGTCCGCCGCCGGATCGCGGCCCTTTGCGAACGCCTCCGCCCGGGTCAGCACGGCGGCGAGGCGATCGGGATCGGCAGCCTTGAGCGGCACGAGCAGTCCGACCGTTCGTCCGCCCGATTTTACCGCGGTCGGCCCCGGCAGCGCGCCGATTGTTTCTGCGGATAGCTTCTGCAGGTCGCGGATACTAATGTGTGCCATAGAGGTTACATACATGGGTATGTAACGATAATCAAGCTGTCCTCGTCTCAGCCCGGATTTCTCTCAAGCCCTGTTCCAGCGTAGAAACAAGAAATCGGCCTGGTATGAGCAGGCGGCGACAGCCCCAGCCATCGATCAGAATTCCCCCAGTCCGAGGATGCCGTCAGTCGGATCGATGCCGGCGAGCACTCGCTTGCCGATCAGGTCGCGCAAGGTTTCCGAGGTGCCACCGCCGAGGGTGCCGTAGCGCGCCCCCCGATAGAAGCGCGAGACCGGGAATTCGTCGGTGAAGCCATAGCCGCCGTGGACCTGGATCGCCTCGCTGGTCACCCGCAGCGCCATCTCGTTGACCGTGACTTTGGCGGCGGCGGCGAGCAGCGGATCGGGGAACGGATCGGCGCTGGCGCAGGCGCGGTAGAGCATGCTGCGGCTAGCCTCGATGTCGCGGTACATCTCGGCGAGCTTCCAGCGCATGCCCTGAAAGTCGGCGATCGCGCGCCCGAAGGCCTTGCGATCTTTGGCATAGCGCACCGCCTCCTCGAACGCGCCCTCGGCGAGGCCAAGCGAGATGCTGGGGTTGAGACAACGCTGCGTATTGAAGGCGGATAGCAGCTTGCGGAATCCGTCGTCGCGCAACAGCAAATTCTCCGGCGGCAATTCGCAATCCTCGAAGCGGATCTCGTGCAGGTTCTCGCCACCCATTGTGTGGTACTTGCCGGTGACCGAAAACCCCGGGGTGCCCTTTTCGATCAGCACACAACCGATGCCGGCCCGGCCCGGCTGCCGGTCGACCCGGGTGAAGACGACAAACACCCCGGCCTCGTCGGCACGGCTAATCAGGGTCTTGACACCGTTGAGCCGCAACGCATTGCCGACATGGTCGACATTCGTCCGGTAATTGGCGACGTCGGTGCCAGCGTCGGGCTCAGTCATGCAAATCGCGAGCAGGCAGTCGCCACTGCACACCGCCGGCAGGACGCGCTGTTTGATCGGCTCGGGCGCATAGGCCGCGATGATTCGCGTCTGCACGCCGACCTCGCCGAGCACTGCCATCGCCGTCACATAACAGGCCTTGGCAATCTCTTCGAGGACGAGTGCCGTGTCGAAGACGGACAGGCCGAGACCGCCATACTCTTCGGGGACCGCCATCCCGAGGACCCCCAATTCGGCAAGCGCGCGCATGTTTTCCCACGGGAAGGTGCCGTCCATGTACCGGTTGGCGCGCGGCCGGAACTCGCGCTGCGCCAAGTCGCGGACGGTTTGCACAAAGCGGCGTTGCTCGTCGGATAAGCGCAAAAACACGGCAATTCCCCCCTTACGCGGCGACGACATCGCCATTAGCGGCAACCGCGCGTTCGGGCTCAAACCTTTTCTCTCGCAGGGTCGAGGTGTGTATAGAATCCATTGCGGAAGCAGCGCTCGGGGGATCGTATGAGCGGGGTCAACGGCCCCGATATCGCAGCGGTCTATCAGCTGCTCACCGAGGTCGCCGGCAGAGTTGCCGGGCACGACGGCAAGCTCGACGGCATCGCCGCCCACCTAGCGGAGCATGAGCGCAGGCTGGAGGGCATTGCAGCCCATCTGGCGGAGCATGACCGCAAGCTCGACGATCTCACCGCAGGCCTCGCTTCGCTGCGCGCGGCCGTCACGCACTACCACTCTTCGGTGATCGGTCAGGGCATCCTGATCAGCGAACTCGACGAACGCGTCCGCCGCATCGAGCGCCATCTGAAGCTCGAGCCTGCAGGCGACTGACGGCCCGCTTTCCGACGTTACAAAAGCCCGAGGTCGCGCAGGCTGGTGTGCCGGCCGCGGCCGATGATCAGATGGTCGTGGACGGTCACGCCGAGCGGCTGGGCAGCCGTGACTATGTCTCTGGTGACGGCGATGTCGGCCTTCGAGGGGGTCGGGTCCCCCGACGGATGATTGTGCACCAGGATCAGCGCCGAAGCTTGGAGCTCGAGCGCGCGCTTGACCACCTCGCGGGGATAGACCGGGGTGTGGTCGATCGTCCCGCGCTGCTGCTGCTCGTGCTTGATCAGCGCATTCTTGCGGTCGAGGAAGAGGATGTGAAACCCCTCGACCTGGCCATGCGCGATGTGCGCGGTGCAATAATCAATGAGCTTGTCCCACGAGCCGATCACCGGCCGCCGATAGAGTTCCGACCGCATCAGCCGAAGTGCCGCCTCGCGCACCGATTTGAGCGCAGCGATCCCGGCGAGGCCGAGCCCGGCGCCAGCGAGAGCTTCGACGTCAGCACTCAGCAGCTCGGCGAAGCCGCCAAACCGCTCGAGCAGCTCCTTGGCTAGCGGCTTGACGTCGCCACGCGGGTTGCTGGCGAAGAGGATCACTTCGACGAGCTCGTAATCGGGCAGATTGTCCGCCCCGGCTGCGATTAGACGCCGGCGCAGCCGTTCGCGATGGCCGTAATAATGCGGGATCTCATCCGCGGCCTCGCGTGGCGGCCCGCGGCGAGGTTTTGCGTTCATCGGCTCTCGGTCGATCGGCGCCGGGTACGCAATTTGGCGAGCATGGCACCCGCCATCCGCATCGGCTCGTCGGTATCGAAGGCGCTGACGAAACAATCGATCCCACGCTCTATCGCCGCCGCGGTGGGCAATTCCTCCCAGCCCAGGATCAGCGACTTCTGCAGGCGGATTGCCCGAGGCCCCGCGGCGAGGATCGGCCGGACGAGCCGCTCGACCGCCTCGTCGAGCTCGCGTGCTGCGACGACCATATCGACGAGACCCCAGGCGAGCGCCTCGCCGGCGCTGATCGTCTCTCCGGTCAGCAGCAGCCGGCGCGTGCGTCCCTGACCGATCAACCCCGGCAGCAATGCCGCTTCGACGACCGAAGGGATGCCGATTTTGACCTCGGGCATGCCAAACACCGAGCGTTCGCTGGCGACCCTAAGATCGCAGGCGCAGGCGAGTTCGAGCCCAGCGCCGAGAGCATAGCCGTCGATCCGGGCGATCACCGGGATGGGGAGCTGGCGAAACGCATCGCAGCATTGATGCACCAGGGTGATGAAGCTGCGCGCGCTCTCGTGGTCGAGCGCCGCAATCTCGGCAATGTCGGCGCCGCCGACAAAGGCGCGCTCGCCAGCGCCGCTCACCACCGCGAGCCGCAGCCGGGGATCCCCGGCGAGCCCGCCGACGGTCTCTACGATCTCGGTCATTAAGGTGCGGTTCAGGCTGTTCAACTTGCCGGCGTTATCGATTGTCAGATGCGCGAGGTAGCCCCCTTCGGAGCGGTCCTCGTGGCGAACCAGAACACCCACCAGCGAATTCTCCGCCGGACACGTGCCTATCGGCGCGATCCGATCATTCTTAAGCTGATCGGGCGCCAATCACCTCCGCCGGTTGCAAAACCAGTTTGGCGTCAAGCTCGTCGAGCAGCGGCTTGGTCTCTGCCAGACTGTTGCTGATCGCCGACCCGGCGATCGGTGTCAACGCGACAGCCTTGCGCCTTTTTATCGTTTGTTCGCTAAAGAAGCCCCAACGGATCAAGCTATCGACACGCTCCTTGATCGCGAGATGCCCCAGACGCAGCGCGTCCCACATTCTGCTGTTGATCTCGTCGATGACCAGAGACGGCGAGTTCAGATCGTCGTTCCCGAACGAGCTCGCCCACCACAGCAGCATTACGATCGCCCAATACTGGTAGGTCACCAAATGGTCCATCGCGTCGTTGACATGGGCCGGGGTCAGGCCCTTCTGCCTGACCACGAGTTCGCAGGTTTCCCGCCATTTTTTTTCGTAGGCGCCCAAGAAGCCGAAGATCGCCGCGATGGTGAGATCGTTGCACTTCATCAGCGGCAAGCGCCGGTGTTCCGCAACACCCAATGCCGCACGCACCGCATCGGAGGTGTCTTTGGTGTGACGATCGAAACTCTCGTATAACTTGCCGGTTGCGGAGATCAGGCAAGCAGGGGAAGCCGCGCAGGGCCGGTTAGAGGCATCGGAAACCCCGATAAACCCGTCTCTCTCGCAATCTTTTACCCTCTCGATGCAAGTCCTGATATCGGTCCCATAGAAGCCATACAGGGTACGATGGATGGATCGGCACGAGACGCCTCCGGCCGGGCCGGTTCGTGCCGAAAAGATCACGTGCCAATGCGCCCGTTTGTTTAGTCCTGGGAAATGGCTTTGCCAGATTCTATAGTATTCGCACAAAAACCGGGCGACGACGCGATCGGCGTAAACCGCATTCATCCGAAATCCCCGTGCTCACAGCCTCTCCGTGCCGACTAATCGTAGCCCATTTAACCATGGTTTGAAAGAGAACCTTTCGGGAATTTGCGACAGAATCCCGTGTGCTCTCTGGCGCAGCCGACCGAGGCGCTTCTGGGACAGCTGCTCGGATCCTGTCGATCCCACGCGGGCGGCAATCAGCGCTCGCCTCTTTGTTGCCAAAATCGGCTCCGATACGATCGCTACGCCGAGCTTGGGGCCCGTGGTGCTTGGCATGAGGATGGGGGTCATCGCCGCCCACAGCGCGCACTTTGCGGGCCGTGCAGCTACCTGTCGCGCGATGTCGAAACCGGCTGCGGTGACGTCGTCACCGTTTGCGCAGAATCACCTGATGCCGGCCTTCGGGCTTGACCGCCGCGGTGAAGCTGAAGTCATTAAACCACCCAACAAATTCAAACCCCCCGCTCGCCTCGACCAAACAAAGAAACTCCTGCGGGAAAAAGACCTTCGCAGGGACCCGTCCTTCAACAGTCACGTCTTTGCCGTGATCTTTGACGGTGAAAGTCAGCCATTCGTTGTAGGTTTGTGCGACCGGGTCGAGAAGCTCGGCACGATAGCGGGTGCGCACCCGCACGCCGCCTTTGCACCGGGTCCAGCTTCTCTTGTAATCGTGGAAAATCCGAAACCAGACAAAGCTGTCCAACAGGTAGAGACCGCCGGGAGCGAGGACGCTGGCCAGGCGGTCGAGGTGGTCGAGGAACTCGTGGTTCGATCGCACGTAAAGCGAGCCTAGCAAAACATAAGCGAAGTCGAACGGACCGAGATCACGATCGAGGGTGCGCATGTCACCCCGGACAAACGACGCCTCTATGCCCTTGCCGCGCGCTTTGCCACGGGCATATTCGATCATTGCGGGGCTGAGATCGAGCCCGCAATAGGCATAGCCCCGTCTGTGCCATTCCTCCAGATACGGCGCTGTGCCGGCACCCAGCTCGAAGACCCGGTGAACTTTCGCCTTTGAGAATTTGGCGATCGCTGTCTCGAAAAAGTCGAGCTCCCGACCGACGTCAGCGGGCGCTAAAGCAATCTCATAATAGTCCGGGTATAGATATGCCTCCATGGCGCCATTCAGGCGGCGCCGCGGAACCGCTCGCGGTCGTGCGGTGCGGCGAAATCGAGCTCGGGACCAATAGGGATGAGCCCGCTCGGATTGAGGTTCCGCATGCCGCCATAATAGCCGAGCTTGATCCCCGGCATGTCGACCGTCTCGGCGACGCCGGGCATCTGATAGATCTCGCGCACGTAGTTCGACAAATTGTGATAGTCGGCAACACGCCGCAGGTTGCATTTGAAGTGGCTGTAATAGACCGCATCGAACCGCACCAGGGTCGGGAACAGTCGCAGATCCGCCTCGGTGAAGCTGTCACCAGTCAGATAGCGCTGACGGCTGAGCCGCTCCTCGATCTCGTCGAGAGCCACGAAGAGCTTACGGCAACTCGCTTCGTAAGCCTGCTGGCTCCTGGCAAAGCCACAGCGATAGACACCATCGTTTATCGTCTCATAAACAAAGGCGTTGATCGGATCGATCGCGCCACGCAGCCTCTGCTGGTAGAGATCAACCGCTGCATCGCCGAACTCGTCGAATTCCGAGTTCAACATGCGGATGATTTCGGAAGATTCATTGTTGACGATTGTATGCGTCTCGCGGTCCCATAGCGCCGGGACGGTGGCGCGGCCGGTGTAGTCCGAGCGCGCCGCCCGGTAGACCTGGTGCACATGGAAGACACCGTCGATCGGCTCGAGGCCGTCGAAGCCGCGCGAATAGGCCCAGCCTTGGCCCTTCGGCAAATCCGATTGCAGGATCGCGATCGTATCCTCGAGCCCCTTGAGCTTGCGCATCAACACGGTACGGTGCGCCCAAGGGCAGGACGGCGCGGTGATCAAGACATACCGCCCAGCCTCGGCCTTAAAGCCCGACGATCCGTCGCGGGTTACCCGTTCACGGAACCCCGATTGGGGGCGCACAAAGCTTCCGTCGCGGCCCACCATTCGTTGCGCTTCTTGAGGCGGGTCCTCCTGGTGCCAAATGCCGTTCACCAGCATGCCCATCTCGGTCTCCTCCTATTACGCCCGATCACGCATAAATGATCGATAGGCTATGCAGGCTCAATGCCTTTATCCATCGCGAGCCGGCACCGGACCGCATATCCTTATTCGGGAGCTCTGAGAGGTAGCATTGTGTCGAAGCTGCCGCCGATCTTGGCCGAAAAGCACTTCGCTGCCCCGTCCGTCTTCGAGCCGGAGAATCTGCTGCGCGAGGCGCGGCGGCAAAAGAATTTGCCGAGCGCCGAGGTGCCCGAAATCTGCATTCTCGATCCCGACGGGGACATCGTGCGCGCGCTCTGTAGAGCCGGGCGAACCCGCCGCTCGCAGGGCTGGGCGTGCTACCACACCGAGCTTTACGAATTCGACCATGCGGGCGAGCTTTTTGGCATCATCGGCTGCGCCGTAGGCGCTTCCTTCGCGGTGCTTGTGGCGGAACAGCTGTTCGTTTCCGGCTGTCACTTTCTGGTTAGCATGACTTCAGCCGGGCAAATCCTGGAACAGGCGCCACCCCCCTATTTTATCTTGATTGATCGCGCCCTGCGCGATGAAGGCACGAGCTACCACTATCTGCCGCCAGCGGATTTCGCGGCGGCAGAAGAGCGGCTAGTCGAAGCCGTCATGAGCGATTGTTTGGCTCTTGCACAGCCGATCCATCGCGGCGCCAGTTGGACCACCGATGCGCCGTTCCGTGAGACCGCAGCTGCCATCGAACGCTGTCGCGCCCGCGACATCCTTGCCGTTGAGATGGAAGCGGCGGGTCTCTACGCGTTTGCCCGGGCTCGCTGCAAGTCGGTCTTGTGCTTTGCCCATGTCACGAACCAGATGGCGGTGAGCGAAGGTGATTTCGAAAAAGGGGAGGCCAGCGGCAGTTCGGCCTCGCTGAGCGTTATCACGACAGCGGCGCGCGCCTGGCGCCGATTGGCGGACCGCGCCCGAGCACTTGCTGACGAGGGGAGGAGATCACCCAAATGAACCCCGACCCGATTTCGGACGTCGTCGATTTTCTGCTGCAACCCGGCTGGACGACGGCGATTTTCTGGCTGCTCGGTCTCGCCAGTGTGGTCATTGCGATTTACGCCTTCAGCACAATTCCGAGCCAGCGCCGCGCGATCTATATTGGCGATTGGATCTTTCGTTTCTTCATCGGCGCGATGTGGTGGCAGCAGACCTTGTGGAAGCTGCCGCCGGCTTACACCGATCACCCCGAGCAGCCGTTCGGCGAGACCGGCCTCGCCTATTGGATGAGGCTCTTGGGCCGATCGGCTGCGGTGCCGGCGCAGGCAGATTTCGTAAACAATATCGTGCTGCCGCATTTTTACCTGTTCGCACCCGTTGTCTACGGTCTCGAAGTGTCGACCGCAGTATCGCTGCTCCTTGGCATTTTCGTCCGTTTGTGGGGTGTAGTCGGGGCGCTGCAGATACTCAATCTGTGGCTCGGCCTTTACAGCGCGCCCGGTGAGTGGCCGTGGACCTATTTCTTTCTGCTGGTGCTGATGCTGATCTTCGCATTGCACCGTTACGGACGCAGGCTTGGACTCGACGCCATAATTGTCGCACGCTCGCAAACCCGGAGCATGCTCGGCCGCATCCTCCTCGCAACGATTACGTGAAGCGGCAGCGCAACCGGCCGTATCAGCGGCGACACAACTTCAGAGGGAATTGAGCCGATGGCAGCTTCAGTAAGGACGGGGTTGTGCACGGCAGCAGCACGAACCGCAGAGGGCTTGCGCCTTGAAGAGATTCATCGGGGTGTGCATTGGCGGTGGTGGGGGCCGTATCTGAGTGAACGCCAGTGGGGAACGGTGCGGGAGGATTACAGCGAACACGGCGATGCGTGGGAATATTTCCCGCATGACCATGCGCGCAGCCGAGCCTATCGCTGGGGCGAGGATGGGATTGGCGGGTTTGGCGATGATCGGCTGCTGCTCTGTCTCGGCCTCGCTCTGTGGAACGGTCGCGACCCGATCTTGAAGGAGCGGCTGTTCGGGTTGGCCAATGGCGAGGGTAACCACGGCGAAGACGTCAAGGAGCTTTATTATTACCTCGACGGCACGCCGACCCATTCGTATATGCGCATGCTCTACAAGTATCCGCAGGCGGCGTTTCCCTATAGCCAGCTGATCGAGGAGAACCGACGACGCAGGAGGACCGAGCCCGAGTTTGAGCTGATCGACACCGGAGTGTTCGACGAAAACCGTTATTTTGATGTCGAGATCGAATACGCCAAAGCCGATGTCGATAATATCCTGATGCAGGTGACGATCCACAATCGTGCGGCCGAACCAGCGCAGTTGCATGTGCTGCCACAGCTTTGGGCGCGCAATACCTGGTCGTGGAAGCCCGATTCGATGAGGCCGCAGCTCCTTGCTGATGAGGAACATTCAATCTCGGTCGATCATCCGCAGCTGCCGCGGCTGCGATTTCACTGCGACGGTCGTCCACAATTTCTATTCTGTCAAAACGAGACGAATATCAGACGGCTGTATGGGATCAGCGCGCCCGGCCACCACTTCAAGGACGGCATCAACGATTACGTCGTCCATGGCGATACCGAGGCCGTGAGACCGGACAGCAGGGGTACAAAAGTCGCGGCGCATTATCGGCTGAGCCTATCGGCCGGAGAGAGCCGCAGGTTGCGTCTGCGACTGACCCTTGCCGACCACCCTTCCGGGCTCGAGGATTTCGGTCCCGTATTCGATCAACGCCGAGCCGAAGCCGACGAATTCTATGCAGACATGCAGCGGGACATAACCAACCCTGATGCCCGGCTGGTGCTGCGTCAGGCGCTGGCCGGCATACTCTGGACCAAGCAATTCTACTATATCGACATCCCCGAATGGCTGAACGGCGACCCGCTCCTGCCGCCACCACCGCCCGCGCGACGGCATGGACGCAATTCCGACTGGCCGCATCTGAACAATGCCGACATCATCGTGATGCCAGACAAGTGGGAGTACCCGTGGTATGCCGCCTGGGATCTCGCGTTTCACGCAGTCACCCTGGCCTTGATCGATCCAAGCTTTGCCAAGAACCAGCTGCTGCTGTTGACGCGCGACTGGTATATGCACCCCAATGGCCAGCTGCCCGCCTATGAGTGGGCATTCGGTGACGTCAATCCGCCGGTGCACGCCTGGGCGGCATGGCGCGTCTATGAAATCGACCGCGAGCATCGCGGCGGCGAGGGTGACTGGGATTTCCTCGAACGTGTCTTCCATAAGCTGATGCTGAACTTCACCTGGTGGGTCAACCGCAAGGACGTCGAGGGCAGAAATATTTTCCAGGGCGGGTTTCTCGGGCTCGACAATATCGGAATATTCGACCGGAACGCAGCCCTGCCGAGCGGGGGTCACATCAACCAGGCCGACGGCACTGCATGGATGGCGATGTACACCCTCAACCTGATGCGCATTGCCCTGGAACTGGCGCTCAAGGATCACGTGTACGAGGACATCGCCTCCAAATTCTTCGAGCATTTTCTCTATATCGCCGAGGCAATGACCAATATCGGTGGCGAAGGGATCGGGCTATGGGACGAGGAGGACGAATTCTACTATGACGTCGTCCATCTCCCCGGCGGAGAGCGAACTCCGCTGCGACTGCGCTCGCTGGTTGGCCTGATACCACTCTTTGCCGTCGAGGTCCTCGATGCTTCCGTCTTCACGCGACTGCCGAGATTCAGCGCCCGATCGCATTGGTTTCTCGAGCACCGTCCGCACCTCGCACGTCTGGTGTCGCGCTGGCATGACGCGAGCACCGGCGAGCGGCATCTGCTGTCGCTGTTGCGCGGCCATCGTATGAAGCGCCTGCTGAGCCGGATGCTCGACGAGAGGGCGTTTTTATCGGATTTCGGGGTCCGCTCGCTGTCGAAATTTTATGGCGAAAATCCTTACATTGTTGACCGGGCCGGCCACCGGTTCGAGGTCAGCTATGTTCCCGGCGAATCAACCTCGGCGATGTTTGGCGGCAATTCCAATTGGCGCGGACCGATCTGGATGCCGGTAAACTTCCTGATCATCGAATCTCTGCGCCGGTTCCACAGCTATTATGGCGACGATTTCAAGGTCGAATGTCCGGCCGGGTCGGATAGGCTGCACCACCTCGGCGAAGTGGCCGATGAGCTTTGCAGACGTCTCTGCCGGATCTTCCTGCGCAACGAGGATGGCCACCGGCCGGTGTTCGGGGACTCGCGGATTGAGCAGGAAAACGTCCACTTCCGCGACAATGTGCTGTTTTACGAGTATTTTCACGGCGACACCGGCCGTGGGCTCGGTGCTTCGCACCAGACCGGCTGGACCGCCCTAATTGCGCTGCTGCTCGGCTCGTGTGGCGCCGCGCAGACGGCCGCAGCGACACAAGAAGCCGCAGAGCTCCCTGCCGTTGGAGCCGAGTAATGATCAAAACCTCCGTGCTCGTCCTATTCTGCCTGGTGGTCGGCATCGCTCCGGCCGAGGCCGGCGAGCGTCCCATTTTGGTCGAGCTCTTCACCTCCGAGGGCTGCTCGTCCTGCCCCCCGGCTGACGCGCTGCTCGCCGAGCTCGCCAATCGCCCCGATGTGCTGGCACTGTCGTTCCATGTCGATTACTGGGACCGGCTTGGCTGGAAGGACCCGTATTCCAGCCGAGAGGCCACTGAGCGCCAGAACCATTACGCCGCACTTCTCAATCTCGCCACGGTCTACACGCCGCAGATCGTCGTCGACGGCAAATGGCAGGCCGTCGGCTCGGACCGTGCCGATGTCGAAGGCGCGCTCGACCTTGCGCGACACGACCGTCAGGAAGTTCCGGTCATCCTCGCCCTCGATCATGGCAAGGCACTGATCAGCATGGGTCCGGGAGGCGAGGGGTTGGCGGCGTCGGTCCTGCTGATCGGCTTCGACCGCCGGCACGTCAGCGCAGTGAAGCGCGGGGAGAACAGCGGGCGGACCCTGGCGCATGCCGATGTCGTGCGCGGCGTCGAGGAGGTGGCGGTACCCAGCAACAGCGTCGGTAAGATCGACGTCCGGATCCGCTGGCATTGCGACCGGATCGCGGCGATCGTACAGGCCGCCGACGGCCGCGTTCTCGGGGTCGCCGTGCAGGACGCTGAACCGCTGTGACTGGCGGGCTGTGCATGCCGTGCTGCCGACCCGTCATCGACCACGAGCCCGACGCGGGTTTTTCACAATACCCGAGTTACCGACCTTGCGGCAGCCGTCTCGCTGGTTGATCTGCATAGAAAGACTGCTGGACCCGGGTTATCGGCCGACGGTGACACGACCCAACTCGTTACCATTGTCGCTACGCAGTAAGGAACCATCAGCGCCACCCCGCCGCAGGATGCCGCACCGCCTTAACCATCGCTGCGGTGCTTATTGTGCAGTCGAGCCGCCGTCGATCACGAGCCCGGCGCCGGTCATAAAGCCGGCATCGTCGGAGGCGAGAAAAAACGATGCCCTTGGCGATGTCTTCGGGCACTCCGAGCCGGCCGATCGGATGCCGCGACATGGCCTGTTGACGCACCGCCTCGACATCGTTGCTGCCCAGATTACACGCCCGGCTGATAAAGGTCTGCTCGCCCATATCGGTTTGGATAAGACCCGGGTGGATCGAGTTGACGCGCACCCGGTAGCCCTTGCGGGCAAATTCGAGCGCGGTCGATTTTATGAACAATGTGACACCACCCTTGGTCATCGAATAGAGTGGGTCGAGTTGCGAGCCGACGAGCCCGGCAACCGAAGCCAGATTAACAATGGCGCTGCCATGCGGG